>ERZ888423.179-NODE-179-length-68605-cov-7.488534_pt1 | contig 68605 bp, 70 predicted proteins | sample MGYA00520523_ERZ888423 | MGnify/ENA primary metagenome ERZ888423 (study PRJEB32303, sample SAMEA104408611) | aquatic metagenome | biome: Brackish water; feature: Pelagic; material: water | place: Baltic Sea | collected 2014-06-08T10:24:00 | depth 30,27 m ... | reverse complement strand
CCGCGGGAGATCTGAAGGCCGGTCCCACGTGCGCGAAGGTCCAGCCGGTGTCGGATCCCAGCCAGTAGGACCAGTAGCGGTAGGCGGCCGCATCCGCGGGCACCGCTGCAACGACAGGCATGAGCGCCGCCGTGGCGATGAATGCCACGGCGGCGATGCAGCGCCTCGTCGTCATGCTCGGGAAGTCCTATCAGCCGTCTGGATGATTACTTCTGCACGGTGGCGAGGAGTCGAGCGGGCAGATTGACTCCACCGAAGTCTCGAGGGTTGGCGTTGGCTGCGTGCGCGACCATGAGCAGAGTGCCGAGGGCGGCAGGAATGTCTCCATCAGCGGATTCGGCGTACGCCGAGACGTTGCTCTTCAGCGCGGCCAGGCCAAGGCGTAGAGCACCGGTGGACCCGTGTGACTGGGACAGGCCCAGCGTGGCGAGAGCGGTGGCGTTCCAGTCCGTCTCATCGGGTGAGTACGGCGAGGGGATCTGTCCCTCCCCGTCGATGAGCGCGGATGCGAGCCAGGTGCCCGCAGCCAAGACACCCGGCTGCGCACCAGTACACGGGGTGAGGGTCCGTGGGCCTGTGTAGCGCACGTAGGGCAGGGCGCCTTCGGCACCGATGAGAGTCCAACTTGTCGACAGGGGATCGACCAGACTGCCCGGCTGGAAGGCCACGCCACAGTTGGACTCGATGCTCATGGCACGTCTCAACCACGTTGATCCGCGGCGGCTCGTGGGCGTTGCCTTCCGCCCGATGGCGGCCAGGGCCATGGACGTCGACGTTGCATCGGCTCCAAGCCCGCGGATCCATTCCCATCCGCCGTCGCTGAGTTGTTGTTGAGTCAGCCACGCAGCAGCACGCGCAGCTGCCCCCTTGACGGCGGTCTTGCGCTGCGCATCCCGTGCAGATCCGGTGTACCGCGCGGTGAGGGCTCGCAAAGCCATGACGGCCATCGCCGTGGAGTTGGTGTCCGGTCCTGTGAAACTGACCAGATCGGGTTCGGGGCAGGCCTGCGTGGGATCGAGGCGGTAACCGGTGAAGGAGCCGTCAGCGCACTGCTGGCGCAGCAGCCAGGTGACGGTGGGCCGGGGGGCGGTGATGCCGACGGCAGCGAGTCCCAACACGGAGGCCGATTGACGGTATACGCCGTTGTACGTCGGATCTTGCTGTCCGAAGAGGCCCCGCGTATCGGGCTCGGCCGCGTGCACCGAGGTGGTCATGAGTCCGAGGGTCACACCGAGGGCTGTGACAAAGGCGACGAGGGCGACAGATAACCGCGGGACATTGCGGCGCTGAGTTCGCGCGCCGGCCATGCGGATGAACGCGTGCATGTGCACTCCAGGGTGAGCGACCCACCAGACGTACACGGTCGCTCATGGACTCGCATCCACAAGTGCCACGACGTCCCGTAGACCTCGACGGGGTGACATCGCCAACCGGCAACATCACGAGGCGCTCGCGCCCGCCAGGTGCTCCGACTTGCCCGCAGGTCTTCACGACTCCCTGCGGTGCTCACGGTTGCGGGTCAGCGCCGGATTCTCACCGGCTTCCCCTGGACATCGGGCGCGTATTCACTTGTGGGTCTCATCCGACCACGGAGTGCCAGGAGAGTCAAAGGGGGCGCGCCCGGCCCCGGTTCGGCGTACCGTCCTCCCATGGCCTGGACCTGGATCTTCACCAATCTCGAGGGCGCCCCCGTCGCGGACCCGCCCGGATGCGCCGTCATGACGCCCTTCCCCACGCAAACTGACGCCGAGACCTGGCTCGGTGAGACGTGGAAGGAACTCCTCGACGGTGGCGTTGACGCCGTTGTGCTGTGGGAGGACGCCCGTCAGGTGTACGGGCCGATGAGCCTGCACCCCACCCCGTGACACGCGGCTGGAGCCCCGACCGGGCCTAGTCGCGGTGCGTGCGAGGTTCTTCCGGCGTTTCGCCGCGACGCAGTCGGGGCGGGGGGAGTCGGAAGCGTCGCAGTTGCAAGGTGCGTAGTCCGGCGTACCAGAGCGCGCCCTTGCGCTCAGCCTTGTCGGGGAAGCGCTTGCGCAGCGCTGAGTTGAGTCGAACCAGCAGGAATAGTTCGTCGAAAGCCACCAGGGCGATCAACACCATCCACGAGATCGAGACGGCAAATTGGATCACCGGGTTGGGGATGAAGCCCAGCACGAGGACGGCGAGTGCGACAAAGATGAAGTACTCCGCGATGGTGAATCTGCTGTCCACGTAGTCGCGCACGTAGCGTCGGACAGGACCCTGATCGCGCGCGGGCAGCGCCCTCTCGTCGCCGGCCATGAGAGCCGCCCGCTGCTGGGCCCGGGCAGCCCGGTCGCGCCCACGAGCAGCTCGTCGCGCCGCCCGGGGATCCTTCGGCGCCTTCAGCGCCTGCTTGCGGGCTGCCTCGGCTTCTTTGCGTGAGGGAGTGGGTCGTCCCTTGCCGCTGGCGGGACTCCCATCCGCGGGGTCGAGGGGCTGCGGGTCCACGGGGGTCTCCCTACGTCCAAACATGCTGGCAATCTATCGCCGCGAGCGCAGCGATCGGAGCCGACCGCGGGGGATGGATCTCCCGAGCTCCCGGGTCCGATGTCCGAGCCGGGGCGCGTGGCCCGGGACCGCCCCCTAGTCTGGAGGGAGATATCCACCCGGCAGGAGGACACCATGGGTATGTGGCAGCGCTTTAAGCTCATCTTCGCCTCGAAGGCCAACAAGGCCCTCGATCGGGCCGAAGACCCCCGCGAGACGCTTGACTACTCCTACGAAAAGCAGTTGGAGTTGCTCCAGAAGGTACGCCGCGGTGTGGCGGACGTTGCCACGAGCCGCAAGCGCATCGAATTGCAGATCCAGACGCTGTCTCAGCAGACGGACAAGCTGTCGGCCCAGGCCAAGGCGGCGCTGAGCGGCGGACGCGAGGATCTCGCTCGCGAGGCGCTCACCCGCAAGAGTGGATTGCAAAATCAGGTCGCAGACCTCCAGGTCCAACTGGCTCAGTTGCAAGATCAGGAGGAGAAGCTGATCGCTGCGTCCCAGCAACTGCAGGCCAAGGTGGATGCCTTCAGGACGAAGAAGGAAACAATCAAGGCGACCTACTCCGCAGCCGAGGCGCAGACCAAGATTAATGAGGCATTCGCCGGTATCTCCAGTGAACTCGGCGATGTTGGCCTTGCTGTCCAGCGCGCTGAGGACAAGACCGCACAGATGCAGGCGCGAGCCGGTGCCATTGACGAGTTGGTGGCCTCAGGTGCCCTGGACGATGTATCAAGTACGGGCAAGGACAACCTGACCGTTGAGTTGGAGCGCATGGCGAGCCAGAGTCAGGTGGATGACGAACTGGCGCAGATCCGGCTTGAGCTCGGGTCAGGCGGCAACCCGGCGGCTATCGAGGGCGATAAGGCGTAGGGGTTTCGGAACCACACATGGCACGCACTCGCTACGGAACCGACCGCGGTCTGTCCGCCCGCATGTTTGGCACCATGTTTGGGCTCGGCCTGCTCTACGTCATCCTCGCCGCGGTCCTCTACGCCGTCGGTGTCAATGCACTCTGGGTGATTCTCATCAGTGGCGGCTTGCTCTTCGGCCAGTGGTGGTTCTCCGATTCCCTGGCCATGGGGGCGATGAAGGCGCATGTCGTCACACCGGAGCAGGCCCCCCAGGTCCACGGAATAGTCGATCGCCTGTGTGCGATGGCCGATATGGAGAAGCCGCGCATCGCGATCGCCGACAACGATGCACCCAATGCTTTTGCGACCGGTCGCACGTCGAAGCGCTCCGTCGTCGTCGTGACGACCGGTCTGCTTCGGCGGCTGGACCGCGATGAGCTCGAAGGGGTTCTGGCGCACGAGTTGTCGCACGTGGCCCACAAGGACGTGACCGTCATGACGATCGCGTCGTTCAGCGCCATTCTCGCGGGTTTCATGGTCCGGTCCGTCATGTGGGGGTCCATGATGCGCGACCGCCGTGATCAAAATTCCGCAGTGATCTTCCTCGTCGTCATGGTCGTCAGCGTGCTCGTGTACCTGGTCTCCTTCCTGCTGATCCGCGCGCTATCGCGCTATCGCGAGCTTGGTGCCGACCGTGGCGCCGCCCTGATCACGGGGAAGCCCACCGCACTTGCCACGGCGCTGCAGAAGGTGTCCGGTGAGATGGCCGCTATCCCGACGCGCGATCTACGCCAGATGGAGCCCATCGCCTCCTTTGCCTTCGTGCCCGCCTTCTCCAAGGGCCGCGGCAGCGGTGGCTTCGGGCTCGAGTCCCTGATGTCCACTCACCCGCCCTTGCAAAAGCGCCTGGAGCAATTGGCCAAGATCGCGACGGATCTAGGCCAGCGCTAGTGGGCTTCATGGACGGCCTCCGGGGTCGACGCAAGCCGGTGCGTCCCAATCTGGACTCACTCTTCGCGATCCCGTCGGCCGCGATCACGCTTCAGGTGTCCCTGGACTATCTCTCGACAGGCGAGGGAGCCGTGGCCTTCCGTCCGGCGGAGGGCCGAGCCTTCGCCGATGTGGAGGCGGAGATCCGTGCGCTGCTCGACGCCGACGAGGGGCCACCGATCCGCGTGGTGTCGGATCACTTTGGTTATACCTGGATCGTCGTCACCACCGATCCCCCGGATGTGGGTGCCGTGGTCACGGACTTGCACGCGGTCAACGTGACGCTGTCAGATCACGGATTCGGACCGCAATTGCTGTGTTCGCTCGTGCCCTTCCAGGACCCTCGTGGCACGCGCATGGCGCTGATCTACCTCTACAAGCGCGGCACGTTCTATCCCTTCGCCCCCCAGGCAGATGAGCGCCGGGATTCTGTCGTGGAATTGCAGGTCCGCGACCTGCTGCGTGGGGAACTTCCCTGGGAAGCGGATCTGTCTCGGTGGTTCCCGGTGTGGGACGCCCCCGGCCTGCAGGATCCCGTCTAGCCCGGTTGTGCCGGTCGGCTAATCCTTCGCGCCGACTCCGGGGAGTGCCAGCATGCGGTCAAGTGCCACCCGCGCCCACTTCGCTGACTCGTCCTCAACGGTGATCTGGTTGACGACTCGGCCCTGAAGCAAGTTTTCCAGAGTCCACACCAGGTGGGGTAGGTCGATGCGATTCATCGTGGAGCAAAAACAGACATCGCGATCCAGGAAGACCACGGTCTTGTCGGGGTGGCGCAGGGCGAGCCGGCGGACAAGATTGAGTTCGGTGCCGACGGCGAAGGAGCTGCCCGGGGGTGCTTCCTCGATCGCGGTGATGATGAATTCCGTCGACCCCACGAGATCGGCCATCTCCACGACCTCGTAGCGGCACTCCGGATGGACGATCACGGTGACGCCCGGCACACGCGCACGCACGTCCTTCACGCTCGACTCCGTGAAGCGTCCATGGACCGAGCAGTGGCCGCGCCAGAGGATCACTTTGGCATCGCGCAGTTGCTCGGGAGTCAATGTGGGGTGATGCGGATCCCAGACGACACAGTCATCCAGCGATAGGCCCAGGTCACGGACAGCGGTATTGCGCCCAAGATGCTGATCGGGCAGGAAGAACACTCGCTCACCATGCTCAAAGGCCCATTCGAGGGAGCGCTTGGCGTTGCTGGACGTGCAGATCGCACCGTGGTTGCGACCGGTGAATGCCTTGATGTCGGCCGCGGAATTCATGTAGGTGATGGGAATCGTGGAATCTGCGAGCCCCGCCGCGCTGATGGCCTGCCACGCGGCGTCGACCTGGTGAATGGCCGCCATGTCGGCCATGGAGCATCCGGCGGCAAGGTCGGGGAGGATCACCTGTTGGTTGGCGGCAGTGAGGATGTCGGCGCTCTCTGCCATGAAGTGCACCCCGCAGAAGACGATGAACTCAGCCTCCGGATGAGCGGCAGCCTGCTGGGATAACTTAAATGAGTCACCCGTCACGTCGGCGAATTGGATGACCTCGTCGCGCTGATAGTGGTGGCCCAGGATGTAGAGCCGGTCACCGAGCGCGGCTTTCGCGGCGGCGGCTCGCGTGACAAGATCCGGGTCGCTCACGGGGGGGAGGTCGCCGGGACATTCCACTCCGCGCTCGCTATCGGGGTCAGCCCCGTGTCCCAGGAGGAGCAATGCCAGCGGAGTAGCGACAGGTTCGGTGAACGCCATTTGATCATTGTCTCACCGAAGCCCGGACCGGCCTCTTGGCGGCTACGGTCTCGGATGTGCGCATCCTCATCGCTCCGGATGACTTCACCGGCACACTGACAGCTCTCGAGGCTGCGGCCGCTATCGCTGAGGGTTGGCGTCGAGGGGCGCCCGGGGATCACGTGACGCTGCGTCCCATGTCGGATGGCGGCCCGGGATTCCTCGCCGTTGTTGGACACGCACTCGCGGGGCGGACCCTCCCGGTGGTCGTCCGAGGTCCCCTGGGACACCCCGTCGCCGCCGAGATCGTGATCGTGGATGACACGGCGTACGTCGAATCCGCCCAGGCATGCGGCTGGGGTCAGATCCCGGAGAGTCAGCGCCATCCTCTCGAGGCAACGACATACGGATTGGGGGAGCTCATGAGCACCGCGGTCGCGGCGGGGGTACGACGCATCGTGGTGGGCCTGGGTGGCTCCAGCACGACGGATGCCGGGGCGGGCATGCTTGCGGCGCTGGGGGCTCGGGCATGGGATGCAGCGGGCAATGACGTGAGACTTGATGGGGGAGGCCAGCCACTGGCTGACGTGATTCGCATCGATGTGATGGCCGTGCGCGAGCGCCTGGCCGGTGTTGACCTGATTGTTGCGACGGACGTCGACGCGACCCTGTGCGGCCCGCAGGGCGCGGCGCGCGGCTTTGCCCCGCAAAAGGGTGCGACGGCCGGCGATGTCGAACTCCTGGATGCGGCTCTGGCCAGTTTTGCCCGCGTGTGTGCCACCGAAGTGCAGGTGGACACAGGGCGGGACCTCACCATCGAGGCGGGGGCGGGTGCCGCCGGTGGCCTGGGCTTCGGGCTGCTCACCATCGGGGGTGTGCGGGTGCGGGGCATCGCCATGGTGTGCGACATCGTGAGCATGGAGGCTGCCATCGCCGAGTGTGACCTGGTCGTCACCGGCGAGGGCTGCTGTGACTGGCAGTCCCTGCGCGGCAAGGTCGTGACGGGTGTTGCCACAGCCGCCCTGGCCCAGAGCAAGCCGGTCGTGCTCATCGCGGGCAAAGTCGAGGTTGGCGGCCAGGAGTTAGCCGCTATCGGTGTGACAGCGGCCTACGCCGTCACGGATACGCACCCCGGAGGTCTGTATCGAGAGGACGATCCGGCCGCGTCGCTGGCTCGCCGGTCCGAGTGGGTCGCCCGCCAGTGGGCATCGGCCCCGAAGGCTGAGCCGCCGACGCGAGATGGGTAGGTGCACCGGCCGACTGGTCTCGGCCCAGCCCCTGTGCCATGCTGGAATAGCCCTCGGGGGCACTATGTTGACTGATATTGAAGTTGACTGATGTTGAATGAAGCACGCTACGCGTCCAACGCGTCCGACGGTGGCCACCGGTCACCACGGTCAGTTGGTTGGATTCCCAGGGAGGCACACATGACTGCAGAGACAACGACCGGCGACGGCGTTCTGCTGACCGAGACCGCTGCTAGCAAGGTGAAGATCCTGCTGGAGTCAGAGGGCCGCGAAGATCTCACCCTGCGCATTGCTGTGCAGCCGGGTGGTTGCTCCGGTCTGCGCTATCAGTTGTTCTTTGATGATCGCTCGCTCGATGGTGATGTCATCAAGGACTTCGGTGGTGTGGGCGTGGTGACCGATCGGATGAGCGCCCCGTATCTCACGGGAGCCACCATTGACTTCGTGGACACAATCGAGAAGCAGGGGTTCACGATCGACAACCCCAACTCCACAGGCTCCTGCGCCTGTGGTGACTCGTTCCACTGACACCCCGCCCTGACGTTCCACTCACTGTCACGACTGCGGCCCGGTAGGGTCCGCTGGTGAGCATCATCGTGACCGGGTCCATCGCGACGGACCACCTCATGACCTTCCCGGGTCGCTTCGCCGATTCCCTTGTCGCGGACAAGCTCGACCGGGTTTCCCTGTCGTTCTTGGTCGATAATCTGGAGATTCGTCGCGGGGGTGTGGCGGCCAACATTTCCTTCGGCCTGGGATGCCTGGGTCTACACCCGGTGCTCGTCGGTGCCGTCGGACCCGACTTCGCGGATTATCGATCCTGGCTTGAACGCCACGGTGTGGACACCGGATCCGTCCGAGTCTCGGATGTCCATCACACCGCGCGATTCGTTTGCACAACGGACCAGGAAGCCAACCAACTCGCATCCTTCTACCCGGGTGCCATGAGCGAAGCGCGTGACATCGAAATCGCGCCGGTCATCGAGCGCGTCGGAATGCCGCAACTCGTCCTCATCGGACCCAACGATCCTGAGGGGATGCTGCGGCACACCAAAGAATGTCGTTTTCGCGGCTATCCCTTCGCTGCAGACCCATCCCAGCAACTCGCCCGTATGGATGGTGAAGAAATCCGCGCCCTGGTTGATGGGGCGGCCTACCTCTTCACTAACGAGTACGAAGCGGCTCTCACCGAGCAAAAGACGGGGTGGAGCGCGGACGAGATTTTGAGTCGGGTTGGCTGCCGGGTGACGACCCTGGGTTCGCAGGGTGCACGCGTGGAGCGCCTCGGGAAGCAGCCCGTGATCGTGACCTGCCCGGACGAGGACGCGAAGGCTGATCCCACGGGCGTGGGGGACGCCTTCCGTGCCGGGTTCATCGCAGGTCTGGCATGGGGCCTGGAAGATGAGCGCTGCGCACAAATCGGCTCTCTCCTGGCCACGCATGTGATCGAGACCGTCGGCACCCAGGAGTATTCACTCGCTCAGCAGCGATTCCTTCGGCGTATTGAGGCGGCGTACGGTGCACGCGCTGCCGAGGACATCGGCGCACACGTGCGCTGTCCGCTGCCCTGACCGGCGCGCCGCAGTGGATGCTCGAAGGCTCCCGAGGAGCGCATGGGATCTTCCCGATCCTGCGCTGGCTCCCGCGGGGGAGGACCTCATCGGTGTGGGGGCCGATCTTGCACCGTCGACGGTGATGGCCGCCTACGCCCGTGGGCTCTTCCCGATGGATGTCGGTGGTGATGGCCAGCTCGGTTGGTGGTCTCCGGATCCGCGCGGGGTGCTGCCGCTTGATCGCTTGCACGTCAGTCGCTCCCTGCGGGTGGCTTCACGACGATTCCAGACGACGATCGACATGTCCTTTGGCGAGGTCATCGCCGCGTGCGCCAGCCAGCGTCGCTCACATGGGTGGATCACCCCCGCATTTCAAGCCGCCTACGGCGACCTGCATGCGCTAGGGATCGCGCACTCTGTGGAGGTGTGGCGTGACTCGGAGCTCGTGGGCGGGCTCTACGGGGTGGAGATAGGCGGGCTCTTTGCTGGTGAATCCATGTTTCACCGATCACGAGATGCCTCGAAGGTGGCACTCGTCGCCCTGGTGGAGGCCCTTGGCGGCGCGGCGGGGGCTCGCGAGGGTCGCGTGCTGGATATTCAATGGGCAACGCCGCATCTAGAGTCCCTCGGCGCGATCGCCATCGGCCGAGATGACTACCTGCGTCGCCTGGGCGCCGCTGTGCAATGTGACCCGGTGCTGGCGACAGACTGATCTGCCGGTCCGGAATAACGTCGGGCGCTAGCGGGTCCGCACGAGGTAGGTGGCTGCACCGTCGGGCTCCGGATGCGAGCCCAGATAATCAACTCCCCGCATGTCACACCACGCGGGAATATCGGACGCAGCGCCGGCATCCGTGCAGGTGACAGCGATGACGGTGCCCCTCTGGGCCGCTTTGGCGGCTCGGGCCACGGCAATCACGGGCATCGGACAAAGATGGCCGCGTTCGTTGAGTCGTACGTCGGGTCGTGGGAGCTCCGTCACGTCGTTCCTCCATTCGCCCCGAGATCATCCGCACCGAGCATGGCACGGATGCCGGACACGATGGGTGGGAGCGCAGCGATGAAGCCGTCAACCGTCGCCTCGGTGACGCCGATGGGCAGTGATACCCGCACGTTGCCTTGCGTCAGCGCTCCCATGGCCGCGAGCACGTGGCTGGGCCGTCGAAGGTCGGAGACGCACGATGAGCCACTCGACACGGCGTAGCCTGCCGCGTCGAGGGCAAGCACGAGTGATTCACCATCAACGAACAGGCACGAGAAGGCAATGAGGTAGTCGAGGCGATCCTGCTCATCGCCGAGGAAGGCAACGTCGGGCACCGTGGCAGCGACGGACTCCCGGATTCGGTCGGTGAGGACCCTCGCGTGGGCCGCGTCCTCGAGGCGTTGCTCGTCTGCCCACTCCAGGCCCCGGACCGCGGACAGCACAGCGGGTAGGGACGCGGGCGGCAGATCCAGTGGTGGGGCGTGGAGGGTGCGGCGTACAGCCACGACGCCCACCCCGGGAGGTCCGCCCCAGGTGGACGCCTGGCCGACGAGTATCGACCAGTCGACCGGCGGTGCGGCTCGGCCAAGGGTGAGGGTCGCGTCAACGAGCAGGGGTACACCCCGATGCTGACAGGCGCTGGCCGCGGCACCGATGGGTTGCCGGGTCCCCACCTCGTGATTGGCCGCCTGGAGCACTGCCAGGCATGCGGTCCCGGGGGCCTGCGGGAGTGCAGCGATGAAGCTGTCGATATCCACGCGACCGGTCCGGTCGACAGCGATGACGTCCGCGTGGCCACCCTGGGCGCTGACGTCATCGGCGATGGTCAGGACCGAGCTGTGTTCGACGGCTGAGCACACCAACGAGGTGGCACTCGTCCCACGGCTGGCCCGGGCGGGTCCCTGCGGGGCGAGGAAGCCCCTCATGGTGAGGGGGAGGGCGGACTCACCCGTGAACATGATTTCGTCGGGACGCGCACCTATCCGGGCAGCGACGCCCTCGCGGGCGGCCTCGAGGAGCAGGGCGGCCCGGCGGCCCTCCCGGTAGAGCCGGCGGGGGTCGGCCCACCCGGCATCGGCCGCCGCCCACCAGGCCTCCCGCGCGCCAGGATTCATGGGCTGCCCAGACGCGGCATCGAGGAATCCCGCGGGGGGATTCCGGGGAGGAGATCCCGGGAGGGAAGGTGACGGCACGCCTGTGACGCTACCGCCCAGGGTCCTCAAAGCGAGGACGTCCCTCGTGCGCTAGTGTCGGATTTGTGGAGCGACGCGGCCGCATCATTGCGACGACGGCAGGCCTGGGTCTGCTGGCGCTCGTGGCCTCCGGATGCACAGCCAACGAGGCCTTTTTCTTCGACCTGCCTGAGCCAGCGACAGCAGAGGGTCCCATCGTCCAAAACTTGTGGCAGGGCTCCTGGATTGCCGCGTGGGGTGTGGGCTTCCTCACCTGGGGACTCATTATTTGGGCGGCCATCGCCTATCGCCGCAGGTCCAAAAATGACGTCCCCGAGCAGACCAAATACAACCTCCCCCTGGAGTTGCTCTACACGATCGTTCCGCTCGTGATGGTGCTGGGTCTGTTTGTCTTCACCGCCCGGGATCAGACCGAATTGCTGAGTGTCGAGAACGATCAGTCGGAGACCATCAACGTGGTGGGTTTTCGGTGGAGTTGGGCCTTCAACTACCTCGATGATGAGGTGTACGACGTCGGCACGCCGGGAGTCCCGCCGACCCTGTGGGTGCCGGTCGACGAGAAGATCAAGTTCGAGCTCACGTCACCGGATGTCATCCACAGCTTCTGGGTCATCGACTGGCTGTTCAAGATGGACGTCATCCCCGGCAAGATCAACTCCTTCGAAATCACGCCCAACAAGGAGGGGACCTTCATCGGCCGATGTGCCGAGTTGTGCGGGACCGACCATGCCCGCATGCTGTTCAACGTGAACGTCGTACCTCGTGCTGAGTTCGAAGCGCACATGGAAGAACTTCGGGCTAAGGGCCAGACAGGCAAGTTGGAGAGTGAGCGCGTGAACTACACGGGTGAACGCCCGTCGGAGAGGACAGTCCTGTGACGATTCTCAATGATCCGCCCGTCGCAGCCCCCACAGCGCCTCCGGCAGCCAAGCAGGTCCGGCGAGGCCACATGGGGCGGACCGTCGTTAAGTGGATCACGTCGACCGACCACAAGACCATCGGCTACCTCTATCTGATTACCGCCTTCTTCTGGTTTGTCCTCGCGGGCGCCATGGCGCTCGTGATCCGTGCTGAGCTGGCCACCCCGGGCATGCAGTTTGTGTCGCTGGAGCAGTACAACCAACTCTTCACCATGCATGGCACGATCATGCTTTTCCTCTTTGCCACCCCCCTGTACGTCGGCTTTGGCAACGTGGTCATGCCGCTGCAGATCGGCGCACCTGATGTCGCCTTCCCTCGCCTCAACATGCTGGGCTACTGGCTCTTCTTCTTTGGTGGACTCACCATCGCGCTGAGCTTCATCACTCCGGGTGGAGCTGCCTCGTTTGGTTGGTTCGCCTACCAGCCCCTGAGCAACGCGGTGAACTCTCCCGAGGTTGGGGCGGACCTATGGCTGCTCGGTCTGACCATGGGTGGCCTCGGCACGATCCTCGGCGCCGTCAATTTCATCACGACGATCTTTTGTATGCGATGCCCCGGCATGACAATGTTCCGGATGCCCATCTTCACGTGGACTATCTTCATCACGAGCGTCCTCGTCCTGGTGGCCTTCCCCATCCTGGCCGCGGCACTCCTGATGGCATTCATCGACCGCAAATTCGGGGCCGTGGTCTTCGCCCCGGAGAACGGCGGAGCCATGCTTTGGCAGCATTTATTCTGGTTCTTCGGCCATCCCGAGGTCTACATTCTCGCCCTACCCTTCTTTGGCATTGCCAGCGAAATCATCCCCGTCTTCTCCCGTAAGCCAATCTTTGGTTATAAGGGGCTCGTCTTTGCCACCATGGCCATTGGTGCCCTCTCCGTTGCCGTGTGGGCGCATCACATGTACGTCACGGGGTCGGTCTACCTGCCCTTCTTCGCTCTGATGACCATGTTGATCGCGGTGCCCACGGGGGTGAAGTTCTTCAACTGGATCGGGACGATGTGGGGTGGCTCCATCTCCTTCGAAACACCCATGCTCTACACCATGGGATTCCTGGTGACATTCCTCTTCGGTGGGCTCACGGGCATCATTCTCTCGGCGCCGCCGCTAGACTTCCACGTCTCGGATAGCTACTTCGTCGTTGCCCACTTCCACTACACGGTCTTTGGGACCGTTGTCTTCTTGATGTTCGCCGGGCTGTATTTCTGGTGGCCCAAGATGACCGGCCGGATGCTCAACGAGCGGCTTGGTCACGTGCAGTTCTGGATGGTGTTCATTGGCTTCCAGGTCACCTTCCTGGTGCAGCACTGGCTCGGTGTCCAGGGGATGCCGCGCCGCTACGGCGACTACCTCGCCAGCGATGGATTCACGACGTTGAATACCGTCTCCTCCATCGGCTCCATCCTGGTGGGCCTATCGACGCTCGTCTTCATCTGGAATGTCCTGTGGACCTGGAAGAACGCTCCCAAGGTCACCGTCGATGATCCCTGGGGCTGGGGTGGGTCACTGGAGTGGGCGACCTCCTGCCCACCTCCGCGGCACAACTTCACGTCGCTGCCCCGCATCCGCTCCGAGCGCCCCGCATTTGATCTACATCATCCCGAGTTGGCTGCGCAGCCCCCGAGTTCGACTCCGGTGACGACCGGGAGTGCGTCGTGAAGATTGGTGGCTGGGCCTTTGCCCTGGGTGCCATGTTCTTCCTCTTTGTCGGAGGGGCGTACTTTTACTTCAGCGGCGACGAGATCGGGACGACCGCGCTGGTCATGACCGGTGGTCTGGCCTTCCTCGTCGCCTTCTATGTCCTCTACACGGATAGGCGTCTCGACGGACTGCCTGAGGATCGCGCTGATGCCGACGTGGATGAAGCGGACCCCGAATATGGCTTCTACTCCCCGCACAGTTGGTGGCCGCTTCCGGTCGGATTTGCCGCCATGATGATTGCGCTGGGATTCATTTTTGCGGCATGGCTGGCGGTATTTGGCGTTCTCGTTCTACTCATTGCGGTCATTGGCTGGCTTTTCGAGTACTACCGGGGCAGTTTCGCCCGCTAGATATCGGCTGAGTTCGGGTTATCCTTAGCACTATGCGTCGCTCCGTGATCGCCTCCCTTACCGGGTTCGCCCTGCTGGGCGTGACGGCTTGCCAACCGGTCATGGATCTGACCTCGGCCGAGTTGCCGAGCGAGTCCATCGCCCAACTCGGACTCGTTGAGGCCATTACCGATAACGCGCCCATCGATCGACCCATCGTGGTCCACGTCGACAATGGCCACCTGACTGATGTCACCGTCACCCAGGGCCCCAACCGGCTCCTCAAGGGCGAGTTGTCCAATGACGGGCGCACCTGGACCTCCACGCGGCCCTACCTTGACTTCGACTCCACGTACAAGGTCTCGGCGGTAGCCGTGGATCCGCGAGGGCAGACGACCTCCCTGGAGGAGCAGATCCGGACGGTAGACCCCGACGGCTTCCTGTCGGCCATACCCGCCATGGCCGCGGGGACTGAATTCGGCGTGGGTATGCCCCTCACGGTCAACTTCGACGAGGCTGTCAAGGACCGCGCTGCCGTGGAGAAGGCGATGATTGTGCGCACGCCCACACCGATCGAGGGCGCGTGGTTTTGGACGAGTCCGACCCAGGCCCTGTTCCGACCAAAGGATTACTGGCCGGGCAACATTCCGATCGAACTCGACGTCGATCTGCGCGGTGTGAAGGCCGGCCCGGGGCTCTGGGGTCAGGACAACACGCGCACGGTCTATCAGACAACCGATTCTGTCGTCATGAAGGCCGATGCCCAGGACCTGATGATGGACGTCATCATCAATGGCAAGAAGCAGCGCACGATCCCCGTCACCATGGGCATGCCCGGCTTCGAGACGATGAGCGGCACCAAACTGATCATGACCAAGGAGCGCACGCGCGTCATGGACAACGCCACGGCTGGCGTGTCCGAGGATGACCCCGATCACTACCGGGTCAAGGTGGATTACGCCATGCGGCTGACGTGGCATGGGGAGTTCCTCCACGCCTCACCCTGGGCAGCCAGTGCCTGGGGCAACAGCCGCATCAGTCACGGGTGCACCTCGATGAGCCTGGACAACGCAGCGTGGCTCTTCAGTGTGACCCATATCGGTGATCCGGTCGAGATCACGGGCACCCCGCTCCGACAGAATCCCGGCAATGGCATAACGGTTTGGAACATCGGCTGGGATAGGTGGGTGGAGGGATCGGCCTCAGGGGCGCATATGACGTCCCCCGAGGTTTAGAAGCGCCCTGTGTCAGCAGCCGCTGTTGTCGACGCTGCCGTCCGGCAACGTCGTATTGCAGAAATACGCGTTGGACAGGTCCGCGCCGGCCAGGTCCGCGTCGTTCAGGAACGCGCCCGTCAGGTTCGCGTTGGTCAGGTCCGCGTCGGTCAGGTTCGCGCCGAGCAGGTCCGCGTTGGACAGGTCCGCGTTGGACAGGTTTGCGCCGGTCAGGTCCGCGGCGGTCAGGTTTGCGCCGGCCAGGTTCGCGCCGGTCAGGTTTGCGTAACTCAGGTCAGCGTATTGACAGTTTGGGTCGCACGCGGGTGTTGACCGGACCAGGCGACCGCGTGGGTTGGTGGGACTGAAGTTTGCTCCCTTCAGGGATGCCTCACGTAGGTCCGCGTGGCGCAGGGCCACTCCCCGGAAGTTGGCCTTGTTCAGGCGTGCACCACGCAGATCGGCTCCATGCAGTTTCGCCCGAGCGAACTTCGCCCCCGACAAGTCACCATGATGCTCGAACGTCCACTTGTCGACCACGTCCCGGCAATTCACCCCGGGCCCAGGAACACAGGTCCGCTTGCCGGTGCCGATTCGATCCCCCGGCGAAGCCGCCACCGTCGGGGCGATCAAACCACCCGCCAACACCAGCCCAGCCGTACCGGCCACCAACACCCGACGCCACCACACACCCTGCCTAGACATGCCTAGACCGTAAACGGCCCACGCAGCGGAGTCCACCCCACACGATGCACGCCCCCCCCCCGCTGTCGGGCGCGTAGCTGTCGACGCTCCGCGCTCGTCGTGCCCTCCCACACCCCGGTCAGGGCGTGATGGTCGAGGGCGAACCGCAGGCACTTGACCCGCACCGGGCATGGGACCGCCCAGGGCCACCACGGGGGAGAGGCAGCACCTGGGCGGTCGTTAGGGGAGGGGGTTAGTCCTCGGTGAGGAAATAACGGGTGGCGTTCGTGCGGCCCTCAGTACGAATAAGGCCCTCAGATTTCAGCCCGTTTAGGACCTTTTTGTAACCGCCCGTCCCATGATCCACGCCGATATCGGTGGCGATTTCCCGCGGGGTCGATCCGATTTCCCCAGCCTGGGCGAGGTGGGCTAGGACCCGTTCCCGCATCGGCACGCTGGTGTCATCGGCGCGGGCGTGTTCCATGGTCACCGAGGTCACGGGTTCCCCGCGTTCGTCGATCATGGGTGCACCGTTAGGGCCGAGGATGCGCACCTGCAGGCGTCGCAGGTAATGCACGCGTCCGGCCTCCCCGTCCTTGCGCTTTTTCACCTTCACGGCCACATGATCTGCACCCTCGGTGGGCGCGGTCATTCATTCGGATCGATCGACCAAGGGCCTGAGCCTGTCTCATCCCCCGGGTGATGAGGTGGGACTACAGATGTCCGCCGCGCTCGCGCAACTGCTCCTCATTGGTCATGGCCGCACCCTTCTCATGCAGGATCCCGCCATGGAATGGAACGTTGACGTAGTCGAGCTCCTCGTGCTCGTGCAGGGGCTCCTCAAGGGCCGCCTCGTGGGAGACGTGAGCCTGACCGGCCTCGATCTCGGCGCGTGTCGGGGGCACGATGTCGTCCGCGTAGTACCAGTGTGAGAGTTTGGCGCGCAGGTTATGGAGGTGATAGCGCTTGTTGGCCACGCCGTTGGCATCGACCCGCTCCGGTGCCGGCAGGGGCGCCCGGTAGGCCTCGATTGCGGACTCCAGAACGGCGCGGTCCTTGACGTTGAGCGGCTCGTGGACCTCGATGAACTCCCCGTGCGGAAGGCGCAGGATCCGCCCGGACTCGTATCCATGCAGGAGTTTTTCGCGGTCCTTGCGCTGCAGGGCGATGCAGGTCCGCCTCGTCACGACGAAGGCGATCGGGGGTAGGACAAAGACCGCGATCCGCAGGAACCAAATGAGCCAGTTAATGGACAGGTCGAAGGTCAAGGCGATGACGTCGTTGCCGCCACCGATGAAGAGGAGGAAGTACCACGTGATCGCCATGACGCCGATAGCTGTGCGCGTGGGCGCATTGCGGGGTCGGTCCAGCAGGTTGTGATCGCGCTTGTCGCCGGTGACCCAGGATTCGATGAAGGGATAGAGCGCGGCAGCGGTGAAGACGATGCCGGGCACGATCACCGATGGGATGAAGATGTTCCAGGAGATGGTGTAACCGAAGAGCACCGTCTCGATATTGGGGAAGATGCGCAGGGCCCCGTCGAGCCAGCCGATGTACCAGTCCGGCTGGGATCCGGCGCTGACTTGGTCAGGGGTGTACGGGCCGAAGATCCAGATGGGGTTGATGGTTACGAGCCCGGAGATGAGTGCCGTGACGCCGAAGACAATGAAGAAGAAGCCGCCGGCCTTGGCCATGTAGATCGGCATGAGGGGGTAGCCGACGACGTTGTCGTTGGTGCGCCCCGGCCCGGGGAACTGGGTGTGCTTTTGGGCCCAGACCATCATGAGGTGGACCGTGATGAGGGCCAGGATCAGCCCTGGCACGAGCAAGATGTGTATGCCGTAGATGCGTGAGATGAACTCTGTCCCGGGGAATTCACCGTCAAAGAGGAGGAAGGCAACCCAGGTGCCGACGATGGGAATCGCCTGGACGATTCCTCGGGCAATTTGAAGTCCCGTGCCCGACAGCAGGTCATCGGGGAGGGAGTAGCCGGTGAAACCGGCGGCGAGACCCAAGGTGATGAGGGCGATACCGATCAACCAGTTGAACTCGCGCGGCTTGCGGAAGGCTCCGGTGAAGAACACGCGGAACATATGCACGGCCATGGCCGCGATAAAGAGAAGTGCTGCCCAGTGGTGCATCTGCCTGATGAGGAGCCCGCCGCGCACGTCAAAGGAGATGTCGAGCGTAGAGGCGTATGCCTCCGTCATCATGATGCCCCTGAGGGGGACGTAGGAGCCGTCGTACACGACCTCGACCATGCTCGGCTTGTAGAAGAGTGTGAGAAACACCCCGGTGAGCAGGACAATGATGAAGCTGTAGAGGGCGATCTCACCGAGCATGAACGACCAGTGATCTGGGAAAACCTTCTTGAGGCTTCGACCCAGGAAGCGGTTGGACCCGACGCGATCGTCAATGTAGGTGGCGACTGACGTGCCTACCTGCTCCGTGGTGCTCATCCGCGCTCCCAGAAACTCGGTCCGACAGGCTCTGCGAAGGGTGCCCGTGCTACGAGGAATCCTTCCTCATCCACGCCAATCGGCAACTGGGGCATGCGTCGAGCCGCAGGCCCGAAGATGACGTTGCCGGCATCGGCCAAATCGAAGGTGGACTGGTGGCAGGGGCACAGGAGATGGTGGGTCCGGTGCTCGTAGAGGGCGATCGGGCAGCCCACATGGGTGCAGATCTTGGAGTAGGCCAAGATCCCTTGGAAATCCCATCCCTCACCCTGCTGGGCCCGGATCTCATCCGGCTCCATGCGCACGAGAATGATGGCGGCCTTCCCACGCGCATTGAGATTGTGCTCTTCCTTTTGGATTCGCTCAATGTCTTCAGGCAGTGCGGAGACGAGACCACCCACGGGGATGTCCTCGGGACGGATTTTGACGTAGGTGCCGTCCGTCACAATCGGCATGCCCTCGACCCATGCCGTCTGGCTGAGCAGCACGACCGGACTGGGACCGAAGCCGCCATTCTTGGGGCTCCACAGATCGCGCAGCATGACGATCAGGGGTATGGGGAAGAGGGCGAGTGCTGCAATGAGTGTGCGGCGGATGATGCGGTACTGCCCGAAGCCGGACTCCTCCTTGCCGCGCTCATACTGCTCGGCCGCTTCAACATCCTCGTGCTTGGTCGAGCGGAGGGAGTGGCGTTCCTGGACGACCTCGGTATCGGGCATGAGCTTCTTGGCCCACTGGATGGCACCGGCGCCAATACAGAAGACGCCGAGGCCAAACGTCAGCCCGAGCGCGAAGTTTTGGTAGCCGATTTCACCGAAGACGGGGACGTAGATATTGACGTAGGGATCGATGGCGACGTAGGCCACCACGAAGAAGACCACCATGACCATGGACAGGATGAAGAGGCTGGCTACCTGGCGCTCTGCCCGTCGAGCCGCCTTCGGATCAATGTCGCTGCGCCGGGGGCGGTGGGGGATATCAGCAGCGGGCAACCCACCGGGACCCCGGAAGAGTGGGCGAGCGAGGTCGTCCTGCCCCTCGGAGGTGAAGTCGTGCCCGTGGTCAGGGGTTCCAGCACCGTCGCGTGTCGTGAGGTCGCTCATCGGGCTCTGATTCCGATCCAGACGGCCAGTCCGATGAAGGCGCCAATGACGCCGACCCAGAGGAAGAGTCCCTCGGCCACCGGACCGATGCGACCCAGCGCGATACCGCCCGGGCTGGGAGCCTGCTGGAGGTCCATGACGTAGGCGATGATCGCCTGCTTGTCCTCGACAGGGAGGGTGCCGTCACCGAAGACCGGCATGTTTTGCGGCCCGGTGAGCATGGCTTCGTAGATCTCCTGCGGCGTCGCGATCATGAGGCTCGGGGCGTACTTGCCCGCGGTGAGAGCGCCACCACCTCCGGCGGCCTGGTGGCACTGGGCGCAATTGATCCTGAAGAGCACACCGCCCTCAGCGACGTCGGCATCGGTGTAGTCGATTTGCTCGGCGGTGGGGATGGCGGGTCCGGGGGCCAACGAGGCGATGTACGCCGCCATGTCGGCTACTTCTCTTTCGTTGTAGATGGGTGGCTTGCGCGCCACCTGGGCACCGGGAGCGGCCATGGGCATGCGGCCGGTCGCGACCTGGAAGTGCACGGAGGCAGCACCGACTCCGATGAGTGTTGGGCCGTTGCTGCTGCCCTGGGCATTGAGTCCGTGACAGGACGAGCAGCCCTCGAGATAAAGACGCTTGCCCTCATCGATCGCGGTCTGATCGTTGCTCGCAGTGGCCTCGGCTGGTGCCGTCGACGATGCCACCGCGTAGACGCCACCGACACCGAGGAGCGCCGCCAGGAGGAGCAGCGTGGCCACGACCGGATTGCGTCGCCGAGCGACCAGTCCCTTCACCAGGATTCCCTTCCGTTCCATCGGGGCGGGCGAGCGATTGATTAAACACGTCACTTAAGGATGTAGATCATAAAGAACAGGGCAATCCACACAACATCAACGAAGTGCCAGTAATACGAAACAACAATGGCACGCGTGGCCTGATCGTGCGTGAACCGCTTGACGACGTAGGTCGTGGCCAGCACGAGGAGGAAGGCGATGAGGCCTCCGGTGACGTGCAATCCATGGAAGCCGGTGGTGAGGTAGAAGGCTGACCCGTAGGCGTTGCTCGACAGCGTGAGTCCCTCGTGCACGAGCTCGACGTATTCCGTCACCTGACCGGCGATGAAGACGGAGCCCATGAGGAAGGTGATGGTGAACCAGCGACGCAATCCCTTGACGTCACCACGCTCAGCGGCAAAGACACCGAGTTGGCAGGTGACGGAGGACAGCACCAGGATCGTGGTGTTGATGCTGGCAAAGGGAACGTTGAGCAGGGCGCTTTCCTGTGCCCACAGCTCAGGATTGATGGCCCGGAGCGTGAAGTACATCGAAAAAAGACCGGCAAAGAACATGAGCTCACTTGAGAGCCACACGATGGTTCCGATAGCCACCGGGTTGGGGCGGTTGGCCGGGGCGTGCGAGAAGGCCTGCGTCACGGAAGGGGATGCACTCGACACATCTGGCAGTCTGCCAGAGGGGAGCGATATGGGCGACTAGACCCCCCGCTAGCCTTAGAGGCGTGAGTGACCATGGATCCGCGGGCCCTGATTCGGCCCTTGTCGTCCTTGTCTACAGCGACGACCGTACGGCTCGCCAGCAGGTCATGCTGGCTCTCGGCCGCCGGCCCGCGGCCGAACTCCCGGCGGTGCGCTACCTCGAATGCGCCACCCTTCCGGCCGTCATCAGGGCCATGGACGCCGGTGGGATCGATCTAGCCGTCCTGGATGGGGAAGCGGTCCCAGCGGGCGGTATGGGCGTTTGCCGCCAGCTCAAGGATGAAATCTTCCGTTGCCCACCGATATTGGTCCTCACGGGACGCCCTCAGGATGCATGGCTGGCCACCTGGTCCCGAGCCGACGCGGTCGTACCGCGCCCCCTGGACCCCATGGTCATGGCTGATGCCGCAGCTGCGCTCCTGCGCCAGCGCCTTGCTGGCATGCCGGTCCGCTAGTGATCTGGGCGAATTACCCGATATGAATACCTTTTCGACTGTGTCTTCCCCCGAACTTCGGGACGTTTCGCGCGTCCAGCTCCACTTTTGTCCCAAAGTTCGGCGCGCACCCGAGCTCCTGCCTTTCCGGGGCGAGCGATGACCAGCCCCGCCTCACCCTCCTGGTTGGCCATCCTCGGCCGTCTCGACGGCGGGCTCGACCTCGACGCCGACTCAGCCCGCTGGGCGGTCGAGCAGATCATGTCCGGCCAGGCCGATCCCGAGGACGTCAAGGCCTTCCTCCTCGGAGTACAGGCCAAGGGGGCCACGGCCGCCGAGGTCTCGGCCGCTGCTGACGTCCTGCTCGAGCACGCGCGCGCCATCACGGTCCTGGGCGACGTCCTCGACGTCGTGGGCACGGGTGGCGATGGGGCGAACACCGTCAACTTCTCCACGATGGCGGCTGTCGTGGCTGCTGCCTGTGGCGCCACCGTCGTCAAGCACGGCAATCGCGCCGCGAGTTCGGCGACCGGCACCGCGGATGTGCTGGAGGAGTTGGGCCTTGCCATCGACCTGGAACCGGCGGGCATCGAGTCCTGCGCCCGCGAGGTGGGGATCGCCTTCGCCTTTGCCCAGGTGCTGCACCCCGCGATGCGCCACGTGGCGACCATCCGCCGCGAACTCGGCATCCCCACAATCTTTAATGTGCTCGGTCCGCTGATCAATCCGGCGCGTCCGCGCGCCGGTCACATCGGCTGCGCCCAGGAGTCGATGGCTCCGGTGATGGCCGATGTCTTTGCTCAGCGCGGAGATCGCGTCTTCGTCGTACGCGGTGACAACGGCTGGGATGAGATTTCCCCGTACGGCGCCACCACGGTGTGGGACACCACACGGGGGGGTGGCGTCGTTGTCGAGCGCGTTCAAGCCGAGGACCTTGATATGGGTGGCATCGCCCCCGGTGCGCTCGCGGGTGGTTCGGCGATCGACAACGCCGAGGTATGTCGGGCCGCATTTGGCATGGCGCGTGCGTATCCCGATCTGGCCCTGGTGTGCGACGTCGATGCGGTACGCCGCGTCGTGATTGCCAATGCCGCTGCAGCTCTCGCGAGCCTGTCGGCACTGCGAGCCGCCGAGTCGGGGGACGCGGTGACAGGCAGCGTGACTGAGCGCATGCGTGAGCACCTCGTCGATGCGCGCTCCGCCGTGGAGTCCGGCGCTGCGGGTGACCTGCTGCGCCGGTGGATCGACACCTCGCGTGCGTTGCGCAGTTCGCAGGTATCTGCCGACTAACGGCGTCGTCGTGCCCGCGGAGGGCGCCGCGAGCCGTGGCGCTCCAGCAGGGCCCGTGTCGAGCCATCGCCGCGAATCTGCGCTCGCACCGCGCCGATGCGTCGCTTGGCCTGGGACACCGCCGCTGCATGATCAACGATCGGATCGGGATAGTCGTGCCGCTCATCGACCGCCATCAGCCAGGGTGTCGCCAGCAGGGAGCCGGGCACATCCCGCAACTCCGGCACCCATCGGCGCACGAATTCACCCGTCGGATCGTGATCGAGTTGCTGCTTCACCGGGTCATAGATGCGCAGGGCATTCATGCCCGTGACTCCTGACTGCATCTGGATCTGCGGCCAGTGGATCCCCGGGTCGTAGTCGGTGAACCATCGCGCGAGCACGCGACCGGACTCCTGCCACGGCAGCCACAGGTCATAGGACGCGAAGGACGCGATCATCGACCTCATCCGGAAGGTCGTCCAGCCGGTGGCGGTCAGGGATCGCAGCACCGCATCGACCATGGGATAGCCCGTCATGCCCTGGGTGAAGGCCTCCAACGCTCGTGCGTTGGGCGTGGTCGGACGCAGGCCATCGAAGGCCGAGTGCAGGGCGCTGTGCTCGATGTGGGGAGCGTCCTCAATCTTTTGGGTGAAGTGGTCCCTCCAGGCGAGGCGCTCCTCAAAGGCCTTGAGTGAAAATTTCGGTGATGCAGGCTCGCCCTTGCGGGCCTGCACGCGGGCGTGGACTTCGCGCGCACTGACCGTGCCGAGTGCCAGATGCACCGACAGCCGGGAGCAGCCTGACCAGCCGCTCACCGGGCTCGATAGGTGACGCTCATATCCGGGGACGCGCTCCGTGAGCCATGACCGCATCACCTCGCGGCCGGCGCGCTCGCCACCCTGCTGGCGATAGACCATGTTCTCCGCTGTAACGCCGAGGTCGCGTAGCTGCGGTATCGGACCCGGCGCGACGTCGGTGGGGCGGACGGCAGCAGGCACCCGATGCAGTGGTTGATTGAAGAGCGCCATGCGCTGTCGGCTCCAGGTATCCCGCGAGGTGAGCCCGCGCATGGCACCTGATTGACGGTGCTCGCGATATCTCACACTGCGCGCACGGCACCAGGCTGCCACCGCGCGATCGCGCTCCCAGGTGGCCAGGATGCCGAACTCCTCGTGGGAGTGCACCGCCTCGATAGCGACCTGGGTCGAGAGGTCCTCGAGTACCTCGACGACCTCCCCAACCCTCACGATGAGGGGAGCCCCCAGCGCGACCAAGGACTCCCGCAGGTCGGTGAGGCCATCGAGCACGAGCTCAACGTGCCGCGGTGACGTGTGCGGGTGAGCGACCAGGCTCGGCTCGATGACGTAGAGGGGCAGGACGGGTGACCCGGAGTCCACCGCGGCGGTGAGAGCCGCGTGGTCGCGCACGCGCAGGTCGCGCTTGAACCACACGACCTGGACGTCGGGGCGACCCATGGTCCCTCCCGATGTCAAGCGAGGCGTACGGCGCGCGCTGCACCTGCCAATCTTGAAGCCTTGCTTCATCCTGTCCATCGCGCAACACGACGTTTGGGCGCACGATCATGTGCTGTGTCCGGTCGCACTCGACCTGTGCAGTGGGCGACCAGCACGATAAGGAATTCCGCTCGGTCGTACCCCAAGTCACGCGCTCGGGCGCAGGCCTCGCCGATCATCGGTGTAGCGCAGGGACTCCGCTGCCTCCCGCGCCTGGCGCAGCGACTCGGCCATGGCGCCTCCCGTATGGAGGGGCAGTGAGAGTGTCGAGGAGGCCCGCACGAGGCGTGCGCCAGCCAGCCACCGACTGAGGACCTCGGTCTCCTCGGTGAGCGCGGATCCGGGCTCGACCGTCTCCGCCGTCATCACGAGGGCATCCACGATGGGGCGAGGGTCTGCACCACGCGGGGACACTCCTGCGGCAGCGAGCCGGCCGTGACGGATGACGTGGACGTGCCACGCACCGTCGATCGCTTCGGCCGCCACGATCTCGGCCGCCTCGGTCAGACTGCGCAGGCGCTGGGCCCGCACGCTGGCGCGCAGGTAGGCCTCGAGGCGGTCCCGCCAGCCCCGGGCTTGCTCGAAGCGGCCGGCATCTGCCTGCTCGGCCATGCGGACCGTGATCGATGCAACGACCTCGCGACTATCGCCGGACAGGGCACGCAGTGCCTGCACCCCGGTGGCGGCGTACGCATCGGGATCTCCTGAGCGCGCGCACGGTGCAGCGCACTGACCCAACTGGCCCCGCACGCACCCGGCGTCGCGGCTCGGATTGCGGGGGAGACGGTCGGTGCAGGTGCGCAGGGGTAGCGCCGCCTGCAGGGCCTCGATCGCGAGGGTGGCGGCACCGCGGCCGGAGAAGGGCCCGATCGCGGCGAGGTGGCTCTCGCGCACGCCACTCACGGTGACCAGGCGTGGATGTGGCTCGCGGGTCAGGGCGAGCCACACCTGTCGCTCGGGGTGGCGCGAGCGACGGTTGTAGGGCGGCTTGTGCTCGGCGATGAGCCGCAACTCGCGCACGCGCGCCTCGAGATCGGTCGCGCACACGATGGGATCGACGCGAGCCGCGAGCCCGACCATCTCGGACATGCGCTTGCGCTGCTCCGATGCGGTGAAGTAGGAGCGCACGCGCGTGCGAATGTTGCGTGAGGTGCCGACGTAGAGCGCATGACCCTGGGCATCGCGGAAGATGTAGACGCCCGGCGCCTCCGGGAGGGCCTCGGCCAGATGGCGCTTGGTGCGCTGCTGGGGCGTGGTGCGGCCACCGAAGGCGAGGAGGTCCTCGAGGCAGTGCACGCCCAGCGGGCCCATGCGCTCCATGAGCCCATGCAGCACCGACACGGTGGCCTGGGCATCGTCGAGGGCCCGATGGCAGGGGGGAGTGGCGGCCCGGAAGTAGCGCGCGAGAGTCTCCAACTTGCAGTTGCGTACGTCGTCGCGGGAGAGGGCGCGACGGGCGATGCGGGCGGTGTCGACCACGCGGGGTGCCGGCCACGGCAGGTCGGCCTTGTCGCACGCTCCGCGCAGGAAGGACATGTCATAGGGCGCGTTGTGCGCCACCAGCACTGCTCCGCGCGCGAACTCCCAAAATCCCGCGACCGCTGCGGTGACCGAGGGCGCTCCGGCAAGCATCCGATCGGTGATCCCGGTCAGGGCAGCGATGAAGGGCGGGATGGGCACGCCCGGATTGGCGAAGGTCTGGTACTCACCGATCACCTCGCCGCCGCGCACCTTGACCGCGCCGATCTCGGTGATGCCCGCATCCACGGGCTTGCCGCCGGTGGTCTCGAGATCGACGACGACGAAGGTGACATCGCACAGGGGCGTGCCGAGGTCGTCGAGGGATAACTGCACCTCCACCGAGTGACCACCCATGAGGCCTGACGCTAGGCGGGAGGTCCGACATCGGTGGGCTACGACACCCGGGTGCCCACGTGGACAGGGTTGATGCACGGGATATCGGTGACTGTCAGACCCCCTGCCTACCTTCGAGGCATGAGCAGACGAGGCATGAGCGAAGGCAGCGACAGCACGTCCGGCGATATCTCCATCGATTGCGGATCGTGCCTTGCGCGTCCAGCCGCATGCGGTGATTGCATCGTCACCGTTCTGCTTGGCCCGATCGGGATGGTGGGCCAGGAGGAGCGTGTCGCCTTCGCTGTCCTGGCTGATTCCGGCCTGGTCCCACCCCTGCGACTGGTCACGGGGGACCAGGGCGTCGCATGATGTCGGGGTGACCCACGCCCGCATCGCGATCGCCACCGCCGGGGTCTTCTTTCTCACCGCGGTGGGTGTCGCCGCCCTCGCGGTCCCGTGGGACGCCAATGTCGCTCCCTGGGCCCCACTGGACCTCGCGACGATCTCGGTCTTCAGCGCCGAACAGATCGCCACGATTGATGCCTACGTTGCTGCCGTGTGGCTGCCCAATCTGCTGGCCTGGCTGGCCGGACCCGCCCTCGCCGTGGGTGTGCTCCTCATCCCGCGCCTGCGCGAGCGACTTGCGGCACTGGGGCCTGATCGGTTGCCCTTTCTCGCCGGACTCATTGCAGGTGCGGTGCTCCTCCTCGGCGTACGTCTGGCTTCTGTGCCCTTCGCCGCGTGGGCGGCACAGGTGCGACGTGACAATGGACTCCTGATCGAGCCGTGGTCGGACTGGTGGGCGCGCTGGGCGATGGAGTCGGCCATCTACGTCGCCCTGGGTGCACTTGCGCTGGCCGTCGGGCTCGCCGTCCTGCGGCGTTGGCCGCGGTGGGGATGGATCAGCATTGTTGCCGCGGCCCTCATCGTCACCGGTGTGGCATCCGCCCTCATTCCGCTCCTTCAGCGAGCCGAGGGCACCGTGGCAGATCCGCAACTCACCGCCAGAGTCCTCGACCTGGCGCAGCGACTGGATGTCGATGTCGCCCAGGTGACCGTGCTCGAGGTCAGTGATCGGTCACCGAGCATCAACGCGCATGTGTCGGGCTGGGGTCCCACGCGCACGGTGACTCTCTACGACACCCTCTCCACGAGCGCCACCCCCGCGGAGATCGACGCCCTCATTGCTCACGAACTCGTCCACGTGCGTGATCGCGATGTCGCACTCGGCACAGTCCTAGCGATCCTGGCAGCGGGTGGGACGGCCGCACTCGCGACAGGACTGGCATTGTCATCGCGCGTGCGTCGACGGGTGAGTGCAGCATCGCCGGGAGATCCCCGCGTGACCCCCGTGATCGTGGCGACGGTCCTGGTCATGACCGTGATCGCCACCGTGGCGGGCAGCACCATCAGCCGGCCCCTGGAGTCACGCGCGGATCGCGAGGCGGTGGAGGTGACGGGTGACCCTGATGCCTATGCGCGGTTGATCTATCGACTCGCGATCACCAATAAGTCCACGCTGGTGCCAGCGCAGTGGAGATACGCGATGCTCTTCACCCATCCCACCCCGCTGCAGCGGCTGGCCGCTGTCGACGCGGGATCGGGATCCCGCCCCTGAAGGCCTGGCGCACCACGATCCACAGTCCCAGCCCGGTGGCGGCCACGAGCAGGCCCACCCGCGCGACCTGGAGCGCGACCGCCCACCACACGCCATCCAGGAAACTGCCGTAACCAAACGGGTAGATGACCTGCGTCACGAGAATCGATGGCACCAGGAGCCAGACGACGGTGCGCATCCTGCTGCGAGGATCCAGGAATGTCACCGCTGCGACTCCGATGATCCACACGGAGTACTGCGGTGACAGCACCCGGCTGGTCACGACGCTCACCAACAGCGCGACGAGCGCAATATCTCCGGGTCCGATGTCCTCGAGTCGCCCGGCGAGACGCAAGATGCCGAGGAACCCCAGAACGGCGAGGCCACCCAGGGTGATGGCCAGGCCGAGCGGGATGGCGATGGGTACGTCGACCTCCATGGCACCGAATCGAAATTCGGTAGGCACAGCACGGGTGACGGCATTCCACGTCATGAAGGGCAGGGCACCGACGGATTCAACCTGCAGACCGCGCGCACCCTGCTCGCCAAGAAAGGAGACGCCACCGGTGGACCACACCAGGACGCCGCCGAGGATTGCGGCGCCGGCCACGACGAAGCCGAGGATGCCGCGTGGCAGTGCGTGACGGGGGAGGGCGATCAGCATGAGGCCGGGCCACACCTTGAGGAGTGCGCCAGCCGCAATCGCGGCTCCACTCCACACCGGGCGCGACACGAGTACGAGTGCGACCACCGCCGCCAGAGTGGGGACGACATCGAAGCGGGCGATGAAGACCGGGCCGACCAGCAGTGCGCCAATGATCCACGCCCAGGCGGCATCGAGTCCGACGCCCCTTCGGCGACCGGCCGTGATGAGGACGATGAGCACGGCAAGATCGCACACCAGAGCTATGAGGAGGAAGGCGGCGATGGGATTGGATCCGAGGACGGCGGCTAAGGCAAAGACCACACCCGCACCCGGCGGGTACTGCCACATGTCATCACCAATGGGGAAGCGCCCGCTGGCAAGGAGATTGGACCATTCCGCGTAGAGGCGGACGTCGTTGATGACGGAGGGTCCATCGGGGTAGGGGACATAGCCGACAACAGTGCCGACCAGGATCACGCGCGAGATGACCCAGGCGACGCCAACAGCGTCCGGACTCGTACGAATTCCGGCGAGGCTCACTGCGAATTGTCGGGTGCTGCGAGCAAACCCAGACGCAGTGCGGTCATGAGTGCCTGAGCTCGATTGCCCGCCCCGAGTTTGTCGTAGAGCTTTGAGATGTGTGTCTTCGTCGTTGAATCCGAGATAAACAGTTGACGCGAGATTTGTGAAACACCAAGACCCTCAGCCAGCAGTTGCAGTACCTCCGCCTCGCGAGGTGACAACTGTGGCCCCTGGGGTGTCGTGCGGCGCTTCAGTGCATCGGCGAGATCGGCGGCGGTGAAGGAGCGGGGCGCGCTGGCGGCATGGCGAGCGGCTGCGACGATCTCCTCAGCGGGAGCACTCTTGGGGACGAAGGCACTCGCCCCGGCTTCGAGAGCGTCAAAAAGCTGGTTGTCACCGGCGTACATGGTCAGGACGACGATGCCCATGTCCGCTGACTGCGCGCGCAGGCTCTTGACGATCTCGAGTCCGCTGCCATCGGGTAGCCGAAGGTCCACGATGGCCACCGTTGGCTCGGTCTTGCGACCCATCGCGATGCCTTCCGCGACGCTGGCTGCCTCTCCCACCACCTGGACATCGTCCTCGCGTTCGAAGGCCCGGCGGAGACCTTCGCGGATGAGTTCGTGATCGTCGACGAGGAGGACGGTGATGGTCATACGGAGTCCTCCCGGTGTGGAGTCGGGATCGGCCCGGCGCCCTGGAGGGATAACTCCACCACAGTGCCCTGTGGGCTGCGTCGCTTGACCGTCAAACTCGCGCCGATCCGGGTGGCGCGCTCACGCATGATGTGGAGCCCGAAGCTGTCGGCGCGTGCCCTTCCGTCCTGGATTCCCCGACCATCGTCGGCGATGCGAAGGAAGGCGCTGCCCTCCGTCACCCGGTAGGTCACCCACAGGGTGCGGGCCTGGGCGTGCCGTCGAGTGTTGGCGACCGCCTCCTGCGCAATCCGAAGGATTTCCTGGGCGACGCCCGGAGGCAGGCGGGTGGGATCCTCATCCAGGACCAGGTGCACCGTCAGTCCGGCTTCGGCACCGACGGTGCGGACGTGACCGGAGAGCGCCTCGCCGATGCCCGCACCGACCTCGGTACGCAGATCGAAGATCGACAGGCGCAATTCGGTGACGATTCGTGTGAGTTCATCACGGATGCGCTGGAGATCGGAGCGCACCGCGTCGTCAGGGTGGGAGTGCATGGCATCGTCGACGAGGAAGCCGAGTCCCGCGACCTCCTGAGCGATGCCGTCATGAATCTCGCGCGCCAGGCGCCGGCGTTCCTCCAGCGTCGCGAGGTCGCGCACCTCGTCAAAGAGTCGCGCGGTGTCGAGTCGCAAGGCGGCTTCATCGGCCATCGACTGCGCAATCGTGAGGTCCTCGACCGGCCAGAGGCCCCCGGATCTTTCCAGGCCTACGAGACCGATGCGCTCATCCTTGAGTCTCAGGGGGATGACAGCGCAGGCGTGCGACGTGCCGATCTCGGGACCATTCATGAGTCCGAGTCGCTGGACCGCTACGCCGGACTCCCAGGCCTGTGCCCACAGGCCCGACGTGAGGGACGGTGACCAGCCGGTCGCCTCCTCGGGACTGCGCGCGATCGGCAGCAGCCGTCCGCTGTCGCTTCGTACGACGACCTCGGCACGATCGTGGGGAAGCACACTGCTGAAGCGCACGAGTGCCGCTTGAGCCAACGCTGACTCCTCAAGGCCCCCGGGCAACTGGCGCGCAATGTCGCGCAGGGACATGAGGAGTTGGCGCGCCAGGTCGTAGTCGGAACTCTCCGGTGCGATGCGTTCGCGTAGATGCGCGGTGAGTGCGGCACCGAGGCCCAAGGCGGCGGCAAGTGCGAGGACGACGATGAGGTCCAGCACACCGATGGGCAGATTGTCGCTCAACCGCAGCACGGTGCCGACGGACAGGACGAGGACCTGCACGGTGACGGTGGCACCCAGGCCGGTCACGCCCAGCGCGAAAGCACCGAGGATGGGGGGGACCGCGAGGTAGGCGATCGAGGGGCGGTCACCGGGAGCAGACGCGATCACGATGAGGGAGATGGCGGCGGCCTCGGCGAGGAGGACGGAGTAGCGCAGCGCCAGCGGCCGCGCCGGTGTCGTCCCGATCTGCGCCGCCACGGCAACGGCCGCGACGAGTCCCACCTGGCCCACGGACGTGTCAAGGTCCCCGGTGACGACGGCCACGATAAGGACCGCGACAAAGCCAAGGCCTCGCGTCAGTCCATCACGGACGAGACGCGAGGCCAGGGCCTGCGTTATGCGTAGAGCGCGTCGACCTCGGATGAATACTCCTTCATGACGACATTGCGCTTCAACTTCATGGAGGGCGTGAGCTGACCGCCCTCTTCTGTCCAGTCTTCGGGAAGGATAGTGAACTTCTTGATGGCTTCGGCGTTCGACACCGCCTTGTTGGCATCGTTGACCGCCCCCTGGATTTCAGCGATGAGGTCCGGATCGCTGGTCATGGAGGCGATTGTGGTGGTCGCCGGCTTGCCCTTCTGCTTGAGCCACGCGGGGAAGGACTCGGGGTCGATCGTCACGAGAGCGGCGATGAAGGGCTGAGCGTCTCCCACGACGAGGCACTGGCTGACCAGCCAGTTGCTGCGCAGGCGGTCTTCGAGGACGGCGGGGGCGACATTCTTGCCACCGGCCGTGACGATGAGCTCCTTCTTGCGGCCGGTGATCTTGACGAAGCCCTGGTCATCGATCTCGCCAATGTCACCGGAGTGGAACCAGCCGTCAGGCTCGATGGCCTCAGCCGTTGCGGTCGGGTTGTTCCAGTACCCCTTGAAGATCTGAGCGCCGGCGAGCATGAGTTCGCCGTCCGGGGCAACCTTGACGGATGCGCCCGGGAAGGGCTGACCCACGGTGCCGATCTTGAGAGCATCGGGCCGGTTGACGGTCGTGGCCGCTGACGTCTCCGTGAGTCCGTAGCCCTCGAGGATGATGACGCCGATGCCACGGAAGAAGTGTCCGAGTCGATCACCGAGAGGTGCACCTCCCGAGACCGCCCACGCCACCTTGCCGCCCATTGCCGCTCGCAACTTGGAGTAGACCAACTTGTCGAAGACCTTGTGCTTCACCTTGAGCACCAGGCCGGGACCGCCCGTATCGAGAGACTTGGAGTAGTCGATCGCCGTCTGGGCCGCGGCGTTGAAGATGTTGCCCTTGCCGTCAGCCGCCGCCTTCTGCTGGGCGGAATTGTGGACCTTCTCAAAGACTCGGGGTACGGCGAGCAGGAAGGTGGGCTGGAAGGACTGCATGTCAGGCAGGAGGTTCTTGACGTCGGGTGCGTGACCCAGGCGCGTGCCGGAGCGGATGCAGCCGAGTTGGATGATTCTGCCAAATACGTGCGCCAGAGGGAGGAAGAGAAGTGTGGATGCCCCCTGGACTTTGAACAGTTCCGGCATGCCCGCGACGATGTTGTCGACCTCAAACATGAAGTTGCCATGTGTGAGCATGCAGCCCTTGGGGCGCCCGGTCGTGCCGGACGTGTAAATGATGGTGGCGAGTGACTCGGGGTTGAGCGTGGCCCGACGCTTCTCCAACTCCTCGTCAGAGACTCCTGCGCCAGCGGCCGCAAGAGTGTCCAGCGCACCGTCGTCAAAGATCCATGCGCGAGTGCAATCGGGGATGCGGTCAGATACCTCGTCGAAGACCTTCTTGTTCTTAGTGCTCTCCAGGAAGACGCCGACGGCGTTGGAGTCACCGAGGATCCACTCGACCTGCTCCGCTGATGAGGTCTCATAGATGGGGACAACAGTGGCACCGGCGTACCAGATCGCGTAGTCGGCAACGGTCCAGTCATACCGGGTGCGCGACATGATGCCGACGCGTTGGCCAGGCTCGACCCCGGAGGCAACGATGCCCTTGGCGACCGATTTGACCTGGTCGAGGAACTGTTGGGAGGTGACCCCAACCCACGCACCGCCTCGGTTGATCGACAGGGCGATGTGGTGGGGAGTGCTCTGGGCGTTATCGACGATGGCATCGACGAGGCTGCCCGAGGTGGGCGGTGGAACGATGGCGGCGACGCTGAACTCGGTCTTCACGATCTCTCCCACGGTTGGGTCCACCGCTGAAGCGGTGAGACGTCTGTGCTCCTCACGCTAGGGGATGAGACACCGGGTGGCGACCAAATCGCTGATCTGGTGGGGGATCTGCACCTCGGGCTGGGGGCTGCGCCTCCAGGAGGGGCACCGGGGGAGGCTCTTCTATCCTGGGGCCATGACCGGTGTTGACCTCGTGGATGAGACGTTCATCCTGGTGGCGCCCGCCCGAATCGCCACGGTAGTGGCGGATCCTGGCCGCTGGCGTGGCTGGTGGCCGACGCTGGAGTTGACCGTGTTCATGGATCGCGGACTCCAGGGGATCCGCTGGTCGATCACCGGTGAACTCGCGGGATCCGCCGAGATCTGGCTCGAGGCCCACGGTGATGGGGTGTTGCTGCACTACTACCTGCGGGGGAACCCCACGGTGCCCGGTTCGTCCTCTCAGCAGCGCACCCTGCCTGACTCGGCACGGGGCCGCAGGGAGATCGATCGCCTGCGCAAACGCCTCGCCATCGCATGGAAGCGCAATGTCTGGTCGCTGAAGGATGAGATGGAGGGCGACCGTCGTCCGGGGGAGCCCCGTTAGTCTGACCTCCATGGCCGAGCAGACCGAGTCAAGCATCGATATCGACGCTTCCGCATCCACCATCATGGCCGTGATCGCGGACCTACCGGCCTATCCCCAGTGGAGTGACGGGATCACCGAGGTCACCGTGCTTGAGGAGCAGGGTGGGCGACCACTGCGGGCTCGCTTCCACCTGGAGTCCGGCCCCATCCGCGACACCTATGAGTTGCTCTACTCCTGGGAGGGTGATTCGCGGGTGTCGTGGCAACTCACCAGCGGGGACATGCTGAGGGGGATGGACGGGACCTATCAACTGGAGGAGCACGGCTCCTCCACCACGGTGCACTACCGACTAGCGGTGGACGTCAAGATCCCCATGATCGGCATGATCAAGCGGAAGGCCGAAAAGGTCATCGTGGATACGGCGCTGAAGGGCTTACGCCGCCGCGTCGCCGAGATCAGTCAGGGTTGAGCGCATCCGGTGAGATCGAATCGGGACTAGACCACAGCCCCGTCACCATCGTCGCGCCGATCAGATGTGCGTGCGACCAGTGTCACGAAGCCCGCGGTGAAGGCGACGAACCCGGCCGCGGCCAGCCAACCTCCGATGCCGAGAGCAAAGGCCACAATGATGGCGATGGGCCCGCCGATCACCCCCGCCCACGCGAGCGAGTCGAATCGATCTCGGGGCCGTGGCAGGGGGGGTGGCGTCGGGGGAGTGAAGCCCTCGTCGTCATCCATGTCTGACACGGCGTAGTCACGTGGCCCCGCGGTCGAGGGGGCAGCAGGCTCCGGAGGAAGGGTGTGTTCGCGCACCAGGCGACTCGATAGGCCGGAGCCACCCTCATCGCCCGTCGGCGGATGTGCCTCGGCGTCGGGACGTGCCGGCGGCTCGGCGGTATGGAAGCCTGCAACGAGGTCATCCCAGGCCGCATCAATCTGCTCGCTCGAGGCGCGTCGCATGTCATCGGCATCGACTCGAGCGGCCGCATCGGCTTGGAATTCGGCCCTCAGGGTCGGCAGGCTCGCCGAGATGGCATTCCTGGCCTCGGTGAGTCGCGTGCGTTCGACGTAGATGCGTGTCGTCGGACGATCCGGCGCGCGCACGTCCCGATAGGGACCCGTCTCGCCCACGAGTGGCTCGGCGTACGCGGGGATGCCGGCGCGGGTTAGCAACTCCAGAACGTGGTCGGCGATGGGGGGATCCACATCGACGAGCTTCGCGTAGGCCGCAGCGGGCAGTCCGGGTGACGTCATGGACTTAGGACAGGCGTCGGACGAAGTCAATACTGCCGGCAACGATTGTCTCGGCATCGTTGTCGAGAGTCGCTACGTGGTAGGACTCCGGTAGGACGACCTCCGTCACATCGGTTGAGGACACGTGGTCACGTATGAAACGTGAGTTGGAGGCCTCGACGACGTGATCCACCGCGCTGCGAAACAGCAGGAGCGGCTGCCGCACCGACGCGATATCTTCCTTCACGGCCTTCCACAGTTTGGTCAGCGAATGGGCCGCCTTGAGCGGAATCTTGTCGTAGGCACCCTCGTTTTGCCCCGGCTTCTTAATGTCGTTGGAGATCCCGGGGAAGGAAGGAATGACGGCCTGCAACACGGGGAGCAGGAATCGGTCAGGACGCTCAGAGTGCACCGCGGGGTTGACCAGGACGATGCCGCGGATGGCGTCGCCGTGCTTTTCGGCGAGGCGCAGGGTGAGCGAACCGCCCATGGACAATCCGCAGACGAAGACGATGTTGCATGCGCGCTGCAACTCCACCAGCGACCGATCAGCCTCGGCGTACCAGTCCTCCCACCGAGTGAGATTCATGTCCTGCCAGCGGGTGCCATGCCCGGGCAGCCGCGGGACACGCACGGTGTGGCCCTGCGCGGCCAGCTGCTGTCCCCAGGGGGTCATCGACTTGGGGGAGCCGGTGAAGCCGTGCAAAAGCAGGATGCCTGTGGAGCCGCCGTCGGCGGAATAGGGCTCGGCACCGGGGAAGAGCGGCATGTTGGCCTCCTTTGACGTGTCCGATAGTGCCACACGGCTAGGGTGAGCGTCGTGCTCTACTGGGTGCTCAAGTGGATCTTCATCGGACCGTGGCTGCGTGTCCTCTTCCGCCCATGGACCCACAACCTGGATGTTGTGCCTCGTGAGGGGGGTGGCATCTTCGTCAGCAACCATCTGTCCTTCTCCGACTCCTTCTTCCTGCCCCTGGTCACAGATCGGCGAGTGACATTCCTCGCGAAGCAGGAATACTTTGAGGGCAAGGGCATCAAGGGACTGCTGACGCGGATCTTCTTCATCGGAACAGCCCAGGTCCCGATCGATCGGACCAGCGGTCGTGCGGCCGAGGCCGCGATCACCACCGGTATTCGCCTCCTGGGTGAGGGCCATTTGCTGGGGGTGTATCCCGAGGGCACGCGCACCGCTGATGGTCGCCTGTATCGAGGCAAGACCGGGGTTGCCCGGATGGCTTTGGAGGCACATGCGTCCGTCATCCCGGTTGCCATGATCGGCACGTACGAGATTCAGCCACCCGGACGCGTCAGGCCCAGCATCAGGCGTGTGGGAGTGCGGTTTGGGGAACCGTTGGACTTCAGTCGCTACGAGGGGCTGGAGTCGGATCGTTTTGTTCTGCGGTCAGTCACGGACGAGATCATGTACTCACTCATGGAATTGTCAGGCCAGGAGTACGTCGACATGTACGCGACTAGGGCTAAGGAGATCCAGGCCGAAGTCGACGATTGATGGGCGCGGGAGCTGATCCAGGGCTCCCACGGGCCTTACGCTGATGGGCAATCGACTCTCGGGAGACCCCATGTCTGGACCCACCGCATCCAACACGGATGTTTATCCGGCACGCTTGACGATTGATGCACAGGATCGATTGGGCAGGGCCTCGACAATCTTTCGCATCATCCTCATCATTCCTATAGCCATCGTGCTGAATATCTTGGTGTCCGGCGGAGAAAGCACCGTGGTGGTCGTCAACGGGGCCGGTGATTTTGTCAGCCAGAGTTCATCGTTTGGCGCGGGCATCCTGGGCTCACTCTTCCTCGTGACACTCCTGCTCATTCTCTTTCGCAAGCGCTATCCGCGGTGGTGGTTTGACTTTGCCCTCGCCCTCCACCGGTTTATCACGCGCGTCCTCACCTATCTCTTCTTCCTCACCGACAGGTATCCGTCAACCGAGGATGAGCAAAACGTCCACCTGGACCTCGACTACCCAGACGCCCAGACGCAACTCTCCCGGGGTATGCCGCTCGTGAAGTGGTTCCTGGCCATTCCCCACTATGTGATTCTCTTTTTCCTCTGGATCGCGGCACTCGTCCTCATCCTGCTGTCGTGGTTTGCCATCATCTTCACCGGCCGCTACCCCAGGTCATTCTTCGACTTCGTGGTGGGTGTTATGCGCTGGTCCTGGCGCGTACAGGCGTATGCCTTCCTCTTGGCCACGGATCGCTACCCGCCCTTCCGGCTGTCCTGAGACCAGCTCCTACTCAAATCCTGGACGGGGGACCGAGCTCATCAAGGTCGTGGTGAATCCACCATCGACCACGATGTCAGCCCCGCTGATGTAGCGAGCTCGGTCGCTTGCGAGGAAGACGATGACGTCAGCGACATCCTCGGGGAGGGCGACTCTGCCGACAGGCACGGCGCGATCTCGTCTCACGGCGACACCCGGGGCCAGGTAGTACTCCTCCGTCATCGGCGTACGGACCATGCCCGGGCTGACCGTGTTGCTGCGGATCCCACGCGGTCCCCACTCGAGCGCGAGTTGCTGGGATAGCAGCACCACACCGGCCTTGGATGCGCTGTAGGCACCGCTTAAGCCTTGCGCATGGTGGGCTGAGATGGACGCGACGTGGATGAGTGATCCACCAACTGTCATCCCGGTCGAGAATGCGCGTGACGTGAGCAGGAATCCGGTGAGGTTGACGCGGAGGAGTGCATCCCAGTCCGCGACACTGACGTCCGCAAGACCCCCCGGGCGCAGGATTCCCGCTGAGTTCACCAGGATGTCGCAGGGCCCGATGGCCTCAGCGGCCTCGGTGAGTTCATCCTCGGAAGTGACGTCGCAGACGTACGTCGCGACGGTCTCTCCGGATGACTCCCTCGTCTGGGCGAGCCCCACCGCATCCCGGTCGACGGCCGTGACCAGGACTCCTTCGGTGGCCAGTGCCAGCGCAGCCGCTCGGCCTATCCCGCTTCCACCCCCGACGACAACCGCACGCCGGCCGGTGAGTCCCAGCCAGTCAGACACCGACAGCGTCCCGGGCAGAGGCGAGCATCTGCAGTGCCACCTTGGTTTGCTCGACCTGCTCCAGCCAGACGGGACGCAGGATGTCGATGCGCGACTCGTGGGCCTGAGCCGCCGTCAACGGTTCGGCGATGGGCACGAAGCCACCCGCGGCTTCGTGCAGGGCAATCATGCGGAGGACGAGGTCGGCCTGGATCGTGTAGATGGGGGGCTGCGGTCCGCGAGCACCGATCATGCCCACGAGGTAGAGCTTCTCAAGGTTAAGGGGTACGACGGCCCCTCCCACACGCAGTGGCACGTCGTCCTGGCGCACGAGGAGTTCCTCATCGAGGAAGGGCAACGACGCATGGAATCCGGTTGCCCACAGGATCGTGTCGAAGTCTTCGCTGCTGCCATCGGCGAAGTGCACGGTAGGACCGTCGAATCGCTCGATGGCCGGTCGCACCCGGATGCGGCCGTGCTGAATCCAGTAGAGGAGGAGATCGTTGACGACGGGGGGCCCGTCTGCCAGGGCTCGGTGATCGGGGATCGGCATGCCGGGATAGTTGGAGGCATCACCGACGGACACCCGCATCATGAGTCGTGCGAGCAGGTCCTGCTCCTCAAAGGAGAACTCCTGCATCCAAGCAAGTTCGGAGCGGGGTTTGCCGAAGAACGTCTTTGGCTGGAAGTGATGGCCACGCCTCATCACGATGTGCGTGTCCAGGCGAGCCTGTGCGGCGTCCACGGCGAGGTCACAGCCGGAGTTGCCCGACCCGATGACCAGCACCCGGCACCCATCAATGTCGTCGATGTTGCGGTAGGACCCCGAGTGCACCTGCTTGCCGGTGAAGATGCCGGGCACCTCGGGGATCTTCTGGTCGCGCAGATGGCCGTTGGCGACAAGGACGCCGTCGTACTCGCGCTGCACTCCATCGGACGTCCTCACCGACCAGCCGGCCGAGCCCACAGGCCCGTCGGTGGGCAGGGGCTCGACATGCTCAACGGCGGTGTTAAAGGTGATGTGGCGGCGTAGGTCGAAGGCCTCTGCGTAGAGGTGGAAGTACTCGAGCATGTGATCGCGGTGGGGGAAGAGCGGCCAGTGCTCGGGCATCGGGAATTCAGGGAAGCCGGTCACCTGCCGTGACGTGATCAGATGGAGAGCGTCGTAGTCGTGGTTCCAGTGACCGCCGATGACGTCAGACTTCTCGAAGCAGTCGATCTCGTGGCCCGCATCCAGCATGGCCTTGATCGAAGCCAGGCCGGCTGGGCCGGCGCCGATGATGCAGTAGCGATTCATCAGTCCTCACCTATGGGTCCGTCGAAGAGTTGCTCCGTGAGCGGGTGGCTAAAGACGCCTTTGATGTCGGCGTCGGGATAGCGGCGAGCGAACTCACCGACGGTGTGACGGATGTGGGCCTGCCAGGCCTCGGTTGCGGCCTCAGGGTCACACTCGCGCACAGCATTGATCACGCGTTCATGACGGCGGATCAGGTCGGTATGGTCACTGCTGTCGTAGGTGATGCCGAGCATGCGCACAAAGAAGGCAACGTCGCGCGCGCTTTGGTCCAGCATGGATGTGATGCGCGGCAGTCCGCTGGTGGCCAGGAGGGCATCCTGGAAGAGCAGGTCGGCCTCCATCATGAGGAGGGCGTCCGCCTGGACCTCCGGATCGCTCAGGCGCTGGAGGAGGATCAGCACCCCGCCAAACTCCGGATGGGCAGCGGCATCGACGTAGACCGCTTGTGCGAGGGCGAGAGACCCCAGTGACATGCGTACGGCGTACACCTCCAGGACGTCATCGAACGTGGGGCTGGCAACGATGGCGCCACGGTTGCGTCGTAGGACGACGAGTCCGTCTGGGACGAGGAGTCGGATGGCTTCACGAACAGGCCCGCGGGACACCTGGAATCTGGCGGCGAGGTCGTGCTCCACGAGCCGATCACCGGGGCGTAGGGACCCGTCGAGGATGGCATCGCGCAGGCGTTGAGCAACGAGGTCGGCTGTTGACGCCTCGGGCAGGGGGCTGAAGGCGGCACTCATCGCATCACGTCCGCACCGGAGATGACGATGGTTTCGCCATCGACGAAGCCCGCCTGACCCGAACCGGTGAGGATCCAGACCCACTCGGCGATTTCTGCCGACTGTGCCACGCGTCCCAGGGGGATGGTGGCTGCAGCCTCCGCCATGCGACCCGTCGCAGCATTGCCGGGAGTGTCGACCCATCCGGGTGCGATTCCGTTGACGCGGATGCGTCGGGGTGCGAGCTCGAGCGCGAGTGCCTTGGTGAGCATGACAACGGCTGCTTTGGACGCCCCGTAGAGAAGTTGACCCGGTGACACCGTGAAGGCATCGACGGAGGCAAAGTTCACGATCGCTGATCCTGGCCCCATGTGGTCAACACTTGCGCGCGTGACATGCAGGATCCCGAGCACGTTGACGTCGAAGATCACGCGGAAGTCGTCGTCGGTGTAGGTCGCCAAGGTGGTGGGGGGATAGACCCCGGCGACATTGACGACGGCGTCGATAAGTCCGGTGGCCACCTCGGACATGGCTCCAGCGATGGCATCGGTCACGGCGGCGCCATCCCGGACGTCCACCGTCACCGGTGTGAGATGGGGATGGTCCAGCCCGGCGTCAGGGCAACTGTCGAGACCGATGACTCGCCAGCCACGCTCGAGGAACATGGCCGCCGTCGCCTGCCCCATGCCGCTGGCGACCCCCGTGACAAGAGCTGTCCCCAACGTGAGCCCCCACATGGTTGATTGTTGACAATCCTTCGTAGCGGAGCCTAAGTAGTCCGGGATCGGGCGTCAAGACCTCGCGTTGACTCACTCACCTTGCCCGGCTGCTGGCTTGGGTGCCTCACGTAACACTGCCCGCTTCGCAGCCGGGTGGGTCACGGTGAGCGGTTCGGTCTGTCGATGGCCGCATCTCGTCGTTCTTCGGGAAAATTAGCGAGGAAAACTCACTTTTTTCCCCGAAGAACGAGGGAGGAGGAGGCCCCGCGCGCCCAGTGGAGCCCCGCGCGCCCAGTGGAAGGAGGAGGCCCCGCGCACCCAGGGGAGTGGTCGGGTCAGGAGTCGAGTGCCCAACCTTTGGCGCGGTCGACGGCTCGGCGCCAGCGCTGGTGGGCATCCTCTCCGTCGGACTGCGGGGTGAAGACGCGATCGCGTCGTCGCGCATCGACCAGTTCCGACTCATCGCTCCAGACTCCGGTGCCGAGCCCGGCAAGGAAGGCTGCCCCGAGGCCGGTGGTTTGAAGTTCCGCCGAACGATCCACGGGCATCCGCACCTGATCAGCCTGGATCTGGCACAGCAGATTGTTGGCGGCAGCACCGCCATCCACCGCGAGTGACCTGAGGTCGACGCCGCCCTCCCGTGCCATGAGATCGACGACGTCACGCACCTGGAAGGCGATGGCATCCAATGTCGCGCGCACGATGTGCGCACGTGTTGTGCCGCGCGTGATCCCGATGATCATGCCGCGCGCATAGGGATCCCAATCGGGTGCGCCGAGACCGGTGAGCGCGGGCACGAAGACGACACCGCCGCTGTCCGGCACCGACTCCGCGATGGCCTGCGTCTGGCTGGCGCTCTCGATGATCTCGAGTCCGTCGCGCAGCCACTGGATCGCTGACCCCGTGACGAACACCGCCCCCTCAAGGGCGTAGCTGAGCGAGCCATCGGGTCGGCCGAGGGCGACGGTGGTGAGGAGCCCCGATGATGTCGCCACCGCATGATCTCCCGTGTTGACCAGCAGGAAAGAACCGGTTCCGTAGGTGCATTTCGCTGCCCCGGGCGCAAATCCGGCCTGGCCCACCAGTGCGGCCTGCTGGTCACCGGCGATCCCGGCGATGGGGATATCCAGTCCGAGGAAAGTGGCCGGGTCCGTGCGCGCGATCTCGCCGTACGACGGGAAGATCTCGGGAAGGGCATCAAGGGGCACGCCGAGGATGGTGGCGAGTTCGGGGCTCCAGGTGCCGCTGTGAATGTCGAACAGCAACGTGCGCGATGCATTGGTCGGGTCCGTGACGTGATGCAGGCCGCGTGTCATGCGCGCGATGAGGTAGGAGTCGACGGTGCCGATCGCCACGCGACCGCTGACCACCTGCGCCCAGGTCTGCGGGTCGTGATCGCGCACCCACGCGATCTTGGTCCCGCTGAAGTAGGGATCAAGGCGCAGACCCGTGAGCTCTGTGACTCTGGCTTCGTGCCCGGCTGCGCGCAGATCGGTGCACATCGCCGCTGTACGCCGGTCCTGCCACACGATGGCCCTGCGCGCGGACCCCAGCGTCTCCCTATCCCAGAAGCAGATGGTCTCGCGCTGATTCGTGATGCCGATCGCCGTGGGAGCAACCGGTGATCCGGCCAGGGCCTCGCGCGTCGCATCGAGTGTTGCGGCCCAGATGTCGCCGGGATCGTGTTCCACCCAGCCGTCTTCAGGGAAGTGCTGGGGGAACTCTCGGTAGCCGCGCGCCAGGATGCGGGTGTCGGCACCGACCACAAGTGCCGTCACGCCGGTGGTGCCACAGTCGAGCGAGAGGATCGCCATGGCGCGACATTAGCGGGGGACGGGTGCCCATGGGCTAGGCTTTCTGCACACGCTTACATAGGCCAGGGGTGCGACTGCACCCGTGGGCATCTGACCCGAGGAGTCGACATGCGAGTGGGAGTCCTGACTGGCGGAGGCGATTGCCCCGGTCTCAACGCCGTCATTCGCGCTGTCGTCCGCAAGGGAACGAAGGAGTACGGCTTCGACTTTGTCGGCTTCCGTGATGGTTGGAAGGGCCCACTCGAGAACGTGACAATGCCACTCGACATCGCTGCGGTGCGGGGGATTCTGCCACGTGGCGGGACGATCCTGGGATCCTCACGGACCAATCCGATCAAGGTCGAGGGCGGCATTGAGCGCATCGAGCAGAACATGTCTGATCTCGGCATTGACGCTCTGGTCGCGATCGGCGGCGAAGACACGCTCGGTGTGGCTACGCGACTGGCTGAGCACGGCTTGCCCGTCATCGGTGTGCCGAAGACAATCGACAACGACCTCAACGCGACGGACTACACCTTTGGTTTTGATACGGCCGTGACGATTGCCACGGAGGCGATTGATCGGTTGCACACGACGGCGGAGTCCCATCACCGCGTGCTCGTGATTGAGGTCATGGGCCGCCATGCTGGCTGGATCGCACTGCATTCGGGGATGGCTGGGGGCGCGAACGTCATTCTGATCCCAGAGGTGCCCTTTGATCTTGATCAGGTGTGCGGTTGGGTGGAGCAGCGCTTCCAGCAGCAGTACGCCCCGATCATCTGCGTTGCCGAGGGTGCCCTCCCGAAGGATGGGGACCTGATGACGAAGGACGCCACCGTCGATGCTTTTGGCCACGTCAAATTGGCCGGTATCGGTGACTGGCTGGCTTCGGTTGTCGAGCAGCGCACCGGCAAGGAGTCACGTGCCGCGGTGCTGGGTCATATCCAACGCGGCGGCACGCCCACCGCCTTTGATCGAGTCCTGGCCACGCGCTTCGGCCTCAATGCCATCGACGCGGTGAAAGACGGCGACTCGGGCAAGATGGTGGCACTGCGCGGCACCGACATCGTGCGCGTGCCCCTGGCCGAAGCCACCGGCACACTCAAGACCGTGCCTCTGGCGCGCTATGAGGAGGCGGCCGCCTTCTTCGGCTGAGTTTCGACCCCCGTACCCTGTGGCTATGTCCGCGATCACATGGCCCGACCTACCGGCTGTTCAGCAGCCTGCTTGGCCGGATGCTGCCGCCCTGGAGGAGGTGCTCGCGGAGCTGCGAGCGCAGCCTCCGCTTGTTTTCGCCGGGGAATGCGACATTCTCACCGATCACCTCGGCAAAGCCAGCCGCGGCGAAGCCTTCGTCTTGACCGGTGGCGACTGTGCCGAAACCTTCGCGGCCAACACAGCGGATTCGATTCGAGCTCGGCTCAAGACGGTCCTGCAGATGTCAGTTGTGTTGACCTACGCCGCATCCCTGCCCGTGATCAAGGTGGGCCGTGTCGCCGGTCAATACTTCAAGCCCCGCTCGAACCCCATGGAGGTGCGCGACGGAGTCGAGTTGCCGAGTTACCTCGGTGACGCTGTCAACGCCCTCGACTTCACCCTCGACTCACGGCAGCCTGACCCACGACGGCTCCTGCGGGCGTATCACGCGTCCGGCTCGGCACTCAACCTCATTCGCGCCTTCACCCAGGGTGGCTATGCCGATCTGCGTCAGGTGCACGCATGGAATCAAGACTTCGTACGGGATTCGACCGCCGGGCAGCTCTATGAGCGACTCGCGGCAGAGATCGATCGGGCGCTGTCCTTCATGCATGCCTGTGGGGCAAATCCCGAGGAGTTTGCCCGGGTCGAGTTCTACGCCGCACACGAAGCGCTGAGCCTTGATTATGAGCGTGCGCTCACGCGTGTTGATTCGCGGACAGGTGAGTTGTACGACGTCTCCGGCCACTTCCTCTGGGTGGGGGAGCGAACACGCCAGTTGGACGGGGCGCACATGCACTTTGCCGCGAGCATCCGCAATCCCGTGGGCATGAAGGTCGGTCCGACCGCATCCCCCGAGGATGTCCTCGAAGCAGTGGAACGACTCAATCCGGATCGCATTCCCGGCCGTCTCAGTCTCATTACGCGGATGGGGGCGGGCACGGTGCGCGACGCACTGCCTGCCATCGTGCAAAAGGTCGAGGCCAGCGGCCACCCTGTCGTGTGGGTGTGTGACCCGATGCACGGCAATACTCGTGAGGCGAGCAGCGGTCACAAGACCCGATCCTTTGACGATGTGATTGCCGAGGTCGAGGGCTTCTTCGATGTGCACCGACGGGTCGGCACCATCCCGGGCGGTATCCACGTCGAGCTCACCGGCGACGACGTGACCGAGTGTGTGGGCGGCACCCACGGGGTCGCCGAGGATGGGCTGGGTGTCCGCTATGAGACCGCATGCGATCCTCGGCTCAACCGGGAGCAGTCCCTCGAGTTGTCCTTCCTCGTCGCCGACATGCTGCTCAAGCGCTGAACTGATCCTCGGCGGCACCCCCGCGCCGGATTGGGCAATTGCAGGTCCGGCGTCATCGCCCGTCGAAGGCCTCTCCGGGTGCAGGATGGACCCATGACACCGCTGTACGCCGTACGCACGACCGGCATCGTCTGCCGAGTCGGATGTGGGAGTAGGCGTCCGAATCCGGAGAACGTGGTCTGGGTCACTCACCTTGACGAGGCGCTCGCTGCTGGTTTTCGCCCCTGCAAAAGATGTCGACCCGATGATGTGCATCCGCAGGAGGCTTTCCGTGACTCCGTCGTGAGCCAGGCGCGTGATTACCTTCGGCTCGGAGTGGGTGTGGCTGACACAGCCGCTCGCCTCCACGTGAGTGAACGTCACCTGCGCCGGCTTGTGCGTCAGCACACGGGTCTCTCGCCGCGAGAGCTCATTGGATGAGTTCGCGACGATTTGCCGAACTTCGCCAGGCGACTGTCCGCACGCCGTGGCTTCCGGTGGGCATCGTTGCGGATGAGGATGGTGTCGTTGTCGCCTCCTGGTTTGGAGCGCCCCGCCCCTCGGATGCTGCCCACATTGATCTGGAATCCGCCCGTCGGGTGCGCCGCATCCCCGGTGCCAGCGATGCGATCACGGCGTGGGTTGACGGTGACGTTGACGCCCTCCTCAGTGTCCCGGTCGATCAGCCGGGTGGCCCCTTCCAGCAGCGGGCATGGGAGGCCATGAGGCGCGTGCAGGGTGGAACGACGGTGAGTTACGCCGACCTGGCGCGCATGGCGGGCAATGACAGGGCGGTGCGGGCTGCCGGCACGGCGTGCGCCCTCAATCACGTGGCGCCGTTCGTCCCCTGCCATCGCATCATCCATTCCGATGGCACCATCAGCGCCTACGGATTCGGGCCAGAACTCAAGGTGTTGCTGCTCGAACATGAGGGTGCGCTGCTCTAGCAGCCTCTGCCGGCGTACGCCCCACATCCACGGGCAACTGTGTCATCCGATGACGCGCGTGTGGGGCCTGTGGGCGCGTCGGCGGATGACAAACCTTGGGTGGTGAGTGGGGGTGATCGTCAGATGATGGTGATCGTCACGGTGCTCCCCGCGGGGACCAGCGTCCCGGAGGATGGGTCTTGCGCGATGACTCGATTCAGCGGCGTGAAGGGCGGCTCGTTGATGTCAACGTTGAGTCCCAGACTTTGCAGCAGGGCGACCGCGTCCTCCTTGATCATGTCGATCAGGAAGGGCACCTCGACGGGCGGCGGCCCCTTGGAGACCACGAGCGCCACGGTGCCACCCACGTCGACGCGTGCACCCTTGTCGGGGCTTGTCGAGATGACGAGGCCCGAGGCAATGCTGCTCGAGAATTCCTCGCTCGTCGTCACGATCAGACCCGCAGCCTCCAACTGGGCGCTCGCCTCATCGGCTGGCACTCCCGTGAGACCCGGAATCTTCACAGGTTTGGGGCCCTTGGAGACCACGATGTCGATGAGGGTGCCCGACATGAGTTCCTCACCGACTCCGGGCACCGTGGACACGATCGAGCCCGCGGCAATGGATGAATCCCAAGCTTCGGTGATGATGCCGACGCCGAGATTGGCCTCCGAGAGCGTCGTCCGCGCGATGGCGAGTGGCTCCCCAACGACATCGGGTACGGCGTACCTCTCGGGGCCTTGGGATAGCACCACGGAGATGATCGAGTCGACGCCTGTGCTGGCGCCAGGCGCTGGGTCCGACGACAGGACCAACCCGGCAGCCACGGTCTCGCTGAACTCCTGACCGCTGACCTCCAGACGCAGCCCCACGTCCTGGAGGGCGGTCGCGGCCGCCCGCTCGTCGAGGCCGAGGATCCCGGGCACGGTCACCTGCTTGCCTGGTCCGGCAGCGAGATACCAGCCGGCAGCGGCGGCACCGCCGACCGCGAGCAGGAGCAGGATCGCGATGATCCAACCACGGCCGCGACGTCGGCGTCCGCCGGACTTAGCGGCACTCCCGGTGGTGCCCACCGCGGCTTCGCCCGGGGTCAAGGGACGCGCTGTCACGGCAGGCACGGGTGTGGCCCCCGCCGCTGCAGCAAGTGCGAGATCGTCGGGCACCACGAGCGTGTCGTGGGAGTCCTTGCTCAGCGGCTGGGGGGGAGGAAGTGAGCGACGCACGCGGCGGACGTCGGCAAGGAAGGCTCGGCAATCGGGGTAGCGAAGATTCGGGTCACGACGTGTGGCGGTGGCGACAAGGGCATCGACGTCCGGCGGGATCGTCCGGCGAAGTGACGATGGCGCGGGCACATCGGCGTTGACGTGCTGGTAGGCCACGGTTATGGGATTTTCGGCGGCAAAGGGCACCTGGCCCGTCACCATCTCGAAAAGGCAAATTCCGGAGCCGTAAACGTCGGATCGGGCATCTGCGTCGCCGTGCTCCACATGCTCGGGTGAGAGGTAGGCGACCGTCCCGATGATCATTCCCTGCGTTGCTGTCGTGGTGTTCGTGACGGCGCGTGCCAGTCCGAAGTCGGTGACCTTCACCCGGCCGTCATCGGAAATGAGAATGTTTTCGGGCTTGACATCACGATGTACGAAGCCCGCATCATGGGCAGCGGAGAGCGCCTCCAGGACCGGATCGAGAACGGTGAGTGCCTGCTCGGGTGACAGCGCGCCATAGTCGCGAAGGACGTCACGCAATGTCCGGCCTTGGACGTACTCCATAGCGAGGTAGGGCAGGCCATCGGCCTCACCCTGATCGAAGACACCAACCACGTGGGGATGGCTTAACTGCGCTGCCGCCCGAGCTTCGCGACGGAAGCGGGTGACGAATCCGGGGTCCTCGGCCAGAGCCGTGCTCATCATCTTCAGGGCGACGGTGCGATCAAGGCGGGTGTCGACGGCCTCGTAAACGGTGGCCATGCCACCCCGAGCGATCCGACTGACCACCCGGTAACGGCCGTCCACAAGGGTCCCGATGAGGGGATCGGGGGGCAGGTTCGAGACCGGGGCGGTCGGGGACTCCATGGTGCCTTGAGTCTAGGTCGCAGCCGTGGCGGAGCCGGGGATGCGCGGATCCGGCGTGGCAGCCGGCACCGACCATGGGCATGATGGATATGTGAGCAGACGGGCTGAGATCACCATGACGGACGACGAGGTGGGGGAGTATCTCGCGGCGGCGAAGACGATGATCTTGGCCACGATCGGTCCCGACGGCGTCCCGGATCCGGTCGGGATGTGGTTTGTGCTCGTGGAGGGTGAGATATGGATGCGCACCTACGCCAGGTCGCAGAAGGTGACCAATATCCGGCGAGACCCGCGCGTCTCGGCGCTGGTGGAAGATGGAGAGCACTACGCCGAACTCCGCGGGGTGCAACTCACCGGTCACCTGGAGATCAGTGAGGACGTTGATCGAATCTGCGATATCGCAGCTGCCCTCCTGGTGAAGTACGAGGGACTCAACGCCGCGGATGTGCCCGCCGTGCGCGAGGCTTATCGACCCACCGCGGTCAAGCAGGTCGCCATGCGGCTTGTCACAGAGCGGACCGTCTCCTGGGATCACTCAAAATTGATCCAGGTTGGCTGATGGAGAGGCTCACGTATCTCGGCGTGCTGCTCTTTATCTTTGCGGGCTCAGCCTGGTTGGAGATTGGCCTGCGTACGCGGGTCTTCCGACGCTGGAAGCGATTGCTTCTGGCCCTGTCGATCCCCTTCCTGATCTTTGTGATCTGGGATATCTGGGCCATCGCGAGTGGTCACTGGAGCATCGATCCCGATCGCACGGTGGGCGTGGTCCTCTTCGGGACCATCCCCATTGAGGAACTCATCTTTTTTCTTGTGGTGCCGATCGCCTCCATCCTGAGCCTTGAGGCGGTCCGGTCTGTCAAGGGCTGGCCTCTCGGCGACGAGCATCCCGACTCGCGCGGCGATGAGCCTGGCCACACGGATGCTCGGACAGCGCGCTCATGACCTACACGCAGATCGCCATCGCCATGGTCGTGGGCGTGGTCGCCGTGGACCTCCTGGTGCTGCGCACCCGGCTCGTCACCCGGCGCGGGTTTTGGGTCGCCTATGCCATCGTTCTCTTCTTTCAGCTCCTCACCAACGGCATGCTTACGTGGTTAAGGGTGTTCCGCTACTCCGATGCCGTCATCGTGGGCAATCAACCTGCTGACGATGGACCGCCGCCATTCTTCGGCGAGGGGCGCATCGCCTTTCAGCCCTTCGAGGATCTCCTCATGGGTTTTTCGCTGTGCCTGCTGGCCATGGCCCTGTGGATCTACTGGGGGCGCCGAGGGGTGCAGCCGTTGCCGCGATCCGGGCCGCCCATCTGGCGTCGGTCAACCGGTGCCTCGGCCACGGGGGCGACGACGACGCCGAGCACGCACCCAGGCGGGTCCAGCGACAGCCAAGCGTCGCCGTAGCGGCACGCTGGCACGGTGGGTGAACACGTCGTAGTCGATCCGCTCGACCTCATCAACGATGCCGCAGTAGAGCACGCGAGCCGCTTCAATGCACGGCTGGGAATCCGCTGACAGCAGGGCAATCCCCGAGCGGGAACGCTCCTCGAGGTCCCGAACCCGAGCGATTTGTTGCGCGAGTGCCCGCTTGACCTCGGGTGTCGCGACGCGGTCCTGGAGGACGTGTCGCGTCACTCCATGTGCGGCGAGTTCGTCCATGGGGAGATAGATGCGTCCGCGCTGGAGATCCTCACCGACATCCCGGATGAAGTTGGCCAGTTGAAAGGCGACGCCAAGGTCCATCGCCCGGTCGTAGGCCTCCGGCGATGTGGGCTCAAGGATGGGCACCATTTGCAATCCGATGACGGCGGCGCTGCCGTAGACGTACTCAAAGAGGTCGTCGTAGGTGGCGTATTCGGTGATGGTGAGGTCCATCCGCATGGAATGCAGGAAGGCCTCAAAATGCTCCAGGGGTATGTCCCAGGTGCGCACGGTGTCCACAAGTGCCCGGCCGACCGGGTCGTGGGACCGTCCTCGTCGCAGATCACTGAGAATGTCGTCACCCCATGAGCCGAGCCAGTCCGCCTTTTCGGCGTCCGTCAGGGTGGACGAGAGATCGTCGACAATCTCATCGGCGTACCGCGCAAAGCCGTAGAGGGCATGAACATACGGCCGTTTGTGCGGTGGGAGGAGGAGCGTGGCGAGGTAATACGTCTTGCCGTGCTGGGCGTTGAGTCGCTTGCACCGTTCGTAGGAGGCGCGCAGCGATGGATCGACGATCCCCGCGGCATCCCATTCATTCACGGGTGGCGATCCTGCCACGGAAGACTGAGGCGGCTGCACGCGCCTGGGCTTCGGGGTCGGATGGTACGAGTCCGTGATTCAGTGGGGCGCCGAGCACGAGCCGCCGCTCACGCGGACTCACGAGCAAGACGAGTCCCACGACGGCGAAGGCCGCGACGATGGCGAGTCCATCACTAAACTCGAAGAGGTTGTCCGAGGTCGAACTCGACTCGGCCATTCCGTGGAGGGCAAAGCCGGCTGTCGTGATGATGGCGATGCGTAGTTGCACGGGGGTGAGGCCCGCCACGGCAAAGAGCGGCAGGAACCAGAGCAGATACCACGGCTGAATAACCGGTCCCAAGAGGACGACGGTGAGGAACGCGAGGGCTGCTCCGCGCACGGGACTGCGACCTTCGGGCCGCAGGATCAGCCACGCAATGATGGCGACGCCGGTGATGGTCCCGATGGTGCGAACGATGGTCACGACGAAGGCATCGTTGATCGTGATGCCCGCAGCAGTGGTGGCCATGCCGGTGAGCATGCCGAGAGCGGTCGAGGGCGAGAGCCACGTGCGCACCTCTCCTGGAGCCGACAGGGCCGTGATCCAGCCGGGACCCACTCCGGCCAGCAGGCTCGCGATGACGAAGATGACGACCGTCACGAGCAGCGTGAGAACCCAGGCGCGAATCCGCGACCACCATCCAGCCTGCGTACCGGCCCACAGGAGACCGGCAAAGGGGAGGGCCAGGAGGGCGATGGGTTTGACCGCACCGGCTGCCGCGATGGCAGCGACACCGAAGACAGGCCGGCCCTGACCTGCCAGGGCAAGGCCCGTGACGGTGAGGCCCACCATCAGGGCATCGTTGTGGGCGCCTGCGACGACGTGCATCAGCACGAGCGGATTGAGGACGGTGAGCCACATGGCTGCGGCCGGATCAATGCCCAGTGATGCGGCAAGCCGAGGAACGTAGACGACCAGGAGGGCGAGGCCGACGAGGGCCATTAGTCGGAAGATCAGAGCCCCGAGCGCGGGCTGATCCGATGCAAAATTCGCCACTCCTCGCGCGAGGAGCAGCCAGAGTGGTCCGTAGGGGGTGGGCGTCTCGGCCCACATCGGATCGACGCCATCTTGAAACCAGTCATCGATAACGGCGACACCGGTCGCATAGGGATCGCGCCCTTCCGCGAGCACGCGCCCCTGGGCAAAGTAGGAGTAGACGTCTCGGCTGAAGAGGGGCGGCGTGATGAGCAGGGGTGCGCACCACGCGACGAGAACGGTCACGAGGGTCATGGGGGCGATTCCGTGGAGGCTGTGCGGATCGTCGGATCCGGCGAGCAGGTCATGGCCGAGGATGAGCCAGGCTTGCAGGATGAGGGCCACTCCGACGAACACCAGGGCGCGTGCGATTAGGGTGCCCGCTGTCGTGCCACGCAGTGCTTCAACGGAGGCAAACTCCAAGATGCCCGGGTCTAACGGCAACCAGCCCACGCCGAGGGCGCCGATGGAGAGGAGGAGGGATCCGACGAATCCCGGCAGGGCGTAGCGCGCGAGAAGCCGCACATCCCACGCCGTCATGGTGACAGGGTAGGGGCGCGCATCCTGCCGACTCAGCGAAGTGCTCGGGAGCGGTACAGGGGGTCCTTGCCCAGGATGCGCTCAGCGGCGAGTCGGCCGGAGATCAAGACCATCGGCACGCCGACCCCCGGCTGGGTGCCGGAGCCGGCAAAAACAACGTTCTCGCCCCAGATATTGCGGGGTCGGAAGGGTCCCGTCTGCAGGAAAGAGTGCGCGGCCGAGAAGGGAGCACCGCGCTCCATGCCGCGCTGTTCCCAGTCCAGTGGCGTGGTGAGGGCCTCGATCTCGATGGCATCACCAAAACCCTTGTAGCCGCGCTCCTCGAGGACCCGCACCATCTCATCGCGGTAGCGCGGTCCCTCCGTGCGCCAATCGATGGGTGCGTCGAGGTTGGGTGTGGGGAAGAGTACGTAGTAGATCTCCTTGCCGTCCGGGGCGAGCGAGGGATCCGAATGCGTGGGGTTGGTGACGAGCAGGCTGGGGTCACTCATCAGCCGCTTCTCGTCAATGAGTTCGCGGAAGACACCCTTCCATGACTGTCCAAAGTGGATGTTGTGGTGGGCAATCTGGGAGTACGACGCTGACGATCCGGTCAGCAGAACGGCGCAGGAGGGGGAGTAATTGAGGCGACGGACCCCCCAGGGCGAACGACCGAGCAGATCGCGATAGGCCACCGGTAGGTCAGGGTTGAGCACAATCGTGTCGGCCTCAATGCGCTCACCGGCAGCGGTGTGGACCGCGATGGCCCGCTGGCCTCTGGTCTCAACTCGGGTGACCTCGGTGCCGTACTGGAAGGTCACACCGTGCTTCTCGGCAGCAGCCGCCATGGCGAGGGGGACAGCGTGCATGCCGCCCTTGGGGAAGTAGACCCCGGCGACGGAGTCCATGTAGGCGATGACGGCGTAGATGGCCAACGCGTCATAGGGGGAGAGGCCGGCGTACATCGCCTGGAAGGAAAAGACACGCTCGGTGCGTGGGTCACGCAGGAATTCCCGAACGCGGGGTGCGAGGCGACGGAACCCACCGATCGCGGCGAGGCGGGCGAGATTGGGTGTGAGCAAATCGAAGGGGGAATCGATATTGCGGTCGATGAAATCGGTCATCTCATACGTGTAGAGCTTGGAGACGAAGTCGACGTATTTGCGGTAGCCGGCTGCCTCGCCGGGGCCGATGACGGTGCGGATCTCCTCGGCCATGGCATCGACATTGGCGTGGACATCGAGTTTGGAGCCGTCCGGGTAGAACGCGCGATACAGAGGCTCAACCGGAGTGAGCTCGAGCCAGTCCGCCATGTCTTCGCCGACGGAGTCGAAGGCGTCGGCGATGAGGTCGGGCATCGTCAGCACGCTGGGCCCCGTGTCAAAGTGGAAGGTGCCGGATTCCGACTGCACATCCAGCCGCCCGGCTCGGCCCCCCGGGATGTCTTCGCGCTCCAACACCGTGACCGATCGCCCAGCACCAGCGAGACGTAGTGCGGCGGAGAGACCTCCGAGCCCAGCGCCAACGATGACGACATGATCAGTGGGGCCGGTGACGGTGCGCATCAAACACTCCTGCGGGTAGCGGCGTAGGCGAGACCCGCGAGCACCTCGCGGGCCGGATCGTGAAGGTCGACGGAGTCAAGAGCGGTGAGGGCGTCATCGGTGAGACTTTCGATCAGGGCCTCAGCGTGTGCGAGGGCGCCTGTATCGGAGATCACGCACCGCAGCAGGGCGACACCGTCCGCATCGAGCCCGGGGTCACCGAGTCGGCGCCGGAGTTCGGCGGCCTGGGCAGGAGTCGCCCGATCCATGGCGGTGGCGATGAGGACGGTCCGCTTGCCCTCGCGCAGGTCATCACCGGCGGGCTTGCCTGTCTCGGCGGGATCACCAAAGACACCGAGAACGTCGTCGCGCAACTGGAAGGCCTCACCGAGTGGGAGGCCGTATCCGGAGTACGCCGTGAGGACTGCGTCGTCAGCGCCCGCGAGGGTCGCACCCATGTGGAGGGGCCGCTCGATCGTGTATTTCGCTGACTTGTAGCGCACCACGGTCATGGCACGTTCGACCGAGCCACCGCCCCGTGCTTGTTCGAGCAGGTCAAGGTATTGCCCAGCCATGAGCTCGGTGCGCATCTCGTCGTACACGCGCTTGGCGCGGTTGAGGGGCGCGGTGGGCATGCCGCTGGTCAGGAGCACCTCGTCGGCCCAGGACAGGCACATGTCACCGAGGAGGATCGCGGCGCCGACACCGAAGGCCTCGGGGGAGCCGAGCCACGCCGATCCTCGGTGCAGCATCGCGAAGCGGTGGTGGGCGGAGGGCATGCCGCGACGGGTGTCGGAGCCGTCCATGACGTCATCGTGGATAAGTGCACATGCCTGGAGGAATTCCAGTGCTGCCGCAGCCTGCAACGCTGATTCGGTGTCAGCACCCCCCGCGCCGCGATAGCCCCACCAGCAGAATGCCGGGCGTAGTCTTTTGCCCCCGCGCAGGAGGTCAGACACGGCCTCGACGAGTGGATCGAGATCCTCGCTCACGCCATCGAGCAACTGCCGCTGCCGCGAGATGACGTCGTCGAGGACTTTTTGTACGCGGGGGCGTACATCCTCGACGTCAAAGGGCGATCCCATGTCGTGAGCCTACGGGCAGAAGGGCGGCCCGGCATACGTAGAGCCCCTCATGGGGCTCACCGGGGCGGCAGGGCTTGCTGCCGTCATGGGCTCGCTGCTAGGCCGACGGCGACGGACGTGCGCGCCCGATGGAATCCGCAACGATCTCGGCACTGATCCCCACCAGGGGGAGCCCTCCTCCCGGATGCGAGGACCCACCGACGAGATAGAGGCCCGGGACCGGGGAGATATTGGCGGGACGCAGGAAGGCAGCCCGGATCCCGTTGCTGCTCGTTCCGTAGATCGACCCACCGGGTGTGCGGACTCCACGCTCCAGGTCCGCCGGAGTGCGAATCTCTCGCCAGAGCAGGCGATCGCGTACGTCGAATCCGCGTCGTGCCATGACCTCCAGCACATGATCGGCGTACGACTCGCGAATGGCATCCCAGTCGATGGGCCCGTGGCGCGGAGCGTTGACCAGGACGAACCACGACTCGTGGTCGCTGTCGGGACGCATCCGCGGATCGTCCGGCGAGCACACATAAATGGTCGGATCATCGACGGGGCGCCCATCGAAGATTGCGTCAAACTCCGCGTCGTAATTAGAGGGGAACCACACGTTGTGATGGCGCAGTCCGGGCGTGCGACCGCGGACGGCGAGCATGAGGACGAAGCCGGCGAGTGACGGGGTGGCCCGGCGCAGAGTCCGCAGCGGCTTGCGGCCACGGGGGTCATCGACCATGCTCGCGTAGAGGTGCTCGGCATCGGTATTGGCCACCACGATGTCGGCGGCCATCCGCTCACCATCGGCGGTTTCCACACCCGTCACGCCGGCGGAGTTTGTCGTGATGCGCCGTACATCGACTCCCAACCGCATATCCACGCCTCGTTCGCGGCACCGTGCGGCGAGTGCATCGGCCAAGGTCGCCAGTCCACCCCCCAGGTGCCAGGCACCGAAGGCCTGCTCGACGTACGGCACCGTCATGAGTGCCGCCGGTGCGCGGCGAGGGTCAGACCCCTGATACGTGGCGTACCGATCCAGGATCTGCACCTGACGGGGGTCGCGCAGATGGTGCTGGCCGAGGCGTCGCAGCGTGGTGAAGGGTGCAACGGCACGCACAGCACTCGGATGGGTGGTCAAGCCGAGTCTGAGCAGGGTGCCAGCCCCGTCCAACGGTGACTGGATGAAGGGCTGACGGGTGATGCGCCATACGTCGGCGGCGCGAGCCATCAGGTCGCGCCAATCGTGCGCAGCGGTCCCGCCCAGTTGCTCACCCATGGCCTGGGCGATGCGTCCCGGGTCGGTGCCGGGCAACTCCAGGGAGGTGTCGTCGGAGAATCGATAGGAAAAGGCGGTGTCCAGCGGCTGGATATCCACTGCGTCTTCGAGCGGCCCGCCGGTCTTCAGGAAGAGATCGCGGTAGACGGCGGGGAGAGTGAGGAGACTGGGTCCGGTGTCGAAGACGAAACCGTCGCGTTCGTAGCGGGCCAGTTTGCCGCCGTAACGCTCGCCCTGCTCCAGGAGGGTGACATCGTGTCCCTTGACTCGCAGACGCGCGGCGGCTGCCATCCCACCTGCACCGGCGCCGATGACGATCACCCGAGCCATGGGTCCAGCGTAGGACTCAATCAGTGCGCCCACCACAGCGCAGCGGCGACGGCGATTCCCGGGAGCGCAAAGATCCATCCCCATCGGGCGGCTGCAGCCACCACGGAATCGCTGTACCCGTAAAGAATCGACAGTTGCGGCGGGAAAAAGGCCGGGATGGTCAGGGCGAACAGCGCGAATGCGACCGCGATCGGCTTGCTGGGTGCGAGCAGGGCCGCCGGCAGGAAGAGGCTGATGCGGACGGCACTGAGGAAGGCCCACGCGGGGACGCCTGGTCGCCACGGGATGCGCTGTGATGGATGAAGGACAGAGCCCACAAACACTCCGGCCCCCGCGAGTGCCATCAGGGGAGCGCTCCACATGAGCGCGGTCGCTGTCCAGTCGGGTGTTGCGACGGTGATGTTGAGGGCGAATCCCACCAGGAGCGCGATGAGAGGTGCCTGATCAATCCAGGAAGTGCGCATGCGTTGAGGCCGCGGTGCATGCCGTCGAAGGATCCAGGTGAAGACGGCGAAGATGGTGATGAAGACCCGGTCGGCAAGCACGGCAAAGACAGCACCGGGAGCACCGGCGATGGCCGTGGCGATCGGAATGACCCAGAAACCGCCGTTGGCGCTGGCTGACCAACCCCGAAGGACAGCCCGACCCGGGCGGTCGGGTCCCGGGGGTGTGACGAACCATGCGCACGCCACGACGAGGATTGAGAAGAGGCCGCCGAGCAACGGCCAGACGAGGTCGTCGAATCCTTCGAGGCGCCACGCCGCGAGGATCGACACCATCACCGAGACCAGCACGATCTGGCCGCGGATGATCACCCGCCATGTGCTCGCGATTCGCGTGCTGCGCGAGGCGATCGCGCCACCGGCTGCACCTACCGCGTAGGCAAGGATGACAACGGCGGTCATGGGCGGGTCACGGTAGGGGTCGCCCCCTCCACGTGAGGGTCCCGGCTCGGTGCCGCTGTAGTGATGCCAGGAGCAGGGACGCGGCCACGGCGATGGACACGGGCTGCGCCAGCGCATCCGGCAACGCGCGTTCACCCGTCCGCTTGGCCACCAGATAGCGACTGAGTACGCCGGCGGAGTAACCCACCCCACCCCAGATGCGTGCCTGCCGACCGGGTCCGACCAGCGCAAAGATCGGTGGGGCTACGTAGGTCAATGTCATGACCGCAACCAGGCCGTACGACGCCGCCGCCGGCGTGAAGATGGACCATACGGACTTGGTGTAGCCGTCGTACATCTCCTGCCAGCCGTCATACATGCGGCAACGGGAGATTGCGCTGCCATCCGCGGGCGCCCCGCGGAATCCGGCCCGCTTGACGGCACGCAGGACGCCCACATCCTCGAGGATCATGTCGGCGGCTGCTCGATGTCCGCCACTGATCCGGTAGGCACGCGTGTCGACGACGAGGAATTGACCCACGGCGGCGGCCATCGATGGATAGTGGCCGCGCTCGGTCATGCGCATGGGCAGTGCGGTCATCCATGACCAGGTCACGAGGGGCTGGACGAGGCGCTCGGCAGTTGTCACGGCGATCTGTCGGGGGTAGGGCGAGATCAACTCGAGGTCACCGCGGCGCATCTCCTGAATGGTGGAGGCCACGGCCCAGGGACGGAAGTGCACGTCGGCATCGACAAAGACGAGCACGCTGCCCGTGGCCTGCTGGGCAAGGCGGTGGCAGGCCCAGGACTTGCCCAGCCAGCCCGCCGGCGGCAGATCATCCGGTCCCTCGATGATCGTGACGCGGGGATCAGAGCCCACGACCTGACGTATGACATCGCCGGTCCCGTCGGTGGAGCCGTCATCGAGGATCAGGATTTCCAGATTCGGCAGTCCCTCCTGTGCCAGCAGCGACTGCAGTGTGGTGGTGATGCGATGTGCCTCATCGCGTGCGGGTAGCAGGATCGACACGCGCTCGTGTATGACGATGGGCTCATCTCGAGGTTGACGAATCACCCGCAGGTTGACGGCCGTGTGCACGGTGAGCGCTGCCGCGCTGAGAGCTCCCGCGCGCGCCACGAATGTGGCCCATCGACGCAGGGTCAAGGCCGTCGCGTCCATGTGATCCAGGCCCAGGGGATGACGATGGCGCCCATGACGATGCCGCCCCAGATCGCCACCCCCGGGCGACCAAAGAAGACCGCATTGCCGAGGACATTGGAGAAGTAGACCCACAGGAGCATGAATGTGGGTACGCCGTCGCCGCTGGAGCGCCGCTCCGGCAGCCGGGAGAGGAGCGTCATGATGATGAGCGAGGTGATGATCCAGCCGAGGTAGTTGGTGAGGGGGATGCCGGGGATGCCGGGAAGTCCCGGGTCGGGTGAGGCCCAGGTCCAATGCCCCTCACCCACCATCTGCGGATCCAGGAAGAGGTCCCACGAGGCGAGCAGCCACGCTCCAAAGACCACGACTCCCGCGCGAGTGCGAGACAAGCGTTGCGCGGCGAGGAGGCAGGGATACGACATCATGGCCCAGGCCATCATGACCACGATGGGGACGCCGGCCACGGTCCATCCCAGTGTGTCCGCGTAGCTGTACAGGCCAAAGGGAAACCCGGTGGAGACGCCGATGTACTCCGCCGCCCAACCGATGCCACCGGCGATGACGACGAAGCCCAGCGCCCACAGCCAACCGCGGGTGAGCACGGCATGACTCACCGAGGCGAGGAAAAAGGTCACCACGGTCACGATCGTGAGAACGTCGCGGGACGCATCGGACAGGAGCCAGATGATCTGTCCGCCGACGGTGACCCCGGCAAAGAGCCAGGGCACCCACTGCCAGGAGATGGGCATACGGCGACCGTCGGAGTGCGGCCCCTGATAGACGCGAACGCTCATTGCTGTCTCGACACCCGTGATGTTGCGCGGATGAGCTGCGTTGTCACTTTTGGCACATCCCACATGGGAGCGTGACCGCAATTCCACAGCACATCCCAGCGTGCATGCGCGGGGGCGAGGTCGCGGCGCTGGAAGCGCGGCGCCGGCAGCAGCCGGTCGTTATCGCCGAAGGCAATGGTGACCGGAACATCGATAGGGATGCTTGCCGCGCGCTCAAAGGAGCGATGTAGGGCACCATCGTGTGCCTGGGCGAAGCCACGTGCGTCGGCCTGGGCGTACGCGGCGTCCACGGCCACCCGGTAGGGCACGGTCGCCGCGCGCTCGGATCCCGCGCGCATGAGGGTTCGCCGCAGAGGAGCAACTCTCATCATCGTGGGTATCGCCCGTCGGGTGGTGACGGCAGCCCGGCGATTGAATTGAATCGCTGACATAGGTTCGCGCAGCGGCTCCCACAGGCCCGCCGGACACAGGGCGGTGACGCTCAGAGCACGACCATCGGCTGCGGCCTCAAGCGCAGTCCACCCGCCCAGGGAATTGCCGACGAGGTGGGCGGACGTCACATCGTGCTCGTCCAGGAAGCGACCGACCGCCAGGGCCAGCTCTGTCGCCGGTGTCTGAGTCTGACCCGGAATCGGGTCAGACTCCCCGTGGCCGGGAAGATCAATGGCGTAGACCGTGAAGTCGCTGGACAGATCACCCATCACCAGGTCCCAGCAGCGCCGAGAAGATGCGAGTCCATGGATGAGCACCAGGGGTGGCCCGGAGCCAGCACGGTCATAAGCCAAATCCGCCATCGCCCGCCCTCTCTCTCACCGATCTGCCGGTGCTCTGTGCACCACCCTGTCGTGTGACACACCCTAAGTGCGCTGGGGGGTCAGGGGCGCTCGCGGGACTACGCTCTCGGCGAGGAGGTGGGATGGTGAGGAGATCTGGATCCATAGGCGATCACATCCCCGCCCGCCCTGCTCGCCCGGCGCCCTTTGACACCCCCGACCTCGTCTCTCCGGCCTTCCGGCGGATCGGTGGTTATGCGTGGCGTCTGGCGGCCATCGGTGTTGTCGCCTGGGGTCTGCTTCTCCTGATTTCGCCCCTGCAGATCCTGATCCTCGCGCTCTTCTTCTCGCTGCTGGTGGCCGCCTGGCTCATGCCGCTGACCGATCGACTGGCGCGAATCCTGCCACGATGGCTCGCGGCTGCAGTGTCTCTGCTCACCTTCGCACTCGCGGTCGGTGTGGTCGTGACGTTCATCGGCTTGCAGACCGCTTCGCAGTGGGAGGGAATCTCCGCGGCCTTCAATCAGGGAGTGCTAGACCTGCAGACCTGGCTGCGCTTGGGGCCACTGCAGGTGACGGATGCCCAACTCACGAGCGTGTACCTCGGAGTGGAGACCTTCATACGGGAGTCGGGGGGTGATATAGCCCTGGGTGTGCTCTCAGGCGTGGGCAGCGCATTAGGTGTTGGCACCGCGTTGGCCGCCGGCATATTCATTCTTATCTTCATGCTGGTGCAACCCACCGTGCTCTTCAGTTGGCTTGTTCGGTGGATGCCCGAACGCAACCGTGAGGTGATCGGGCAGTCCGTGAAGATTGCCTGGCGTGGCTTTTCCCAATACTCACAAGGCCTCGTGCTGGTGGCGATCACCAACGCGACCCTTGTGACCATAGTCCTGCTCATCATGAATGTGCCCCTGGCTATCCCGCTGGGCATCATCGTGTTCTTCGGAGCGTTCATCCCCTACATCGGGGCGCCCATCGCGATGCTCCTGGCGGCTTTCGTCGCCCTGGTGACCGACGGTCCGCTGTCGGGCGCCCTCGTGATCGCACTGATCGTTGTCATTGGCCAGCTGGAGGGCAATGTGCTGCAGCCGCTGATCATGGGGCAGACGGTGCATTTGCATCCGGTGGCGATCGTGCTTGTGACGGCCGTGGGCGCTGCCTACTTTGGTCTGCTGGGTGCCCTGATCGGAGTCCCTCTTGCCGCTGGCGTGTACGGCGCCATGCGCTACCTCACCGGTCCGGTGGAGACCGACGACGGTTCACCCCCGGTTCCGACGCCTCCGGGTGAGGGCACCTTCTGACCTGGAGGCTCGTGGGATGCTGACGCGGTGTCCGGAGCTCACACCCACTCGCTGACGAAGTGGGCATGGTTGTCCGTCGGGGCAGCGATAGTCACGATCGGCATGAAGTTCTTTGCCTTCATGCTCACCGGCTCCGTCGGGTTGCTCTCGGATGCGCTGGAGTCTGTCGTCAATCTCGTGGCGGCCATTCTGGCCCTGATCGCCATCTCCGCGGCCGCCAAGCCTGCGGACGATAAGCATCACTTCGGTCATGGCAAGGCTGAGTACCTGTCGGCGGGTGCCGAGGGTGTCATGATCTTTGTCGCGGCAACGCTCATCATCTATGCCGCTATCGACAGGCTGCTGAACCCTCGTCCGCTAGAGGACATCGGCATTGGTCTTGCGATCACCATCGGTGCCACCGTGGTGAATGGTGTCGTTGGCTTCGCCTTACTGCGCCAGGGCAGACGTCATCGATCGGTGGCGCTCATCGCTGATGGCAAGCACCTGATGACCGATGTCTACACCTCCATCGGCGTGGTTGTGGGAGTCGCGCTCGTCGGCGTCACCGGATGGCTTCCCCTCGATTCCTTCGTTGCGATCGCCGTGGGAATCAACATTCTCTGGACCGGATTCATACTCGTACGCAACGCTGGGCGCGGATTGCTCGACCATGCTCTCTCCGAGGACGACAATGCGCGAGTGATTGATGTCCTGCAGTCCTTCGTTGATGACAGGCCAGCGGGAGAGCTCGAGTTCCACGGCTTGCAGACGCGCGAGGCAGGGCGGGATCGCTTCGTGTCGGTGCATGTCCTCGTCCCCGGGGAGTGGAGCGTCGCCCGGGCGCATGACCTCGTGGAGGAGATCGAGATGGCGATGCGCGAAGCACTTCCCCAGGTCCAGGTCTATACCCATCTCGAACCCCGTGAGGACCCCCGATCCCATGATGACTATGTGCGAGGTCCGCGGATTCGGCGTGACGGCACCTGAGCACCCGCCCACCCTCACGCGGCGCGCGGTGCAAGACTGACCGGTATGCCTGAGCGTTCCGAGGACTACCCGTGGCCCCCCGGACGATATGTGCGAGCCCTCCTGGTGATGACCCTTGAGGGGGCCATCTCCGGGATCGATGGCCGCTCGGGAAGCATCTCGGGTCCCGCGGATCGCGAGGTGCTTGCCGCGGTACGTCGCTACTGCGATGCGGTGGTTGTGGGCGCCCAGACGATGCGCGTAGAGCGCTACAACCCCATGCGCACCAGCCCCGCGATCGCGAAAGCGCGCACAGAACAGGGGCTGGCGGCCGCACCCCGACTGGTCATCCTGAGCGGATCACTTGAGTTGCCCTGGGCTGACCCGGTGTATTCCGAATCGGCCATGCCGCCCATCATCGTGACCGGGGCGGCGTCGGATGTGGATGCCCGCAAGCGCGTGCCGCAGACCTGTGAATTGCTCATCGCACCGACCGATCGAGTGGAAGCGGGTTGGCTCGTAGATTCCCTCGTCGAGAGAGGGCTGAGTCGCATCGTCTGCGAGGGAGGACCCGGAGTGCTTGCCGAATTCCTGCGTGCGGGCGTCGTTGATGAGTGGGCACTCACCCTGTCGGGAACGCTCCCGTCGGGGTCATTCGTGCCCGTGAGCGCCCACTGTGAGGACGAGTTTGTCTTTACTCGCTTTGTCACCAAGGGGGATTCATGATCACGCTGGCGGCACTGGCTGAGTTGGCCGATCACTACCCGGAGGCGCTGCGCCATCCCGTGGTGCCCCTGCGCATTGGCGATAGGGAGTGGCAGGACGAGCCTGTCCTGATGGGGACGATCAACCTCTCCCGCGATTCGACGTATCGCGAGAGCATTGCCACGGGCACCCGCTCAGCCGTGCGCAAGGCGCGGCTCGCCGTGGCCGAGGGTGCCGCTCTTGTCGACATTGGCGCGGAGTCCACCACGGCAAAGGCGTCGCGCGTCACTGGTGATGAGCAACGGCAACGCCTCCTGCCCGTTATCGAGCAGTGCGTTGACGAGGGCATCGTCATTTCACTCGAAACGTACGACCCCGCCGTGGCAGCAGTGGGATTGGCAGCGGGAGCCACAGTCCTCAATCTCACCGGTGCGGCTGATCAGGAGAGCATGTTTGACCTGGCGGCTGAATTCGGCGCGACCGTCATCATCTGTTACGTCGCGGGACGCACCGTGCGGGACATCACCGACGTTCGACTCGACCGGGATCCACTCCCGGGCCTCCTCGCCCACTTCGCGGAACGGGTCGAGGTCGCTCGCGCTCATGGCGTCGAACGCATCGTTATCGACCCCGGGATGGGTTTTTACTACGGCAACCTCGTGGACCCCATCACCCGGGTTCGACACCAGACCGAAGTCATCCTCAACACCTTCCGACTGCGCGAGCTGGGGCTACCGATCTGTCACGCTCTACCGCACGCCTTTGACCTGTTTGAGGAGCACTTCCGATCAGCCGAGGGATTCTTCGCCGTGCTCGCGGTCCTCGGTGGCGCGCAACTGTTGAGGACGCACGAAGTGCCACTGGCGCGTGCTGTCACCGGAGCCATGCAGCGACTTGATGTGTCAGGTGGTTGGGATGTCTGATCCCCTGGATGCTGAGGAGAGCGCCGCGCTCGCACACGTGCTTCCCCTGTGGACCCAGGAGGGCGGCACCCTTGTGCGCATTTTTGAGGCGCCCACCTTCCCCACGGCTATCGAGTGGGTTGTGCTCATTGCCGAGGTCGCCGAGCGCATGGATCACCATCCGGATATCGACATTCGCTGGCGTCGCCTGCGGGTGACGTTGACAACGCATTCGGCGGGCAGCCAGGTCACCCATCTTGATGTGCAACTTGCCCAGGCGATCGACGCGATCGCGGTCTGATCCGCGTACGTCGTACGCGGTTGATTAGCCGGGATCCCCCCGTTGCAGTTCCTGCTCCAGTTGCTCCGGTGGCTCGGATAACTCGGCTTCTTCCACGAGGTCGTGACGTTTGACATAGATCTGGACCAGGGCCAGCGCCATGGCCCCCACGGGGATGGCGAGGAGAGCACCCGCGATGCCAAAGAGTGAAGCGCCGAGCAAAACTGAGACAAACCCATAGGCGGGATGTACATCAACCGCTCTGGCGCTGATCTTTGGTTCGATGGTGAGATTCTCGATCTGCTGGTAGATCAGAGCGTAGACGAGGACGATCAGGCCCAGCCACGGATTGCCGCTGAGCAGCCCGACGATGACCGGCAGGATGATGGAGATGTAGGTGCCGATCGTCGGCACGAACTGCGCGACGATGCCGGTCCACAGCGCGAGGGGCAGCCAGTAGGGCAGCCCGATGATGGCGAAGACAATGCCGCTACAGAAGGAGTTGACCGCGGCGAGGATCGCGCGGGCGGCGACGTAGCGCCCGGTCTTGTCGGCGGTGATGTCCCAGACGTTGAGGAAGACCGACTGTGACTGAGTGGGGAGCATGGTCGCGAGGTAGCGGCGCAGGCGCGGGCCATCGGCCGAGAGGTAGAACGCGAGGAGGCCGAAGGTGAAGAGACCGAAGATCCCGCCGATGAGGGAGACGGCAAATCCGAAGATTCCCTTGGCGGCATCCGCCGCGATCTGCTTGAGCGCCTCCTGGTCCAGGTTGACCTGGGCGAGAAGCTCCTCGGCCGTGTAGGACTGGCCGAAGTTCTGGTTGAACCATTCGAGTCCCTGCGCCGCGAGCACGGGCACGCTCTCGACGATCTCGATGATTTGGTCGACGAGCAGCGCGCCGAAGGCCGCGAAGAAAGCAACGAGGAAGAGCGCAACACCTCCCATCACGATGAGCGTGGCGAGGCCGCGGCGCATCCGCTTGCTGAGCACGTTGACGGCCGGGGCCATGGCGAGGGCGAAGAACCACGACATGAGCACGGTGAAGATGACGCCGCCGCCATCCTCAAGGAAGAAGCGGATGAGCAAGAAGATGAAGACGAGTGCCATGACGATGAAGCCGGCTCTCCACACAAAGCCAGGACTTATGGGCCAGCCAGCCCGAGGCGTCTCCGTGGACATGGCGCCACGCTACCGCGCGAAGGGCTCGCTCCGCGGCGATCCTCCAGGTGCGGGTGCCCCTGTCGCGACAGCCACCTGTCTTGCGACGGCTTGGGCGATAGGTTGCGCGGTGCAAGTGCTGAAGGCACAGGGGCAAGCACGGCTGCCTTTCTGCGCCCGCTCGGTGACGTGGAAGGGTCGTGGTCACAGTGGCGTACGCCATCGCCGCGGGGTATCTCATCGGAGCCCTGGCCGGCTATGCCGCTTCGCGCGGTAATCGGATCGCGGCGCAGTGGCGGCGCCTCATCCGTGTGCAGCTCTTGTGTGTCAGTGCCGTGCTGTCCTTCCTCGCGGCGTGGCGACTGCCCGCCGCCGCCGATCTGATCTGGCCTGCCTTCGTGACCATCATCGCGATCGCACTGGTGGGCGTGGCCTACCTGCTGACGCCGAATTCATCGGAGCGGGTGGGACGCGCCGTCCTGCGCGGGTGGTCCTCCATCCCCAATCCCGGCTTCTGGGTCGTGCCCTTGGCTGCTGCCATCGCAGGGCCGGTCGGACTCATCGTCGCGGTGTTCATCGACCGGGTGATGATCTTCTTCTTCGGCTTCTTCGTCTGGATCCTGCGCCGCCAGGCCCCGATTAAGCAGCAGATGCGGACCTCGTGGATCGACCAGTCGCCGCTGATCGCGCTCCTCATCGGCCTTGTGCTGAACGCCTTCACTCAGCCGCCCGCGTGGACGGGCGTGGTGCTCGTGTGGAGCGTCCCGCTCCTGGCAGCGATCGGCGCAGCGATGTTCGTGGGCTCAGTGCTCCATCCGTCACAGCAGATCCCGTGGCGACCCGGCATTCGCGTATGGCTCCTCCTCATCGCGATGCGCATCGCGCTCCTGGTGCCGCTGGTGTTGATAGCACCGAATGCACCCATTGCCGCTGTCCTGGTGCTGTGCGCCTTCAGTATTCCGGCCTTCTATCCACCCCAGTTGTCCGTGCTCTACGGCTATGCGGACTCCGTCGTCGCTGCAGCATCGCGACTGGGCTGGGTCTTCGCTCCGGTCGGTGTCCTGCTCGCCCTAGCCATCATGAGGACGTAGGGATAGTCCCGTTACCCGTCCTGGAGCCCTACGCGCTGGTGCACCCTGCGCAGCCAGGAGGGCGCCCACCAGTTGCCGCCGCCGGCGATGCGCATGAATGCCGGGACGAGCAACGCACGGACGACCGTGGCATCGAGCAGGATCGCCACGGTTACGCCGAGGCCCAACTGCTTGATGTTGGTGGCCGAGCTCGTGAGGAAAGATGCGAAGACGATGGCGATGAGCAGGGCCGCCGCAGTGATGATGCGACCCGTGCGCTGCAGACCGAAGGCCACCGCATCGGTGGTATTCATGCCGGTGTCGTGCTCCTCCTTGATGCGCGACAGCATGAAGACCTCGTAGTCCATCGACAGGGCGAAGGCGATGACGCCGATGAGGACAAGCGTCGGCAGATCGACGGTGCCGGTCACGGTGTAGTCCCCGGTGAGCCACTGCAGGTGTCCGTTTTGGAAGACCCAGACCAGCACGCCCAGCGTCGCGCCGAGGCTCAGCAGGTTGAGGACGAATGCCTTGATGGGAATGAGGATGCTGCCGGTGAAGAGGAAGAGGATGACCATCGTGGTGATGGCCAGCCAGAGCAAGACGATCCAGATGCGGTCGAGCACGCTGGAGGTGGCGTCATCCCACGTGGCTGCGGTGCCGCCGACGAGCGTCTCCGCTGCCGGGGAGGGGACCGCGCGGATATCGGCTACCAACTCCGCGCCCTCGGGGTCGATAGGCCGCACGCTGCTCACCGCCTCCAGGCGCACGGCGTCGGCGGTCGTCCACGTGGCGGGGTCGGGGTTCGGCGCCACCACGGCCCCGTCGACGACAACATCGGTCGGCGTCGTGACCCGCTCCACGTCAGGCAGGAGCGAGATCTCCTCGGCGTAGGCGAGGACGTCGGCATCGCTCGACGGCTCGCGCAGGATGATGTTGTACGGCGCAGCGTCATTGCCGGGGAAGCGGTCCTGAAGGACCTGACCGGCTGCTGCTGCCGGATGATCCGGTGGCAATGCGCGATCGTCCACCTGGCCGAAGACCGCACCGAGTGCGGGAGCAGCGAGTACGAGCAGGAAGGCGACGGTGGCGACGAGCACCGGCCAGGGATAGCGCATGACGAAGCGCGCGATGCTCGCCCAAATACCCGTGTCCTTGGGCGCGAGGTCGCCTCGCCGGACCTTGAGGCGGTTGACGTTGCGGCCGAGGATGGCCAGCAGTGCAGGGATCGCCGTGAGTGCACCGGCGATGGCGAGGAAGCTGACGGCGATGCCGGCGTAGGCGAAGGACCTGAGGAAGTACTGCGGGTAGATGAGCAGTGCCGCGAGCGCAAAGGCGACGGTGATGCCTGAGACGAAGACCGTCTTGCCCGCGCTCCCCACGGTGGCGGCGACGGCGTCGGGCACGCTCTTGCCGGCACTGAGCTCTTCTCGGAAGCGACTGATGATGAGCAGGGAGTAGTCGATGCCCAGCGCCAGGCCGAGGCCGGTGACGAGGTTGAGGGAGAAGACGGAGACGTCGGTGACCGTCGACACGATCCAGAGAGCGAAGAACGACCCGAGAATCGTGCCACCCGCGACCAGGAAGGGCAGACCGGCGGCGACCACCGATCCGAAGACGAAGAGCAGGATGAGCGCCGTGATGGGGATAGCGATCGATTCGGCGCGCGCCAGGTCGCCGGTGATGGTGTCCGTGAAGGCGTTGCCGACCACGTCGTTGCCGAAGGCGTAGACGAAGACGTCGCCCTGCTGCCCCGCGTAGGTGGCGACGATGTCGGCACTGATCTTCTCCGTGTCAGCACCTTCGTCGGCGTACACAAAGGCTCGTGCGGTGAGTCCGTCCTCGCTCAGCAGAGTGGGTGCACCACCGGTGGACCAGTAGGACACGACCTCTGAGACCCCGCTGACCTGGCCGATATCGTCAAGCAGTGCCTGGGCCTGCGTCGCACCCGCGTCCACGCCCTCGGGGGACTCGATGGCGAGCACGACGACGGGGTCACGCGTGCCGAACTCCTCCGCCAGCACGGTCGCGGCGCGAGCTGAGTCACTGGCCGGGTCGTCAAATCCTCCGGTTTGCATCGCGCCGAAGACGCGTACGCCGAAGACCCCGACGATGACGAAGACGATGAGGTAGCCGATGAGCACCGGCCACCGGTGGCGGGCCACCCAGCCGCCGAAGCGGTAGAAGGCCGGAGTCTTGGCCGGAGCCACGCTAGACTGAACACTGTTCATATCCGGACCTTGGCACGGGACGTGAACGCTGTCAATATTGGAGGGTGATGAGTCGCTCATATCACCACGGGGCCCTCGCCGAGGCGATGGTCGATCAGGCGCTAGCCAGCGTCCGGGGCCAGGGGGCAGACCAGGTCTCCCTCCGGGCCATCGCCCAGGCTCTGGATGTCTCTCCGAGCGCGGCCTACAACCACTTCGCCGACAAGGACGACCTTCTGCGGGCTGTGGGCGCTTGCGGACTTGCGGCGCTCGACGAGCGCATGTCACGCGTGCTCGCCGCTCACCTGCCCGACACGCCCGACGCCGCGCGTGCGCGCTTCTCGGGGCTGGGGCGCGCTTATCTTGCCTTCGCGATCGACGAGACCCATCTCTTCCAACTCACTTTCGGTCCGATCTGTGAGGTCAAGGAAATCCCTCCGGAGGGGACCGGGCCGTACCTCAAACTCATGGCAGCCCTTGACGACCTTGATCGATGGGGACTGCTCAAGTCTGGCACCCGCGACGGTCTCGATCTCATCGTGTGGGCAGCGACCCACGGGATGGCGACACTCCTGGTTGAGGGTGCTGTGCCGCCCGAGGCTGCTGGAGTCTTTATCGACTCGATGGCGCGATTGATCACGGATTGACGGGTCCCATGTCTGCGGGATGCGCCATCCCGGATACTTCGCACGCCACCCGGTAGAGAAGAGAGGCTGGGTCTTCGCTCCGGTCGGTGTCCTGCTCGCCCTAGCCATCATGAGGACGT
>ERZ888423.178-NODE-178-length-68815-cov-25.107664_pt1 | contig 68815 bp, 79 predicted proteins | sample MGYA00520523_ERZ888423 | MGnify/ENA primary metagenome ERZ888423 (study PRJEB32303, sample SAMEA104408611) | aquatic metagenome | biome: Brackish water; feature: Pelagic; material: water | place: Baltic Sea | collected 2014-06-08T10:24:00 | depth 30,27 m ... | reverse complement strand
CGATTCGCGAGGGTGGCCGTACTGTTGGCGCCGGTGTTGTAGCCAAGATTATTGAGTAAACGACTGCCTGGGCAGTCGGGGGGCGGATCTGAAATTTGCCCCCTCCGCAACTAAGCCGAACCGCTTGAATGAGCAGTTCGGCTTAGTTGTCTCAGCGTAAGGTTTAGGCCAGTAGCTCAATTGGCAGAGCAGCGGTCTCCAAAACCGCAGGTTGGGGGTTCGATTCCCTCCTGGCCTGCCATTTATTGGCGGGTACTGCGCCCGAGTGGGGCGCTGTCTAATGTGACAAGGTTGATTTGATGAGTGAGGAAACAACGGCGAACAGGTTTGACACGGTCAAGTGGGTCGTCGTAATTGCCCTGATTGCTGTGGCAGTGGTTGGCAATAGCTACTACTCAGACCAGTCGTTGCTATACCGTGTGTTGGGTATTCTTGCTATTGCCGCGGTAGCTGGCATGGTCGCTTTGCAGACGGCTAAAGGTGTCGCTTTCTGGGCGTTGGTGAAAGGATCCAGAACGGAAATACGCAAGGTTGTCTGGCCTACGAGGCAGGAAACAGTGCAAACCACCATGATAGTGGTGGCATTTGTGTTGCTGGTGGCGTTGTTGCTCTGGGGTTTGGATGCATTCCTGAGTTGGCTAGTGTCACGTGCAATTGCTTAACAACGAAATAAGGGTTAACTGATGGCAATGCGCTGGTACGTGATTCATGCCTATTCGGGGTATGAGAATAAGGTTGCCGCGGCGCTAAAGGAGCGTATCGAACTGCATCATATGCAGGATCGCTTTGGAGATGTGCTGGTGCCTACCGAAGAAATCGTGGAAATGCGCGGTGGACAGAAAAGGCGTAGTGAGCGCAAGTTCTTTCCTGGCTATGTGCTGGTTCAGATGGAGCTGGGTGATGATACCTGGCACCTGGTAAAGGAAACGCCTCGAGTTCTTGGATTCATTGGTGGTAAGGCAGACGCCCCTGCCCCGATTACCGAGAAGGAAGTAGCGGCAATACTGCAGCGCGTGGAAGATGGGGTGGAAGCACCTCGGCCCAAGACGCTGTTTGAGCCTGGAGAGATGGTGCGGGTTGTTGATGGCCCCTTTAACGACTTCAACGGTGTCGTCGAGGATGTTAACTACGAGAAGAGCCGTCTCAATGTAGCGGTATTGATATTTGGGCGGTCCACTCCGGTGGAGCTCGAATTTAGTCAGGTAGAGAAGGCCTGATTGAAAATGTAATTGTGCGGGGATGGTGGGTAATCATCCTCTTTATCAAATGGCGGCACAGCTGCCTTTATGGGGAGCTCTAGTAGGCCCAAACGGCCCAAACAGCGATTGTACCCGGGAGAAAAGATATGGCTAAAAAAGTTCAGGCTTATATAAAGCTGCAGGTGAAGGCTGGCCAGGCGAACCCTAGTCCCCCTGTAGGGCCAGCATTGGGCCAGCACGGCGTGAATATTATGGAATTTTGTAAGGCGTTCAACGCTGAGACCCAAAGCATGGAGCCCGGTCTCCCAATTCCAGTCGTGATTACGGTCTATGCTGACCGCTCATTTACTTTTATTAAGAAAACGCCACCGGCTTCCGTATTGCTGTTGAAGCTTGCCAATCTTAAAAAGGGTTCCGGTACGCCTAACACCCGTAAAGTGGGCAAGGTGAACCGCGCGCAGTTGGAGGAGGTGGCTACCATGAAGTGGCCTGATCTCACTGCCGCTGACATGGACGCCGCCGTGCGTACCATTGCTGGCAGTGCCCGTTCCGCCGGTATTGACGTAGAAGGGGTGAAGTAAGATGGCCAAAATGTCCAAACGCGTTCGACTATTTAAAGAAAAAATTGACCCTCAGAAGGCCTACCCACTTGATGTGGCGGTTAAGTTCTTGAAGGAATTATCCACCGTTAAGTTCAACGAGACGGTTGAGGTTGCAGTGAATCTGGGTATCGATTCTCGTAAATCAGACCAGGCTGTGCGCGGGGCAACTACTCTGCCTTTCGGGACTGGTTCTGATGTTCGTGTCGCTGTCTTCGCTCAGGGTGATGCGGTCGAAAAAGCCAAAGCCGCTGGCGCTGATCTGGTCGGTATGGAAGATCTGGCAGAGCAAATCAAGGGCGGCATGATGGACTTTGATGTTGTTATTGCCTCTCCGGATGCCATGCGAGTGGTGGGTCAATTAGGTCAGGTCTTGGGTCCGCGTGGCCTGATGCCAAACCCTAAGACTGGCACAGTAACGCCTGATGTTGAAACCGCAGTGAAGAATGCGAAAGCGGGTCAGGTGCGTTACCGCACAGACAAGAACGGCATCATTCACGGCGGTATAGGTAAGATTGATTTCGAGCTGGAAGCCATTCACGGCAATCTGGCAGCATTGATGTCCGATTTGAAGAAGGCTAAGCCTGCCTCATCGAAAGGTGTCTATATCAAAAAAATTAGCCTGAGTACCACGATGGGTCCGGGCATCACTATCGATCAGGTGTCGATAGAGAGTTGATCGAGTCGCCCTCTTAAGGGGCGGTTCCTCAAAACCCTTCAGGGAAGGAGGGTGTTGTAGATTGGCATCGATATCTACGGATTCGATCCAGTCCACTTTGAGGTCTTTGGACAAGGCGTCGGGCGGTTTAGCCCATTTAGCTGAGAACTGAAGGCCATCAAAGACCGTAGGTGCCAAAGCCGAAGTAGTGTCCTTCAGTGACGGTTTAATCACGGCAAGCCCTTCGGGGCGCGCCACAGCCTACGCAGATGGTGAACATGTTCACCACGCACAAGCAGTGTTGACATAGAATTGTCGACATTTAAAGGTGCCGGCCACAAGCAATATTATTGTTTTAGGGCGGTACAAACTTAGCAATCCAGGAGTAACTCCAGTGGCAATAGGACTCGAAGACAAGAAAGCGATCGTAGCTGAAGTTAACGAGACTGCCACCAGTGCACTGTCCCTGGTTATCGCCGACTCACGTGGCGTGACTGTGGACGGAATGACGGCATTGCGCCAAAAAGCGCGTGAAAACCAGGTGACTCTCCGTGTCGTGCGGAACACCCTGGCTAAGCGGGCGCTGGCAGGGACTGAGTACGAGTGTGTCAACGACATTCTCTCCGGTCCCTCCCTGTTCGGATTTTCAATGGAAGATCCAGGCGCAGCAGCTCGAATTTTCAAAGACTTTGCGAAAGCAAATAAATACTTTGAAGTAAAAGCACTGGCGGTAAGTGGCCAGATGCTGGGTGCAGATCAGTTGGATGTTTTGGCTAAGTTGCCTACGCGTGATCAGGCACTCTCAATTTTGATGAGTGTTATGAAGGCGCCGGTAACAAAGCTGGTTCAGACAATGAACGAAGTACCTGGGAAACTGGTTCGCACACTCGCAGCAGTACGCGATCAGAAAGAGACAGCGGCGTAAGCCTCTGTTTGTGGATAACTAATCAGCTAAATAGGAGATATGAGTCATGGCTCTGTCTAAAGATGATATTTTGAATGCAGTTGCCGATATGAGCGTCATGGACATCGTGTCGCTCATCGAAGCAATGGAAGAGAAGTTTGGCGTTACTGCAGCAGCCGCTGTAGCCGCTGCGCCGGCCGCCTCAGGTGGAGACGCTGGCGCTGCTGAAGAAGAGCAGACTGAGTTTGACGTTATTCTCACCGCAGCTGGTGAGAAGAAAGTAAACGTTATCAAGGTCGTTCGTGCGATTACCGGCCTGGGCTTGAAAGAAGCCAAAGGCTTGGTTGACAACGCGCCCTCCAGCATCAAGGAAGGTGCTCCCAAGGCGGAAGCTGAGGACGTTAAAAAGCAACTTGAAGAAGCCGGCGGTTCTGCTGAACTCAAGTAAGGTTGAGAAGAGTCTGGCTTAGGCTGGATATGGCCAAGGCTGGTGAGCGGGGTGCTCGCCGGCCTTTTCCCACTTCAAGAAATGAAAATTTTTTAGGGTTGGTGCAGACGGTGCAGCAACCTTATTTTAGCTCTTTTAAGAGCTAGTTAATTGTCCGATAAGGCAATGAAAAGTTAATCACGCTGGGGAGTACTGATGGCATACTCGTACACTGAGAAAAAACGTATTCGCAAAGATTTCGGCGTTTTGCCGAAGGTAATGGATGTACCTTATCTGCTTGCGATCCAAATGGACTCTTACCGGAAATTCACCCAGCAGGGTGTTGCCCTTGATGCGCGGGGCGATTACGGTTTGCACGCTGCCTTCAAGTCAGTGTTTCCTATCGTCAGCTACAGTGGGAACGCAGCACTGGAATATGTCGATTACAGATTGGGCAAGCCTGTCTTTGACGTGAGCGAGTGCCAATCGCGTGGCGTAACCTACTCATGCTCATTGCGAGTAAAGGTCCGGTTGATCATTTACGACAAAGAGTCGTCTAACAAGACCATCAAGGACATCAAGGAGCAGGAAGTCTATATGGGGGAAATCCCTCTGATGACCGACAACGGTACTTTCGTTATCAATGGTACCGAGCGAGTCATTGTCTCTCAGCTGCACCGTTCCCCTGGTGTGTTCTTTGATCATGACAAGGGTAAGACCCACTCATCAGGCAAGCTACTGTACTCAGCCAGGGTGATTCCTTATCGTGGTTCATGGCTTGATTTTGAGTTCGATCCTAAGGATCTTGTGTTCGTTCGTATTGATCGTCGCCGCAAACTCCCGGCGACAATTTTGCTGCGCGCACTCGGCTATGAGGCCGAAGAAATCTTAGAGATGTTCTACGACACAAATGTGTTCACTGTCTCTAAGAGCGGTAAGTATACTATGGCGCTGATCCCCGAGCGCTTGCGCGGCGATGTGGCGGCATTCGATATTAAGTCTGGAAAAAAACTCATCGTCGAGCAAGGGCGTCGCGTTACTGCGCGCCATATTCGTGAGCTTGAAGAGGCGAAAATCAAGTCCCTTGAGATTCCTGAAGACTATTTGTTTGGTCGGTTTTTGGCTGAAAATGTCATCGATAAGAAAACGGGAGAGGTCGTTGTCGAGTGCAACACCGAAATCACTGCAGAGGTCATGGAGAAGTTAACAGAGGTTAGTGTCACCAAGATTAAAACCTTATATACCAATGAGCTCGACTGTGGTTCTTTTATCTCAGACACTTTGCGTCAGGACTCTACCCGAAACCAGCTGGAAGCTCTGGTTGAGATTTACCGCATGATGCGCCCAGGAGAGCCGCCAACGAAGGAGTCTGCTGAAAATCTCTTTCAGAATCTATTCTTTTCCGCCGACCGTTATGACCTGTCCGCTGTTGGCCGCATGAAATTCAATCGCCGGCTTGGTCGAGAGGAAGTTATCGGAAGCGGAGTGCTTGATCGAATCGATATTGTAGAGGTTCTGAAGACTCTGGTAGGCATCCGCAATGGTAGAGGCATGGTCGACGACATTGATCATCTCGGTAACCGTCGGGTCCGCAGTGTGGGAGAAATGGCAGAGAACCAGTTCCGAGTCGGTCTGGTACGAGTTGAGCGTGCGGTAAAAGAGCGTTTGTCTATGGCAGAGAGCGAGGGCCTCATGCCGCAGGACCTTATCAATGCCAAGCCTGTTTCTGCTGCCGTTAAAGAGTTTTTTGGCTCTAGTCAGTTGTCTCAGTTTATGGACCAGAACAACCCCTTGTCAGAAGTGACACACAAACGGCGTGTATCTGCACTTGGGCCAGGTGGTTTGACGCGCGAGCGTGCCGGATTCGAAGTACGTGATGTGCATCCGACCCACTATGGTCGTGTGTGCCCTATTGAAACACCGGAAGGCCCTAACATCGGTCTTATCAACTCTCTGGCGACCTATGCGCGTACCAACGATTATGGGTTCCTTGAAACGCCCTATCGTAAGGTCGTTAAGGGTAAGGTTACTGACGATATCGAGTTTTTGTCCGCGATTAATGAGGCTGAGCATGTTATTGCACAGGCTTCGGCGACGCTGGACAAGAATATGAAGTTTGTGGACGAGCTGATTGCGGTTCGCTACATGAGCGAGTTCACTGTAATGCCGCCAGACCGTGTGGGCTATATGGATGTGTCCCCTAAGCAGGTCGTTTCGGTGGCAGCCGCTCTGATTCCATTTTTGGAGCACGACGATGCTAACCGTGCCCTTATGGGGTCTAACATGCAGCGCCAGGCTGTGCCAACGCTTGTGGCTGACAAGCCTCTTGTCGGAACAGGGATGGAGCGCTATGTAGCAACGGACTCCGGTGTTTGTATGGTCGCAGAGCGGTCTGGAGTCATCGACTCCGCGGATGCTAGCCGTATTGTGGTTCGTGTTAATCAAAAGGACGTTGGTGTAGATGAGGCGCCGGTTGATATCTATAACCTGACCAAGTACACGCGATCGAATCAGAACACCTGCATTAACCAGCGCCCTATCGTAAAAGAGGGTGATTCGATCGAGCGTGGCGACATTCTCGCCGATGGCCCCTCCATAGATCTGGGTGAGCTTGCGCTGGGACAGAATATGCGAATCGCATTTATGCCCTGGAATGGCTACAACTTTGAAGACTCGATACTGGTCAGTGAGCGAGTGGTAAAAGAAGATCGCTTTACCACCATTCATATACAGGAACTTACGTGCATAGCTCGTGATACCAAGCTGGGGTCCGAAGAGATTTCGGGTGACATACCCAACGTGGGTGAGGGCGCCCTGTCTAAACTGGATGAGTCCGGTATTGTTTATATCGGTGCCGAAGTTGAAGCGGGCGATATTCTGGTCGGAAAGGTCACGCCCAAGGGCGAGACTCAACTGACTCCCGAAGAAAAGCTTCTGCGTGCCATTTTTGGTGAGAAAGCGTCGGACGTCAAAGATACGTCACTACGCGTTCCGAGCAGCGCTAAAGGGACCGTAATAGACGTGCAGGTCTTTACGCGAGATGGCTTAGAGAAAGATGCCCGAGCTTTGCAGATCGAGAAGCACCAGTTAGACCAATACCGTAAGGATCTGAAAGAAGAATACCGGATCTTCGAGGAAGCTATTTTTGCTCACTTAGGAAGTACTCTCAAGGGTAAGACCACGGTTAGTGGTGGTGGCTTTAGCAAGGGAACTACTCTAACACCTGCGATGTTAGCCGAATTGGATCGAGACCAATGGTTCAAGTTGAAGCTGTCAGACGCCAAGGCGAATGATGCTCTAGTATCGGCTGAACGGCAGTTGGAAGAACAAAACAAACTTCTTGAAGATCGCTTTGAGGACAAAAGGGGCAAGTTGCAAAGTGGCGACGACCTGGCGCCTGGTGTGCTGAAGATTGTTAAGGTCTATTTGGCGATAAAACGCCGCATCCAGCCGGGTGATAAAATGGCCGGACGTCACGGTAACAAGGGTGTGATCTCGGTGATTATGCCGGTCGAAGATATGCCTTATGACGAGAACGGGGAGCCGGTCGACATTGTACTGAACCCGTTGGGTGTGCCCTCTCGAATGAACGTAGGACAGATCTTGGAAACTCACCTTGGCATGGCTGCTAAGGGTCTGGGTGACAAAATCAATGCCATGATTAAAGAGCAGCAGAAGGTGTCAGAGGTACGTAAGTTCCTTGAAGCTATCTATAACAATGGCGATGGTCGTATTGAGGATATCAAGTCCTTCAGTGATGCCGACGTAATGGAGTTGGCAGCCAATCTTTCACAGGGTGTGCCTATGGCCACTCCGGTTTTTGATGGCGCGTCAGAGGACTCTATCAAACGATTGCTGAAGTTGGCGGACCTCCCTGAAAGTGGCCAGTTCACTTTGTATGATGGCCGTAGTGGCGAGGCCTTCGACCGACCTGTGACAGTTGGGTACATGTATATGTTGAAACTGAATCACCTGGTGGATGACAAAATGCATGCCCGATCAACTGGGTCGTATAGTCTGGTTACCCAGCAACCGTTAGGTGGTAAAGCACAGTTTGGCGGACAGCGTTTTGGAGAGATGGAAGTCTGGGCATTGGAAGCTTACGGTGCGGCTTACACTTTGCAAGAGATGCTTACGGTCAAGTCTGATGACATCGCCGGGCGGACGAAAATGTACAAGAATATTGTTGATGGTGATCATCGTATGGAGCCGGGCATGCCTGAGTCTTTTAATGTGTTGGTCAAGGAAATACGCTCTCTGGCTATCGATATCGATCTCGAGAACGATTAAAAAACATAACTATTGTACTTGGTGGCGGTGTATTGGGTTTTCCATGCACCGCCTGGAAGTGAAAAACTCGCGGAGGAAACGCCTTGAAAGACTTACTTAATCTATTAAAGTCCCAGGGACAAAACGACGATTTCGACTCTATTCGTATTGGCTTGGCATCACCGGAGCTGATTCGCTCCTGGTCATTTGGCGAAGTAAAAAAGCCTGAGACCATTAATTACCGTACTTTTAAACCGGAACGGGATGGCTTGTTTTGTGCCAAAATTTTTGGCCCAGTGAAAGACTATGAATGTTTGTGCGGCAAGTATAAGCGCCTCAAGCACCGTGGTGTTATTTGTGAGAAATGCGGTGTGGAGGTTGCGCTAGCCAATGTGCGCCGTCAACGCATGGGTCATATTGAGCTGGCTAGTCCTGTAGCGCATATTTGGTTCTTGAAGTCACTACCGTCGCGCATTGGTCTGTTGCTGGATATGACATTGCGGGATATCGAGCGCGTACTCTACTTTGAGTCCTATGTGGTTACCGAGCCGGGGATGACAACGTTGGAGCAGAGCCAGTTGCTGTCTGATGAACAGTATTATGAGGCTATGGAAGAATTTGGTGATGAGTTCTCCGCCAAAATGGGGGCAGAAGCTATTCAGGACCTCATGATGCAGTTGGATCTAAAACACGAAATTGCGACCCTGCGTGAAGAGATCCCCATCACCAATTCAGAGACTAAGATCAAGAAGTTGTCCAAGCGCCTTAAGCTAATGGAAGCTTTCGCCGGCTCTGGCAATAAGCCCCAGTGGATGGTGTTGAATGTGCTTCCGGTACTTCCGCCGGATTTGCGTCCGCTGGTGCCACTGGACGGCGGTCGATTTGCGACGTCTGATTTGAACGACTTGTACCGCCGTGTAATAAACAGGAATAACCGATTGAAGCGTCTGCTCGATCTTAATGCTCCTGATATCATTGTGCGTAATGAGAAGCGAATGTTGCAGGAATCTGTAGATGCACTTCTCGATAACGGTCGTCGTGGTCGCGCGATTACTGGGTCGAACAAACGACCGTTGAAATCTCTCGCAGATATGATCAAGGGTAAGCAAGGTCGTTTTCGTCAGAACTTGTTGGGTAAGCGAGTAGATTATTCTGGTCGTTCTGTAATCGTGGTAGGTCCAACCCTCCGATTACATCAATGTGGCCTTCCCAAGAAGATGGCGCTTGAATTGTTCAAGCCGTTTATTTTTGGCAAACTGGAAGCACGTGGGTTAGCGACGACAATTAAAGCCGCCAAGAAGATGGTGGAGCGCGAGCCTCCAGAAGTTTGGGATATTCTCGCTGAAGTCATTCGAGAGCACCCTGTCCTATTGAACCGGGCTCCGACATTGCACCGATTGGGCATTCAAGCCTTCGAGCCAGTGCTTATCGAGGGTAAAGCGATTCAGCTGCATCCACTGGTGTGTGCTGCTTACAACGCCGACTTTGACGGCGACCAAATGGCGGTGCACGTTCCGCTGACTATCGAAGCGCAACTTGAAGCGCGCGCTTTGATGATGTCCACCAACAACATACTATCTCCAGCAAGCGGAGAGCCCATTATTGTGCCCTCACAAGACGTGGTTCTTGGGCTTTACTACATGACGCGGGAGCGTGTGAATGCTAAGGGCGAGGGAATGGTTTTCGCCAATATCTCTGAAGTGCATCGCGCTTTCGTTGGCGGGCACGTCAACCTACAGGCCCGTGTAAAGGTGCGCATTCATGAGGTGGAGAAGACCGACGAAGGCGAAACGAATGAAAAGACTTTTATTGCGGATACGACAGTGGGTCGCGCTCTCTTGTGGGAAATTGTGCCTGCTGGAATAGCCTTTGCCATGGTCAACCAGAATATGGTGAAGAAAGCGATTTCTAAAGTTATCAATCAGTGTTATCGCATGGTTGGCTTGAAGGCCACGGTGATCTTTGCTGACCAACTAATGTACACAGGCTACGAGTATTCGACGCGCTCTGGTGCATCTATTGGTGTGAATGACTTCGTTATTCCGGAGGAGAAGGTCGCCCTGATCGATCGCGCCGACGCTGAGGTGAAGGAGATTGAGAATCAGTATGCTGCAGGCCTAGTAACTCAGGGTGAGAAGTATAACAAGGTGATCGATATCTGGTCTCGTGCGAATGACTTGGTGTCTAAGGCGATGATGGAAGGCCTTTCCACGGAGCCAGTGATCAATCGCGAAGGAAAGGAGGAGCAGCAGGCTTCCTTTAATTCCGTGTATATTTACGCAGACTCGGGGGCACGGGGTTCACCCGCCCAGATCCGTCAGCTGGCCGGTATGCGTGGTCTGATGGCCAAGCCGGATGGCTCGATTATTGAGACACCGATTACTGCCAACTTCCGTGAAGGCCTTAATGTACTGCAGTACTTTATTTCTACCCACGGTGCACGTAAGGGATTGGCTGATACGGCGCTCAAGACCGCTAACTCAGGATATCTGACTCGTCGTTTGGTCGATGTTGCGCAGGACCTGGTAGTGACGCAGGAAGACTGTGGCACGAGCTATGGTTTGTTAATGGCACCCGTTATTGACGGTGGCGACATCATTGAGTCATTGGGTGATCGTGTCTTGGGGCGTCTTGTCGTAAAAGATGTGATAAGGCCTGGTACTGAGGATGAGATTGCTATTACTGCGGGCACCATGCTTGATGAGTTATGGATTAAGCGACTCGAAGAAATGGGTATTGACGAAATTGAGGTTCGGTCTCCGATCACCTGTGAAACTCGTCACGGTATTTGTTCAGCCTGTTATGGTCGAGATTTGGCGCGTGGACATCGAATCAACATGGGTGAAGCCGTCGGTGTTGTGGCTGCGCAGTCCATTGGTGAGCCAGGAACTCAGCTGACTATGCGTACCTTCCACATCGGTGGCGCAGCTTCAAGAGCGACCGCGCAGGACAACATCGAGGTTATGAACGATGGAGTCGTGCGGTTGCACAATTTGAAGACTGTTGAGCGAATCGATGGTGATCTGGTTGCTGTTAGTCGTTCAGGTGAGCTGTCGGTGCTGGATGTTCGTGGTCGTGAGCGTGAGCGATATAAGCTTCCCTACGGTGCTCTGTTGAAGGTCAAGGATAACCAAGAAGTGAGCAAGGGCTCAAGGGTTGCCAGCTGGGACCCCCACACTCACCCGATCATTACCGAGGTGGCTGGAACGATCAACTTCAGCGGCATGGAAGAGGGCATTACTATTAGGCGTCAGACAGATGAATTAACTGGCTTGTCTAGTATCTCTGTCATGGATGCTGGAGAGCGTCCTCTTGCTGGGAAGGATATTCGTCCGGCGATTACTCTGGTAGACGGCAAGGGCAAGGAGCTTTGTCTGGCCAATACCAATGTGCCAGCCCACTACTTCCTGCCGCCTGATGCTCAGGTCAGCATAGAGAACGGTGCCAAGATAAACACTGGCGACATCATTGCCCGTATCCCGCAGGAGAGTTCCAAAACTCGTGATATTACCGGTGGTCTACCGCGTGTTGCTGACCTGTTCGAGGCACGTAAACCTAAGGAACCGGCGATCTTGGCAGAGATTTCAGGGACTGTCAGTTTTGGTAAGGAAACCAAAGGCAAGCGGCGCCTAGTGATTACGCCGATCCAAGGCGAGACGTTGGCAGACGGTTCAGATCACTATGAAGCTCTGATTCCCAAGTGGCGTGTTATGTCTGTGTTTGAGGGTGAGAACGTAGAGAAGGGTGAAGTTGTCTCCGAAGGTGCTCCTAGCCCGCATGATATCCTGCGCCTGAAAGGCATTAAAGAACTGGCCAAGTACATCGTCAATGAGATACAGGAAGTCTATCGTTTGCAGGGTGTAAAGATTAACGATAAGCACATTGAAGTTATTGTTCGTCAGATGTTGCGTAAAGTGATTATCACCTCTTCTGGCGATTCGAACTTGATTAAGGGAGAGCAGGTGGAATATACGGCTCTACTTGAAGAGAACGAGCGCTTGATGGCCGCAAACTTGGTGCCTGCTGCGGGTGAGCGAGAGCTCCTGGGCATCACCAAGTCATCCCTTGCAACCGAAAGCTTCATCTCCGCAGCCTCTTTTCAGGAGACGACCCGTGTCCTCACAGAAGCGGCGGTTACTGGCAAGCGTGATTACTTGCGAGGTCTTAAGGAGAACGTGGTCGTCGGGCGTCTTATTCCAGCGGGTACAGGACTGGCCTATCACGCCGAGCGAAAGCGTGTGCGCGCGAGTGAGGATGAGAATAAGATAATGGTGTCAGCTCAGGAAATCGAAGCCGCGTTGACAGAAGCGCTTCAGGCTGACGATTAACGTAGTGAGTCACCTAATGTGACGGGGGAGGAGAGCGGTAGTTCTCAGCCCCTTGAATTGTATTAAGCGGCACGACTGGTCTAAATTGTAGGCTGCGGATCTAGTGTGTTGATTGATTGACGCTGTGTAGTCCGCGCATTTCGTGGAATCTGTCGTCAGCCCTGAGCGGGTTGACTCCTATACGCAGCGTCTATAGAATGCCGCCTCCTCTTTCTGGAGGTGGGTTCCTGCGGACTAGAGATTTAGTCGACAGGAAGCCCTGTGCAGGACTTGAGGTCGGCCATAACGGTCATGAGAAGTAACTATATTTGGAGTTTTAAATAGATGGCAACGGTCAACCAATTGGTTCGTAAGCCTCGGAAACGGAAAGTAGAGAAGAGTGGTGTGCCTGCTTTACAGAGCTGTCCGCAGCGCCGTGGCGTCTGCACTCGCGTTTATACTACTACACCGAAGAAGCCAAATTCCGCATTGCGCAAGGTTTGCCGTGTGCGCCTGACTAATGGTTATGAGGTTTCCTCATATATCGGCGGTGAGGGCCACAACTTGCAGGAGCACAGTGTGGTATTGATTCGCGGTGGCCGCGTAAAAGACTTGCCGGGTGTGCGTTATCACACAGTACGTGGCAGCTTGGATACCTCTGGAGTCGCTAACCGTCGCAACGGTCGCTCCAAGTATGGTACCAAGCGGCCCAAGTAACCGAGCTTTACGAACGTAACGACACTAACGATATAAGTAAGGCCGAACCTCTGCCTCCCCCGCATTTGTTGCAGGTTGGTGTTCGGGTAACCTGAAGAGAGAGTATATAGCATGCCTAGAAGACGAATAGTTGCCAAGCGAGAAATACTGCCGGATCCGAAATTCGGCAACGTGACTCTGGCAAAATTTATGAACCACGTCATGGAAAGTGGAAAAAAATCTGTTGCGGAGACCATAGTATATGGTGCTTTGACAATCGTTCAGGAACGTCTGAATAAAGATCCTATAGAAGCATTCGATGAAGCACTAGAAAACATTGCACCTATGGTGGAAGTAAAAGCTCGCCGTGTGGGTGGTGCTACCTATCAGGTCCCCGTCGAAGTTCGTACGTCTCGTAGAGTCGCATTGGCTATGCGCTGGTTGGTGGAGTACGCGCGTAAGCGTGGAGAGAAGTCCATGCGCCAGCGCCTTGCCGGGGAAATCATCGATGCGTCTCAGGGCAAAGGTAATGCCGTGAAGAAGCGTGAAGACGTGCACCGTATGGCAGAAGCTAACAAGGCTTTTTCGCACTACCGTTTCTAACTCTTTTCGCCCTACAACTTTATTATTGGGGATCTAATCGTGGCACGTAAAACTCCTATTAGCCGGTATCGCAATATTGGCATCTGCGCGCATGTGGACGCGGGTAAAACAACCACTACTGAACGCGTATTATTTTATACTGGCCTTTCTCACAAGATAGGTGAGGTGCACGACGGTGCAGCTACCATGGACTGGATGGAACAGGAGCAAGAGCGCGGTATTACGATTACTTCGGCCGCAACAACCTGTTTCTGGAAGGGTATGGATGGCCAGTTTGAAGACCACCGTATTAATATCATTGACACTCCCGGACACGTGGACTTTACCATCGAGGTAGAGCGTTCGTTACGTGTCTTGGATGGTGCTGTAGTCGTACTGTGTGGTTCATCCGGCGTACAGCCTCAGACCGAGACCGTATGGCGGCAGGCAAATAAATATGAAGTGCCGCGCATGGTGTTCGTGAATAAGATGGATCGTGCGGGCGCAGATTTCCACATGGTGGTTAGTCAGCTTAGAGATCGGCTTGGCGCTGCTGCAGTGCCTATTCAAATGACTATAGGCGCCGAGGAAGACTTTAAGGGCGTTATCGATCTCGTGAAGAACAAGGCCATCCTTTGGAACGAAGCCGATCAAGGTATGAGCTTTGAGTACGCAGACGTCCCGGAAGATATGGTTGAGCAGGTCGCAGAAATGCGTGAGTTCATGATTGAAGCGGCTGCTGAAGCTAACGATGAGCTCATGGAGAAGTACCTTGACGGAGGAGAGCTCTCTGAGGCGGAAATCAAGCAAGGGATTCGGGCACGCACGCTAGCCAATGAAATTATCCCTGTGCTGGGTGGTTCTGCCTTTAAGAACAAAGGTGTTCAGGCAATGCTTGACGCCGTGATCGACTACATGCCGTCTCCTACTGAGGTTAAGGCGATTCAGGGAACCCTGCTAGATAAGGACAGCACGGTTGCTGTTCGTGAGGCGGATGACGATGCTCCGTTTGCGGCATTGGCTTTCAAGATAGCCACAGACCCTTTTGTAGGTACACTGACTTTTTTCCGTGTTTATTCGGGAAAATTGGAGAGCGGTACCGGTGTCTATAACTCAGTCAAAGAGAAGAAAGAGCGGGTTGGTCGTATGGTGCAAATGCATGCCAACAGCCGTGAGGAAATTAAAGAAGTACGAGCGGGTGACATTGCCGCTGCAATTGGCCTGAAAGATGTGACTACTGGCGATACGCTGTGTGACTTGGACAAGCCTATTGTACTTGAGCGTATGGTGTTTCCTGAGCCGGTGATTTCGGTAGCGGTTGAACCGAAGTCTAAGCCCGATCAGGAGAAGATGGGTGTTGCGCTGGGTAAGCTAGCTCAGGAGGATCCGTCGTTTCGGGTTCGGACCGATGAAGAGTCTGGTCAGACCATTATCTCTGGAATGGGCGAACTGCACCTGGACGTTCTGGTCGACCGCATGCGTCGTGAATTCAGCGTAGAGGCCAACATTGGTAAGCCTCAGGTCGCTTACCGTGAAGCGATTCGCAACACGTCGGAGATTGAAGGTAAATTTGTTCGCCAGTCCGGCGGTCGTGGTCAGTACGGACATGTTTGGGTCAGGTTCGAGCCATCGGAAGATGGCAACGCTGAAGGGCTAGAGTTCGTCAATGAGGTAGTCGGTGGCACCGTTCCTCGTGAGTACGTACCAGCAGTTCAGAAAGGGATTGAAGAGCAGATGAAGAATGGGGTCTTGGCGGGTTACCCCCTGCTTGGGCTAAAAGCTACACTGTTCGATGGGTCTTTTCACGATGTGGATTCTAATGAAATGGCATTCAAGATTGCCGCTTCCATGGCGACCAAGAAGTTAGCTCAAAATGGTGGTGCGGTGCTACTGGAGCCCATCATGGCGGTTGAAGTGGTTACACCTGAGGAAAACATGGGCGACGTGGTCGGCGACCTCAACCGTCGTCGCGGTCTTATTGGCGGTATGGACGAGAACTCAATGGGCAAAGTCATTACCGCAGATGTGCCCTTGGCCGAAATGTTCGGTTATGCAACCGATCTGCGGTCAGCGACCCAGGGTAGGGCGACCTACACCATGGAATTTTCCAAGTACGCAGAAGCTCCGAATAATATTGCGCAAGAAATTATTTCCAAAAACCAAACCAACTGATATTGAGCTATCTCACAGAGGTGAATAAAAGTGTCAAAAGAAGCATTTGAGCGTAGTAAACCCCACGTTAACGTTGGCACCATTGGTCACGTTGACCACGGCAAGACAACACTGACAGCGGCACTGACCAAGGTCTGTGCGGACACCTGGGGAGGCCAGGTTGTCGCTTTTGACGGTATTGATAACGCCCCTGAAGAGAAAGCGCGCGGTATCACCATTTCGACGTCTCACGTGGAATACAATTCGTCGGAGCGTCACTATGCTCACGTGGATTGCCCGGGTCACGCTGACTATGTCAAGAATATGATTACCGGTGCGGCGCAGATGGATGGCGCGATACTGGTTTGTGGAGCGACTGATGGCCCTATGCCTCAGACGCGCGAGCACATTTTGCTGTCCCGTCAGGTGGGCGTTCCGTTCATTGTTGTGTTTCTGAACAAGGCTGATCTGCTGGCAGAAGACTGTGGCGGTGCTGAGTCTGAGGAATTTGCTGAGATGAAGGAACTGGTTGAAATGGAGCTACGTGAGCTTCTTGACCAGTATGATTTCCCGGGAGACGACACGCCAATCATCTGTGGTTCTGCGCTGATGGCGTTGAATGGGGAAGATGACCATGGGTTGGGTGTGACTGCGGTCAAGGCCTTGGTTGAGACGCTTGATTCGTTCATTCCTGAGCCGGTGCGTGCGATTGAGCAGCCCTTTTTGATGCCGGTAGAGGACGTATTCTCTATTTCAGGCCGTGGTACGGTGGTGACGGGTCGAGTTGAGCGTGGCATTGTGAAGGTGGGTGAGGAGATCGAGATTATCGGTATCCGCGACACACAAAAGACGACTTGTACGGGTGTTGAGATGTTTCGCAAGCTTCTCGATGAGGGCCGTGCGGGCGAGAATGTGGGTGTATTGCTACGCGGTACTAAGCGTGAAGATGTCCAGCGTGGTCAGGTGCTGGCGAAGCCGGGTTCTGTGAATCCGCACACGATGTTTGAGGCAGAGGTTTACATTCTCTCTAAGGAAGAGGGAGGCCGTCATACCCCATTCTTTAAGGGTTACCGGCCACAGTTTTACTTCCGCACCACGGATGTGACGGGTGCGTGTGAGTTGCCTGAGGGTGTTGAGATGGTAATGCCGGGTGATAACGTTCAGATGGTTGCGACGTTAATGGCACCGATTGCGATGGAAGAAGGTCTTCGTTTTGCGATTCGCGAGGGTGGCCGTACTGTTGGCGCCGGTGTTGTAGCCAAGATTATTGAATAATTTCTTGATAACAGGCTAAATCGAAGGGCCCGGTATTTACCGGGCTTTTTTGTGGGTGAAGCGTTTTATTATTGGGTATTGTGGCGAGAGGTGGCTGTTGGCTGAACTAGGGGCGCTCTGATGGTTGCAGCTCTGCCTTCCCGCTGCTCCCTAGAGAGTTCCACTCAGCTCAATAACCGCGGTTAAGCTCAGAAAGCTGCTCATTAAGCGTAAGAAAATCGTAGAGGACGCCAATCGCCACTATCACGGCGAAAGGTGGGAAGGCGACTGCTAGCAAAGTAAGCCCAAGGTATAACAACCCGGTAAAAACTTTGCCCATATAAAAGCGATGGACTCCGAAGACACCCAGAAAGGTTAGCAGTATCCACGTCAGGTTGTAATTGACCGGCCCAGGGATAAAACGGCGTTCCGCCTCCCGCTCCATCGATGGAATCAGGAATAGATCGATGAACCAGCCGATAAAGAAAAGCCCGAGGGTGAAAAACCAGATGACACCCGTAATCTGTTTCCCGTAATAAAAGCGGTGTGCACCAATAAAGCCAAATATCCATAATAGGTAGCCTAGAAGCATTGAATGTGTGCGCTGACCTTGTTCCATGACCTTTTCCTAAAAAAGAGCTTTTGCAGGCGTCCATGTTCGACGTTGCCGGCATACACGTCAAGTCGAGGATACACAGGTAGGATTTGGTCTCAGCAGCGCATTTGACCGTCCGGCGCATTGGGCGGCCGTTAAACGTCGTGTCTTATGCCAAACTTAGGCAGACCTTTTGGTTATAGAGGGCCACCCCGGGCCAGTTTGCAAGTGTGTGTAATTAAATCCACGTCACGCTTGACAGAACCCGGGTCCGTCATTAGAATTCGTTTTCCTTTTTCGGGGGGCTCCATTGCGACCCTCTGGCTTTTTTTGCTGTTTGGAGTTCAATTAGGTGCAAAGTCAACGTATTCGAATTCGCCTCAAGGCTTTTGATCATCGACTGATAGACTCGTCTACTCAGGAAATCGTGGAGACGGCTCGCCGCACCGGTGCGCTCGTTAAGGGCCCAATCCCTCTTCCTACAAGGAAGGAAAAGTTTACTGTGTTGATTTCACCGCACGTGAACAAGGACGCTCGTGATCAGTACGAAATCCGTACCCACAAGCGTATGTTGGATATTGTAGAGCCTACGGAAAAAACCGTTGATGCTCTCATGAAGCTCGACCTGGCAGCAGGTGTAGAAGTACAAATTAGTCTTGGTTAACAATAAGTTATAGCAAGACCTGCTCGGAGCAGGAGCTCCGAGTGTGTAACGCCTAGCAATGGGCGGCCATAGAGGGTTCAGCCCCGTACACTGAGAGGTTAGTAAAATGGCTATTGGTTTAGTCGGTCGTAAGTCCGGTATGACGCGTGTTTTCACTGAAGACGGCGTTTCAGTTCCTGTAACCGTAGTGGAGGTATCTCCAAACCGCGTTACTCAAGTCAAAGATCTCGATAGCGATGGCTATCGAGCAATTCAGGTTACTGCGGGAGCTCGCAAGGCTTCAAGAGTCAGTAAATCTCAGGCTGGTCAATTTGCTAAAGCGGGCGTAGAGGCCGGTACAGGCCTCTGGGAGTTCCGTTTGAGCGAGGCCGATGAGGCTCCTGAAGTTGGTTCTAATTTGACCGTTGAGCGGTTCGAGGTAGGTCAAAAGGTTGATGTGGCTGGAAAATCCAAAGGTAAGGGTTTTCAGGGCGTTATCAAGCGCTGGAATTTCTCGATGCAGGACGCTACACACGGCAACTCACTGTCACATCGTGCTCCTGGCTCGATTGGTCAGTGCCAGACGCCCGGTCGTGTATGGAAGGGCAAGAAGATGTCAGGTCACATGGGTGCTGTGAACGTCACGATTCAAGGGCTAGAAGTTGTCCGAGTTGATGTGGATCGGAACTTGTTACTTATTAAGGGTGCCATACCTGGTGCGCCCGGCGGTGACGTGTTTGTTCGTCCCGCAGTCAAAGCTTAAGGTTAGGGGGTCTCTAACGTGGAATTAAGTGTATTAAAGTCAGGTGGCAGTGAAGCGGGTTCCGTCTCCGTCTCCGATGTTACTTTTGCGCGTGAATACAATGAAGACCTGGTTCACCAAGTGGTAACAGCCTATATGGCTGGCGCCCGTCAGGGTACTCGTGGCCAGAAGAATCGGGCGGCGGTAAGCGGTGGCGGTAAGAAGCCATGGCGACAAAAAGGCACAGGCCGGGCTCGTGCGGGAACTATACGCTCCCCCATTTGGCGCGGTGGAGGTGTAACCTTCGCGGCTCAACCGCAGGATCACGGTCAGAAAGTGAATCGCAAAATGTACCGTGCCGCTATGCAGTCAATTATGTCCGAGCTGGCGCGCCAAGATCGTTTGATGGTTGTAGAAAGTTTGGATTTGGAAGCACCTAAAACCAAACTTTTGGTAAAGCACCTCAGTGAATACGGTGTGCAAAACGTACTTATTGTGTCTGCAGAAGTCGACGAGAATCTGTATCTGGCGGCCCGAAATCTGCATGCGGTAGATGTGCTTGATGTGGAAGGTGTTGATCCGCTGAGCCTGATAGGGCATGACAAGGTAATGATCACTGTTGACGCAGTGAAGAAATTCGAGGAGATGTTGGGATGAACCAGGAGCGCATATTTCAAATACTGGTAGGCCCGCATACTTCCGAGAAGGCTACCATCATTGCGGATTTAAGTAATCAATATGTATTCAAGGTTGCTATCGATGCATCTAAGCTGGAAGTTAAGAAATCGGTTGAGCAGCTTTTCAAGGTCAAGGTTGTCAATGTGAATACCTTGAGGGTGAAGGGTAAAGTAAAGCGTAACAAGAACGGTTACAGCACCAAATCGACTTGGAAAAAAGCGTACGTCAAGCTGGAGCAGGGTCATGACATCGACTTTGCACTGGCGGATTAAGGAGCAGTAGCGAAATGGCAGTTTTAAAAAGTAAGCCCACCTCCCCCGGTCGTCGCCATGTCGTCCGAGTGGTAAGTGATGATCTTCACAAGGGCGCCCCCTATGGGCCGTTGTTGGAAAATCAGACGAGGAATGGCGGCCGAAACAACAATGGGCGGATTACCACCCGTCACGTCGGTGGTGGCCACAAGCAGCACTATCGGATAATCGATTTTAAACGTAACAAGGATGCCGTTCCTGCAAAGGTTGAGCGTCTGGAGTATGACCCGAATCGTACAGCGCACATTGCCCTACTATTGTTCGCTGACGGAGAGCGTCGCTATATTATCGCGCCCAAAGGCGTGAAGTCAGGGGATGTTCTTCAATCAGGGGCCGCTGCACCGATTAAAGCAGGTAACTGTTTACCCCTGCGTAATATCCCTGTTGGTTCAATGTTGCATTGTATTGAACTGAAGCCTGGTAAAGGTGCGCAGATTGCGCGTTCCGCTGGTGCCTCTGTTCAGCTTGTGGCGCGTGAAGGTCAATACGCCACTTTGCGCTTGCGCTCCGGTGAAATGCGCAAAGTATTGGCTGATTGCCGAGCAACACTGGGCGAGGTCTCTAACTCAGAGCACAATTTACGTAAATTAGGTAAGGCTGGCGCTTCTCGTTGGCGCGGTGTCAGGCCCACTGTTCGTGGTGTCGCGATGAACCCGGTAGATCACCCCCATGGTGGTGGTGAAGGGCGCACCTCAGGGGGCCGTCATCCAGTGAGTCCGTGGGGTACTCCGGCGAAAGGTTACAAAACGCGTAAGAACAAGCGCACTGATAGTTTGATTGTCCGCCGTCGCGGTAAGAAATAAATTCGCTTGTTAGAGCAAAGAGACTAGAGGAAGACATTGTGCCGCGTTCACTGAAGAAAGGCCCGTTTATCGATCTTCACCTGATGAAGAAAGTTGAAGCTGCGATAGAGAGTAATGACCGTAGACCCATCAAGACCTGGTCTCGGCGCTCTATGGTATCACCCGATATGGTTGGGCTGACCATCGCCATCCATAACGGCCGTCAACATATACCGATCCTTGTGAATGAAGACATGGTCGGGCATAAACTTGGGGAGTTTGCGGTGACGCGTACTTTCCGAGGACATATCGCGGACAAGGCAACCAAGCGTTAGACGCTTATCTGTAGCGAGGCATAGAAAATGGAAGTAGCAGCAAAATTGAAAGGCGCACAGATTTCGGCGCAGAAGGTTCGCCTTGTTGCGGATCAGGTGCGCGGTCTGCGTGTAGAAGAGGCCCTCGGGCTACTTGAGTTTAGCTCTAAGAAAGCGGCTCACATCGTCAAGAAATTACTCGACTCAGCGATAGCCAATGCTGAGAACAATGAAGGTGCAGACGTCGATGAGTTAGCGGTGTCCAGCATTTTTGTAGACGAAGGTATGACTATGAAGCGTTTGCGGCCTCGAGCTAAAGGCCGTGCGGATCGGATTTTAAAGCGCAGTTGCCATGTCACTATAAAAGTTGCAGATAGCTACCGCTAAGTTTAGGAGAAGATTAAATGGGTCAGAAAGTACATCCAACCGGTATACGACTAGGGATTGTCAAAGATCATACATCGATCTGGTATGCCGAAAACAAGAACTACGCCAAGCAGCTGATTACTGATCTGCAGACGCGAGCCTATATTGAGAAGGCTCTGGACCATGCATCGGTTAGTCGCATCGTTATTGAGCGGCCAGCGCAGACAGCCCGCATTACTATTCATACCGCCCGACCAGGTATTATTATTGGTAAGAAAGGTGAGGATGTCGATAAGCTGCGCAAAGATCTTACGAAGAGAATGGGTGTACCTGTCCACATTAATATTGAAGAGATTCGAAAGCCGGATCTGGATGCAAAGTTAGTGGCGCAGAATGTTGCGCAACAGCTCGAGCGTCGAGTGATGTTCCGTAGAGCCATGAAGCGCGTAGTGCAAAATGCAATGAGGCAAGGTGCTGAGGGTATCAAGGTTCAGATTGGGGGCAGATTGGGTGGAGCAGAAATTGCTCGTTCCGAATGGTATCGGGAAGGGCGAGTGCCTTTGCACACGTTGCGCGCGGATATAGATTATGCCACGTATGAAGCTGCAACGACCTACGGCATTCTGGGTGTGAAGGTTTGGATTTTTAAGGGCGAAGTTATTGGCACTGAAGGCCAAGTTGACGGCGCCAAGAAGACAGCAACTAATTAAGGGTTACGCAGATGCTTCAACCAAAGCGTACTAAATTTCGCAAGATGATGAAGGGTCGCAATCGCGGTCTAGCTGAGCGCGGCAGCAAAGTTAGTTTCGGCGAATACGGGCTAAAGGCCGTAGGCCGTGGTCGTCTCACGGCGCGCCAGATTGAGGCAGCACGTCGAGCAATGACTCGTCATATCAAGCGCGGCGGGAAAATCTGGATTCGCGTGTTCCCTGACAAGCCGATAACCGGAAAGCCTTTAGAGGTACGTCAGGGTAAAGGTAAAGGTAATGTAGAGTACTGGGTAGCGCAGATTCAGCCCGGTAGAGTGCTTTATGAGCTCCAGGGTGTTTCTGAAGAGATGGCGCGAGAAGCTTTTGCGTTGGCGTCAGCTAAGATCCCAATCGCGACACAATTTGTTAAACGGACGGTGATGTGATGACAGCTAGCGAATTACGTGCAATGTCTGGCGACGACCTGGGTAAGACACTGCTGACGCTGCGCGAAGCGCAGTTTAAAATGCGCATGCAGAAGGCGACTGGGGAGTTAGGGCAAACTCACTTACTGCAACAGAACCAACGAGATATTGCTCGTGTGAAGACTTTACTCACTGAAAAGGCGGGTGGCTAAGATGTCGGTAGCAGAGAAGCGTGTAAGACTCGCAACGGGCAAAGTTGTGAGCACTAAGATGGACAAAACAATAACTGTGCTGATAGAGCGGCGGGAGAAGCATCCTGTTTACGGCAAATATATGACGCGTTCTTCAAAAATTCATGCGCATGATGAAAGCAACCAGTGTGGCGTTGGCGATACTGTTACTGTTGCAGAATCCCGCCCTCTTTCCAAAACAAAGAGTTGGAAATTGTTAGAAGTAGTAGTGAGCGCGTCTTAGGTCTGGCCTAGATATAAGCAGTTAGAGGTTCGCGGCACGTCCGCAGTGGGAGTAGAAGATGATTCAGACACAGTCGTATTTGGAAGTCGCTGACAACAGCGGTGCTCGCAGAGTGATGTGTATCAAGGTACTAGGTGGATCTAAGCGTCGCTATGCACGTGTAGGAGACCTTATTAAGGTAACGGTTAAGGAAGCGATTCCTCGTGGCAAGGTCAAGAAAGGCCAGGTGATGACTGCGGTTGTTGTCCGAACTAGAAAGGGTGTTCGCCGTCCCGATGGGTCGCTTATCAAGTTCGATGATAACGCAGCGGTTCTTCTGAATGCACAGGACGCCCCTATAGGTACGCGTATATTTGGTCCGGTAACACGGGAATTGCGTGGTGAAAAGTTTATGAAGATTATTTCCTTAGCCCCGGAAGTTATCTAGGCCGCTGGATAGGTATAGGTAGAAGCAATGTTAAAGATTAAGAGCGAAGACGAAGTAATTATCCTGGCCGGCAAAGATCGGGGTAAGCGTGGAAAAGTGCGTAAGGTACTGGATAACAATAAGGTCATTGTGTCTGGAATCAACATGGTGAAGAAGCATACCAAGGCTAATCCCGATGCGGGAGTGGCTGGGGGTATTATAGAGAATGAAGCCGCGATCCAGATATCTAACGTGGCAATATTCAACCCGAGTACTGCTAAGGCTGATCGAGTAGGTATAAAGGTGGATGGAGATCGCAAGGTCCGAATTTTTAAATCCAGTGGTGAGGAGATCGACGCATAGGCTCTCAGGGGCTTAGTGGTCGACAGGTAGAAGACATGGCAGCGTTGAAAGACAAGTACAAAAGCGAAATCGTTCCCCAATTGAAGGAGGAGCTGGGCTTAGCCAATGTGATGGAGGTCCCGCGCATTACCAAGATCACACTGAATATGGGCGTGGGAGAGGCCTTGGGCGACAAAAAAGTGTTGGAAAACGCAGTCGCCGATATGGAGAAGATCTCGGGTCAGAAGGTTGTTGTAACCAAGGCTCGCAAATCAATCGCGGGCTTTAAGGTTAGAGACGGCTGGCCGATTGGCTGTAAAGTGACACTGCGCTCTGAGCGCATGTATGAATTTTTGGATCGGCTGGTTAGCATAGCCATTCCACGTGTCCGAGATTTTCGAGGCGTGAGCGCCAAGTCTTTCGACGGTCGAGGGAACTTTGCCATGGGCGTAACCGAGCAAATTATATTTCCGGAAATCGAGTACGATAAAGTTGACGCATTGCGTGGTATGGACATCACGATTACCACCTCAGCTCGTACGGATGATGAAGGTCGAGCACTTCTGCGCGCTTTCAACTTCCCACTTAAGGATTAAGAGGCTTTACAGATGGCAAAAAAATCAATGATTGCGCGCGAGAAAAAGCGTACGCAAACTGTAGCGAAGTACGCGGTAAAGCGTGCCTCACTGAAGGCGATTTTGGGCGACACAATGGCCTCTGACGACGACAAGTGGGATGCGCAGGTTAAATTGCAAAAACTGCCGCGTGACGCTAGTCCAGTTCGCCAGCGGCGTCGTTGTGCAATTACCGGTAGGCCACATGGGGTCTATAGGAAATTTGGCCTTTGCCGAAACAAGTTGCGTGAAGCCGCAATGCGTGGCGACGTGCCAGGTTTGGTTAAATCGAGCTGGTAGCCGGAAAATTGGTTTACGGAGATTAATTGATTATGAGTATGCAAGACCCCCTAGCAGATATGTTGACCCGCATTCGTAACGCACAGATGGCGGGTAAAGAGCGTGTTGAAATGCCTGGCTCGAAGTTAAAGGCGGCCGTGGCCAAAGTATTACAAGATGAGGGATATGTTGATAGTTTTAGCGCGACCGTCGAAGCAGGCAAGCCCCGCTTGGCGATTGAGTTGAAATATCATTTGGGCAAGCCAGTTGTTGCGGAAATAGATCGCATCAGTCGGCCTAGCTTGCGTCGATATTCGGGCAGCGGTGAGCTGCCTTCGGTGCGCGCCGGTCTGGGCGTAGCCATTATTTCGACCTCGCGCGGTGTAATGACCGACCGAGCAGCTCGCGCGGCGGGTATCGGCGGCGAAGTACTTTGTACTGTTTACTAAATCCTGTTTTGAGTTAAAGAGTCTTTCAAAATGTCTAGAGTCGCAAGAGATCCAATCCAGCTTCCCAGCGGTGTAGAGGTCAACCTCAATGGTAGCGATGTCACTGTAAAAGGTGCCAAAGGTACGCTGGCAGTTTCGCTTTCAGAAGGTATCCACTTTACTCAGGATGACGGTGTTATTACGTTTGCATATGACAACCCAAAACTGGGAGCCATGGCCGGAACAACACGTGCACTGGTAAATAATATGGTCAAAGGCGTCAGTGAGGGCTGGGAGAAAAAACTGGTTCTAAATGGCGTAGGCTATCGGGCCAAAGTTAATGGGGATGTTGTCAATCTGACAGTGGGACTCTCTCACCCGGTGAATTACCAACTGCCAAGCGGTGTTTCTGCTCAGAGTCCTAGTCCAACCGAAGTGATTTTACAGGGCATTGATAAGCATGCGGTTGGACAGGCCGCAGCGGAACTTCGCAGCTTTCGCCCCCCAGAGCCTTATAAAGGTAAGGGTATCCGCTACGCTGATGAGTTTGTTCGTCGTAAAGAAGCCAAGAAGAAATAGGTATTTGACATGAGTACAAAAAATGATTCAAGGTTACGTCGCGCACGTCGCTCTCGTACCCAAATTCGTAGTCTGGGTATGAACCGGTTGAGTGTTCATCGTACTCCTCGGCATATTTATGCTCAGATTATTGCTCCCGATGGAGATAAAGTGATCGCGAGTGCTTCTACATTAGACTCTGATCTTCGAAGTGGTGCTACTGGGAATATTGCGGCGGCAGAGAAAGTGGGCAAGTTGGTCGCCGAGCGCGCTAAAAAAGCGGGTATTGTAGCGGTAGCGTTTGATCGCAGTGGATTTAGGTATCACGGCCGCGTCAAGGCCTTGGCCGATGCTGCTCGTGAAACCGGATTGGAATTCTAGGGTAAAGATATGGCTTTTAACGATCAGAAAAAGCAGCAACAAGACGGCGACCTTCAGGAGAAGCTGGTTCAGGTTAACCGTGTATCCAAAGTGGTAAAGGGCGGTCGTATTTTCAGTTTTACTGCCCTTACGGTCGTGGGTGATGGTAAAGGTAAAGTGGGCTTCGGTCGCGGCAAAGCTCGTGAAGTTCCAGCCGCTATTCAAAAGGCGATGGAGGCGGCGCGTCGGAACATGATACAGGTTCAGCTTAACAGTGGGACTATTCAGTATCCAATTAAGGCAGCCCATGGCGCATCTAAGGTTTATATGCAGCCTGCGTCAGAAGGTACTGGGGTGATCGCCGGTGGTGCGATGCGGGCGGTGCTTGAAATCGCGGGTGTGCATAATGTATTAGCCAAATGCTACGGGTCGACCAATCCGATCAATGTAGTAAGGGCAACTTTCAATGGTCTTCGTGATATGTCTTCACCAGAAGATATTGCCGCCAAGCGCGGAAAGACCGTCGAAGAAATTCTGAATTAACTATTAGGTTCGCTAGTCATGGCTAAAGCATCTATCAAAGTAACCCAGATCAGAAGTGGCTTTCATCGCCTGAAAAATCATAGGGCGTGTCTAGCAGGTCTGGGTTTGCGTCGTATTGGCCACACGGTGGAGGTTGAGGATACGCCTTCCGTGAGGGGCATGATAAATCAAGTGCACTACCTAGTAAGGGTAGAGGAGTAAAGTATGTCGGACGTAATGCGGCTGAATAGCCTGAGCCCCGCGCCGGGAGCTAAGAAAAACCCCAAGCGTGTAGGCCGGGGCATTGGAAGTGGCACAGGTAAGACCGCAGGTCGTGGCCACAAGGGTCAAAAGGCTCGTTCGGGTGGAGGGATTCGCCCTGGATTCGAGGGGGGCCAGATGCCATTGCAGAAGCGTCTCCCGAAGTACGGATTCTCTTCTCGTATCAGTCGTACTACAGCGCAGATCCGTCTGGGCGAGTTAAATGCCATAGAGGGTGATGTTGTAGACCTTGAGGCGCTAAAAAATGCAGATCTTGTCAGGGATAATGTTGTGCGTGCCCGTGTTTTTCTTTCTGGTGAGTTGGGTAAAGCGCTTACAGTAAAGGGCCTTGTGGTTACCAAGGGTGCACGTGAGGCCATAGAGAAGGCCGGTGGGAAAGTAGAGGAATAAATGGCAACCGCACAAACGCCTTCAGGTAATAAAGCGGGACTTAGCGAGCTCTTTACTCGTCTTCGTTTCGTTTTGATTGCAATTATCGTTTATCGGATTGGAACTCATATTCCCGTCCCGGGAATCGATCCTAAGCAACTCGCTGCCTTGTTCAACCAAAACCAGGGCACGATTCTTGGGTTGGCAAATATGTTTTCCGGCGGTGCGCTGGAGCGTATGAGTATTTTGGCCCTTGGAATTATGCCGTATATATCCGCATCTATCATCATGCAGTTGATGTCGGCAGTGACACCCCAGCTAGAGCAGTTGAAGAAGGAAGGAGAGTCTGGCCGCAGAAGAATCAGCCAGTACACGCGCTATCTCACGGTGGTATTAGCCATTATCCAAGCGGTCGGTATGACAGCAGGTATGGCCAATCAAGGCATGGCATATGATCCTTCGATACTTTTTTATGTGATTGCGGTCACTTCTCTGGTCACTGGCGCGGTATTTATGATGTGGCTTGGGGAACAGATTACTGAGAAGGGTGTGGGCAACGGCATATCTTTGTTGATTTTCGCTGGGATTGTAGCTGGTTTGCCTGCAGCTATCGGCCAATCGTTGGAGCAGGCTAGACAGGGAGAACTGAATGTCCTGATCCTGCTGTTTATTCTGACACTGGCGATAGCAGTCATTTACATGATCGTATTCATAGAGCGTGGTCAGCGACGCATTACCGTGAACTACGCTAAGAGACAGCAGGGCCGCAAGATGTATCAGGCCCAAAGCTCGCATTTGCCATTAAAGGTCAATATGGCTGGGGTGATACCAGCTATTTTTGCGAGCAGTATATTGCTGTTCCCTGCCTCTATTGCCCAATGGTTTAGCACCGGGAATTCTGCAGACTGGTTACAGGACATGGCAGTGGCAATTGGTCCTGGCCAGCCTCTAAACATATTGCTGTTCACGGTGTTTGTTGTCTTTTTCTGCTTCTTTTATACGGCTTTGATGTTCAATCCGGTTGAGGTCGCTGACAATCTTAAGCGTTCAGGCGCTTTTGTTCCGGGGATCAGGCCGGGTGAGAAAACGGCCAATTACATCGACGGGGTGCTGACTCGGTTGACCGTCTTTGGGTCGGCCTATATTGCACTTGTGTGCTTGATGCCGCAGTTTTTGGTCGTTATGTGGAACGTGCCGTTTTATCTGGGTGGAACCTCACTGCTGATTGTGGTGGTGGTCGTGATGGATTTCATGGCGCAAGTGCAGAGCCACCTGATGTCGCATCAATATGATTCGGTGATGAAAAAAGCGAATTTGAAAAGTTATGGTGGAGCCGGGCGTGCCCGTTAGGTCAGTCAGGCCCAGGTTATCCAAGTAGGGAGTAGGTGTAATGAAGGTACGTGCATCAGTAAAGAAGATTTGCAGAAACTGTAAGGTGGTACGCCGAAAGGGCGTGGTCCGTGTGATTTGTGAGACGGATCCGCGACATAAGCAGCGTCAGGGCTGAGGTTGATCATCAATAGTTGATTTTTATTAACGATATCGCTAGACTGCTGCGCCGTTTGTGTGGGTAGGCCTAGAAGCCTGCCTGGTTTCAGGTTAACGACACGACGAGGTTGCAGCATGCAGCGACGACAAATGATTGGAGAAAGTTGAATGGCTCGTATTGCCGGCGTCAACATACCAGATAACAAGCATACCGTTATCTCATTAACATATATTTTCGGTGTCGGTCGCAGTCAGGCCAGGCGCCTTTGTGCTGATACTGGTGTGGCCGAAAGTGCCAAAATCAGTGCTTTGACAGAGCAGGACATGGATGCGCTTCGTACCAAAGTAGGCGACTTAATGGTTGAGGGTGATCTGCGCCGAGAAGTGTCTATGAACATCAAGCGCTTGATGGATCTGGGTTGTAATCGTGGTCTACGTCACCGTAGAGGTTTACCTCTGCGTGGGCAGCGGACCAAGACTAACGCCCGTACTCGTAAAGGACCACGCAAGCCGATTCGTAAGTAAACATTATATTTGCGAATTCTTTTTAGTGTAGCTGCACCCTAGTGCAGTGTTGATATTAAGGCAGGAATTAAAGTATGGCGAAGCCAAGTGCGAAAAGCACTCGTAAGAAAATAACCAAGACGGTTGTCGACGGTATTGCGCATATCCACGCATCCTTCAATAACACGATCATTACTATCACAGACCGTCAGGGTAATACCTTGAGTTGGGCGACATCCGGAGGCTCCGGTTTTCGTGGTTCGCGTAAAAGCACACCCTTTGCTGCGCAGGTTGCAGCAGAACGGGCCGGTGAAGCGGCAAAGGACTACGGCCTTCAAAACCTTGATGTCCAGGTGAAAGGTCCGGGGCCTGGTAGAGAGTCTGCGGTTCGTGCACTCAATACCTGTGGTTATAATATCAGCAACATTACTGACGTCACGCCTATTCCACACAACGGCTGTCGTCCGCCCAAGAAACGTCGCGTATAACGCTTACAGGATAGAATTGACATGGCTCGATATATTGGACCCAAGTGCAAACTCTCCCGTCGTGAAGGGACGGATCTGTTCCTTAAGAGCGGGGTTCGCTCGTTGGAAAGTAAGTGTAAGCTAGAAGCAATTCCTGGTCAGCACGGAGCCCGTCGTGGTCGTCTGTCTGACTATGGTGTGCAGTTGCGAGAGAAGCAGAAGGTACGTCGCATTTATGGCGTGCTGGAGAAGCAGTTCCGCAACTATTATAAGGAAGCTGCGCGTCTCAAAGGGGCCACAGGTGAAAACCTGTTACAACTCCTCGAGAGCCGACTGGATAATGTCGTTTACCGCATGGGTTTTGGATCTACCCGGGCGGAATCACGGCAGCTAGTGTCTCATAAGGCCATTTTGGTGAATGGCGTTATTGTTAATGTCGCCTCTTATAAAGTGCAGGCAGGAGACATTGTTTCCTTGCGCGAGAAGGCCAAGAAGCAACTGCGCGTGCAGTCCGCCTTGGCGCTGGCTTCTCATCGCGGAGATTCCGAGTGGCTAGACGTTAACAGCGAGAAGCTGGAAGGGGTATTCAAGACAGTACCTGATCGGCAGGACCTCTCGTCCGAGATCAATGAAAACTTGATTGTCGAGCTTTACTCGAAGTAACCCACTGAAGGACTAACCTAAAAGACAGGTGCCCCAATGCAGAGTGCAGTGAACGAATTTTTGACCCCCCGCGTGATCAATGTTGAAGAGAAGAACAGCACGCGCTCCCAGGTAACCCTCGAGCCTCTGGAGCGTGGCTTTGGCCACACTCTTGGTAATGCGCTTCGTCGCATATTGCTCTCTTCGATACCCGGTAGTGCGATTACCGAGGTTGAGATTGAGGGTGTGCTGCATGAATACAGCGCGATCGAGGGTGTGCAGGAGGATGTCATCGAAATCCTTCTTAACCTCAAAGGCGTGGCTCTGGTGATGAACGGTAAAGAGGAAGCCGAGCTGACACTGAGTAAAAAGGGTCCGGGTACCGTTACAGCGGGCGATATTGAGGTAGATCATGATATCGAAGTCCGTAACCCTGAGCATGTTATTTGCCACCTTAATGCTGGTGCAGAAATAAATATGCGACTGACTGTTGCGCTCGGTCGCGGATACTCTCCTGCCGATTCCCGCGAAAATCCCGAGGAAGAAACGCGTTCTATTGGGCGCCTGCAACTGGATGCGACCTTTTCTCCTGTGTATCGGGTGTCCTATGTCGTAGAGGCAGCTCGAGTTGAGCAGCGTACTGACCTGGATAAGTTGGTGCTTGATTTGGAGACCAACGGAACGATAGACCCTGAAGAAGCGATTCGTCGCGCAGCCACTATCCTGCAGCAACAGCTGGCAGTGTTTGTCGACCTTGAAAGTGAGAGCGAGTCTGAGTCTGTCGTGGAGGAAGACGAAGTTGATCCAATTCTGCTGCGGCCTGTAGATGACTTGGAGCTGACAGTCCGCTCCGCCAACTGTCTCAAAGCCGAGAACATCTACTATATAGGTGACCTGGTGCAGCGCACCGAAGTTGAATTACTCAAGACGCCAAACTTGGGCAAGAAGTCGCTTACTGAAATTAAGGATGTGCTGGCTTCGCGCAGTCTGTCTTTGGGTATGCGCTTGGACAACTGGCCGCCAGCGAGTTTGAAAAACGATGATCGGGTTTTAAGCATATAAGCAGGCTCGATTAACAGATAGCAGTGCTGCGATAGCACAGTAAAATAGGATAGCAAAAATGCGTCATCGTCACAGTGGACGTCAACTGAATCGTAATAGCTCGCACCGTAAAGCCATGTTTCGCAATATGACTGTTTCGTTGGTGGAGCATGAACTGATTCGGACAACCTTGCCAAAAGCGAAAGAACTGCGCGGCTATGCAGAGCCGCTTATCACCCTAGCGAAAAAGGACAGCGTAGCCAATCGTCGCCTAGCTTTCGATAGGACGCGGGACAGTTCGGCCGTGGGTAAATTGTTCAACGAGTTAGGCCCTCGCTATCAGGAGCGCCCGGGCGGTTATATTCGCATTCTAAAATGCGGTTATCGCACAGGGGATAAAGCGCCTATGGCCTATGTCGAACTGGTTGATCGTCCTCAAGTCGAGACGACGGAAGACGACGAAGATTGAGAACTTTTTGAGGTCTGATAAAACTTGAAAGCCGGGCATTGCTCCCGGCTTTTTTGTATCAAGAGCAAGCAGGGTTTTATTTAGGCTGCTTTTCCCCTCTGTGGGCGTTTTAGTATGGGCCCCAGGAAATGACCCGTAAATGAGGCCTTTATTTTTGACACATCTTCAGGCGTCCCAGTCGCGATTATATTACCGCCACCACTACCCCCTTCGGGTCCTAGGTCCACAACCCAGTCCGCCGTCTTAATGACATCGAGGTTGTGCTCAATAATCACCACGGTGTTACCGTGATCTCGCAATCGGTGGAGAACAACCAGCAGTTGCCTGATATCTTCAAAGTGTAATCCGGTAGTGGGCTCGTCCAGAATATACAGTGTTTTCCCTGTGTCCCGCTTAGAGAGTTCCCGTGACAACTTGATCCTCTGGGCTTCACCGCCTGAAAGGGTGGTAGCCGCTTGGCCCAGACGAATGTAGGAGAGGCCGACGTCCATTAGGGTCTGAATTTTTCGAGCAATCGTAGGGACAGGTTCGAAGAACGGTAGTGCATCCTCAATGGTCATTTCTAAAACTTCATGGATATTCTTGCCCTTGTACCGCACTTCTAGTGTTTCTCGGTTATAACGTTTTCCCTTACAAACATCGCAGGGCACATAGATATCGGGTAGGAAATGCATCTCGACTTTAGTAACGCCGTCGCCCTGGCAGGCTTCGCAGCGACCGCCTTTCACATTGAAACTGAACCTTCCGGGTTTATATCCTCTGGAACGAGCCTCCTGTGTGCCAGAGAACAATTCTCGTACCGGGGTAAAAATGCCGGTGTAGGTTGCAGGATTCGATCGCGGAGTGCGGCCAATAGGGCTTTGGTCGATGTCTATGCACTTATCGATATACTCCATTCCCGTTATCGACTCAAAGGGCGCTGGGGTTAGAGTGGTTGCCCCATTCAACTCAGTGGCGGCGATTGGATAGAGCGTACTATTTACCAAAGATGATTTTCCTGAGCCTGAAACTCCTGTGACACATGTGAGCAAGCCCAGTGGAAGTTCTAGGGTGACCGATTGGAGGTTGTTGCCCGTTGCCCCCTTTAACACCAGCATGCGCTCTAGATCTATCTGCGTGCGCCGCTTTGGGATGCTGATCGTTTTTGCACCCGAGAGATAGGCCCCGGTAAGTGAGTGCTCATTGTTGAGGATATCCTCGAGAGTGCCTGAAGCGACAATCTGACCCCCATGTATCCCGGCCCCAGGACCGATATCAATAATATGGTCTGCACTGCGAATAGCGTCCTCATCGTGCTCCACTACCAGCACGGTATTACCCATGTCTCTCAAATGGGTGAGTGTGGCCAGAAGCCGCTCGTTGTCCCGTTGGTGGAGGCCAATAGATGGCTCATCCAGAATGTACATAACGCCCACAAGGCCAGCGCCAATCTGAGAGGCTAGACGTATACGCTGGGCTTCACCGCCCGACAGTGTTTCGGCACTGCGGTTTAACGACAGATAGCTCAACCCTACATCGACCAAAAAACGGTAGCGCGCTCGTAATTCTTTAAGAATCTTGTCAGCGATTTGACCGCGGCGGCCTTTAAGTTGCAATTGATTAAAGTAAACTTCAGCCTCGCCGACCGGCATTGCTGTGATACTCGGGAGGTTATGTTCATCGACAAACACGTGTCGAGCGTCGCGGCGCAATCGAGTCCCGTGGCAGTCAGGGCAGGGTTGGGTAGCCAAAAATTTGGACAATTCCTCTCGCACTGATTGCGACTCTGTGTCTCGATAACGGCGTTCCATGTTGGGAAGAATGCCCTCGAAGGCGTGCTTGCGTTTAAAAATATCTCCTCGGTCATTGATATAGGAAAAGGCGATTTCCTGAGTGCCGCTTCCACGAAGGATGATTTTCCGGTGTTTTTTACTCAGCTGATTGAACGGAGTATCAATACTGAAGTCATAGTGTTCAGCGAGCGAATTCAACATATGGAAGTAGTAGACATTGCGTCGGTCCCAGCCGCGTATTGCACCTTCAGCCAGGCTCGACTCGGGGAATAGTACCAAGCGCTCTTCATCGAAGAATTGTTTGACGCCGAGCCCATCACAGCCACTACAAGCCCCCGCTGGGTTGTTGAACGAAAATAGGCGAGGCTCCAACTCGTCAATACTATGGCCACATTCGGGGCAGGCGAAGCGTGCGGAAAAACTGATGTCTTTGTTTTTGTCTTCCATATAGCTGATAGAAGCTAACCCATCGGTCAGGTTGAGCGCGGTCTCAAAGGATTCTGCCAGACGAATACCAAGATCCCCTCGAACCTTAAAGCGGTCTACGACCACCTCGATACGATGCTTTTTCTTTTTATCCAACGCCGGCACATCGTCTAGGTCGGCGACGACGCCATTAATGCGTGCGCGGACAAAGCCTCCGGCCCGCAGTTCCTCTAGTATATGTAGGTGCTCGCCTTTACGGTCGCGCACGACTGGAGCCAGCAGCATGAGTTTTGTTTCTTCGGGCAATGCCAGGACCAAATCCACCATTTGACTCACGGTCTGGGCCTGCAGGTTGATATCGTGATCAGGGCAGCGTGGCTCTCCCACCCGGGCGTACAACAAGCGCAGGTAATCGTAAATTTCGGTGATAGTGCCAACCGTGGAGCGGGGGTTGTGGGAGGTTGACTTCTGCTCGATGGAAATGGCTGGTGATAGACCCTCTATGTGGTCCACATCAGGCTTTTCCATGATTGAAAGAAACTGGCGGGCATAGGTCGACAGCGACTCTACATAGCGGCGCTGGCCCTCAGCATAGAGGGTGTCAAAGGCGAGTGAGGATTTACCGGAGCCCGACAGGCCAGTGATTACCACTAATTTGTCCCGCGGAATATCGAGGTCGATGTTTTTGAGGTTGTGTGTTCGTGCCCCGCGTACTTGTATAGTGTCCATAAGAACTCTGGTGCCGCCTTGAAATCTAAACCCAATATTATATGCCTAGACCTAGGTGTGAGGCAAAAACCTCGCTTATATTTTTCCGCATGGACGTGTTTGGATGTCCTGTAGGACGTGGAAATGATAGCATTAGCTGCTGCTTTTCTGACCGCTTCTTGGTGAAATACGCATAGTGATTACTGAAAACCCCATGACAAGGCGCGAGCGTCGAGCGGTAGGTTCGCTGTCGCTGCTGTACTGCTTTCGCATGCTTGGCCTGTTCATGGTGCTGCCGCTGCTGGCCCTGTACGCGTCAGATCTAGCGGACGCAACCCCAACCATGATTGGACTGGCGTTAGGTATTTACGGTCTGACTCAGGCGATATTACAGATTCCTTTTGGGTGGCTGTCTGATCGGGTAGGTCGCAAGCCGGTCATTATCTTTGGATTACTGTTGTTCGCTTTGGGGAGTGTGATCGCGGCAATGGCCGATAGTATGAACGGTATTATTTTGGGCCGTACACTGCAGGGCAGCGGTGCGATTGCCAGTACCGTGATGGCACTAGTAGCCGACTTGACACGAGAAGAGCAGCGTACAAAGGCAATGGCATTGGTCGGTATTAGCATCGGTCTGTCTTTTGCCGTGGCCATGGTGCTAGGTCCGGTTGTTGCCGCAGTGGGGGGGCTTGCCGGCGTTTTCTGGTTTACGGCAGTGCTCGCAGCAGTCGGAATTGGAATTGTTATTCTGCTGGTGCCAACTCCGCACAGTGCCAGTGGTGACCATCAGGAAGAGGGTGCAAGGTTGGGATTTATAGGCCGCGGTCTTGTAGACGCAGGACTGGTCCGGCTCAATTTTGGAGTATTTGTTTTACATTTTATTCTTGTGGCCTGCTTTCTTGTGCTGCCAGGGGTGCTCGAACAGACCTTTAGTGTTGGCCGCGAGCAACACTGGATGGTGTATCTACCCGTGTTGCTGCTCTCTGTCGTCGGTATGGTGCCGCTGATGATTCTGGCAGAACGCGGCAAGCGGCCGCGTCAGATGTTCTTGCTGGGTATTGCATTGATTTTTGCGGCGATCGGTGTGCTGGGCTTCACTGCTACCAATCTGTTGTTCTATGGCGGCCTTTGGCTGTTTTTTGTGGGGTTTAATTATTTAGAGGCGACCCTTCCCTCGCTGGTTAGTAAGACGGTGTTTGCCGGGGGCAAGGGGACCGCAATGGGCGTTTACTCTTCCTGTCAGTTTATGGGTGCATTCGCCGGTGGTGCTGGTGGAGGTTGGCTATTAGATCACCTAGGTAGTGGCGTGCTGACCGGTGTGTGCCTTGCGCTGGCCGCTGGCTGGTGGCTGGTGGTTCAGACTGCCCCTGTGCCTAAGGATGTGACGAATATCACCCCCACTCCCTTGACCGAGACCTGATCTGTGCAGATTTGGCGGTCATAGTGGGAGGGGTTCAGGTTCAATTATAGGACTTTGGCCGGAGTTGGTGTCGCAATTGAATGATGAGGTTGCTATAGTCAATAGTCAAATTCGCTATCGATTCTGTGTAAAAAATGAGGAACATTTATGGCCACACGGGGCATTAACAAAGTCATTTTGATAGGTAATCTTGGCAATGATCCGGAGACCCGCTTTTTTCCTGATGGTGGTGCTGTTACGAATGCCAGTGTCGCCACCAGCGAAAGCTGGAAGGACAAGCAGACCGGGCAAATGCAGGAACGTACCGAGTGGCACCGAGTCATTTTTCGTGATCGTGGAAACTTCAGGCTAGGACAGATAGCCGGGGAGTATTTGAAAAAAGGCTCTAAGGTCTATGTTGAGGGTTCTCTGCGTACGCGTAAATGGCAGGACAAAGAGGGCCAGGACCGTTATACGACGGAAATCCAAGCCGATGAAATGCAGATGTTAGATTCGCGCAGTACAGGTCAGGATGACTCCCGCGAGGGAGCTGCGGATTTTAAACAGCCTCCGCCAACGGCCCCGTCGGCACCTGCACCCGTCCCTCCAATCCCAGAAGGAGACTCGGGAAATTTTGACGACGACATACCTTTCTAGAGGATGCGCTTGATGACTGGACAGTAGTTGCCGATCGGTTGTGCATCGACGATGCGAGTACTCATATTGGGATCCGATACGCCTCTAGGCGTCGCGTTGATCCGTCGACAAGCACTGTCAGGGCGCCATGAATTGGTGTCCATGAGTTGCTCAGCCTGTCGCTGGAAGAGCGAGCGACAGGCAAAAAAAAGTATCGTACGCGCGAAGAGCGATGTCGTTGTTGATCTTCGTATAGACTTTGCTGGAGAGGGTGGTCCGCAGATTCAGGAGCTGGACCTGCAACGCTGCCACTGGGTGGCCAAGGCCTGTCATCGAACCGATGCTACTTACCTCTATGTCTCTAGTTCGACGGTATTCTCTGGTGAACTGGAGAGACCCTACTTGGAGGAGGACTCGCCAGATAACGAGGAAGTCGCTGGCCGTCTCCTTGCGCGTGCTGAACACATCGTCGCCGATGTCTGCTTGCGCCACCTAATATTGCGGTTTGGTCCTGTCTTCTCCAGTGAGGGCATGAATCTCATCACGCGATTGCTGGGCTCGCTGCGCGGGGGCGATAGTTTGGTGCTGGACAATAACTTGCGTGGTTGTCCGGTCGCCGCCGATGATGGTGCTAGGGTCCTATTGGCGGTGCTTGATCAGCTGGGTACGGGGTTGGAACCATGGGGAACTTATCACTATGGCAGTTCTGATGCGGCCACCTATTATGAATTTGCGGAGGCCTTGCTGGCTTGCGCCTCGCAGTTTTTTGAGTTCAGCCCTTCGGCGGTGCAACTGGAGCGGGAGACTGATGAGTTGAGGTCGCTCAATCGGACACTCGACTGCAGCAAGATACGCAATACATTTGCCGTTAGACAGATTCCTTGGCGCAGTGCGATTGGCGATGTGGTGAAACAGTATTACGAGCAGCAGCAGGAGTGAGCAGTATGGGTCTAGTGACCGATGAAAATTCAAAGGGTCTGTCCATAGCAGTTTTAACAGTGTCCGATACGCGCACGCGGGAAAACGATACGTCCGGAGACTTTCTGGTCAAAGCGCTGGAGGAAGCAGGGCATCATACGGGGAACAGAACCATAGTACGCGACGATATTTACCAGATACGCGCGGTCCTGTCGGCACTGATTGCTGACGTGGGCATCAATGCAGTGCTCATGACTGGCGGCACAGGGTTTTCGGGGAGGGACTCTACCCCCGAGGCAGTGCGACCGCTCTTTGAAAAAGCGATTGATGGGTTTGGGGAGGTGTTTCGCGCCTTGTCTTATGAGGAGATTGGTTCTTCGACAGTGCAGTCTCGTGCCCTTGCGGGCTTTGCCAACAGTACCGTCATATTTTGTATGCCAGGTTCCACCGGCGCCTGTAAGACAGCATGGAACGGCCTTATTTGTCAGCAGCTGGATAGTGGCCACCGCCCCTGTAATTTCGTTGGTGTGCTCAGCGTGCTTGAACACGAGTGACTTTGACCCCCTTGACCCCCTTGACCCCTTTGATGCCGGTTGCAGACGCACTGGCAATGGTTCTCTCCGCTGCTCAGCGCATCAATGACACGATTGATGTGCCTCTTCTCGATGCTCATGGTTACGTGCTTTCCCAGGATGTATTGTCAACAATCGACGTCCCCCCGGCTGATAATAGTGCGATGGATGGATATGCCTTACGTGCCAGTGATACGGAGCAAACGCTCCCTGTAAGTCAGCGTATTCCTGCTGGCACTGTTGGCTTACCTTTGGAGGAGGCTTGCGCCGCTCGAATTTTTACCGGAGCAGCGATTCCTGCCGGTGCGGATGCGGTGGTGATGCAGGAAAACTGTACTGAAGTAGCCGGCAAAGTGAGCGTGTCAGGCCCTGTGATAAAAGGGCAGAATATTCGTTATCGTGGACAGGATATAAAGTCTGGTGACACTGTTTTGGCGAAGGGACGTATATTACGGCCCCAAGACATGGGAATGTTGGCCTCAATTGGCTGTGCGCGAGTTAAGGTCTATCGTCCTTTGCGTGTCGCCGTGCTATCAACCGGCGACGAGTTGTTTGAACCCGGCAGTGGTGCTCTGCCTGACGGTGGAATCTATAATTCGAACCGTTATACGCTGGCCGGACTGGTGCGCAGTCTTCATATGGAGTTTGTGGATTGTGGCATGGTGGCGGATGACGCAGATGCTACTGCGCAGGCGCTACTGAATGCCAGCAAGCTTGCCGACTGTGTGATTACAACGGGTGGTGTTTCAGTGGGTGAGGAAGACCATGTTAAGGCTCAAGTGCAGCGCCTAGGACGGCTGGATCTTTGGAAGCTTGCAATAAAACCGGGCAAACCTCTGGCTTTTGGCAGTATTGGCAACACATCGTTTATTGGCTTGCCAGGGAATCCCACCTCCGTTTTCGTGACTTTTTGCTTGATAGCGCGTCCGTTCCTTTTAAAAATGCAGGGCGTTGCTGAGCCTGAGTCACCTCGCTTGCAGGCGGTGGCCGCCTTCTCGGTCAGTAAGCCAGGTGGTCGACAAGACTACCTCCGAGTTATTGTGGAAAACACAGCGCAGGGCTTGCTAGCGAAGAAATTTTCAAACCAGAGCTCCGGCGTGCTCAGTTCAGTAAGTCATAGTAATGCATTGGCAGTGATTCCGCCTGGCGCTGTCGTATCTGAAGGCGATACCTTAGAAATAATACTGCTTGATTCGATAGCGGGGTAATTGAGACGCTGTTAGCGTTGCGCCCCCCCTCTGAGCATATCACTCTGCTTGCGTTGTCATGGCTAATCGGAATACTTCTGAAACACCAGAGAAGCGTTAGTTCCACCGAATCCAAAACTGTTGGACATCACCCGTTGCAAATCGACATCGTCATGACGCGCAAGCGCGATAGGTAAACCGTCAGCTTGCGGGTCCAGTTCCTCGATGTTGGCCGAGGCGGCGATAAAGCCCTGCTGCTGCATTAACAGTGAGTAAATCGCCTCTTGCACGCCAGCAGCACCAAGAGAGTGGCCGGACAGCGATTTGGTGGAGCCAATCACTGGTGTCTTGTCCCCACCCCGAAATACCTCTCGAACGGCCTTCAGTTCTTGAATGTCGCCTGCGGGTGTACTGGTGCCGTGGGCATTAATGTAATCAACCGATCCGTCGACAGTGCTAAGCGCTTGGTGCATGCAGCGCACAGCGCCTTCGCCGGAGGGTGAGACCATGTCGTAACCGTCAGATGTGGCACCGTAGCCCACTAATTCCGCATAGATTTTTGCGCCCCTAGCTTTGGCATGCTCCAGTTCTTCCACCACCAGCATACCGCCACCGCCCGCTATGACGAAGCCGTCTCGGTTGGCGTCATAGGCTCGGGAGGCACGTTCCGGGGTGTCATTGTATTTGGTAGATAGCGCGCCCATGGCGTCAAATAAACAACTGAGTGTCCAGTGTAATTCCTCGCCACCACCGGCAAATACGATGTCTTGTTTGCCCAGCTGAATCTGCTCCATAGCGTTTCCAATACAGTGAGCACTAGTGGAACACGCTGAAGAGATTGAATAATTAACGCCTTTGATTTTGAAGGGTGTGGCAAGACAAGCGGACACCGTGCTGCCCATAGTTTGGGTGACACGATAAGGGCCAACGCGGCGCAGGCCGCGCTCGCGCATGATGTCTGAGGCTTCGGTCTGACTCAAAGAAGAGGCTCCTCCTGAGCCGGCTATTATCCCTGTGCGTTCGTGAGAGACCTCGGATTCTTGTAGGCCGGCGTCATCGATTGCCCGCTGCATCGCGATATAGGCATAAGCTGCTGCGTTGCCCATAAAGCGCAATTTTTTTCGGTCGATGTGTGCTTCGATGTCAATTATGGGAGAACCTGAGACATGCGAACGCATGCCTATGTCGATCTGTTCCTGATTGGCCGTGATGCCAGAGCGGCCTTCATATAGAGACTTCGAAACTGTGTCGGCATCGTTGCCCAGACAGGAGACTATGCCCAGCCCGGTGATAACTATTCGTTTACGCATAGGACTAAAAAGACTCCGTTGATTTAAATAGGCCGACTCGCAAATCTTTTGCAACATAAATTTCAGTGCCGTCAACCGAGAGTGCCCCGTCGGCAATACCCATAATTAACTTGCGCTCAATCACACGTTTGATATCAATCTTATAGACTATTTTGCTCGCGCTGGGGAGTATTTGGCCACTGAACTTGACCTCTCCGCAGCCTAGTGCGCGTCCTCGTCCGGGGTTATCCCGCCATCCGAGAAAAAACCCGAGGAGCTGCCACATAGCGTCCAAGCCAAGACATCCGGGCATGACCGGATCCCCTGGGAAGTGACATTGGAAAAACCACAAGTCAGGGTTGATATCCAGCTCGGCGATGATTTCTCCTTTACCATAACTGCCGCCTTCCGAACTGATATGAGCAATACGGTCAATCATCAACATTTTATCTATCGGCAGTTGAGCATTTCCCGCGCCAAAGAGCTCACCCTTGCCGCAAGCGATCAGTTCATCTTTGGAGTATGTGTCTTTACCAATCATAGATTTTCCAGTATTGCTTTGAGCGAGGTATATTGTTTGCCTACCACAGAATAAAAAGGCCCGTTTGCCGCGGACAATATGGAAGGGCAATGTGTGCTGCTATTTTAATAGTTGGGAGTCACAAGTCCAGTGGTTTACTGGTCAAAAATATAGCGTTCAGTTAACATTAAACAGCTGCTGTCTTTTGCGGCCCGATATTGCATAGTATGATCATGTAGACTGGTTCTTCACATTACAGGGGATTTAGATGTTAACACCCGTACTTCTTTCTGGTGGCGTAGGTAGTAGGTTGTGGCCGGTCTCCAGGGAGAGCCATCCCAAACAGTTTTTAGCGCTGGCTGGGGAGCTCACGATGTTACAGGAAACCCTGCGGCGCACTAGCGGCTTGGAAGCTGCTGCGCCGATCGTAGTGTGCAATGAGGAACACCGCTTTATGGTAGCGGAGCAACTACGACAGTTGGACTTGCAGCCCAGTGCGCTGATTCTTGAGCCACAGGGACGCAATACCGCGCCGGCGCTAGCGTTGGCGGCCTTACAGGCTGTTACCATAGATCCGGAATCCATTTTACTGGTATTGCCAGCAGACCATTTGATTACGGATGTCGAGGCTTTTATTGCAGCGGTCGAAAAATCTCTGCCGCTTGCCGGTGAGGGCAGGTTGATGACGTTTGGTGTGGTCCCCACTGCGCCCGAGACAGGTTATGGCTATATCAAATGTGGGCCTGGCCTGGCAGATGGCCTGTACGAGTTGGAACGTTTTGTTGAAAAGCCCGACGCTGCTGTAGCTCAAGATTATATGGAAAGTGGTGGCTACCTGTGGAACAGCGGAATGTTTCTGTTGCGGGCACAAGCCTATCTTGATGAGTTGGGTAAGCGCGCACCTGACATTTTGTCGTGCTGCGAACAGGCGATGCACGCCGCGACGGTCGATATGTATTTTGTACGGCCTGACGCCCAGTTATTTGAGCGATGCCCCTCTGACAGTATTGATTATGCTGTCATGGAAAAGACAGACGCCGGAGCCGTGGTTTCCCTCAATTGTGGTTGGAGCGACGTGGGCGCGTGGTCCGCTTTGTGGGAGGTGGCCGAGTGCGACGCGGACGGTAACGTATTTCGGGGAGATGTCATTATGGACAACTGCCGTGGAAGTTATTTTCGCAGCGAATCGCGTCTGGTGGCTGCGACAGGAGTGGAAAACCTCGTGGTCGTCGAAACTGCGGATGCGATACTTATCGCTGACCGTGATAAAGTGCAGGATGTTAAGCGCATCGTTACAGCATTAAAGCAAGGACGACGTCCGGAAGCCACGCTGCACCGACGCGTCTATCGCCCCTGGGGCTGCTATGAATCGCTCATAACGTCAGAGCGTTTTCAGGTGAAGCGTATTGTCGTCAACCCTGGGCAACGACTGTCTTTGCAGATGCATCATCATCGCGCTGAGCACTGGATCGTCGTCAAGGGCACTGCCGAGGTCACCTGTGAGGATAAAGTGTTTATGTTGGCAGAGGATGAGTCCACCTATATACCACTGGGCCATAAACATCGCCTCGCCAATCCTGGGCATATACCGTTGGAAATAATTGAAGTTCAGTCTGGAGCGTATTTGGGCGAAGATGATATTGTGCGCTTTGAAGATGTATACGGCCGCAGTCAATGATGCTGGCTCAACATGGAGGGTTATTGCCTTGATTAAAAAATGTTTATTTCCCGTGGCAGGTTATGGCACCCGATTTCTTCCCGCCACTAAGAGTATGCCCAAAGAAATGCTGCCGGTGGTTAACAAGCCACTGGTGCAATATGGGGTCGAGGAGGCCATTGAAGCAGGCATGACGACATGCGCCATGGTCACCGGTCGCGGAAAGCGTGCGATTACCGATCATTTTGATATTAGCTATGAACTAGAGCATCAGATTTCTGGTAGCGGAAAAGAAGCGTACCTCGAAGGTATCCGCGGCGTTCTGGATAAGGGTATTTTTACTCAGGTGCGCCAACGCGAAATGAAAGGTCTGGGGCATGCGATTCTTACCGGAGAACCGCTGATAGGAAATGAACCTTTTGGCGTTCTGCTTTCGGACGATTTATGCATTAATAATGGCTCTGGGGTGTTATCTCAGATGGTGCAACTTTTTAAGCAATTTCGATGTTCCATTGTTGCTATTCAGGAAGTGCCGGAAGATGAAACACATAAGTATGGAGTCATTCGAGGTGAGAGCCTGAGCAACGGTGTTTATCGAGTCGATGAGATGGTAGAAAAGCCAGACCCCAAGGACGCACCGTCAAACTTGGCGATCATCGGGCGATATATATTAACGCCGGATATATTCGATATCCTTCGTGTGACCAAGCCCGGCGCTAACGGTGAGATTCAAATCACCGATGCGCTGCAAACTCAGGCTCAAAGCGGATGTGTCATGGCCTACAAATTCAAAGGGCGTCGCTTCGATTGTGGCAGTGTTCCGGGCTTTGTAGAGGCCACGAACTTTATCTATGAGAACTATTACCTGCCAAAATAAGCGAGCGCCGTGTGCAAGAAATTACCTGTTTTAAGGCTTACGATGTTCGTGGGCGAGTTCCAGATCAACTCAACGAAGACATTGCTCGTCGTATCGGGCGCGCCTACGCTGACGTCGTTAAGCCCCGGCAGGTGGTTGTGGGGCACGACATACGTTTGACCAGCGAAGCCATTAAGGCCGCTGTGACCGAGGGTCTGCTTGAGCAGGGCGTTGATGTGTACGATATCGGCCTGTGTGGTACTGAAGAAATATACTTCGCTACATCGCATGCCGGTATGGATGGTGGTATCGCCATCACTGCTAGTCATAACCCAAAGGATTACAACGGGATGAAATTCGTGCGTGAGGAATCGCGTCCGATTTCCGGGGATACTGGCCTGTTCGATATCAAGAAGTTGGCTGAGCAGGATCAGTTTACGCCAGCAGCTGAGCGCGGACGGTGGTATCCACTGAATACGTCCGAAGCTTATGTGCAGCATCTGTTGTCCTATGTCGATACCGCCAGCCTGAAGCCGCTTAAAATCGTGGTAGATGCCGGAAATGGTGGAGCGGGCCGGGTAGTTGACCTGCTGGAGCAGCATTTACCGTTTGAGTTTATCAAGCTTCATCATAATGCGGATGGAAACTTTCCGAACGGTGTACCTAACCCACTGTTGCCAGAGAATCGCGTCGCTGCAACAGCTGCCGTGCGAGATCATGGGGCAGATCTCGGGTTGGGCTGGGACGGAGATTTCGACCGCTGCTTTTTCTACGACGAAGATGGTAATTTTATAGAAGGTTACTACGTGGTGGGTCTATTAGCTGAAGCATTTCTGAAGCAGCAAGGTCCAGCTCGCATCGTTCATGATCCGCGACTGACGTGGAACACCGTTGATATTGTGCAGTCATTGGGTGGCGAGGCGGTACAGAGCAAAACTGGTCACGCGTTTATCAAGGAGCGGATGCGGCTCGAAAATGCAGTATATGGTGGCGAAATGAGCGCCCACCATTACTTCCGTGATTTTGCTTATTGTGACAGCGGTATGATTCCCTGGCTATTGGTAGCGGGTTTGATTAGCAGCAGTGGTCAGCCGCTTTCCAAACTAGTCGCTGAGCGCATGGCGGCGTATCCCTGCAGTGGGGAGATCAATCGCACTATTGAAAATCCGGTGGCGGTGCTGACGAAGATAGAAGCGGTCTATCGCGACCAAGCAGAATCTGTTGAACACGTCGACGGTTTGAGCATGTCTATGGGCGATTGGCGCTTCAATGTCCGTATGTCCAATACCGAACCACTAGTGCGCCTGAATGTGGAAAGTCGTGGTGATCAAGCTCTCATGAAAGAGAAAACGACAGAGCTACTGGCCTTGATTGACGCCTGATCTGAGGGGTTGAAGTGGGCCTGATGTTGGCTCACTTCTGAGCATTTTTCCAGCGCTGTATTAGTCGTTCAGTTGCGCCATCCATAATGTTTCTATTGTCTGTGTCTTGTAGTTTTTGCGATATATCTATGCTGATTTCCTTCCCTAATTCAACGCCCCATTGATCGAAGGGATTAATGTTCCACAGTCGGGCGCTGCAAAAGGTACGGTGTTCATACAGCGCCAACAGCGCACCCAGAGTCGTGGGATTAAGCGATTCCATAGTAATGACACTGCTGGGGCGATTGCCCGGCATCACTAGGTGTGGGGCAAGCTCTTCTGCTTTTTTGTTATCCAGTCCGCGCTGTAGCAAAGCGTCTTTGGCGGCCTTGTGTGAGCGGCCTACCATCAGTGTGCGGCTCTGCGCCAAACAGTTGGCCACTAGGTTTAAATGTTGCTGTGCCATGCCGGTATGAGTCGTCAGCGGGAGTACAAAATCCACAGGACACAGCAGTTGGCCTTGGTGTAATAGCTGATGAAAAGAATGCTGGCCCAAGGTGCCAGTTGAGCCCCATAGAACCGGGCCAGTCGTGTAATCAAGAGGCTGGCCGTCGACACTGACACGCTTGCCGTTGCTTTCCATGGTCAGTTGCTGCAAGAAGTCAGGCAAACGTTCCAGGCTATGGTCATAGGGCAGCACTACATGATTTTTGGCGCCGAGAAAATTACAGTACCATAGCTCCAGCAGGCTCATAAGCAGGGGCATATTGGCACTCGGCGCGCAGGTATAAAAATGTTGGTCCATCGATTCGGCCCCAGCCAAAAATTCGGCGAACCTCTCCCAGCCAACAGCAATGGCGCAGCTGAGGCCAATCGCAGACCACACTGAGTAACGACCGCCTACCCAATCCCATAAGGGTAGGCAGTGGCCCGCGGGTATGCCGAAGTCTTCTGCTGCTTGCAGATTGGTAGTGATGGCCAGGAAATGTTTTTCCAGTTCCGTCGCTTTGGCGCCGGCAGTTAACATCCACGCTCGTGCTTCGAGGCTATTGGCAAGGGTTTCCTCGGTGCGAAAGGATTTTGAGCAGATAATGAACAGTGTGGAAGCCGCATCTAGGTGCAGTAACGTCTCTTGCAGATCTGCCGGATCCGCATTGGCCACATAGTGACATCGGATATTGCCTTGGAAGGGCTTTAATGCCGACGTGACCAGTCTCGGACCGAGGTCGGAGCCGCCAATCCCAATATTGACGACATCCGTAATGACCGCGCCCGAATAGCCAGTATGCTCGCCCCGGTTAAGCCTTTGCGCAATGGCCTGCATGCGGCCTCGGGTTGCCACCACGTCTTTGAATTTGTCGGTGTGTCCCTCGCTACTGGAGGCCCGCAGTAGCGTATGCAGTGCGGGTCTATTCTCTGTGTTGTTGACAGGTTTCCCGCTAAACAGGTCGACGATACTCTGGTGTAGCCCAGCCTGTGTTGCCAGATTGAGCAGAGATGCTAGAGCATCGTGGTTTAGTAGGTGTTTAGAGTAATCAAGTTGCAGGCCAGCAGCTTCGAGGGAAAATGTCTCAGCGCGACTATCATCCTCCTCGAAAAGTCGTTCTAGAGACGCCTGCTTCAATGCTGCAGCGTGGGCCTTTACCTCTGCATAGGCTGGAAGGTCTGGTAGGAGCATATGCGCTGTCATTGATGGTGCCTACCCTGTTTTAGTGATCTCGGTTGATCGATAGCTCCGTGAGACGTTCAAGGGCATCACGCGCTTTGCTGCAAGGTAGTATAGCCAATTTCTCCAGCGCGAGGTTATAGTGGTGTCTAGCTCGTGCTTGAGTGTAGTCGATGGAGCCGCACCGTCTGACGATAGCAATAATTTGATCGATCTGGTCGGTATTTTTTTCAGTGATTGCATGGCGGATAACCGCTTGCTCAGCAGCACTGGCCTCGCGTAGCGCGTGTATGAGGGGCAGGGTGACTTTACCCTCTGTGAGGTCATCCCCCACGTTTTTACCCATCGTGTCGGCATTGCCGTCGTAATCCAGAACATCGTCAATCATTTGGAAGGCGATGCCGAGGTTGAGGCCAAATTCTCGTAGGGTGTCCCGGTTTTTTTCCTTCTCGCCAGACAGAGTAGCAGCACCGTAGCAGGCCGCCGCGAACAGAATAGCGGTTTTTCGCGTAATCACGTCCAAGTATTGCACTTCATTCGTGTTTACATCACCTGCGCGGGTTAATTGCAGCACCTCACCTTCGGCGATAATATTGGTGGTCTCTGCCATATGGGTCAGTATAGGCATGCTTCCTAGCTGGACCATCAATTGAAAAGCGCGTGTATAGAGGAAGTCGCCGACTAATACTGAAGGGGCGTTGCCAAATTTAGCATTGGCGGTGGGGCGCCCACGCCGCAGAGTAGAAATGTCGACCACGTCGTCATGTAGCAGGGTAGCGGTATGAATAAATTCGACAATCGCAGCAAAGGTGACATGCTCGTCACTACACTCCCCTAAGGCGGAGGCGCTGAGGAGCACCAGCAGGGGCCGGAGTCGTTTGCCGCCGGCATCGATAATGTAATGCCCGACGTTTTCCACCATATCAACGTTAGAGTGGAGTTGTTCGATGATGAGTTGATTAACTCGCTCGAAGTCCTGTGCGACGGTGGCGTGTATCTGATGCATAGGGTGTGGTTGCGAATGAAAAGTGCAAGCGCATGCTAGGGTGCGCCCACTGACCTGTCAAGCTGGGGATGTTCGGACGACTCCGCCGAGACCAATCGCAACCCCTTGTTTTTATGTTAAATTAACCCTTGCTCCGCCCCTCCAATTTAAGTAAAATCGCCGCCCTCTGGACGCTACTGTGCTTGATTGCAGTCGTTAAGAGTCAATTCAACTGTTTGTGCCTGGCTCTGCCCCCTTGATTTACAAGGGATTATTTTAAATGCGAGAAGGCTAATTAAACGGAGCGCACTATGTACGCAGTAATAGAAAGCGGTGGCAAGCAACACCGTGTTATTGAGGGCGAGACCCTTAAACTGGAAAAAATTGAAGTACCCACTGGTGAAACTATTGAATTCGATAGGGTTCTGATGGTCGGTGGCGCTGAGATTAAGATTGGCACGCCGCTGGTCGCTGGCGGAAAAGTATCCGCTGAAGTGATTGCCCACGGACGTCACAAGAAGATCAAAATCATTAAATTTAATCGCCGTAAGCACTTTCGCAAAGAAACTGGCCATCGCCAGTGGTTTACCGAAGTGAAGATCACGGGTATTACGGCTTAAGGGAGGGCTTGGACAGTGGCACACAAGAAAGCTGGTGGTAGTACCCGTAACGGGCGCGATTCGGTAAGCAAACGTCTGGGCGTCAAATGCTTTGGCGGTGAGGCAGTGAAGGCAGGTAACATCATCGTGCGTCAGCGTGGCACGCGCTTTCACCCGGGAGAAAATGTGGGTATCGGCAAAGATCATACGCTGTTCGCGAAGGCAGATGGCAAGATAGAATTTATTGTTCGTGGCCCGAAAAGCCGCAAGTTTGTACAGGTCGTGAGCGCCTGAATCGATGGCATAGAAGCCAAGCGATCAAAGGCCTCGTCAATTGACGGGGCTTTTTTTTATGCCCACGATGGTCCCAGCTATCAGAGATTTTGGTGACTAAGCGATCAGATGCTCTAGTCAGGGGTAAAAATGAAATTTGTAGATGAGGCAAGTATCAATGTATACGCCGGCAAAGGTGGTAACGGCTGCCTAAGCTTCCGGCGTGAAAAGTACATTGAAAGAGGTGGGCCCGACGGTGGCGACGGGGGTGATGGGGGTAGTGTCATCGTCGAGGCTGATGAAGCCCTCAATACCATGATCGATTTCCGCTTTAAGCGCCATTATCGGGCTCAGACGGGTGAAACCGGTGCCGGCCGCAACTGCACTGGCAAGGGTGGGGAGGATTTGGTGTTGCGCGTGCCCCTGGGCACTACGGTGATTGATGAAGATCTGGGTGAAGTATTAGGGGACCTGTCAGTGCCTGGCCAACAGTTGGTCGTCGCGCAAGGAGGGTTTCACGGTCTGGGGAACGCTCGCTACAAATCCAGTACCAATCGTGCCCCCCGGCAGACATCGCCTGGCAGTGACGGAGAGGTTCGTAGTTTGAAGCTGGAGCTTAAAGTGCTGGCAGACGTGGGTCTTCTGGGGCTGCCAAATGCGGGTAAATCGACGCTGATTCGCTCAGTATCTGCCGCTAAACCTAAGGTAGCAGACTATCCGTTTACGACTCTGGTACCCAACCTCGGTGTGGTGAGTGTAGAGGCTCACCGAAGCTTTGTTATGGCGGATATTCCCGGTTTGATTGAGGGTGCCTCTGACGGGGCGGGTCTTGGTATTCGTTTTCTCAAGCATCTGACACGCAATCGTATTCTGTTACATCTGATCGATATGGCGCCGTACGACGGAGTCGAGCCCGCAGACGCCGCGTTGACCATCGTGCGGGAACTGGAGCGCTTCAGCCCTACGCTCGCTCAGCGTGAACGCTGGCTGGTGCTTAACAAAAGCGACCTAGTGGACGCGGAGACATTCGCGCAGCGCCGCGACGCGGTGTTGGCGGCGCTAGACTGGCATGGCCCTGTGTACTCCATTTCCGCGATTCGATCAGAGGGCACAGCGCCCATGTGCGGTGATCTGATGAGATATTTGGAGGAGTGCCGCGCGCGCGAAGCGGCGCAGCCTGAGTTAGCCGATGCCGAGAAAGAACTGCAAAGCCGCATGCAACTTGAAGGTCGACAGCGTATCGATGAACTTCGTGCAGAGCAGAGTCGCGCGCCGTTGGAAGACGATGATATTGATGATATCGATGATGATGACGATTTTGAAGTTGATGTCGAGTATCGTCCATAGGACAGCAAATGACTGAACGAGCAGAAATTGCCAGCGCGCGACGCTGGGTAGTCAAAGTGGGCAGTGCACTGCTCACCAATGACGGCCGTGGTCTTGATGTTGATGTCATTTCGGCATTGGCGAAACAGGTGGCACAACTGCGCGAGTCAGGTTGTGAGGTGGTCTTGGTGTCCAGCGGCGCGGTAGCGGCGGGCATTGTGCGCCTGCGTTGGGATGCGCGTCCACAGCTGATACACGAGCTTCAGGCGGCTGCAGCGGTGGGACAGTCGGCGCTAATACAAAGCTATGAGACAGCCTTCAAGCGCTACGGTATTGCCACCGCGCAAATATTGTTGGTACACGACGATGTGGTTGCTCGAGACCGCTATCTGAATGCACGCCGTACCCTTCAGACGCTACTAAACCTGGGGGTGGTGCCCATCGTCAATGAAAACGATACCGTGGTCACAGAGGAAATCCGCTTTGGAGATAACGATACGTTGGCAGCTCTGGTGGCCAACCTTATCGATGCGGATGTGCTGGTTCTGCTAACCGATCAGGAAGGTTTTTGTGAGGAGGATCCTCGTCGTAATCCTGCGGCAAAGCTAATCGAGTCGTGTGGTGTAGACGACGTTCGGTTGGACGACATGGCAGGAGAAGGCGGCATTCTGGGTCGGGGTGGGATGGTGACGAAGCTGCGCGCTGCGCGACTGGCAGCCCGTTCTGGCACAGAGACGGTGATTGCGTCGGGCAGAGTGGATAACATTCTAAATAGCGTGGTCGCAGGTGCCAATGTTGGAACCTGGCTAAAGACTGACAAACCGCCACATAATGCACGCAAACAGTGGCTAGCAGGTATGGAGCAGACTTCAGGGCGTGTAGAATTGGATGAGGATGCGGTGCGCGTCCTGATTGAATCTGATAGCAGTTTGCTGCCTGCAGGCGTGTGCAATGTGCAGGGAGATTTTGCGCGGGGCGATATGGTGTCTTGCCATGACTCCCAAGGCCGTGAAGTAGCCCGCGGACTGGTGAACTACAGTTCGGTTGAAACCCAGCTTATCATGGGTTTACCTTCAAGTGACATCGAGTCCACTCTCGGTTACCGGGGCGATGAAGAACTGATCCGCCGCGATAATCTGGTTCTGTTTTAGGCACTATCCGTCGGGCACTGGGTAGGCTTGGGCTGGCCGACCTAGCTCAGCCAGCGTCCCAGAGATGTCTTCACCCAGAGGAAGTTCATGAGTTTCTTCATGCCCTCTGCGCTTTTGGCACTGTAGGGATAGCCATTTTGCATTTTTCCACCGAAGCGATCGATTACGATGGGCATTTCATGGCAATAGCCGCGGATGCCTTTCTTGCCGTTGACCTGGCCCAGCCCTGAGTTTTTCTTCCCCCCAAACGGTGCGGCGGGAATACCATAGCTCACTGCCATGTCGTTGACACTGCAGGCGCCGGTATCGATGGCTGCCGCTAACCGGTATCCCTTTTCTTTATCTTTGGTCCACACGTTACCATTGAGCCCAAACTCAGAATCATTGGCCAGGGCCACGGCTTCATTTTCGTTATCCACTTTTTGGATGCACAAAACGGGGCCAAATGTCTCCAGCAGCATGATGTCCATACTATTATCGACCCCTGTAATGACGGTAGGCTCGTAGTACAGACCCGGAAGATCCGGATTACGGCGCCCCCCCATCAGAATGTTGGCACCTTTCGTTCGGGCGTCTTCCACGTGGGCTTCGATGATGGTCATCTGTCTGTCCCAGAATACGGCGCCGATATCTTCATCCCAGCCGTGTTGTGCACCCTGGCGCAGGCCCTTACCTTTTTCGAGTACCAGACGCATGAATTCGTCGTAGACGTCCTTCACCACGTAGATGCGCTCTGTGCCGCAGCAGTAATGGCCAGTGTTCATGCACGAGCCTACCCAAGCGCCATCTGCGGCACGGTCTAGGTCGGCATCAGCGCATACGATCATAGCGTCGTTGCCGCCCAGTTCCAGTGTGCAGGGGATCAATTGACTGGCGGAGGCTTCGGCGACCTTGCGGCCGGTGGCGACTGAGCCGGTAAAGGATACTTTGTCCACGCCGCCACGCACGATGGCGGCACCGGTTTCGCCATCACCCAGGAGCACTTGTAGCACGCCTTCAGGCAGACCCGCCTGGAGAAAAATTTCCTCTGCTAATTTTGCCGAATAAGGGGTGACCTCAGAGCCTTTTGCAACCACGGCATTACCCGCCAGTATGGCCTGAGCTACCTGGTTCATGACCAGTACAAAAGGGCCATTCCAGGGTGTAATGAGTCCCACGACACCCAGCGGCTTGTAAAGAATGCGCAGTTGTTTCATCAAGCCCAAAATGCCGTGTACCTTACGCTTGCGCGGCTTGAGGAACTTCTCGGCATTTTTAGCGTAGTAGCAGAGCTGATCTGCGACCGAAAAGACCTCCATACTCATGGCATCAGTGCGGGCTTTACCTGTTTCCTTGACCACTACGTCGATGATGTCGTCTTGGCGTTCGAGCACAATTTTCAATGCACGTTCGACCAGGGCGGCGCGCTCTTTCATGCTAGTGGCAGCCCAAGCGGGCTGTGCCGCTCTGGCTTTAGCAATGGCATTAGCGACATCCTCTGCATTGGCGCAAATCATTTCACCTGTGAGTTCCATCGTGACGGGACTGCGCAGCTGTAGATGACGTCGAGAATCTGTGGATTCGATGGGTTCGTAGATAGACATGGTGGCCTCCTCCTTTGGATTGGATAAACTAATGGTCATTAGTTTGGGTGTCAATGTCTTTTGCGCGCACGCTGACTGACCAATAAAGTCAGTCGTCGGACGGGTGGGTTCTGACCTATCAATCCGGAACATACTGGTATGGCACTTACAAGTGGTGTCGAATGTGGAATAATGCGCGACTTCTCACTAAACCTCTTACAGCGAGTCTGCCGGTGTCCCCAACTCAGTTACTCATTGTCTATTGCCTGGGCATCGCCGGATTTTCTTTGATAGGCGGTCTGTTGCCCGGCTGGATCAAAATGACTCACACTCGCACCCAGCTGGTGATGAGTCTGGTCTCAGGTTTGATGCTTGGTGTGGCGTTTTACCATCTGTTACCCCATAGCGCGGCAATGGTCGGAGGCTCGCATGGTATTGATACAGCGGTCTGGTGGTTGATGGTTGGTCTTGTCGTTATGCTGCTGCTGCTGCGCGTATTTCATTTTCACCAACACGACTTCACCGATGAAGATCTAGCGCAGCATGATCACCATCACCATCACCATCAGCACGGTGAGCATGAGAGCCCCGTCCACGGTTTAAGCTGGGTCGGTCTTAGTCTTGGACTGGCAGTGCACACCCTTATCGATGGTGTGGCACTCGGCGCGGTAATGCTTGCTAGCAGCTCGGCAGGTGGATTAATCGGGATTGGTGTATTTCTCGCTATACTGCTGCATAAGCCTCTCGATGCTATGTCTATTGTCACGGTGATGGCAGCGGGAGGGTGGAGCCGCAAAGCACAAACCAGCGCGAATCTGGTGTTTGCCCTTATGTGCCCGTTGGGAGCGCTGCTGTTTTTCTTCGGCGTGGATGTCGTGGCGGATAGCCGCAATTATTTAGTGGCGGCAGCGCTGGCGTTTTCCGCCGGTGCGTTCATTTGCATTGCGTTGAGTGACTTATTGCCTGAGGTGCACTTTCACAGTCACGACAGGACCAAGCTGACCCTGGCTTTTCTTTTAGGGCTGGCCCTTGCGTATGCGATTGGCAGCGTGGAGCCTGCCGGCATTCACATCTCCACGCATTAATCTTGAGGAAGATCGATATGGTCAAACGGACTATTTATCCCCCGGTTTGGTTGCTTTTGGGTCTTACGACGATCTTTGCTTGTAATGAATATTTTGCGGGGCCACGCTTCACTAGTATTGCAGGGCAGGTGCTGGGCGGAGTATTCCTTATTATTGGGCTGTGGCTGCTGGTGACCGCGGGAGGTTTGTTTAGCCGCGCCAAAACAGGTGTCATACCCTTTCGTAATGTGTCTACACTAGTGACTGGAGGAATTTATCGTTACACGCGCAATCCCATGTATCTGGGTATGTCCTTAGTCTTATTGGGGTGCGCAGTTACGGTCGGCGCCAGCGTGGCTTTGTTGGTGCCCCCGGTGTTCGCTGTCATCATCGAGCTGCGTTTTATTCGGCAGGAAGAGGCGATGCTGCGGGACATTTTCCCCGAACAGTTTGCTGCTTATTGTGGACGCGTTAGGCGCTGGATTTAGTCAGCAACGTTTTTTGCTATAGTGTACTCACGTCCCCATTGTGGAGAAAAATATGACCTTTAAATGTATATCGATTGATGAAGCCAAGGCGCTGATAGACAAGGGCGGTATCACTATTGCGGATGTAAGAGATGCGGACACCTATCTTGCGAGCAATATTGAAAACGCGATCAATATCCAGCAAGAGAGTATGGATGCGTTTTTAGCAGCAGCGGATAGAGACCAGCCGCTGTTAGTCTATTGTTACCATGGAAACTCTAGCCAAGGCGCGGCAGATTATTTTTTTAACCAGGGCTTTGAAGACGTTTACAGTATGGACGGTGGCTATGAAGCCTGGCGGTTAAAGTATTAAAGCCCTATTCTTATGAGTACTTTCAGAATGCGCCTAGGCTGTAAGGCGTAATCGAAATCATCCCAGCGAAGCGGTGTGTCACCTATGCCCAAATCAATGGCGCAGTAACGCATGCACTTACTGGCCCACTCTATTAATATTGCCCCCTCAAACGCTTAATTTATTGTGAGTGCAACTTATGTCACTAGACTTCGATGGTGCCCGTCTGCCGAATCCTAACCTGCGCGAAGAACACCATGAGTGGCGCAGACAACTGCGCAAGTTTATCGATAGTGAGATTATGCCTTATGCCGAGGATTGGGATGAGACCTCCCATATCCCTATTGAGCTCTGGCCGAAGGCGGCGGCTGTGGGCCTCCTCGGTTTGGGGTATCCAGAAGAGTTTGGCGGCGTCAAGGAAGGTATTGACTCATGGCATCTGTGGATTGCCAATGAGGAGTTGGCACGTATTGGGGTTGGCGGTATTCCCGCTAGTTTGATGGTGCACGGTATTGGTCTGCCTCCCGTCATCAATTGGGGCTCACAAGCACTGAAGGAGATGGTCGCCCCCCCAGTGCTGGCGGGTGAGAAGCATATTGCCTTAGGCATCACTGAGCCCGGCGGCGGCTCCGATGTGGCACAGTTAGCAACGACTGCTGTGCGTGACGGGGACCACTACATCGTGAATGGTTCCAAGACCTATATCACCGGCGGTATGCGCGCAAATTGGGTATCCACTGCGGTGCGCACGGGTGGAGAGGGATCAAGGGGTGTCTCGATGTTGTTGATACCGACCGATGCGGAAGGTTTCAGTCGCACGCAGCTGGATAAAAAGCAGGGGTGGTGGGCATCTGATACCGCCACGCTTTACTTTGATAACGTGCGTGTGCCGGTAGAGAATCTTATTGGCGAGGAAAATCAGGGCTTTCTTGTCATCATGACCAATTTTAATGGCGAACGCATGGCGATGGCGGCTGCGATGGAAGCGTTTGGTCGCGTGTGTCTTGAAGAAGCCGCAGAGTGGGCGTGCGAGCGTAAGACTTTCGGTAAGCGACTGGCAGATCATCAGGTGATTCGACATAAAATCGTTCAGATGAAACAAAAACTGAACGCAACCCAGGCCTATATCCGTATATGCTTTGAGTCGCTCGAGGCGGGCAACGCGAACCCTGGTGATATTGCGTTGCTTAAGGTCCAGGCCAGTGAAACTATGGAGTTCTGTGCCCGCGAAGCGATGCAGATTCTGGGGGGTATTGGGTATATGCGTGGCAGTCGAGTGGAGCGCATTTATCGCGAGGTTCGGGTTAACGCCATCGGCGGCGGTTCCGAGGAAATTATGCGCGATTTGGCCGCGCGCCAGTACGGGTTATAGAGATGAAATTATGGCATTGCAGCGGTGCGCGCTCACTACGTCCTTTGTGGGCATTGGAGGAGATGGCGCTGGAGTATGAGGTGGAAATACTGCCTTTTCCTCCGCGCATGTTCGAGCGGGAATATCTGAAGGTCAATAGCCTTGGGACAGTGCCTTACTTCGTAGACGGTGATATCGAGATGACCGAGTCCACTGGTATTTGCCAGTATCTGGTGGATCGTTATCAGCGCTATGATTTTGGGCTGCAGCCCTCTCACCCTGAATATGGCGCTTACTTGAATTGGCTGCATCATTCTGACGCCACCCTGACGTTTCCCCAGACGATTGCTATGCGTTACTATTTCTTGGAGCCTACGCCTGAGAAGCAGGCAGTGGCTGATGATTACAGCAAGTGGTATATCTCGCGGCTGCGGCGTCTGGATCGTCACCTTGAGTCCCATGAATATTTGGTGGACAACCGCTTTACTATCGCCGATATAGCGATTGGTTATGCCCTGTATCTTGGTCGGGCGCTGAAGCTTGATGGACAATACAAACCGCAGACGACTGCCTACCTGCAACGACTAATGGATCGCCCGGGCTTTAAGCGGGCTGATGAACAGGGTGAGCCTTTATCGCTGCCCGGTGCGGAGTAAAAATAAATGAGCGCTAGTGAGCAGGAACTGAAGGAGTTTCGGGTTGAAGTGGCAGCCTGGATGAAAGACAACAAGCCCGCTGACCCCGGCTTTCTGTTGCCCCAGACCTTTATGGAGGTGGGGGACGAGCGACAACTGGAATTTCTGCGGAACTGGCAGCATAAGATTTGGTCTGCGGGTTATCTCGGTATGGCTTGGCCTAAAGAATACGGTGGTTGCGGCGTGGACGCCATTTACCAGAGCATTGCTGACAAGGAAATGCGGCGTCTTGCCGTTCCGATTTGTTTTAATGTGATCGGGTTGGGGTGGGCCGGGCCTCTCATCAATCATATCGGTAGCGAGCAGCAAAAATCGAAGTATTTAAAAGGCATTCTCAATGCGGAAGATGTCTGGTGCCAGGGTTTTTCTGAGCCTGATCACGGGTCAGATCTTGGTAACGCTCAGACCCGCGCTGTGCGCGATGGTGATGAGTATATCCTCAATGGCCAAAAGATCTGGACCACCATGGGTAACTTCGCCAAGTATATGATTTTGCTGGCGCGCACCAACCCAGATGCACCCCGTAAATATGACGGGCTGTCCTTCTTCCTCTCGCCCATGCAGGTGTCGGGCATTGACACGCGTCCCATCCGCAAGCTCACCGGTGAATTTGGCTTCACAGAAACCTTTTTTACGGATGCGCGCATTCCCGCCGATAGCATAATGGGTGAGGAGGGGCAGGGCTGGAAGATTGCGATGCAGACGTTGCAGTATGAACGCGGGGCTGAGGCCGGTGCCGCTGGTGGGCAGTCTATGGTGCGGATTACGGTCGATGACATGATTAGCCAGCTGGACGGTGTCAGACGAGACGGAGCACCGGTACTCGAAGATCCCGTGGTGCGTGACCAGGTAGTACAAGCCATTATGGAGGAAAAGGCGCTGTTTTTAGGGGATCGACGTTCTCATATTGGACACTTGACTACCGATTATCCGGGTTCGTTACCTCTGTCGCACAAATTACGGGGTACCGAAATGACTCGGCGCATGCGCCAACTAGCGATCAACTTGCAGGGCGCTGAGGGCGCTCTGTATGTTGGCGATGATGATGCACGTCAGGGAGGGTTTTGGCAGCGTGCCTATTTGAACAGTTTCTCTGCCACGATTGGTGGCGGTACCAGCCAGGTCCAGGCGAATATTATTGCGGAACATGTACTCGGCTTGCCGAAGTAGGGAATGACTATGTCGCTTATTGGAAATACAACCCTGAGCTTCACTGAAGAGCAGGCTATGTTGTTGGATGTGGCAAGAGAATTTTGTCGCGATAAATCGCCTATTACGGCGGTGCGAGCCCAGTTGGATTCTGATTGCGGTTTTGACCAGGCACTCTGGGATGAAATGGTGTCGCTGGGTTGGGCTGGGATTGCTTTGCCTGAGTCCTGCGGTGGCTCTGGATTGGGCGTGGGTGCTTTGGTTCCGGTGGTCGAGGCTATGGGGCGTGCGATGTTGGGTACTCCTTTGATCAGTAGCGCATTAGCCGGACAGTTGTTGCTGCGCGCTGGTAATGCGCAGCAGACTGAACGGCTGTTACCCAATATTGCAACCGGTGTTCCGGCAACGTTGGCACTGTTGGATAATGGGGACTGGGGTGACGATGGCATAGGACTGATACTGGATGATGAGTGTGTACTGCGTGGTATGAAAAAATGTGTGCCAGACGCGTCCGTTGCCAGCATTTTTGTTGTGTCGGTGTCCTTTAAGGGCAGTGCAGCCTTGGCGATTGTGCGCGCGGATCAACTGGTTGCAGCATCACTAAGTCCCAATACACTGATCGATCAGACTAAGCGTGCGGCCAATGTCGATTTCAGTGGTATAACCGTTGATGAGAACAACATTATTGTGGGCCCTGCCGTCGCTGCTGCGCTGCGAGATGTCCGCCTGTTGGGTGCTCTATTGGTCGCAGCCGAAGCGACCGGCAGTGCAGCCGCTTGTCTGGACACCACGGTGGAGTATCTTAAGACGCGCAAACAGTTTGGCAAGCTGATTGGTTCTTATCAGGCGTTAAAGCATCCGGCTGTGGACATACTCACTCAGGTCGACTCAGCGCGCTCATTTATTTACCATGCCGCCACGCTGGTCAGTGATGACGCCCTTAATGCCGATGCAGAGATTGCCTGTCGTATGGCGAAGGCTCAAGCCTGCCAGACTCTCCTATACGCGGGAGACCGAGCTGTACAGTTTCACGGCGGCATGGGTTTCACTTACGAGTGCGACGCCCAACTCTATATTCGCCGCGCCCAGTGGAGTCAGCAGCAGTTCGGAGATGTTCAGCATCATCGTAAGCATCTCGCTACGCTTTTGTTGGGTTAATACCGCGGCGCTTACGGCTTTGAATAATGACTGTTCTCGCTGCTGTAGGGTCGTACAATCGTATATACTTGTTCATCCCACCGACATTTTGACTTAGTTTCTCTTATGGTAAAAAAGCAGCGCGGCTTTAAGGCCACTATTTTGCCTCGCACCCTGTCTGCGTCATTCGCGGGAATTAGGGCGGGCAGCGCACTGGCCGCAGACAGTGTTGTGCAGCGGGTGTTGGGTCGCGGTCCAGACGATGCTGATTCCGAGTTTGCCCGCCGCGAAGCGCGGCAGTTTGTGCGGGAGTTGGGCAAACTCAAGGGCACCTATATAAAAATTGGCCAAATGCTGGCGTTGTTCGGAGAGCAGTTTCTTCCCCGGGTACTGGTGAACGCGCTGCGTGACCTTTCTGACCAGACTGAGCCTCTGCATTGGGACGCCCTTGAGTCGTCCGTCCGCGACAGTCTGGGTGAGCGCTATCAGACGTTAGATATTGATCCGGTGGCGATTGCAGCGGCCTCATTGGCTCAGGTGCATTTGGCAAGAGTGCGTTCTAGTGGTGATTGGATTTGCTTGAAATTACAGTACCCTGGACTGGCACAGGTGATCGATGCTGACTTTGATGCGGTCGTGCGTATGTTGTTACTGGCCCGGTGGGTGAAATCGGGCCGCGACTTGGATGACTGGCTCGAATCCATGCGTGAACACCTACACAACGAGATCGATTACCGGCGTGAGGCTGCCTCTACGAGAAAAATGAGCGAGTTGGTAGCGGGTGTGCACGGTACTTCTACCCGCTACCATGTACCTCAGCTCTACCCCTATTACTGCACCGATACGGTGCTGGCCATGGAGTATATCGAGGGTGTCTCGGTGGTTGACCCCGATGTGGCTGGGCTATCGCTTCAGCGGCGTAATGCATTGGGCAAAGGCATGCTCGAACTGTTTTTTTATGAGCTCTACGAGTGGGGGATGCTGCAAACAGACCCCAATTTTGGTAACTATCTCCTGCGACTGGATGATCGTCGTAAGAAGATAGCGAGTGATGAGCTGGTACTGCTTGATTTTGGTTCTGTGCTGCATTGTTCTGAACATTTTCTGCGCAACCTTCGCCAGACCATTGAAGCAGGACAGCAGCAAGACTACCCGCGCCTGGTTGAAGGGCTGATTGGCCTAGGCTGCTTACAGGAAGAGACCACTGAAGAAGGTCGCAAAATTTTTGCTGATTTCTGCATGCATTTACTGGAACCACTGCGCTCGCCGGAGCAACTGCCGACTGAGTACCTTAATGCCAGCGGAGAGTATTGTTGGGGAAAATCTCAATTGATGCGTCGAGCAGCTAAGAAAGCTGCCATGGCCACGACCAGTCGCCACTTTGCCACGCCCTCGCGGGATTTTGCTCTGATTGCCCGCAAATTGACTGGATTATTTAATTTTATCGCGGCACTGGATGCCGAGTTCAACGCTCACGAAATGGTGCGATTACACATCCGTCGTTGGCAGACAAAGGACCGAAATGCCGCGAAACAATAAAGGTAAGGACGACAACTCTCGGGCTATACCCACGTCAAGGGTCAGCCGGTTTGCGCGCATGGCCCGTATGGTAGGCGGTGTTGCTGGGGGAATGCTAGCTGAGGGCGGCCGCCAGTTGAGCGCCGGAAAACGACCCAAAGCCAAGGATATGCTGCTGACACCGGCCAATGCACGGCGTGTTGCGGACCAGCTGGCTACTATGCGTGGCGCTGCGATGAAGGTGGGACAAATCCTCTCTATGGATACGGGCGAGTTCCTACCACGGGAACTCGCTGATATTCTGGCGCGTCTGCGTGATGATGCTCAGCACATGCCTCCGCAGCAGTTGCAGCGGGCGATGTGTGATGCCTATGGCCCGGATTGGGAGTTGCTGTTCTACGATTTTGAAATGAAACCGCTGGCCGCGGCCTCGATTGGTCAGGTACATAGAACCCTCTCTCCAGACGGTCGCGACATCGTATTGAAAGTGCAGTATCCGGGCGTTGCAGATAGTATCGACAGTGACGTGGATAACATCGCCAGCCTGTTAAAGCTGTCGGGCCTGTTGCCTGCCGATATTGATATACAACCCCTTTTAGATGACGCCAAGGTACAACTCAAGGACGAGACAGACTACCTCAAAGAAGCTGAGTTCCTTGCGGCCTTTGGCCAATTGTTGCATGCAGATGAACGCTTTGTGGTGCCTGAGGTGTTGCTGGAGTTGACGCATCGTAATGTGCTGGCCATGACCTATGTGAGCGGCAGTCCGATCGAGAGTGTTATCGACCTGCCGCAGGCAGAGCGCGACCGAGTAATGACTGCCCTGATTGAGTTAATGTTGCAGGAATTTTTTGAGCTGAGAATGGTTCAGACCGACCCCAATTTCTCCAACTACCAGTATAAACACGACACGGGTGAAATCGTGTTGCTTGATTTCGGTGCGACTCGACGCTTCAAAGCGAGCTTCGTCAACGATTATAAGAGACTAGCACGTGCTGCCATAGCAGGTGATAAAGTTAAATTAGTGGCTGCGTCTGAACGCCTTGGATATTCTATGGGAGAAGCAGGAAGTGACTATCAGAACATGGTGCTGCAGTTTCTGACGCTGGCCTTGGAGCCTTTGCGGCTCGATATAGATTACGATTTTGCGCACTCTGATATGGCGCACAATATATCGAAATTGGGGGGGGAGGTCGCTAGCTTTAAAGATTCATGGCAGGTCCCACCTTCTGCTGCTGTTTATTTTCATCGTAAAGTCGGTGGTATGTTTATGCTGGCCAGCCGGTTGAAAGCCCGAGTCAACGTGTACCAGCTGATGCAGCGTTGGCTTGTCTGAGATTTACACGCATATTATTTTCGGGTAGATTTCTTGCGTTTCGTTTTGCTTGGAAGTGCGCTTTTACGTAAATCCTCGAACGAGGATTTCAAGCAGCTCGCGTAAAAAGCCGGATCCGGCAACATGTCGCGACACGCGGTGAACGAGATACTGATGATGCCCTTTTTGTCCTGCACGGAACTGTAAACGATGTGGAACAGGCCTACGTTGGGCAGCAGCGGGCCCAGGCTGATGGAATCGATCAGCGCCGCACCACACATGTAGAGCTGCAGTGGTGGTCCTGGCACGTTGGTTACGATGGTATTGAACACGGTGCTGGCCTCGGCCAAACCGGTCGCACTGGCGGTGCGAATGGCGAGCGACAGTACATTTCCAGGCATGACGTCCGTCAGATCGACAGCGAAGCGTGGCCCAAGTGCCTCGGCATAGGCCTTCGCAGATAGCGCCTCATCGTGCACTGCAGCTAGTCGAGCGATGGGATCGACAATATCCGTGCGCAGAGCTACATTCATAAACCCCACCATGTTGCCGCCGGCAGCGCGCTCCTCTGCAGAGCGCACATCGATCGGACAGCCGGTAACCAGGGTTTGTGTGGGCAGTTCGTCCTTACTCTCGAGATATTGACGTATGCCGCCGGCGACGATCGTTAACATGACGTCATTAATGGTGGCGCCCGGGTGCGTATTTTTTATGGCGCGCACCACTTCGAAATCAAACTTGCTTGCCCCTACCACGCGGTGTCGCGAAATCCTGCCTTGGAAACGGGTCTTTGGCTTGTCCTCAAGATTATGAAAATGTTTTTCTTCCCTGCCGGCACGCAAACGCCGCAACGTGGGTACAGTCTCTTTTAGCATGTCAAACACTTGGCCCGGCTTGCGCCAAGCGTCCATGTAAGCGCGCCCTAGCATTTTTGGAGTGGGGAGTCTTTCCACAATCCATGGAGGCGCTTCACCCACGTCTCTGGTCTCAGGTGTAATATCGTGCACGATATTCATAAACTGGGTGCCAGTGGCGCCATCCATAGCACAGTGATGCACTTTCATCAGGAGCGCAAAACACCCTGGAGGATAGCCCTTGATGTTATTGAGCCCTTCGATGACATAGATTTCCCACATGGGTTTGTCGCGCCGCAGAGGCTGGGAGTGTATGCGGGCAGTCAATATACACAGCTGGCGCCAGTCTCCCGGTTTAGGTAACGCGATATGGCGCACATGGTATTCCATGTCAAAGTCTGGGTCTTCTATCCAGTATGGCCGACCAAGGTTATACGGCACAAAGGCCAGTTTACGACGAAAAATAGGCGATAGATGCGCACGGCTTTCTAGCATATTCAATATCTGTTTAAATCGAACTTTGCTATTAGGCGCTGTGGATTGATCGTAGATATTGACTAAGCCAATATGTTGCGGAAGACCGTCCAGTTCGGCGTGCAGGAACATGGCGTCCTGTCCGGATAACTGCTGCATTTTTTTTAATCTCCTTCGATTCGTCGCATCAATGTGCAGCATACGTGCATTACAACTGCCGTCAATACACCCTGATGCATATCAGGGATAGAGCTGCTGAATTAGTGAAGTCGATCATCTGCCCAGACCGAGCTATCAACGCGCCTACGAATTGCTGGAGGCGAACAATTATCCTGCAACGGGTACCCATGATCGTAACAATAACGGCAGGCTTGGATAAGTTGGGCGGCATGTCCAAATCTAATTTTGGTCGTTGCCGCTCAGCAGAGCTGTTTCAATAATGCGTGAAAAGGGCAGGTGATTGCGCGCTGCTCGCAACGGCATTCTGCTGGCTAATCGCTCGCCGGGTGTTGCGCTAAGATGACCACGCGCGATGGCCAATAATGTCAGTGGAGCGCTGTAGTTAATGATACCCATAGGCGGGCTTCATACCTTTACCGCCACCAATTGCTTGCCAATGTTGCCGCCGCTAAACAGGTTTATCAATGCCTGCGGCAACTGTTCAAAGCCGTGTAGGACAGTCTCCCGATGGCGCAATGCTCCGCTGTCCAGATGCTGGAGTAGTACCTCGATAGCCTCGGGAAACCGCTTCGCATAGTCCAGTACAATAAATCCTTCCATGCGGGCGCGGCGATACACTAGGTTAAAGTAATTCACCGGACCGGCAACAGGTCCGGTGACATTATAGCGAGAGATACCACCACACAGCACCACGCGGGCGCGCTCCGCAAGGTTGTTGAGTGCGATATCGAGAATGTCGCCACCTACATTATCAAAGTAAACATCCAGCCCATTGGGGCATAACTCGGACACTCGCTGCGCCGTGTCTTCAGATTTGTAGTCGATAGCGGCATCAAAGCCTAGATCAGAGACCAGCCACTCACATTTTTCTCTGCCTCCAGCGATGCCTACAACGCGTGCCCCGGCAATGCTAGCCAGTTGGCCCGCAATTGAACCGGTTGCGCCGCCAGCGCCTGACACCAGTACCGTGCTACCTGCTTGCGGTTTGCCGATATCCAGCATACCAAAATATGCGGTCAGGCCGGTGATGCCGAGTACGTTCAGTGCTGCGGGAAGAGATACCGTCTTAGGTATTGCTCGCAGGGGAATTGAGCGCCCATCACTGGCAAGGTAGCGCCGCCAGCCTAGAGGCCCGGACACCATTGTTCCTATAGGAAACTTAGGGTTGTCCGATTGCAGGACAACACCCGCACCCTGGCCACGCATCACATCGCCGATCTGCAACGGCGCGATGTAGTCTGCCCTCGCCTCCATCCAGCCCTTCATCGCTGGTTCCACCGCAAGATAGTGGACTTCCACCAACACGTCGCCGGCATTTAGGGTTGGCATGGGCAGATCTACCAGGTCAAAATTTGCTGGCTCGATGTCACCCTGGGGGCGTGCCGAAAATAGAATATGTTGATTATGGCGCTCAGTACTCATGCAGTTCCTTTTAGCGGGTTACAGGGGGGCACCAGCAATTCATAGCCCCAGGCCTTCAGTGTTTCCGGATGTTGCGAGAATACGTCGTTCATTGATGCGATGGTTTCAGCGGATAAGGACGCTATCTTCCCTGTGTTCAGATCTGTAATCGGACGACGGAGGGTGCCATCGATGGAGTGGATTTCAAAGCTGGCTTCAGTATTCATATCACTCAATTCCGGCATAAATTGGGCGATTTTCTGGCACGCCTTCGTTGGGTTCAGAACCAGAGATTCGTAGGTCAGCACCAGTGCGCCATTCAGTTCGCGGGTGTTCTCGAGTTGAGTGCGCAGGCACATAATGGAAAAGTTCGCGGCACGCTTCACGCTCCAGTTGTTGCGCCGCATCAACCCCTCGCTGTGTGCATAGGGGTTCCTCACCATAATAATGAATTTCACCGGCTTAAAGTTCGCCAGAATTGCTTGTGTGCGGATAATGTTGGGTGGACTTTTTTCCAACAGAACAGCTTTTTTTGTGTCCCAATAGGTCTCCCAAACGGCCTTAATCTGAGGCCAGGGCAAAACGTGATCGCGATTCCACGGTTTTTCGCGCATCACAGTTACTAGCTCGGGCAGGGATTGCCCTTCGAGCGGCAGTGAAGATACGTTAGTGGAAGTAGAGATTAGCCTCCACAGTAGTGTCGAGCCGGAATAGGGCGGGCAGAGAACAAAAAGGTAGCAGGACATAGAGGGTTCGCAGCGTCACCGGTGATGTGTCAACAGGTTGTTATTACATCAACACTAGCAGAGCAGGCGACGTTGATCTATATTTGATACGATAAAATACTGGCATCTGTTAACTCATGTGAATCGCAGGGATTACATCATGACAAGTTTGTTATTTTCTCTATTTTTGATCGCCATGATATCCACTATGGTCAACAAGCGGATATTTTCACTGGCTACTTTTAGCGTCGCGTTGATTTTGACCCTCTATTGGTTTACTTATCAACTGACTGATACTTTGGATATATTGCTCTAGCTGAGGCGATCTTTATGCATATTGATAATTTCCGGCTATTCAACGCCATCGGGCTCATCCTCGTCAGTGCGGTGTTGTGTAACGCTTTTTATGGGCAATTCGTTGGCGGTGACCTCCCATGCCCACTTTGCCTGCTGCAGCGGGTCGCGCTTGTCGCTGTGATGTATGGTTTGTTACTCAATGTTGTTTATGGGGCAAAGCCGCTCCACTATTCCATTATCCTCATTAGTGCTTTTCTGGGCGCTGCCATTGCCATGCGGCAAGTATTGTTGCATATCATTCCTGGCACCCCGCCGTATGGTGCCCCCTTTCTTGGTTATCACTACTACACATGGTCATTCGTCGTCTTTTCGTTGGTGATACTCGGTACGGGCGTGATCAGCGCGTTTAGTATTCAGTACTCTAAGGGCTCGTATGTGTCCTTCAAGTATCAACAGTGGTTCTGCAAGTTAGCCATTGGCATCGCGCTGCTGGTAACGTTGGGTAACGCCATCTCTGCATTGATAGAATGTGGTCCTGGTCAGTGCCCCGAAAATCCGGTGTCTTACAAGCTGCTAAGCAGGCAGTAAGGACAATGTGCCTTCCTCAGTAAGGCTTCCGAGGCATTGCATGCGACCTGTTCAACGGTGATCTGACGCTCGTTAGAGTGTGCCCTTGTAGCTGGCGGAAGGGCCAATGATAAACACTAGAAGGGCGGTTCGCGTGAAGCTTGTCTATACTCATCCAAATATTGCTGTGCTCGTACAGGCCCATAGCCTGATAGACCAGGCCGAGATTGAGTGTGTATTGCGTAACGAATACGCCTCTGGCGCTATGGGTGAATTAGCGCCTATCAATGCTTGGCCCGAGGTCTGGGTTGTAGATGATAGAGACTTCGACAGGGCTTCCTTAATCGTTGAGGCGTCACAGCGAGCCGTTGAAGGCCCAGACTGGCAGTGTGCTCAATGTGCCAATTGCAGCCCTGCAACATTTGATACGTGCTGGCAATGTGGAAGCGAGAGGGTGTCGCCAACGTAACGGACTAAAATTGATAGAATCGGCGGACGAATAGCTATTGGCGCCACGGGTTCGCACCCGCTATTTTCCGTATACTTATGTTGTCAGGCTCTTTGTGATCATTCAAAATGTAAAGTGATGGGTTGACAGCTCTATTAGCGGCTTTGATCAACCATCTGTTATCACCAATTAGCGTATTCCTAGTGAATTCAATGCAATAGAACTGTGAGGATCAAGAGCGTGAGAAATATTTTATATGCTGGATTGTTCGCCTTTATTAGCGCGTTCGGTTCAGGCTGTTCAGATAAGGCCAGCGTCAATGTGATCAAGGTGGCTGTGTCTCCAGCGTCTCCGCCTATGCTGTTTCAAAAGGATGGTAATTATCAAGGAGTTGATATTGAAATCTTTCAGGGTTACGCAGACTCCAGAGGGTTGACCATGGACATCACGTCATATGATTGGCAGGGGATGCTTGGGGCAGTTTCCAGTGGTCAGGCTGATGTCGCATTCTCGGGTATTTCTATTACGGATAAGCGTCAGCAAGCGATGGATTTCTCTGACCCCTATTACGACAATGCATGGCACCTTGTTAGTCTCACGAGCCGTGACATTGAAATCAACGATCTGTCCGAGTTAACGCAGTACTCTATCGGGTACCCCCGGGGGATGGCCTACGAGGGCCTGATCAGAACTGAGCTTGAGCCAAAGGGTTATTATTCTGTTAGCAGGGTTAAACTATATCCTTCTTATAATGAAGTCGTGACCGATCTGGAAAACGGGAACCTTGACATTGCGTTTATTGAAGAGCCGGTTCTGAACAACTACATTTATAAATTGAAGGCCCCCATCGAAAGTGACTACGTGTTTGCCGGCTTTGATAAGTTGGGTTTTGCTTTTGCCAAGGGTTCTCCTCGACGTGATGATTTTAACCAGTATCTCGATGGATTTGGTGAGGAAAAGATACAGGCCATTATTGACAAGTGGATGAAGTAATCCGAGATGAACTTTACGCAGATACTGGTCGTGCTTGGGCAAGGTGTGGGTTACACAGTGCTGGTCACACTGGCATGCAGTCTGACAGGTGTCCTGATTGGGCTTGTTGTGGTTGGCTTGCGGAAATTCGAATCAACACCGCTTAATATTCTGCTTGATGTTTTTACTTATGTCTTTCGAGCAATACCGATGCTGGTGTTGCTTTTCATTGTCTATTTCGGGCTATCAGGATTTGGTTTCCGAGTGTCTCCTATGATGGCAATGGTCTTGAGCCTCGGAGTAATTGCTGGCGCTTATATCGGTGAGGTCTTTCGAGGTGCACTGCATTCAGTTGATAACAGTGAAGTACTTGCCGCTTATGCCTCTGGCATGAGCAGGGCGCAGGTATTAATTTATATCGAGATACCGCAAATGTTAAGGCTGGCAATGCCAGGCATGGTCAATGAGTTTACAACGGTCCTTAAATATTCCCCTTTTGCTTACACGGTCGGGATTCCTGAGATAACGAAACAGGCAATGGCGCTTGTAGGAACCACTAATCAGGGTATTGAAATTTATCTTGCTGCGGGGATTCTCTATTTTATTATTTATCGTATTCTGCTTGCCGGCCTTGAGGCGATCGAGAGACACTTCCGCATACCGGGCATGACGCCGATATGAAGACCCGCATCGTGCTCCCGGGCGTCAGTGATGAATGCGCCCGTGCGTCAACCGTGATTGCTCAGACGGTGCAACGCTTTGGACTGACCCAGTTACTGTTTGTGCTGCTGACATTCATTTCGATGCGGGGTTTTTTCGGCGAGTTTTACTCGGCCTCAATTGAGGCATGCGTCGGTGACAAGAGTATGGGGCTATGATTCAGATCCGCGACCTAGTTAAACAGTATGAAGGACTGAGAGCCCTAGACGGGGTTAATCTCGACGTGTCAGAAGGCGACATCAAGGTCATCATGGGGCCGTCTGGCTGTGGTAAATCGACATTGTTGCGGTGTCTAAATCGATTAGTGGAACCGACCTCTGGGAGTATTCATTTCCTTGGCGAAGACATTACATCGCCCAATGTGGATGTCAGGCGGCTGCGACAAAAAATTGGTTTTGTGTTCCAGCAGTTTGCGTTGTACCGGCATCTC
>ERZ888423.176-NODE-176-length-68875-cov-16.411712_pt1 | contig 68875 bp, 66 predicted proteins | sample MGYA00520523_ERZ888423 | MGnify/ENA primary metagenome ERZ888423 (study PRJEB32303, sample SAMEA104408611) | aquatic metagenome | biome: Brackish water; feature: Pelagic; material: water | place: Baltic Sea | collected 2014-06-08T10:24:00 | depth 30,27 m ... | reverse complement strand
GGAACACCGCATCCCACTCCAGGCCCTTGGCGGCGTGCAGCGAGGCCAGCGTGACACCCTGCACCACCGGTGGATGCCGCGCATCGGCACGCAGCTTCAGTTCGGCAACCAGCGCGGGCAGCGCGAGATCCGGGCGGGCGGCGACTTCGTCGTCGACTAGTTCGGCCAGCGCGGTCAGCGCCTCCCAGCGTTCCCGCGCCTTGACGCCCACCGGTGCCGCGTCGGTCAGGCCCAGCGGTTCAAGCAGACCACGCACCACCTCCGGGACCTCCCCCTCGACGTCCCTGTCCGCCGCGCGCTGCAGCGCCACCAGCGCCTGGCGGATTTCCTGGCGGGAGAAGAAGCCCTCCCCGCCGCGCACCTGGAAGGCGATACCGGCCGCGGTGAGCGCCTCTTCGTAGGCCTCAGACTGCGCGTTGATGCGATAAAGCACCGCGATCTCTGAGGCCGGGGTGCCGGCGGCGACGAGGGCCTTGACCGAGCGCGCCACCGCGGCGGCCTCCGCGGCCTCGTCGGGGTGCTCGGAGAACCTGGGTTCCGGGCCGGGCGAGCGCTGGCCGATTAACTGCAACCGACTGCCCGCCATCCGGCCCCGGGCCGCGGCGATCACCCGGTTGGCCAGGGACACCACCTGCGGGGTGGAGCGGTAGTCGCGTTCGAGGCGGACCAGTGCGGCGCCGGAAAACCGCCGGGAGAAGTCCAGCAGGTAGCGCGGCGAGGCCCCGGTGAACGAGTAGATGGTCTGGTTTGCGTCACCGACCACGGTGAGATCGTCGCGGTCACCGAGCCACGCGTCGAGCACCCGCTGCTGCAGTGGCGTGACGTCCTGGTACTCGTCGACCACGAAACAGCGGTAGCGATCCCGGAACTCGCTGGCTACCGCCGCGTCGTTCTCGATCGCCGCGGCGGTGTGCAGCAGCAGATCGTCGAAATCCAGCAGCGTCCGGCCGTCGCGGTTGGCCTTGAGGGTTTCGTAGGCGGCATAGATGGCGGCGATCTTCTCGGCGTCCAGCGGAATGTCGCGGCCGAGTTCACCGACCGCGGCGGCGTAGCCCTCCGGCGTAATCAGGGAGGCCTTGGCCCACTCGATCTCACCGGCGAGGTCGCGGACGTCGTCGGTGCTGACCTGCACGCGCACCCGGTTGGCGGCCTGGGCCACGACGGCGAACTTGCGGTCGAGCAGTTCCCAGCCCGTGGAGCCGACCACCCGAGGCCAGAAATACTGCAGCTGGCGGCGGGCCGCGGCGTGGAAGGTCAGCGCCTGCACGGAAGCCACCGAGGCGCCTCCGGCGGCCGGGCTGGCGTCCATGGCGCGCAACCGGCTGCGCATCTCCCCGGCCGCCCGGGAGGTGAACGTCACGGCCAGCACCTGCCCGGCGGCCACGTGGCCGTTCGCAACCAGGTGCGCGATGCGGTGGGTGATGGTGCGGGTCTTGCCGGTACCGGCCCCGGCCAGCACACACAGCGGACCGCGGGGAGCCAACACGGCCTCACGCTGTTCGTCGTCGAGACCGACCAGGTGGTCCGCGGCTACCGGCATGGCATCCATCTTCGCAGGAGGTACCGACGACGGCCCGTCACGAACCGGTTATGTTGATCTCCTTATGACTGATTCCCAGCTCACGATGTACACCACGGTGTGGTGCGGCTATTGCAAGCGCCTCAAGGTCGCCATGAAATCCGCCGGTATCTCCTTCACCGAGGTCGACATCGAGCACGATCCCGCCGCCGCCGAGTACGTGATGGGCGTCAACGGCGGTAACCAGACCGTTCCGACGCTGGAGTTCCCCGACGGCACCGCGATGACCAATCCGTCCATTAAGGACATCAAGGCCAAGCTCGGCCTCTAGCTGCTCGCATCGCTGAGATCGGGTGGGTGAACACCGGCCGTTCTCGCAACAAGCACGATGCCGGCCCCACCTGTAGGGTCGGCCATGATCGGGCGCGAGGCGGACAGAATGGGGATCGGATTGAACTCCAGGCCCCCCCATGCTTCTTGCACAGCATGACGTACTGCATCGGCGTATTGCTCGACGACGGATTGATTTTCGCCTCGGACTCCCGAACCACTGCCGGCATGGACAGTATCGCCAAATTCTGCAAGATGACCGTCTTCGAACGTCCCGGTGACCGCGTCATCGTCCTGTTGAGTTCGGGAAATCTGGCCGGCACCCAGGCCGTCATCAGCACCCTGCGGCAGCGTTGCTCCGGCGGTGACGACGAAACCAACATCTTCGGTGCCCGAACCATGTTCGACGTCGTGACGTTGGTCTCCGATGCGATGCGCGATGTCGAGAACCGCGATGCCGACTACCTGGAAGCGAACCAGGTCGAATTCAACGCCTCGTTCATCGTCGGTGGACAAATCGGCGGCGAACCGATGCGACTGTTTCGTACCTATGCCGAGGGCAACTTCATCGAAGCCAGCGCGGATACGCACTTTTTCCAGACCGGCGAGACCAAGTACGGAAGGCCCATCCTCGATCGGGTGCTCACCCAACGCACGCCGCTTGCCGACGCCACAAAATGCGTACTCGTGTCGTTTGATTCGACCATGCGCAGCAACCTGTCGGTGGGCATGCCGATCGACCTGGTGTGCTACCAGCGGGACAGCTTGGAAGTCCGGTTCCGACGCCGATTCGATGCCGGTGACGACTACTTCACCGCGCTCAGCCATGACTGGAGCGACGGCCTGCGGCAGGTATTCCGCGACCTTCCCGAGTTGTGTTGGTGACGGGCGCCGACGGCGATGGACTCCTACATCATCACCTGCGAACACGGCGGCAATCGAATACCGGCGGCCTATCGGTCGCTGTTCCGGGGGCGTCGGGCCCTCCTGGATTCCCACCGCGGGCACGACCCCGGCTCGCTGGTCATGGCGAAGGCTCTGGCCGACACCTTCCGGGCGCCATTGGTGGCGTCGACGACAAGCCGCCTGCTGGTCGATCTGAATCGGTCGATAGGTCATCGGCAACTGTTCTCGGAGGCGACCCGCGGCACGCCGCGAAAGACCAGGGCGCAGATCGTCGACCATCATTACCGGCCCTACCGCGCCCAGGCGCAGCATTTGGTGGAACAGGCCCTCGCCCGCGGCGACCGAGTGGTCCACATTTCGTCGCACAGTTTCACCGCCGAACTCAATGGCAAGGTCCGCACCACCGACGTCGGTCTGCTCTATGACCCCGGCCGGGGCGGCGAGCGCGAATTGTGTGCCCGCTGGAAGGAGTCGATCGCGGCCCTGGCACCGGAGGTCCGGGTGCGCCGCAACTACCCGTACGCCGGCAAATCCGATGGGTTGACGACACATTTTCGCCGTAGTTTCAGTCACAATGACTACCTTGGAATCGAATTGGAGATCAACCAGCGCATCGTCATGAATGCCGGTCGGCGCTGGGCGGCGTTGCGCCGGGCACTCACTCACGCATTACGCACGGCATCCGCCCACCTGGGCGGACCAATGCCACCACGCCCAGCCGAGACCGGAGAGCAATGATACGAATCAACGTCGGCTTCGAGATGATCTTCGACTGCCCGAAGCCCACCCCGATGATCTTCAACCTCAACGTCCACTTCACCCGGGTGTCCGATCTCATCGGCCGCGATGACCTGATTTTCGATCCGCCGGTTCCGGTGGACGCCTACCGCGACGGCTTCGGCAACTGGTGCACTCGCATCGTCGCTCCGATGGGACGCACCCGCGTCACCGCGAATGCGATCGTCAACGACACCGGACTCCCGGACGTCATCGTGGCTGAGGCGCAACAGATTCCGGTATCGGAACTTCCGGTCGACACCCTCGTCTACCTTCTCGGGAGCCGATACTGCGAAACCGATCGGCTCTCGGCCACCGCGTGGGAACTGTTCGCGCACGCCCCGGCGGGATGGGGCCGGGTTCAGGCGATCTGCGACTACGTCCACCAACACGTCACGTTCGGCTACGAGTACGCGTCATCGACCCAGACGGCACTGGAAACCTTCAACAACCAGACCGGTGTGTGCCGCGACTTCAACAACCTTGCCGTTGCCTTCTGCCGCTGCATGAATATCCCGGCCCGCTACTGCACCGGCTACCTTGGCGAGATCGGCATGGCGCCGCCGTACGGCCCGATGGACTTCGCCGCCTGGTTCGAGGTGTACCTCGGCGGGCAGTGGTACACATTCGACGCCCGCAACAACATCCCGCGCATCGGCAGAGTCTTGATTGCACGGGGCCGCGACGCCGCTGACGTCGCACTCAGTAACGCCTTCGGCGACAACACCCTGTCCGGCTTCCGGGTCTGGACCGACGAACTACCCGCCGCCTGACACGCCCGAGGTGTCGATGTCCTGATACGCCCAGGATTCGATGATCTCCCGGGCGATCGAAATCGACCCAGGCAGCAGCAACCGCGAGTCCGAGTCGCTGCTCCAGTCCCCGACCTCCAGGGCGGTGCGCACCTCGGCGCGGGTGAACCAGGCCGCCTCGGCGATCTCGCCGTCGTTAAAGGCGAACTCCTGATCGGGATCACCGAGAGCGTGGAAACCGATCATCAACGACCGTGGGAACGGCCACGGCTGACTGCCGAGGTAGCGCACCTCCCGCACGTCCAGGCCGATCTCCTCGGCGATCTCGCGCGCCACACACGATTCGAATGATTCGCCGGCCTCCACGAAACCGGCCAGCAGCGAGAACAGTCGCGGCGGCCACATGGTCTGGCGGGCCAGCACCGCGCGGTCGCCGCCGTCGTGCACCAGGCAGATCACCGCCGGATCGATCCGCGGAAACTCCTCGTGGCCGGTGAGCAGATTGCGACGGGCCCAGCCGCCCCTGATCGATGTGGTCGGAGAGCCGTCGTGAGCCGAGAAACGCGCACCGTCATGCCAATTCAGCAGCGCGAGCGCGCAGGCCAGTAACTGCGCACTGAGATCGTCGAACCCCTGGGACGAACGCCGCGGGTCAACGATGCGCACCGCCGTGTCCGCCGAAGCCTCCAGTGCGGCCCGCACCGCCCAAACATGGCGACCGTCGTTGATACGGCCCAGGAACACCGCATCGCCGGGGGGGTCATCGGCGAAGGCCGCCGCGGGACCGAGGGCCAACTGTTCCTCGACGATCAGGACCTGGTTGCGGTCATCGACGCGTAGCAGCAGCGCGTCCGCCCAGCCTGCGATGGCGGCATCGACGTCGGTGCGCAGATGATCGGCCCGGTCGGCGCCGACCCGAGATAGCGAAGGCACCTTGCGCAGCTCAAAACTCAATGCGCTCAGTCTTTTTCGTTGGAATCGCGGACGTACAGCAGGCGATCGTTCTTCTCCAGCGAATCAACCTCGGGTTCGCCTACCCGAACCAGCTTGCCGTCACGGACCACCCCGAGCACGATGTCGCCCAGATGCTTGGGTGAGCCGCCGACCTCCTTGGGTTCCACCTCACGCTCGGCGATGGCGAACCCGGCGTGCGGGGTCAGCAGATCGTCGATCATCTCGACCACGGTGGGCTTGGAGGTGGCCAGGCCCAGCAGCCGACCGGCTGTCTCCGAGGACACCACCACCGAGTTCGCCCCGGACTGCAGGAGCAGATGCTGGTTCTCGGCTTCGCGCACCGATGCGATGATCGTGGCGGACGGCGCCAGTTCGCGAGCGGTCAGGGTCACCAGCACCGCAGTCGGGTCGTCACTGGTCGCGACGATGATCGCCTTGGCGTGCTGGGCGCCGGCCAGTCGCAGCACATCGGATTTGTTGGCATCTCCGCGCACGGTCACCAGGCCGGCCACGTTGGCCCGGTCCAGGGAGGCCTGATTGGTGTCGACGACAACGATGTCGGCCGGCGCGACCCCGTCGCCGATCATGGCCGTCACCGCGGTGCGCCCCTTGGTGCCGTAGCCGACGACGACGGTGTGGTTGCGCACGGTGTTCCTCCAATGCTGGATCTTCAGGGCTTGGCGCGACGCGGCCGTCAGCGTCTCGACGGTGGTTCCGATCAGCACGATCAGGAAGGCGAACCGTAGCGGGGTGATGACCAGGATGTTCATCAGCCGGGCCCGCTCGGAGAACGGGGCGATGTCGCCATAGCCGGTGGTCGACAGCGACACCGTGGCGTAATAGAGGCAGTCCAGGAAGGTCAGCGGTGTGCCGGCGGCGTTGTTGTAACCGTCGCGGTCGAGGTAGACGACGATCGCCGCGATGAACAGCGCGGACAGCGCGTACACCACCCGAAGCGCGATGCGCCGGACGGGGCTGACGTACTTTTCCGGTATGCGCAGGTAGTCAACGAGGGCGGCGTCGGGCTTGGCGCCCAGATTGTCCTCGATGGCCCGCAGGTGACGCAGTCGACGATCAGCCATCGGTGTCCATCATGGACTGACCCGGCTGTTTTGCCGAGGGAAATGGCCGCACACCGCCATTATGTAACCATGCCCGAAACTTCCGCCGAATCCACCAGCCAGCGCCCCGCCTACCGGATGGCGGTGATGCTGATCGTTGCCGGAGCGGGCCACTTCCTGGCACCGAAGCCGTTCGACACGATCGTTCCCGCCGAACTGCCCGGCGGCCCCCGGTTCTACACCCTGGCTTCCGGGGTGGCCGAGATCGGCGTGGGCGGGTTGCTGCTGGTCCCGCGGACGCGCCGACTTGGCGCCGCGGCGGCGGTTGCGTTGTTCCTAGCGGTTCTCCCGGCCAACATCAACATGGTCCGGCTGTGGAAGGACAAGCCGTTACCGATGCGGATCGGGGCGCTGGCCCGGCTGCCGATGCAGATCCCGATGATCGTCGCGGCGCTACGGATCAGACGCAACGCTCCCCTGCGGGGCTGAGCAGTGCGTCCGGCTTGAGCATCCCGGCGAGTTCGTCGGCGTCCGGTAACACCTCCGGGCGCACGGTGCGCCCGGAGCGCACGTAGTGAAATGCCGCGCGCACCTGCGCCAGTGGGCAACCCGCCAGCCCCGCCCATGCCAACCGATAGACCGCGAGTTGCACCGCGGCGTGTCGGCGCGCATCGTCGTCGGCGGGCGGCTCACCGGTCTTCCAGTCCACAACGGTGACGCCACCGTCGGCGTCGGCGAACACCGCGTCGATACGTCCCCGCACGACTGTGTCGCCGATCGCCATCTCGAAACCCACCTCAACGTCGACGGGCGTACGCGCCGCCCACGGCGACGCGGTGAAAGCGTCCTGCAATTTCGCCAACTCCTCGCTGTCGGTGGCCTGCGGAACACCCGCCCCCGGCAGGTCCTCGAGGTCGAACAACCGGTCGGCCCCGTAGAGCCGTTGCACCCAATCATGGAACGCGGTGCCCAGCAGGGCGTGGGCATCCGGACGGGCCGGCAGTCGACGGTTCAGCCGGCGGGCGGCGGCCAGCGGGTCACGCCCGAGTTCGACGAGCGCGCTGACCGACAGTTGCGCGGGCAGTCTGACCGGACGCCGGACGCCCACCCGGGCGCGCTCGGCCAGCAGGGCGTCGACATCGGCGATCAGGCCCTCCGGATCCCCGGCGTCGGCGATGGCTCCCACATCGTGCGGTGAACTCGCCATCGCGGCGGTCACCATCGCCGCGCCGCGCTCGACCTCGGAGCGGGCCCGCAGCGGATCAATCGGCCACAGCACTTCCGCAGCGTTGTCGCGCAGGGGGTTCGGCTCGCCAGCAGCCGGCGCGGGCGCCCAGTGTTCGACCACCCCGCACGGATCGCCGGCAACCACCGAAGCCTCGATGATGTCCTTGATCTCAACCAGGAAGTCCGACGGCCCGCGCGGTTTGGCACCACCGGCGCCCCAGTGGTAACCCGACAGCAGCACGGTGTCCTCGGCCCGGGTCAGCGCAACATAGAGGAGTCGGCGTTCCTCATCGATGCGACGCTGCGCCAACTGATTTCGATGTGCGTCGATGACGTCGGCCAGTGCCTTGCGGTCGGTGACCGCGGAGGTGTCCAGCACCGGCACCCCGAGCAGTCCGGTATCGCCACGCAGCAGTGGCGGGAGTGCGCCCGCGTCGTTGAGCCAGGTGCGCGCCATCCCGGTGGAGGGGAACACCCGCGCGGACAGGTGCGGAACCGCCACGATCTGCCACTCCAGGCCTTTTGCGGCATGCACGGTGAGGATCTGCACCCGCCCGGCGGCGACGCCGACCTCGGCCGGCGCCAAGCCGTTCTCCACGATGGCCGCCGCGTCGAGGTAGGCCAGCAGGCCGGTCACGTCGGCGTTGGCGCGTTCGGTGTAGCCGGCGACGACGTCGGCGAAGCGATCCAGGTGTTCGGTGCCGGTGCCTTCGGACCCGATCGGGCGCGCCGCGCGCACCTCGGCGTCGACGCCGGTGACCCGGCGAACCTCGGCAGCCAGATCACTGACGGGGTGGGCCAGGAAATGTCGTAGCCGTGCCAGTTCATTGGCGAGGGCGGTCAGCCGCGCATACCCCCGCGTCGAGTACGTCTCCGGCGCACCCGGATCGGCCAGTGCGTCGGCCAAACTGGCGGACTCGGCATCGATGGCGGCCGCGGCGACGATCTGGTGCACCGATTCCGCCGCGATCTTCTGTCCGTCGAGGACCACCGCGCGGCGCCACAGCGCGGCCAGGTCCTTGGCACCCAGCCGCCAGCGTGGCCCGGTCAGTACCGCCATTGCCGCCGCACCGGCGGTCGGGTCGGCGACCAGGCGCAGCATCGACAGCACCTGTGCCACTTCAGGAATCGACAGCAAACCGGCCAGACCGACCACGTCCACCGGAACGCCGCGGGCACCCAGCGCCTCGGCGATCGGCCCGGCGTCGGCATTGCGCCGCACCAGCACCGCGGCCGTCGGCGGCTCGAGTCCGGCGCGGGCGGCGGCCTCGAAGCGAGCGGCGATGTGATCGGCCACCCAGTCGCGTTCGGCCACCACGTCGCTGTGCAGCGCGCACAGCACGGTGCCGGGCTGCGCGCCGGGCCGCGGCTGCAGCGGGCGAACCGCGACCGAGCGGCGCCGGGCCTGCGCGGAGACCTCGTTGGCCAGGTGCAGGGCACGCGGCGGGTTACGCCAACTGGTGCGCAACTCCAGGGTGGGCGCCTCAGTACCGTCAGCGCGCGGAAAGTCGGTGGTGAACCGGGGCAGGTTGGTGGCCGAGGCGCCGCGCCAGCCATAGATCGATTGGATCGGATCGCCGACGGCGGTCAGCGCGAGGCCGTCATCGCGGCCGCCGCCGAACAGGGCCGACAGCGCGATCCGCTGGGAGTGTCCGGTGTCCTGGTACTCGTCGAGCAACACCACCCGGTAGCGGGCCCGCAACTGTTCGCCGACCTGCGGATGGGTAGCGGCCAACCGGGCGGCGGCCGACATCTGCGAACCGAAGTCCATGACCTTTTCGGCGCGCATCCGTGCGTGCAGGGCGTCGATGAGGGGCACCAGCATGCTGCGCTGGGTTTGAGTGTCGAGCATGCCAAGCAGCGCGCGATTGGGGCCGGTATCGCGCTGGCGGGGACCGGCGGGCAGGGAGTGTACGAGCCGCTCGAGTTCGACGTGGGTGTCGCGCAGCCCGCTGGTGTCGACCAGATGCTCGGCGAGCTCATCAGAGAGCGCCCGCACCATCGCGGTGACCGCGGCCGGACTCTTGTCGGTGGGCAGCGGGTGTGGATGGCGGCTGACGACGTCGAAGGCCAACTGCCACATCTCGGTCTCGCTCAGCAGCCGGGCGTCCGGCTCGACCGGGAGCAGTAAACCGAATTCACGCAGCAGCGCCCCGGCGAAGGCGTGGTAGGTGCTGACCATCGGAGTCCCCGCTGCGCCGGTCACCTCCGTCCCCAGATGACCGGCCAACCGGGCCAGCCGGGAGCGCACCCGGCGCAGCAGTTGGCCGGCTGCCTTGCGGGTGAAGGTCAGGCCGAGTACCTGACCCGGGTCGGCGTAGCCGTTGGCCACCAGCCACACCACCCGGGCGGCCATGGTCTCGGTCTTTCCCGCACCGGCCCCGGCGACCACCACCAACGGGCCGGGCTCGGCGCAGATCACCGCGGCCTGCTCATCGGTGGGCTCCGGAAGTCCCAGTGCTGCAGCGAGTTCGATCGGGGTGTAGATCATGACGGCTCCGCGGTTCCGGACGGTGCGGTGTGGGCCGGGCAGGTCGGGCGGATCGGACAGTGCGAACATCCGTCGTTGACCCGGGCGGCGAAGGTCGGTCCGGCGGTGGCGGCCGCGGCGCCGCGCACGGTCTGGCTCCACTGCACCATGTCCTCGGGGCCGAGCACGCTCTGCTCACGTTCGGTGGCGCCACCGGCGGCAACGGCTTTACCGACGTAGACAAGTCGGCCGCCTCCCGGTTGATCGCTTCCCGGTTGATCGCCTCCCGGTTGATCGACACCCGGTTGATTGAGACCGTCGAGAAGGCCCGCGCTGACCGCCAATTGGTAGAGGCCGAGTTGAGCGTGCTGCTGGGCGTCGTCCTTGGTGACCGGGCTCTTGGCGGTCTTGACGTCGACAACGACCAGCCGGCCCTGAGCATCGCGCTCAAGGCGATCAATGCGGCCACGGACCCGGACTCCGGGCAGCCCGTCGGCCGGGGCGACGAGAACGCCGTCCAGGGCCACCTCGGTGCCGACCTCGGTGAGTTCATGGCGGGTCGCGGCGCGCCAGGCGACGAACGCCGACAACATGGCGCGGTGGCGTTCGAGTTCGTTGGCGGCATACCAGGGTGAGTCGAAGGGCAAAGCGGCCCAGACTTCTTCGAGTTGGGCGACCAGGTGCCCCTCACTCGTGGATGACTCAGCGACCAGGGCGTGCACCACCGATCCCAGGGTCGAGTTCAGCGCGCGAACTCCGGTGCCGCCATGGCGTTCAGCCAGCCAGCGCAGCGGGCAGTCCGACAACGTTTGCAACGTCGACGGACTCAACGTGACGGTGTGCTCACCACCGCTCCACAACGGCTCATCGGTGCTCAGTGGCTCCACACCGTGCCACTGACGTGGGTCGGCGCCCGGCACGCCGGCGGCTGCCAAGCGGCCCAATTGCTCTGCGGCACAGACGCGTCGGCTGTCTTCGACCGTGCCGTCCGGGGCGCAGACCACGGCTCGGAGCCGGCCCACCACCGCGGCTGGTGAAAGCACCTGCGGGGCTTGGACCGGAGCCCCCCCGATGGCCGCGACATCGCCGGTAGCCAATCGAGCCAACTCGGGGATGAAGACCGACGCCACGGCCGCCTCATCGCCGGCGTCGCTGTCCACCGCGGTGATCAGCAGCCGCCGGCGGGCCCGGCCCATCGCGGCGATCAGCAGGCGCCGCTCCTCGGCCAGCAACGGGGCGCGAACCGAGACGTCCTCGCCGAGACCATCGAGAACGTCGAGCAGGCGCTGGGTGCCCAGCACCCCACCGCGGGGAGTGGTGTTGGGCCACAGTCCGTCCTGCACGCCGGCGATCACGACCATCTCCCAGTCACGCCCGAGAGCGGCATGCGGACTGAGCACCGCCACCGTCTCCCCCGCGGGAGCGGTATCGGCGGCCACCGGGGGCAGTTGCAGCGACGCGACGTGGTCAAGCAGACCCGACAGTGAGGCACCGGCGGTGCGGGCCACGTAGGCCTCGGTGATGTCGAACAGTGCGGTGACGGCGCCGAGGTTGCGCTCGGCCAGGGCACTGTCGGTGGCCCTGCCGTCGGCGGCGGCCACCCAGCGGCGCTGCAGGCCACTGCGTTCCCACGCCTGCCACAGTGTGTAGCGCGGATCGTGGTGGCTGCGGTGGCTGCGAGCAGCCGCGGCGAGCACCGCTCGCACCCGCTTGACCGGCGCGGTGAGGGTCACCGGCAGCTGTGGGGCCGGCCCGATGAGTGCCGCGCGCAGCGAGCGGTCGGTGCGCCGCAGCGCGCGGCGCAGTTGGCGCAGGGTCACCGGATCCACCCGGCCGAGGGGGCCGGTCAGCAGCGCCTCGGCCCCGTCGTCGTCGAGGCCGTTCTCGGTGGCGGCCAACACGGTCAGCAGCATGCGGGCGCCGGGTTGCTCGCTGATGGCCCCGCACAACGCCGGTTGATCCACGGGAACCCCGGCGACCGTCAGTGCCCGAGCCAGCGTTCTGGCGGAGGCTGCCGAACGCACGATCACCGCCAGCTGCGACCACGGGATACCGTCGACGAGGTGGGCCCGGCGCAGGCTGTCGGCGATCAGGGCGGCCTCGGCATGTCCGGACGCGGCCACCGTCACGGTCACCGAGCCTTCGTCGGGGTCGTCGCGACCGTCGAGTGTCCGCCAGCCGGTCCCGGGCAGTCCGGCCGCCATCCCACTGATCGCCCGCGCGATCGCCGGCGCGCAGCGGTGCGAGCGAGTCAGGGTGATCGCCGGTGAATCCGCCGACAGCAGATCGGCATCGGCGCCGCGGAAACCGAACACCGCCTGATTCGGATCACCGGCGAGCACGGTCAGCTCACTTCCGGCGGCCAGCACCCGGATCAATTCGGCCGCCTGCGGGTCGAGGTGCTGAGCGTCATCGACGAGGAGCAGCCGGATCCGGGCCCGTTCGGCGGCCAACAGAGCGGCGTCGGCGGCCAGTGCCTCCAGGGCGGCGCCGACGAGATCGGCGGCACCCAGGGCCGGGACGGTTGCCTGCGGCGCGGCCGTGCCGACCGAGGCGCGCAACAACATCACCTGTTCGAATTGCTGGGCAAAGCGGCCTGCGGCCACCCACTCCGGGCGGTTGGCCGACCGACCGATGCGCTGCAACGCCACCGGGTCGACGCCACGTTGAGCGCAGCGGGCCAAAAGGTCGCGCAGTTCGGTCGCGAAGCCGGCCGCGACGAGAGCGGGCCGTAACTCCCGCGGCCAGCGCGAGGCGCAGGCGGGCCCGTCGGCGAGGTCACCGGCGAGCAACTCGCGGATGACACCGTCCTGCTCGGCCCCGGTCACCAGCCGCGGCGGTGGATCACCGGCGCGCGCCGCCGCGTTGCGCAGTACCCCGAAGGCGTAGCTGTGCAGGGATCGCACCAGTGGTTCGCGCACCACCGCGTGCTCACCGGAACCGGCATTGAGCAACAGCGCCGTCAACGCGCCGCGGGTGCCGGCTGCCAACCGGCTGGGCGTCAGCAGGAGCACCGACTCCGGATCGGCCCCGGTGCCGATGTGGGCGGCGGCGGCCTGCACCAGCAGGGTGCTCTTGCCGGTGCCCGGCCCGCCCATGACGCGAAGGATGCCCATACCGGCATGACACCACGGAGGTCTGACAAATCCGCCGCCGGAACAGCCCGGGCTGGCAGCATGGGGTCCGTGCCCGGCGAACTCCACCTGAACCGATTCGGCCCGCCCGGCCCGGTGCAGATCCTGATGATCCACGGTTTGACCGGACACGGCCGGCGCTGGCACACCCTCGCCGATGAGCATTTGGCCGAATTCACCGTGCTGGCACCGGATCTGCTCGGACACGGCCGCTCGTCGTGGTCGGCGCCGTGGACCATCGACGCCAACGTCGCCGCGCTGGCCGGTCTGATCGAACGTGAGGCCGTGCACCCGGTGGTGGTGGTGGGTCATTCCTTCGGCGGTGCGATCGCCCTGCACCTGGCAGCGGCCTGCCCGGATCTGGTGTCCGGCCTGGTCCTGCTGGACCCGGCGATCGGCTTGGACGGTGACCGGATGCGCGCGGTCGCCGAGGCGATGCTGGCTTCGCCGGACTACCCCGACCCCGAACAGGCGCGCGCGGAGAAGGTCAACGCCGCCTGGGCCGACGTACCGGCCGGACTGATCGACGACGAACTTAACGAACACCTTGTCGCATCGCCCGACGGGCGGTACCGGTGGCGGATCTGTGTTCCGGCGATGATGTCCTATTGGAGCGAGCTCGCCCGCGATATCGTGTTGCCGCGCAACCGAACTCCCACCATCCTAATCCGCGGGGCATTGTCGGATCCACCCTATGTCGGCGCCAGACTGATCGATGGTTTGACTGAGATCCTCGGGCCTTCCTTCGCGCTGGTGGACCTGGACTGCCGCCACATGGTGCCGTTGGCCAAACCCGTCGAGACCGCCGCGGCCATCCGCGACCTGCTCGCCTAGAGCACCATTCGAACCAGCGCCGCGGTACGCAGCAGGCCCGGGAACGTCTCCTCGGAGGACAGCGGATGCAGGGCGTGTACTGCGAGCCGAAACATCAACGCCCGCAACAACATTTGCGACCACTCCGGCAGGGCATCCCACCGTTCGACGAGGCCGTCGTCGGCGTCACCCCAGGCCAACGCGTCGACGACGACCACCCCGGCCGCCCAGGACGCCGGCCGCCAGTAGGGGGTGATGTCGACGATGCCCGGGGCCGCCGCACCGGCGAACAACACGGTGCCGTAGAGATCGCCGTGCACCAGTTGGGGCGAGCCCTTGGTCGGCTTTCGCAGCCCGGCCAGCTGAGTGAGTAACTCGCGCGCCTGCTGGCGGTCATCGGTCTCAGGCAGCGCCGGCGCCCCGAGCGGCAGGCTCTGCAGCGGGCGCTCCTCCCAGGCCGCGCGATCGGCGGTGGTGAACACGTCGACGTCGGTCCACGGCGGCACCGGCAGCTGGGTCAGGAACCGTGGACGTTCCAGTTTGGAGGTGGCCTCGTGCAGCCGGACGCCGGTCGCCACCACCTCGTCATCCCGCGGCTCGGGGGCCCCGGCGACAAAGGTGTCCGCGCGCCAGCCCGAGACGACGTAGCGCCCGTCGGTGGAGCGGACCGGCCGGGCCAACCGCAGGCCGTCGACGAACAGCGTCTCGCGAACCTTGGCCGACCAGGCAGCTCGGGCGTGATCGGTGACCTGCGAGAGCACCACCTCCCCGGTGCGCCAACCGCTCTCCCAGCCCGCGCCGAGGCGGGTGGGCTCACCGGACTTCACCCCGAACGTCGCCAGGACATGCTCAGGCGGGCGTTCGTCGGTCACAGTGGCCAGGGTAAGGCGTACCGGTGTCAGGATCGGTCAGTACATCGCCATGTCGGGTTCGAATTGGCGGGCCCAGGCCACGATTCCACCCTCCAGGTGCACCGCGTCGCGGAATCCGGCCCGGTGCAGCGTTGTCAGGGCCTGCGCCGAGCGAACGCCGGTCTTGCAATAGAGCACCGCCACGGCGTCGCGGGGCAGCCCGGCCAGCGCTGCACCGGAGTCAATGGCCGCTTTGGGGATCAGCACGGCACCAGAGATGCGGTTGATGTCCCACTCGGTGGGCTCGCGGACGTCGATCAGGGTGATCGCCGCCCCCGAGCGCATCAGCTCACCCAACTCCGATGCCGTGATCGTCGCGCCCGACGGGGCCGGAACATCCGGCCCCGCGGCGCAGAACGCGTCGTAGTCGATCAGTCCGGTGATCGTGGGCGCGGTCGGATCCTTGCGGATCTCGATCGTGGTGTGGCTCATCGCAAGTGCGTCATAGATCAGCAGGCGGCCCAGCAGTGTCTCGCCGATTCCGGTGATCAGCTTGATCGCTTCGGTTGCCATCACCGCGGCGACCGAGGCGCACAGGATCCCCAGCACGCCGGCCTCCGCGCACGAGGGCACCGCACCCGGCGGCGGTTCGGGATAGAGGTCGCGGTAGTTGAGGCCGCGCGGTTGCCCGTCGGGGCCCTGCGGTGCGTGCTCCCAGAACACCGAGACCTGGCCGGCGAACTGATGGATCGCGCCCCACACCGAGGGCTTGCGCGCCAACACCGCGGCATCGTTGACCAGGTAGCGGGTGGCGAAGTTGTCGGTGCCGTCGATGATGAGGTCGTAGTCGGCGAACAACGCGACGGCATTGTCGGCCGTCAACCGAAACTCGTGCAGTGCGACGGCGACGAACGGGTTGATCTCGGCGAGGGAATCGCGGGCGCTGTGCGCCTTGGGCCGGCCGATATCAGAGCTGCCGTGGATGATCTGGCGCTGCAGGTTGGACTCCTCCACGACGTCGAACTCGACGATGCCCAGGGTGCCGATCCCGGCGGCGGCCAGATAGAGCAGTGTCGGCGAGCCCAGCCCGCCGGCCCCGATCACCAGCACCCGGGCGTTCTTCAGCCGCCGCTGGCCCAGCACCCCGACGTCGGGAATGAGCAGGTGGCGGCTGTAGCGCCGGAGTTCCTCACGGGACAGTTCCGCGGCCGGGGATACCAGCGGCGGCAGGGACGACATGGCTCCATTGTGCGGTTTCGTTCGCAAACCCCCGCGGCCGCGCCGCAATCCGCACACTCGGCCCTGATCGGCGCGGGGTCATCGGTGCGGGGTCGTCGGCCGCGACGCGCTCAGGCGATCGGGTACGGCCAGGGATTGAACCGGCAGGTTTTACCATCCGGCTTGACCGATTCGGGGTCGAACCGGGTGGCCTCGTTGTCGGAGGTGGAGAACGTCTGCTGCATCATGATCGGGGCCAGGGCGCCCTCTCGGTCGCACGGTTCATGGGTGACGTACCCGATGGCGTGCCCGATCTCGTGGTTGATCAGGTACTGCCGGTAGGAGCCGACATCACCCTGGAAGGGCGTCGCGCCGCGCACCCAGCGAGCGGAGTTGATGAACACCCGCGGGTCCCCGTCCGGACCGTAGATCGGGTTGTAACACGACGTCTCAATCTGGATCTCGTAGCCGCAGCCCTCGCGCACCGTCATCGGTGAGGTCAGCGACACCCGGAAATCCGGTCTGACGTCAGGCGTGCCGGCGTCGATCCGCTGAAAAGCGAACTGGGGGTCGTGGATCCAACTCTTCGGGTTGCTCAACGTCTCGGTCACCATCCGGGCGAAGCCCTCGTCGCCGCCGAAGGACGAGGTGTCGACGCCGTTCTCGACCTCAACGGTATAAGTGAAAGTTTTGGCGGTGCCCGCGCCCACCTTCGGGCTGGTCCCCGGGATGACGCGCCAGGTCCTGTCCCCGGACTCGGTGAACGGTCCGCCTGCGGGAAGCACGCCGGTCGGCAGATTGGCGTCGAACTGGGTGAGTCCGCGCGGCGGCGCCCCGATGATGGCGGTCCCGGCCGACCCGATCGTCGGCGGCCCCTTGACGGTGTCTTCGGCCACGGGCACCGAGGTCCCGGCGATGGTCTGGTACCCGACGACGCCGGTCAGCACCACCAGCACCGGCAGCGCATAGGCACGCCACCCGTAGGTGGCCAGAAAGCGACCCAGCGGACTCTGTCGGCGCAGCGCACTGTGCTCATCGCGGTTAGACCTGAGCCGGCCGGAGTCCTCCGCCATCGGGTCACGCAGCGCCCGAAGTGGCTCATTCGGCCCGCTTCGCAGCACCGGCGTCCGCCCCCCGGCACGGGGCCCCGGCTCGTTGGTCACCGGACCAGAATGGCATAGCCGGAGGCACACGTGCTCCGGGGCGCGCGCACGGCGGGGCCCCCATCGCGGGTCCTCAGAGCCCGCCGGGCGGGAGTAGTAGTGTCGGCGCGGTGAGCGCGGTAAGCAATGCGACCCCCACCAGCGAGCGCAAACGCGCCCGCGGTGGACGGATGCCCCGTGACGAGCGCCGCGGTCAACTGCTTCAGATCGCCAGTGAAGTGTTCGTCGACCGGGGTTTTCACGCGACTGGAATGGACGAGATCGCTGATCGGGCCGGGGTCAGTAAACCCGTTCTCTACCAACACTTCTCCAGCAAACTTGATCTCTACCTCGCGGTGCTGCAACAGCACGTCGACTACCTGGTGTCCGGTGTGCGGCAGGCGTTGCGCACCACGACGGATAACCGTCAACGGCTCCGCGCGGCGGTTCAGGCGTTCTTCGACTTCATTGAGCACGACAGCCAGGGCTATCGGCTGATATTCGAGAACGACTACGGCAACGAACCGCAGGTGGCCGCGCAGGTGAAGGTGGCCACCGAGGCCTGCACCGATGCGGTGTTTGACCTGATCAGCCGGGATTCGGGCCTGGACCCGCATCGCGCGCGGATGATCGCTGTCGGCCTGGTCGGAGTCAGCGTGGATTGCGCCCGGTACTGGCTGGATGCCGACCGCCCGATCACCAAGGAGGACGCGGTCGAGGGAACGGTGCAGTTCGCCTGGGGCGGCCTGTCACACGTCCCGTTGGCTAAGTCCTGACTGGTCGGGCCCTCCCGGTCAGGCCCCCCGGTCAGGCCCTCCCGGTCAAGCCCCCGGGGCTAACCCGAACCCGACCCGGCGCCCATCGGCTGCGCCGATCTCGATGTAGCTGATCTTGGTGGCCTGGACCAGGATGCGCTTGCCCTTGTCGTCGGTCAGGGCCAACAGCCCCGCGCCCGACGAACCGGTCCCGGCCAGCGCCGAGAGAACCAGGCTCTCAACTTCCTCGGGGGTCTGGTTGCTGTTGAACACAACCTCACGTGGACTGTCCGAGACACCGATCTTGACCTCCACGCCAGGCCCCTTTCCGTTCGAGTGCGACGCCTTGAAGGCTAGTGGACGGCTTCCACCGGGTTCCGGCCAGCCGCACCCGTTTGGCTAAGAACGCGTCAAGCTGCGATAACAGCATGACAACGGGTGCGCGCCACGGGTCAGCGCACCCGGCGGGCGTCTTTAGCCTTCAGATGTGAGAGACGGCTTCGACAACGACGACAGACGCCGCCGCCGCGCCGAGCGTGAGGCCGGATGGCCCCGGGTTGCGATGACGGTGATCGGCCTGTTCGGCGTCACCGCCGCCGCCATGTTCGTCATCAAGACCGGCGGCGCGGCCACCGCCGTAGATCCGCAAAGCCCGCCGCCGACCCGGACGGTGACCGCCACCGTCGCCCCGAACGCCCCCGCGGCATCTGCGGAGATCCCGGTGCGGGTCGAGTCGGTGGCTCCGGCGGGGCGCGCGCAGACCGATCTACGCCAGATCGTCTACACGGTCGCGGGCAATCAGCGTCACGACGATCCGGTCACCGTGGTCTACGCCGATGAGACCGGGGAACTGCGCACGGTCGAAAACGTGACCCTGCCCTGGACGCTGACCATCAGCCCCAACCTGCCGGTCAACTACGTCACTGCCAACAGCCGCGGAAGCCAGCTCAACTGCTGGATCACCGACGCCGGTGGCTCGACAGTGGCCGCCGACACCGCTTTCGGCATCAGCACCACGTGCAACCGCTAGGCCACAACCGTCAAGCCCACAACCGCCAGACCCACAACCGCCAGACCCACAACCGTCAAGCTAAGCCGAGCTGGCGCATCCGATCATCGTGGGTGCGCTGCAGTCGTTCATAAAACTCAGTCAGCTGTCCCAGACCCCCACCGGCCAGCACCAGGTCCACCAATTCGTCGTGGTCGGCGAGAACGAACTGCGCCTGGGTGATCGCCTCACCCAGCAGCCGACGTGACCACAGCGCAAGCCGACTGCGCTGGCGCGAACTGGCGGTCACCGCCGAGTGCACCTCGGCGACGACGAACTGCGAATGGCCGGTCTCGGCCAGGACCTCACGGACCACCTCGGCCACCTCATCGGGCAGCGAACCGGCGATCGCCAGGTACAGGTCCGCGGCCATGGCATCGCCGACGTAGGTCTTGACAAGAGCCTCCAGCCACGTACTGGGCATCGTCAGCCGGTGATAGCGCTCCAGTGCCGGCGCGTAGGGCGCCATCGCGGCCAGCACGTCGACTCCCCGTGCCTCCAGGGTGTCGCGCACCACGTCGTAGTGGCCCATCTCGGCAGCGGCCATCCGCGCCATATTGATGCGGCCCCGCAGGTCCGGTGCCATCCGGGCTTCATCGGTGAGCCGGTAGAAGGCCGCCACCTCGCCGTAGGCGAGGAGCGAGAACAACTCGTTGACACCGGGATGATCGGCGGAAACTTTCGGCGGTGAAACCCGCTGCGTCGCTTCCATCAGGCCACTGTAGCGCCGACGCGGATCGGCTCATCGGTCCGCAGCAGGTAACATGGGGGGCGGTAATGTGCGTGCACGCGGTAGGTCCGCTTCCAGGGCGGGGCCATCCATTCCGAACTTCTGAACTCGTGCGCGCGACGAAAAAGCACGAAGAATGACAACGGAAGGCCGCGAGCCGCACTATGACCCAATCCACTGAAACCCAATCAGCTGAAACCCAATCAAGTGGGACCCATGAAACCCTGCCGAGTGATCAGACCTCGGCCCCCGATCACGCACCGATCGAGAAGTCACCCCTGCGCTTCGCCGACCTCGGCGTGCGCGAGGAGATCGTCCGCGCACTCGCCGAGCAGGGCATCGAAAACGCTTTCGCGATTCAGGAGTTGACGCTGCCCCTGGCACTGGCCGGCGACGACCTCATCGGTCAGGCCCGCACCGGCATGGGCAAGACCTTCGCCTTCGGTGTGCCTCTCCTGCACAGCATTACCACCGGCGCCGCGGCGGATCGCCCGCTCAACGGGATCCCGCGCGCACTCATCGTGGTGCCTACCCGCGAGTTGTGCATGCAGGTCCACGACGACCTGTCCGGCGCAGCCAAGTACCTCCGCACCGATGGCGAGGGCGCCGAAGCCGGACGCCCACTGAGCGTCATCTCGATCTACGGCGGACGCCCGTATGAGCCCCAGATCGAGTCGCTGCGGGCCGGCGCCGACGTCGTCGTCGGAACGCCCGGGCGCCTGCTCGACCTGGCCCAGCAAGGTCATCTGCAACTCGGCGGATTATCGGTGCTGGTGCTCGATGAGGCCGACGAGATGCTGGACCTGGGCTTCCTGCCCGACATCGAACGCATCCTGCGCCAGATTCCCGCCCAACGGCAGGCGATGCTGTTCTCGGCCACCATGCCGGATCCGATCATCACCCTGGCCCGCACCTTCATGAACCAGCCGACCCATATCCGGGCCGAGGGCGTGCAGGGTTCGGCCACCCACGACAGCACCGAGCAGTTCGCCTACCGCGCCCATGCCCTGGACAAGGTGGAGATGGTCAGTCGCATCCTGCAGGCCGACGGCCGCGGCGCGACGATGATCTTCACCCGCACCAAGCGCACCGCCCAGAAGGTGTCCGACGAACTCGCCGAGCGCGGATTCAAGGTCGGCGCCGTGCACGGCGACCTCGGCCAGATCGCCCGGGAGAAGGCGCTCAAGGCCTTCCGCGTCGGTGAGATCGACGTACTGGTCGCCACCGACGTCGCCGCCCGCGGCATCGACATCGACGACGTGACCCACGTGATCAACTACCAGATTCCCGAGGACGAGCAGGCCTACGTGCACCGCATCGGACGTACCGGCCGGGCCGGCAAGACCGGCGTGGCCGTGACGCTGATCGACTGGGACGAACTCGAGCGCTGGTCGATGATCAACACCGCCCTCAAACTCGACTGCCCGGACCCGGCGGAAACCTATTCCAACTCGCCGCACTTCTACACCGAGTTGGGTATCCCGTCCGATGCCCGGGGCAGCATCAGCGACGCGCGCGCACCCCGCCAGAGCCGGAACCGCGACCAGACCCGGGACCGCGACCAGACCCGGGTCAGTTCGACGGATTCGGCCGCCAAGCGTCCGGAGCGCACCCGGTCGCGACAACGCACTCGCGGAGGGGATTCCGCCGGCGGGCATCCCGAAAAATTAACCACCACAACGGTTGCCGGTGGCCCGGAGTCATCCACCGGTGAAGACGCCCCGCGCCGTCGGCGTCGGCGTCGCCCGCGTAATGCCGCCGGAGCCGGCGCGACCCCGAACTGAACGACGTTGTCACTGCCGTCTCGGCTGCCGCGATGATCGAGCGGCGCACCAAAGGCGATCTGATCGCGGCGACGGCGATCGCCACCGCCGTCGCGGTCTTCATCGCGATGTTCTGGTGGCACAGTTCGGCTCGCGCGACGATCAGCCAGCCCGCCGTCGATGTCGTCGGGAGTCCCCCGGCGGCCGACGCGGTGCCGGCGGCGATGCAACAGCGCTGGGCCACCACCAGTGCCCGCACGCCGTCCCCCGTCGTTGTGAGCGGCACCGTGGTCACCGGCAACGGCTCTACGGTCACCGGTCTCGATCCGCAGACCGGCCGGCAACGCTGGGTTTATGCCCGCGACACCGACCTGTGCGGGCTGTCCCACGTCTACGAACTCGCCGTCGCGGTCTACCCGGACTCCCGGGGGTGCGGCCAGGTCAGCGGCATCAACGCCGGCACCGGCGGGCGCGGCCCGGCCCGGACCAGCTACGCCGACAACCACGTGGTGGTGACCTCCAACGGCAGTGCCGTGCTCTCCGCCGGGGCGACTCGACTGGAACTGTGGCGCTCGGATCTGGTGCGTTCGCTGTCCTACGGCGAGATCGACGCCCGGATCAAGCCCGTGCACCAGGGCATCGGAACCGGCTGCGCCCTGATGTCCTCGGCAGCCAGCGAGGCGGCGGTCTCGGTACTCGAGGTCTGCCGCGATCAAAACGACCTACGACTGACCCTGCTCAAACCGGCCAAGGAGGAGGACGAGCCCGAGACCAAACATGTCGAGTTGCCCGGCCTGGCCATCGACTCCGAGGCCAGGGTGCTGGCGGTAGCCGGCACCACGACCGCGGTGTTCCTGCCGACGCCGCGCCCGGAGGTCGTCGTCTACGACGACACCGGCACCGAGATCTCCTCGACCCCGCTGAGGTCACCGCCGACCCTGACCGAGACCGCTCCGGCAGTCACCCGGGCCGGTGACTTCATCACCTGGTGGACCGGTGACTCGGTGCTGGTGTTCGACAACAAGCTGGGGTATCGCTATTCCATCGACGCCACTCCCGCGCTGGGGCCGGCGACGATGATGGCCGGCCTGCTGTTGGTTCCGGTCACCGACGGGCTGGCCGTCGTCGACCCCGCCGACGGCGCGGTGCAGCGAATGATCCCGATCACCCACCCGGCGGGCAGCGGGCCGGTGACACCGGCGGTCACCGGCACGATGGTGATCGAACAGCGCGGCAACGCGGTCGCCGCGTACGGCCCGGCCTAGCCGTCGCCCGCGACCCGGTGATTCCGCCGCTAAAGCTCCGGACTGAATGTCGGTAACTTCTTTCCCGACTTCCAGTGCTTCAGAAGTGCGGCGGCGAATTCCCGATATGCCTTGGCTCCCTTGTTCTTCCGGCCTGCCAGCACCGAGGAACCCGAAGCGCTGGCTTCAGCGAAGCGCACCGTCCGCGGGATCGGTGGCGCCAGCACCGGAAGGTCGTAGCGATCCGCGACGTCAAAGAGGACATCGCGGCTGTGGGTGGTTCGGGCGTCGTAGAGGGTGGGCAGTGCGCCGAGCAGACGCAGGCCCGGATTGGTGATCTGCTGCACGTCGGTCACCGTACGCAGGAACTGGCCGACACCGCGATGCGCCAGCGTTTCGCACTGCAGGGGCACGATCACGTCGTCGGCGGCGGTCAGCCCGTTGAGGGTGAGCACACCCAGGGACGGCGGGCAGTCGATGATCACCACGTCGAAGTCGTGCTCGCCCAATTTGGCCAGTGCCCGTCGAAGTGCGTACTCACGCCCGGCCCGCATCAGCAGCATGGCCTCGGCACCGGCCAGGTCAATATTGGCGGGCAACAGTGTCATGCCCTCCGGCGTCTGCACCAGCGCGGCGTCCGGTTCGACGTCGCCGAGCAGTACGTCGTGCACCGACACCGGCAGCTTGTCGGGATCGCTGCCGAGCGAGAAACTCAGGCAGCCCTGCGGATCGAGGTCAACCAGCAGCACCCGCTTGCCCGCCTCGACGAACGCCGCCCCCAGCGAGGCTACGGTGGTCGTCTTGGCCACCCCGCCCTTCTGGTTGGCCACCGCCAATACTCGGGTCACCGCAATCATTGTTCCAGGTTCGGGCACAATCGGTGAACGTGAGCGTCGGCAATCATCGGCTGGTCCTGTTCCGCCATGGCGAGACCGAGTGGTCGCGGGACCGCAAGCACACCGGCCACACCGACATCGATCTGATCGAACGCGGTCGTGAACAGGCCAGGCTGGCCGCACACACCCTTGCCCACCTCGACCTGGAGAACCCGATGGTCGTCAGCAGCCCCCGCAGGCGTGCGCTGGCGACCGCCGAACTGGCCGGACTGGCCGTCGAGGAGGTCTCGCCACTGCTGGCGGAGTGGGACTACGGCGATTACGAGGGCCTGACCACCCACGAGATCCGCACCAGCACCCCGGGCTGGCTGCTGTGGACCTACGGCTGTCCCGGCGGGGAGAGCGTCGATCAGGTGAGCATGCGCGCGGATCAGGCGGTGGCTTTTGCGCTCGAGAACATGACCGACCGCGACGTGGTTTTCGTCAGCCACGGCCACTTCTCCCGCTCGGTCATCACCCGTTGGGTCGAGCAGCCGTTGCGCGAGGGCGCCCGCTACGGCTTCGGTACCGCCTCGGTGGCGGTCTGCGGGTTCGAATACGGGCTGCGCCAACTGTCCGGCCTGGGAATGACCACCCACCGCGAACCGGTAACCGGGACGTGACGGAGGGGACGTCCTTCGTCTTGGCTGGACCCTCCGGAACCTTCGTTGCACGAGGCATCAAGCACGGTTTCGATGAGATCACCACGGCAGCAACGGCTTTGCGTGACGGTGACGTCGACCTGGTCGTCGGCGCTCTGCCTTTCGACATCCGCGGCAGGGCCGCCCTGCTGCAACCACATGGTGTCAGCCACACGCTGGCGTCTCGACCCACCACGCCGTTGCCCGCGGTACGCATTGTCGACGCAGTCCCGGGCACGCAGGTGCATCGCGACCGGATCATCACGGCCCTGCGGCGGTTGCGCGACGACGCATACCCCTTGCAGAAGGTGGTTCTGGCCCGCGCATTGAGGCTGGCCGCCGACGGGCCGATGGACCCGTGGGAGATTATGTACCGGCTGATCGAGGCCGACCCGCAGGCCACCGCATACCTCACCGATTTGTCGCCCGCAGGCCCGCAATTCGCCGGCACCGCCCTGGTGGGTGCCAGTCCCGAACTCCTGGTCGCCCGCGCCGGGGAGCGGGTGAGCTGTCAGCCGTTCGCCGGATCGGCGGCGCGATCCGCCGACCCCGATACCGACGCGGCCAATGGTGCCGCCCTGGCCGCCTCGGCCAAGGATCGCCACGAACACCGGCTCGTCGTGGAGACCATGCGGGCCGCCCTGCAACCACTGTGCAGCCAACTCGATATCGCATCCGAACCTCAGCTGAGCCGCACCGGCGCACTGTGGCATCTGTGCACCCCCATCGTCGGGACCCTGCGGGACGGTTCAACCACCGCACTGGACCTCGCGCTGGCGTTGCATCCGACGCCGGCCGTGGGTGGCGTCCCGACCGCGGATGCGGTGGACCTGATCGCCGAACTCGAAGGCGACCGTGGTTTCTATGCGGGTGCGGTCGGGTGGTGCGATTCCCGCGGCGATGGCCGGTGGGTGGTGGCCATCCGTGGCGCGCAGCTTTCGGCGGACCGCCGCTTCGCGGTGGCGCAGGCCGGCGGCGGGATCGTGGCCGAGTCCGACGCCGATGACGAGGTGGCCGAGACGACGACTAAGTTCTCGACCATCCTTTCAGCGTTGGGAATCCGAGGGTGAACACACTGATCCGCTTGGCCGAACCCGGCGACGAATCCGAGATCGTCGCGATGATTTACGAGTTGGCGTCATTCGAGCGCGCGCTTGACGAGTGCACGGTCACCGAAAGCCAGATCACCGCAGCGCTTTTCGGCTCCGCCGCGCACGCGTCCTGTCACATCGCCGAGGTCGACGGCGAGGTGGCCGCGATGGCGCTGTGGTTCCGGGACTTCTCCACCTGGGACGGTGTCGCCGGTATCCACCTCGAGGATCTGTTCGTGCGGGATCGGTTTAGGCGCGGCGGGCTCGCACGTGCACTACTGGGGACCCTGGCGCGCGAATGCGTGCGGCGCGGCTATAGCCGGCTGAATTGGTCGGTGCTGGACTGGAACTCCCCCGCGATCGCGCTCTACGACGCGATCGGCGCACGGCCGATGTCGGACTGGATCGGCTACCGGGTGTCGGGGCCGGAGTTGTCGGTGTTGGCCGAATCCGGCGAGTAGGACAGCCACCGCAGCGCGGGCGGACTGAACAGGAGCATCAGTGCCGCCAGAGCCACCGCCGCGACCGGGATTCCGTAGAACCACCGGTGCGAGCCGACACCCACGTACCACGTCACCGGCAGGATGAGCAGCTGGGTGAACACCGCGATGCCCCGGCCCCACCGCCGCCCGGTCCACAAAGCCCACGCCGCGGCCAACACCGCCGAGCCGAGGATGCCGAACCACGCGGCATTGCCGAACCCGTTGACGATGCGCTGGTCGGTCCCGGAGAACCCGCGGACCACGAAGACCACCGCGGCGACGACGGCGGTCACGCCTTCCAGCCCAACCAGAACCGCGGCGGCCCGAACGGCCCGCGGCGGATCTGCACCCGTTTTCACGCCCACCCGCACAAGCCTAAAGGTGCCGTTAGGCTCATCCCTCGTGCGTGCCGTGCTGATCGTGAACCCGAACGCCACCTCGACGACGCCGGCCGGCCGCGATCTGTTGGCGCATGCGCTGGAGAGCCGGGTCGGACTCGTCGTCACCCACACCGATCACCGGGGTCACGCCATCGAGATCGCCGAGGCGGCCAAGCGGGACGGAACCGACGTGATCATCGTTCACGGTGGCGACGGCACGGTGAACGAGGTGGTCAACGGTCTGCTCGGGGTGCCCGGCCCGGGGCGGCCCGATCCTGGCACCCTGCCCGCTGTCGCGGTGGTTCCGGGCGGGTCGGCCAATGTCTTCGCCCGCGCGCTGGGAATCAGCCCGGACCCCATCGAGGCAACCAACCAGCTGATCGACCTTCTCGGGGCACACCGCAGGGGTGCGGCGTGGCGGCGCATCGGGCTGATGGACTGCGGCGAACGCTGGGCGGTGTTCACCGCCGGCATGGGGGTGGACGGCGACGTGGTGGCCGCCGTCGAGGCACAGCGCGCCAAGGGCCGCACGGTCACCGCCGGCCGCTACATCCGCATCGCCGTGCGGGAGATGTTGGGCAGCGTGCGCGACGCGCCCCTGCTGACGCTGCACCTCCCGGAGCGGGACCCGGAAGCGGGCGTGCATTTCGCGTTCGTGTCCAATGCCAGCCCGTGGACCTACGCCAACAGCCGTCCGGTCTGGACCAACCCCGACACGACGTTCGAGACCGGGCTGGGCGTCTTCGCCGTCACCAGCACGAACGTCGTCGCCAACCTGATGGTCGTGCGGCGGATGCTGGCCAAGAAGGCCAAGATCAAGGGCAAACATCTGATCCGCGAAGACGACCTTCCGTGGGTGCGGATCACCTCCGCCGAACCAATCGCCTGCCAGGTCGACGGGGACTTTCTCGGCATGCGCGACGACCTCGTTTTCACCGCCGTCCCGGCGGCCCTCGCGGTGGTTGCCCCACCCCGCGATTAACGGCGCTGAACAGCGCAAAGGCATCTCACCCTGGCGCGATTCGCAGCAGTGTAGTACAACTTAGGAGGGCTAGGACAACCACCCCTCGGAGTGAGATTGTTCACGGTTGCCCAGAGTTCTCTTGACAACCGTCGAGCCTATGCAACCATCGAAGGTAACAGTGCGACAACATTTGTGTGTGCACGCGTTAACGGATTGGGAGCAACGGGATTCCCTCTTCCCACCGCACACACGGAAACGATAAGGAGTAACCGAAAATGGATTGGCGTCATAGGGCGGTCTGTCGGGACGAGGATCCGGAACTGTTTTTCCCGGTCGGGAACAGCGGTCCGGCTTTGGCCCAGATCGCTGATGCGAAGCTCGTATGCAACCGCTGCCCGGTGACCACCGAGTGCCTGACCTGGGCCTTGGAGTCCGGGCAGGATGCCGGCGTGTGGGGTGCGATGAGCGAGGACGAACGTCGCGCTCTCAAGCGCCGCAACGCTCGGACGAGGGCGCGCACCGGAGTCTGAAATCGTCAAAAAGATGGCCCCGGCAGGTGCCGGGGCCTTCTTTTTTGTCCGATCAGGACGCCAGGGTGCCCGGATTGGGTGTCTACCTAACCACCGGGATCCGGGAGGAGGACCGGTTGCCGCCCCGCGGCACCCGCAGCACCACATCGGTGCCACCACCTGGGGCTGGGCGCATCTGCAGGGTGCCATCCAGCTCGGCCGTCAGCAGTGTCCGCACGATCTGCAGGCCCAGCCGGTCGGAGGTCTCCAGATCGAACCCCTCGGGTAGCCCGCGGCCGTTGTCGTGGACGACGATATCGAGCGATCGGGCCGAGCGCTCAGCCCGGATCCGTACGTGTCCCTGCCGATCGGTGGCATCGAAGGCATGCTCGATGGCGTTCTGCACCAACTCGGTGACCACCATGATCAGCGCGGTGGCCCGGTCGGCGTCGAGCACACCCAGGCTGCCCTCGCGGCTGATCCGGATCGGGCTGGCTACCCGGGCCACGTCGTTCATCACCGGCAGGATCCGGTCGATCACCTCATCGAGGTTGACCACCTCATCGACCGACGCCGACAACGCCTCGTGCACCTCGGCGATGGCGGCCACCCTCCGCACCGACTCGGTCAGGGCGTCGCGGGCCTCGTCGTTGTTGGTCCGGCGGGCCTGCAGTCGCAGCAGTGCGGCGACGGTCTGCAGATTGTTCTTCACCCGGTGATGAATCTCGCGGATCGTCGCGTCCTTGGACAACAGCGCCCGGTCGCGCCGCTTGACCTCGGTCACGTCGCGGATCAGCACCGCGGCACCCGCCGCCGAGCCACGGGCCACCAACGGCAGGGTCCGAAGCAGAACAGCCGCGCCGCCGGCGTCGATCTCCAGACGCATGCTGGAGCCACCGGCCAGCGATGCGCCAACGTGGGTGTCGAGTTCCTGGGCCTCAAAGGGATCAGAGATCAGCGGCCGGGTGATCGCGACCAGGTTGTGGCCCTCCAACTCGGAGTTCAAACCCATGCGGTGATACGCCGATAGGGCGTTGGGACTCGCGTACGTCACTGCACCGTCGGCGTCGAGGCGGATGAAACCATCGCCGACACGGGGACTGGAGCGCGGGATCGCCACATCGCCGACATCGGGGAAGGTTCCCTCCGACAGCATCTGCCGCAGATGCCCGGCGCAGTCCAGGTAGGCCTTCTCCAGCCGCGACGAGGAACCCCGGCCACCCCCGGCGCTCTGGTGGGTCAACAGCGCCACCACCTCACCGCGGTAGCGCACCGGAAGGGCACCCAGCAGGCCCTCCTCGGCCACCACGGTGCCGACGGCATCGGTGATCAACAGCGTGGCGGCGGTGTTGGGCCGGCACTGGGCCACGCAGACCACGGTGCTGTCGTCGCTGCGAACCCACATCAGATAGTCGCCGAAGGACATGTCGGCGAGCAGTTGCCATTCACCCACCACGGCATGCAGATGGTCGACGGCGGCGCCAGGCAGGACGGTGTGCTCGGCGAGCAGGTCACCGAGGGTAGACATGGTTCACCGGATATCGCGAGTGCGGATTCAGTCGATGACCGCGATGAGGTCACCGGCCTGGATCACATCGCCCACCGCGACGCTGACCTCGGTGACGGTGCCCCCGGTCTCGGCGAGCACCGGAATTTCCATCTTCATCGACTCCAGCAGCACCAGGATGTCGCCGGCCCCGATCTGATCGCCCTTGCTGACCACGACCTCCAGCACACTGGCCACGATCTCAGCCCGGACATCCTCGGCCATGCTCACCCTCGTTCCGTTTGAACCGCCGCTCTTATCGAACCACACCACCGGCTCACCAGCGGTTCACGGCACCGTGAGACACTGCAGACAACATCTGGAACATTCGGAAGGTAGAACCATGGCCAAACGAGGCCGCAAGAAGCGCGACCGCAAGCACAGCAAGGCCAACCACGGCAATCGGCCCAACGCTTAGCCGCGTGCCGCCGCCGCCCTGCGCGCCGTTGCCCCAGTGGCGGTGGTCCCAGTGGCGGTGGTCCCAGTGGCGGTGGTCCCAGTGGCGGTGATCCCAGTGGCGGTGGTCTTGGCGGCAGTGGCCATGGCGTCGGTGAGCCGACCGTCCACCCCACCTGGCCGGTCGAGATTGAAAATGCTTGGCTTCAGCATTGCTAGCCGCGGCGAATGATCGTCGTCTGGCTGATCTGCAGGCGGACCCGTTCGACGAGGTACTCGGGCGCCTTCTCACCGCTGCCCTTGACCGCGATCAGCGCCTTCACGCGCTCCTCGACGCCGTAGTGACGCAGGCAGGCCGGGCAATCCTCAAGGTGGCGTTGGAGCCGGTCGCGGGAGTCGTCGGTGCACTCACCGTCCAGCAGCGTCCAGACCTCAGCGATCACCACTGCGCAGTCGGTATGGCTGCCCACCCCGTGACCCTCGCCGCTGGTCACGACACTTCCTCAGCCGCTTCGGGCTGCTGACCGCGAAGCAGGCCGCGTTCCTGGGCGACGTCGGCGAGCAGGGTGCGTAGTTGACGCCTGCCCCGGTGCAGGCGGGACATCACGGTCCCGATCGGAGTTTCCATGATCTCAGCGATCTCCTTGTAAGGCAGGCCCTCGACGTCGGCGAGATACACCGCGAGCCGGAACTCTTCAGGTAACACCTGAAGCGCCTCTTTAATTTCACTGTCCGGAAGCAATTCGAGAGCCTCGACCTCCGCGGAGCGCAATCCGGTCGAAGAATGCTCGGCCTGGGCGGCCAACTGCCAGTCGTGGATCTCCTCGGTCGGGTACTCCGCCGGTGAGCGCTGCTTTTTGCGGTAGGTGTTGATGAACGTGTTGGTCAGGATGCGATAGAGCCACGCTTTGAGGTTGGTGCCCTCCCGGAATGACCGGAAGCCGGCGTAGGCCTTCACCATCGTCTCCTGCAGGAGGTCTTCGGCGTCGGCGGGGTTGCGGGTCATCCGCATCGCGCCGCCGTAGAGCTGGTCCATCAACGGGATCGCATCGCGCTCGAAGCGGGCCGTGAGCTCGGCGTCGGTCTCCTCACGGGCGACGTCGGGGGTCGTCGGCGCTGACATAGGAGATGATCCTAGAGCCCCTATAGGCTGGGCAACCATGCCATCCACCCAAACCGCTCCATTCTCCGGTAAGACCATGTTCATCTCCGGCGCCAGCCGCGGGATCGGTCTGGCGATCGCCAAGCGGCTTGCCGCTGACGGCGCGAACATTGCGCTGGTGGCCAAGACAGCAGAGCCGCACCCCAAACTCCCCGGCACCATCTACACCGCGGCGAAAGAGATCGAGGAGGCCGGTGGGCATGCGCTGCCGATCGTCGGCGACGTCCGCGACGGGGACTCGGTGGCCGCCGCCGTGGCGGCGTGCGTCGAGCAGTTCGGCGGCATCGACGTCTGCGTCAACAATGCCAGCGCGATCAATCTCGGCGGTATCGAGGACGTCCCGCTGAAGCGCTTCGACCTGATGAACGGTATCCAGATCCGCGGCACCTACGCGGTGTCACAGTCCTGTATCCCGCATATGAAAGGCCGGTCCAACCCGCACATCCTCACCCTTTCACCGCCGATCCGCCTGGAGCCCCAGTGGCTGACACCCACGCCGTACATGATGGCCAAGTATGGAATGACGCTGTGCGCGTTGGGAATCGCCGAGGAAATGCGCGCCCACGGTATCGCGTCAAACACTCTGTGGCCGCGCACCATGGTCGCCACCGCGGCGGTCCAGAATCTGCTTGGCGGCGACGAGTCCATGAAACGCTCGCGCAAGCCTGAGGTGTACTCCGATGCCGCCTACGCGGTGCTGAGCCACCCGGCCGCCACCTACACCGGACACACCCTGCTGTGCGAGGACGTGCTACTGGAGTCCGGTGTCACCGATCTGTCGCTGTATGACTGCATCCCGGGATCGGACCTCGGCGTGGACTTCTGGGTGGACGGCGTCAACCCGCCCGGCTATCGGCAGCCCTAGCCCCAGCGGCGGATTCGGCGCCAGCTCTAGCCTTTGCGGCCGATCCGCCGCCAGCCGTGACCGGCGAAGGCCCGCATAGCCGCCAGCGCGAACTGGGCTTGCTTCTTGGATGCCGAATACCAGAGCATCTCCGAGCGCTGGGTGGGCAGCCGCGGTGAGGTGATGGCCTGCTGGCGGCAGAACTTGACAATTCCGTACCGGCCGCCGGCCCGGGAGCCCAGACCAGATTCCTTCCACCCACCCATCGGCAATCCGAAGGCGAACACGTTCGTCATCGCGTCGTTGACGTTGACCGCGCCGCACTCCAGTCGGCGGGCGATGCGCTCACCGCGGGCGGTGTCGCCGGTCCACACGGTGGCCGACAGGCCGTAGACGGAGTCGTTGGCCAGCCGGACGGCCTCGTCCTCGTCGGCCACCCTGATCACCGGCAGCGTCGGGCCGAACGTCTCTTCGGCGATGCAGGACATGTCCTGGGTGACATCGGTCAGGACGGTCGGGGTGAAGAAGGTGCCCTGCCCCGTCGGCTTTCCACCGGTGAGCACCGTCGCGCCGGCGGCTGTCGCTTCGGCGACGTGGCGCTCGACGATGTCGCGTTGGGCTTCGGTGGCCATCGCTCCGACGTCGTAGGTGAACCCGGAAACCTCCTGACCCTGCTTGAGCGCGCGCACCTTGGCGGCGAGTCTGCTCACGAACTCGTTGTAGACCGGCGCCTCCACGTACACCCGCTCGGTGGACACACACACCTGGCCGGAGTTGAAGAAGCCGCCCCAGGTGATGCCGTTGGCGGCGCGCTCGAGATCGGCGTCGGCCAGCACGATCGCCGGGTCCTTGCCCCCGAGTTCGAGACTGCACGGGATCAGTCGCTCCGCACAGGCAACCGCGACCTTGCGACCGGTGGCCGTGGAACCGGTGAACTGAACCATGTCGACATGCTCGATCATCGCCGCACCGGTGGCGCCGTACCCGGTGGTCAGCCCCAACACCGGTGGGGCGCCGACCTCGTTCCAGCCGCGGACGAATTCGACCGCCGAAAGTGGCGTCACCTCAGATGGTTTCAGAAGAACCGCCGCTCCCGCCGCCAGTGCCGCCGGGATGTCCAGGCCGGGCATCGCGAAGGGGAAGTTCCACGGGGTGATCACACCGATTAGCGGGTGCGGCCGGTAAACGGTGGTGAATTTCTTTACCCGGTAGAGCGGGCTGTGCGGGACGACATTGCTGTCGGCCAGAAACTCCTCGGCATGACCGGCCCAGTAGTTGATGCCGTCGGCGACGACGGTGGCCTCGATGTTGGCGTCGACGCGAGACTTCCCGGTCTCCGACATCAGCACCTCGGTGATCAGGCCGGCGTTGTCCAGGATCCAGCCCTGCCAGGCCAACATCCACTTTTTGCGGCCCTGCGGGCCGATCGCCTCCCACTCGGGCTGGAACAGCCGAAGCTCGCGGGCCTTGGCCGCCACGGTCTCGGCATCATCGATGGGCACCGACCCGGCGATCCGGCCATCGGCCGGGTTGTGCACCGTGATGGTGTCGATCTTGGGTTCAACTGCGGTCATTGCGGGTTCCTCTCGCAGGGGCACCGACGCCGACTGTTCAGGCCTTCGCTAAATGTTATCCCCGGCCCAACGCTCAAAACAGACCGACCGGGCGGTTACCGCGGTCGAGGGGTTGGAGAAGTTCCGCAGAGTTGTTCGCCACCCGGTTGACCAAACGGGAGACCTCCCGGATCGCGATCGCGCTGATATCGGGCGGGGAGTCAAGCAGTTCCGCGGGCGCAGGCTGATCGGGGTCCAGCCAGCGGTCCCACTCGTGGTCGGCGAGCATCAGCGGCATCCGGTCATGAATCCGCTCCAGTTCACCAACCGCGGCAGTGGTGACGATGGTCGCGCTCAGCAGTGGCGCAGCGGCGCCATCGGGCCGCCAGGCCGACCACAGGCCGGCAACCAGAATCGGCGAGCCGTCGCGTCGGAACATGTAGAACGGCGTCTTCGCACCGGGTTCGGGACCCGGCATCCATTCGTAGTAGCCGTCCATCGGTACCAGGCAGCGCTGACTGCGGGCGGCTGACCGGAAGGCCGGCGATGAGATCAGGGTCTCGGCGCGGGCATTGATCAACAGGGACTTGACCAGTGGCCTACCACCGGAGTCTGCTTTGACCCAGGGCGGCACCAGCCCCCAGCGCACCGGAAGGATCCGGCGCTCGGTCCCGTCGTCGGGCTCCTCAGGGCGGGCGACGACGCTATCCATGGTCGTCGCCGGGGCGACGACGCTATCCATGGTCGTCGCCGGGGCGACGACGCTATCCATGGTCGTCGCCGGGGCGACGACGGCCGCGATGGTTGTTGTCGGGGCGACGTTGTAGTTCGGTCCCGCTAAACGCTGCCCTGTCTCGTCGGCGGCGTTGAGTCGCGCAGCCAGGAGCGCGGGATCTGTTGTGACCACGAATCGTCCGCACATGACTCCATGATCCCCCACAGGTGATCCCCCCATGGGCCCCGGCAGGGCAGGATGGACGTGTGAACCCCTGGTCGGCACCCCATGCCACGGTGCCGGTGCATGCCACGGTGCAGGTGCCGGGGTCGAAATCACAAACCAACCGAACTCTGATACTGGCCGCACTCGCTGCCACCGGCGGTCAGGGCACGTCGGCGATCAACGGCGCACTGCGCAGCCGGGACACCGACCTGATGATCGGGGCGCTGCGCGAACTGGGTATCGACATCGCCGGCGATGGGTCTGAGCTCACGGTCAGCGGGTCGCTGAGCCCCGGCCCAGAGGCCCGCATCGATTGCGGACTGGCCGGCACCGTGCTGCGGTTCGTGCCACCACTGGCAGCACTGAGCAACGCGGGCGTGGTCTTCGACGGTGACGAGCAGGCCCGCGCGCGACCCATCGCGCCGCTGTTGGATGCGCTGCGCGGACTGGGTGTGGCGATCGACGGCGACGGTCTGCCGTTCACCGTGCGCGGCCGCGGCATGGTGCGCGGTGGGCCGGTGCGGATCGACGCCTCGGCCTCCTCACAGTTCGTCTCCGGCCTACTGCTGTGCGGGTCGGCGTTCGAGTCGGGCCTGGAGGTTCTACATACCGGAACCTCGGTGCCCTCGGCGCCGCACATCGAGATGACCGTGACGATGCTGCGTCAGGCCGGGGTCGATGTCGATGACTCGACACCCAACCGCTGGGCAGTGGCGCCCGGACCCATCGCTGCCAGAAGTTGGGCGGTCGAACCCGACCTGTCTAATGCGGTGCCGTTCTTGTCGGCGGCGGTGGTCACCGGTGGTGTCGTGCGGATCACCGACTGGCCCAAGGTCAGCGTACAACCGGATGACACCATCATCGGGATACTCCGGTTACTGGGAACGACGGTGCACCAATCAGGTTCAGAGCTACAGATCCGGGGCGCATCCGGCTACGGCGGGTTCGATGTCGATCTCAATGACGTCGGCGAACTCGCGCCGTCGGTCGCCGCCATCGCGTCGTTGGCCGAACCCGGATCGGTGTCCCGGCTGACCGGCATCGCTCACCTTCGGGGTCACGAGACCGACCGCCTGGCTGCGCTGAGCACCGAGATCAACGCCCTCGGCGGCGAGTGTGCCGAAACATCCGATGGCCTGGTCATCACTGCCACGGAGTTGCACGGCGGGGTGTGGCACTCCTATGCCGATCACCGGATGGCGACGGCCGGCGCGATCATCGGACTGCGCACGCCGGGAGTCGTGGTCGAGGACATCGCCACCACCGCGAAGACGCTGCCGGACTTTCCCCGGATGTGGACCGCGATGCTCGAGGGGCAGGGTTGACGCAACGCGAGTACGACGAGTCCGACGTACGCATCCGATCCGGTCGCGGATCACGTCCGCGCACCAAGACCCGCCCCACTCACGCCGACGCCGAAGCGGCCATGGTGGTGACGGTGGACCGCGGCCGCTGGGGCTGCGTCCTGGCCGATGATCCGCTGCGCCTGGTCACCGCCATGCGGGCTCGCGAACTGGGCCGAACGCCGATCGTCGTGGGCGATCAGGTGGACATCGTCGGCGACCTCTCCGGCCGCACCGACAGCCTGGCCAGGATTGTGCGGCGCGGCGAGCGCAGAACCGTGTTGCGGCGCACGGCCGATGACACCGACCCCACCGAACGCGTCGTGGTGGCCAACGCCGACCAGATGATGATGGTGGTGGCGCTGGCCGACCCTCCGCCACGCACCGGCCTCGTCGACCGGGCTCTGATCGCGGCCTACACCGGCGGACTGCATCCGATTTTGTGCCTGACCAAGACCGACCTCGCTGCGGCCGCGCCGTTCGCCGAGCAGTTCGCCGACCTCGATCTCACCGTCATCACCGCCGGACGCGAGGAACCGCTCGACGAGCTCGAGTCACTGCTCAATGGACGCATCACCGTACTGCTCGGCCACTCCGGGGTCGGCAAGTCGACGCTGGTCAATCGGCTTGTGCCGCAGGCGTACCGGGCAATCGGTTCGGTGTCCGGGGTCGGCAAGGGCCGACACACCTCCACCCAGTCGGTGGCGCTGTCGCTACCGGGCGGCGGATGGGTGGTCGATACGCCGGGCATCCGCTCGTTCGGCCTGGCGCACATCCGTCCCGACGACGTCGTGGGCCCGTTCTCCGATCTGGCCCACGCCGTCGAGAACTGCCCGCGCGGGTGCGGGCACCGCGGCGCCCCGGCCGATCCGGAGTGCGCCCTGGACGCACTCACCGGCGCGCCCGCCCGGCGGGTGACCGCGGCTCGAAGGCTATTGACAGTGCTCGGAGAAGGAGAACTATGACTGTCCCAACGATCACCCTCAACGACGGCCACCACATCCCCACACTGGGTTTCGGCGTGTTTCAGGTGCCCCCGGAGGACACCGCGGCGACGGTGCGGATGGCGTGCGAGATCGGATATCGCCACATCGACGGCGCCCAGATGTACGGCAACGAGAAAGGTGTCGGCCAGGGCGTGCGCGACGCCGGACTGGACCGCGGCCACGTCTTCATCACCAGTAAGCTCAACAACGCCTTCCACCCCCCCGATGACGCGCGGCGGGCCTTCGACACGACCCTTCGCGACCTAGGCTTCGACTACGTCGATCTGTTCCTGATCCACTGGCCGCTGCCCACCCTCTACGACGGCGACTTCGTCTCCACCTGGAAGACCTTGGAGGAGTTCAAAGCCGACGGCCGGGCACGCAGCATTGGCGTGTCGAACTTCGGTATCCACCACCTGCAGGAACTGGCCCGGGAGACCGAGACCGTCCCCGCGGTCAATCAGATCGAGGTGCATCCGTACTTCACCAACGATGAGGTCCGCGCCTACGGCACCGAACACGACATCATCACCGAGGGCTGGGCGCCCATCGCACGCGGCGCGGTGCTCGGTGACCCGGTGGTGATCCGGATCGCCAAGTCCCTCGGCGTACATCCGGCCCAGGTGGTGCTGCGCTGGCACATCGAACGCGGCGACGTGGTCTTCCCAAAATCCATGCATGCGCAACGTATCCGGGAGAACTTCGAGATCTTCGACTTCGAGATCAACGATGAGGAAATTGAGGCACTGACCGCACTCGACAAAGGCGAGGCCGGCCGCCGGGGGCCACACCCCGACGCCTTCGCCTACCTGCCGGAGTGAGCGGAGCGTCCCGCGCGCCAGCGCCGGACCGTCGCGATCGCGGTGTTGAGTCCGCGACGGCGACCGCTGAGGGGATCGGTGGCGGCGAACCCGGGGCCGAGTACGGTGAACATTCGCTCGCTGCGGGTCTCGGGAGCGTCATCGGCGGTGTCGCGCAGGAACCGATCTGGCAGCGATAGTTTCGCGATGGTGCGCCACGTCTTGGCGAACTGCACCAGCATCGGCCCAGTGGTATAGGGCAGGTCGTACTTGTCGCATAGTTGGCGCACCCGGACTGAGATCTCGGCGAGGCGGTAGCTCGGCAGATCCGGGTAGAGATGGTGCTCGATCTGATAGGCCAGGTTCCCGGTCATGAAGGCCAGCGCGGGTCCGGCGTCGATATTGGCGCTGCCCAGCATCTGCCGCAGGTACCACTGGCCCCTGCTCTCATCCTGCAGATCAGCGGGGGCGAACTTGTCCGCTCCGTCGGGGAAGTGGCCGCAGAAGATCACCGCGTTGGCCCAGACGTTGCGCAGGACGCCGGCAACGATGTTGGCCTTCACCGTCGAGGCGAAGCCGGACCACGGTGACAGCGCGGTCAGCGCCGGGTACGCCGCGTAATCCTTGAGCAGTTGCCCGGCGGCCTTGGCACCGAATTCGCGAACCCGGGTGACGGTGGCGGCCCGGCTCTCGGGGCCGTCGAGGAGTTTGCGCAACTGCAGATGCTGTAGTCCGATCCCCCATTCGAAGCCGACGGCAAGCACCGTGTTGAAGAACAGGTTGCCGACGTTGTGCGGCTTCCAGGGTTCATCGCGGGTGACCCGCAGAATCCCGTAGCCGACGTCGTCGTCCATTCCGAGGATGTTCGTGTACTTGTGGTGGGAGAAGTTGTGGGTCGCCCGCCAGTGCTTCGCGACGGCGGTCATGTCCCATTCCCAGGTCGCGGAATGGATCTCGGGGTCATTCATCCAGTCCCATTGGCCGTGAATGACGTTGTGGCCGATCTCCATGTTCTCGATGATCTTGGCCAGGGCCAGCGTCGCGGTGCCGGCCAACCAGGCCGATCGCTTCGATCCGAACGCCAGCATCAGCCGACCGGCCACCTCCAGGCCGCGCTGCACGGCGATGGTTCGGTGGATGTAGCGGGCGTCACGATCTCCGAGGGAGTCGGTGATGTCCTGGCGAATCGCGTCGAGCTCGTCGGCGAGGCCCTCGATATCTGCCTCGGACAGATGGGTGAAGGCCTCGATATCGGTGATTGCCATCAGAGATCCACCACACAGTCTCCACTCGGTACCGAAACGCAGGTCTGCACCCGGCTTCCCGGCTCGTGCTCGGCGCCGGTACGCAGATCGCGAACCCGACCCTCGATTAAGCCCACCACGCAGGTGTGGCAAATACCCATCCGGCAACCGAACGGCGGGAGAACACCTGCCCGCTCGCCGGCCTCCAGAATCGTGGTCGCCGCATCGGATTCCAGCGCGGTCCCGCTGCGGGCGAACGTCACGGTGCCACCTGCGCCCGAGGCGGCCGATCGCGGTGCGCCGAAGCGCTCCAGATGCAGCCGTCGGCTGAGTCCCTGAACAGCCCACTGCCGCTCAGCGGCCGAGAGCAGACCCTCCGGGCCGCAGACCCAGGTGTGGCGGGCCCACCAATCGGGCACCTGCGCGGCGATATCGGAGATGTCAAGGCGACCCTCGGTGCGGGTGGTTCGCACCGTCAGCCGATACCCGGGTTGATCGCGCCCGAGAACCGCCAGTTCATCGGCGAACATCACCTCATCGGCCGTTGGCACCGAGTGGATGTGCGCGATATCACCGATTTGGTTGCGCCGCAGCATGGTTCGCAGCATCGACATCACCGGCGTGATGCCGGAACCACCGGTCAGGAACAACACCGAGGCCGGCGCGGGGTCATCCATCACGAAGTCGCCCCGGGGCGCGGCCAGCCGGATGACCGTGCCCGGCCGGACACCCGTGACGAGGTGGGTGGACAGGAAACCCTCCGGCATCGCCTTGACGGTGATGGTCACGGTGCGCGGGCCGCCGGGCCGGGTCGTCGCGCTGGGGGCCGACGCGCGGGGCACCGACGTCAGCGAGTAGGACCGCCATCGCCAGCGACCGTCAACGAGCAGGCCGATCCCGATGTACTGCCCGGGTTGGTAGTCGAAAGTGAAGCCCCACCCCGGCTTGATCACCAGGGTGGCCGAGTCAGGTGTCTCCGGGCGGACCTCGACGATGCGACCGCGAAGTTCGCGCGCCGACCACAGCGGATTGATCAATTTGAGGTAGTCATCCGGAAGAAGTGGGGTGGTGACCCGACCGGCCAGCGTGCGCATCGCGGCGCTGATCGTGGCCTGGGTGCTCACCGAACCTACGGTACCGTAACCACGGCTGCCGGACGCGGTCGGCTCAGAGTAAATCGAGCAGGAACGGCAGTTCCTGAGTGGCGTACCAGGCCAGATCATGGTCCTGGGCGTCGCCGACGGTGAGTTCGGCGTCCTCGTCGCCGAGGTCGGCTTCATCGATGACGGCAACGGCGGCCGTCACCGCGGACTCGGCGTCGGGGTTGTCCACATAGACCGCCGCCACCGCGTCCAGACCGACCGGGCCGCTCAACCGCACCACCGCAGTGTCCAGATCGGGTCTCGGCTCGGCATTGGCATCGGCCACCACCACGACCCGCCGCAGCGGCAGGCCGGTTTCTTCGGCCCCACCCTCGGCGGCCAGCAGTCGCATGGAGGCCATCGCCGCCTCGGCGATAGCCACCTCGGCGAGTTCGTCCTCACCGCCTTCGGCGTAGGCCTCCCGCAACGCCGGCGTCACGGCGAATGCGGTGCCGCTGCGCGGCCTCATCTCCCCGTCGTCGACCAGTTGGCGCAGTAGCGCCAGTGTCGCCGGGATATAGACCCGCATCAGTGGCGACCGGCCCGGCTATTCACGATCCCGCTATTCACGATCACCCAGCAGTGTGGCGGCGAAATCGTCGACGTAGGTTGCCAACTCGCGCGACGGCCGACGGTAATTTCCGGTCACCGGTACCGTCGGCAGATCGACGGGCTCGGGTTCGACCTCTTCGTAGGGGATGCTCGACAAAAGGTGCGACATCATGTTCAGCCGGGCGTGTTTCTTATTAGCCGACTCCACGACGTACCACGGGCTGACGGCGGTATCGGTGTGCACCATCATGTCGTCTTTGGCTCGCGAATAGTCCTCCCACCGGTACACCGACTCCAGATCCATCGGGCTGAGTTTCCAGCGCCGCATCGGATCATTGCTGCGAGCCTTGAACCGGCGCAGTTGCTCGACTTCGGAAACCGAGAACCAGTACTTGCGAAGCAGGATCCCGTCGTCGATGAGCATCTGTTCGAAGATCGGGCACTGCCGCAGGAACCGCGAATGCTCGTGGGCGGTGCAGAACTCCATTACCCGCTCGACCCCGGCGCGGTTGTACCAGGAGCGGTCGAACAACACGATCTCGCCCTTGGTCGGCAGGTGCTCGATGTAGCGCTGGAAGTACCACTGCCCGCGTTCACGTTCGCTGGGTGCCGGCAGGGCGGCGATCCGCACCGAGCGGGGGCTGAGGTACTCGGTGATCCGCTTGATCGTTCCGCCCTTGCCGGCGGCGTCGCGGCCTTCAAACAGGACTACGATCCGCGCACCGGTGGCTTTGGTCCACTCCTGCAATTTGACGAATTCGGTCTGCAACCGGAACAACTCGGCCTCATAGACCTCACTTGGAACCTTGGGGGCCGACTTCGCGTCCGAACTGGATTCGCCCTTAGCCATCGCCGAATCTCCCTTTGCCATCGCCGAATTCCCCTTAACAATCTTACGTGTGCCCGGGCGTCACTGGCTCGCCGCCTCGATCAACTCTTCGAGCGATTCGGCCAGCAGTTCGGGAAACACCTCGACGTCGCTCATCGCGTCACGGTCGGCGTTGATGCCGAAATACAGGACGCCACAGTAGGAGGTGACGCCGATCGCCAGCACCTGATCGTGCAAGAGAGGTACGACCGCATAGGTTTCCAGCAGCGAGGCGCCGGCGACGTACATCTGCGACTGCGGCCCGGGCACGTTGGTGATCAACAGGTTGAACTGCCGGGGCGGGAACTGGTTGGCCACCCGGGTTCCCATGGCGTGCAGAGTGGGTGGGGGAAAGCCCGAGAGGGTGACGATGGTCTGGGCGTCCACCGGGCTGGCCGCCGTCGCGTGGGACTCGGTGGAGTGGGCGATCTGGGACAGTCGCACCACCGGGTTTCCCTCCCCGACCGGCAGGTCGATCAGGAACGGGGCAACCTCGCTGATGGCCTGCCCCGGGCTCGAAGGCTGGTGCTCGGCCTCGGGATAGACCGAGATGGGAGCCATCGCGCGGACCGTCAGGCCGGCCGTCACCGGTTCGCCCCTCGACATCAGCCAGGCCCGCAGTGCCCCGGCGATCACCGCCAGCACGACATCATTGACGTCGCAGCTGTATCTGGCCCGAACCCGCCGGTAGTCCGAGAGCGGTCCGCTGGCCACGGTGAACCTGCGGTGGCGCGACACCGTGGTGTTCAGCGGGCTGCTCGGCGCGCTGCCGCGCAACACCGTCCGAGCGAAGTCCGTGGCCCGCCGGGTCAGTTGCGCCACCTCCCCGCGGTTGGATGCGACGTCAGCGACCGTCGAGCGCAGCGCCGCCAACTGTTGGCCGGGGCGGGCCAGCCAGTCACCGGCAGCATCGAGCAGCAACTCCTGAGCCGACGGCTCTCGGGCCGGCAGCCAGATGTCCTCGCTGAGCCCGGCCGGGCGACGACTGCGATCGGCGATCACATGTCCGATCTCGCAGGCCGTCAAGCCATTGATCAGCCCCTGGTGGGACTTGATGAACAGGGCCAGCCGGTTGTCCGCCAAGCCCTCGATGAGGTACATCTCCCACAGCGGCCGGGTCCGATCCAGCGGGCGTCCGGCCAACCGGGAGACGAGATCGTGGAGTTGAGCGTCACTGCCCGGGGACGGCAGAGCCGAGCGCCGCACGTGGTAGGCGATGTCGAAGTCGGGATCGTCGATCCACACCGGTCGGGCGATACCCAGCGTCACCTCGCGCACCTTCTGCCGATACCGCGGAGTCTGGGGCAATCGGCGTTCGACGGTCTCGAGCAGGGTCTCGTAGCGCAGACCGCCCCGCGGACGGCGCAGAATCGACAGCGAGCCGACGTACATCGGGGTGGTGGTGTCCTCGCGTTGGTAGAACGCCGCGTCCGATGCCGACAAGCGAGTCACAGGACAACGGTAACGGTGAATACCCGCCGCCGCCGGATGTGTCATCATGAAAGCGGGTTCGCTCTCTCCAGCGTCCAGGCCGTCTCCCTTGCAGCGGCGCCCCGTTGTCCGCCGATCAATGGAGAGGGTGCGTTGTCCGCCAACGTGTTACAGCCCGAGGGAACCGCCGTAACACCCATCGTGGACTATGAACCGCCGGCTTATGGTGGCCCCCCGCGGTTACCCGCGCTCACCGCGCACCGGCCCCCGACCGCCGCGCAGCTAACGCCGGCGCGGCCGATGTCCTCCAACGACAGCGACACCGTTCGGGTGGCCGCGGTCTTCGCCGACGCGGCACTTCGCCGGGTACTGGAGGTCATCGACCGTCGGCGTTCGCTGGCCCAGTTGCGTCCACTGATGCCCAGCGGCCTGGTGGACTCGCTACTATCTGCGGCCTGCCGCCGTGACGGCACCGATGCGGCACGACTGCGACGCGTACGGGCACAGCCGGTCCGGGCCGACGGGACCGCGGCGGAGGTCGCCGCGAGCTATTCCCGCGGCGAGCGCGTACACGCCATCGCCTGCCGGGTCGAACGGGTCACCACCGGACTCGGGCCGCGTTGGCAGGTGGTCGCGCTACACCTGGGCTGAGCGCCCAGGCGTCAGCCGCGTCGCATGGCCTTCTGCTCGCGGGCGTCGGAGCGCTTGGCCTGCCTACGTTGCTTGCGGGTGGCCCCCACCGTGGCGGGCTCGGGCGCACCCCCGGAGCGCTGCACCTCAGCGTCGCCGTCCTCGGACGGGCCGACGTAGGTCAACGGCCGCGAGTCGTCTTGGCCGAGGCCCTTGGCCCGCAGACCCTCGGGCATTGCCTGAGCCGCCACGTGCGCCTGCGGGGTGGCCTCAACCTCGACGTTGAACAGCAGTCCGATCGACTCTTCTTTCAATCCCTCGAGCATGCCGATGAACATGTCGTAGCCCTCGCGCTGATACTCGACCAGCGGGTCGCGCTGCGCCATGGCACGAAGACCAATGCCTTCCTTGAGGTAATCCATTTCGTAGAGGTGCTCACGCCATTTCCGGTCGAGGACGTTGAGTAGCACGTTGCGCTCCAACTGGCGCATAGCGTCCGGGCCAGCGAGGGCGGCGATCTCGGCCTCGCGGGTGGCGTAGGCCTTCTCGGCATCGGCGATGAGGAGTTTCAGAAGCTCGTCGCGACTCAACTCCCCGGCCTCACCGACGGCTTCGGAGTCGATGAGGTCGCGGTGGTCGATACCTACCGGGTAGAGCGTCCGCAGGGCGGACCACAGTGCGTCGAAGTCCCAGTCCTCGGCATAGCCCTCAGCAGTGGCGCCATTGACATAGGCGGTGACGACGTCGATGAGCATGTCGTGCGCCTGCTGATCCAAATCCTCGCCTTTGAGGATGCGCCGGCGCTCCTCGTAGATGACCACGCGCTGCTTGTTCATCACCTCGTCGTATTTGAGCACGTTCTTGCGGATCTCGAAGTTCTGCTGCTCGACCTGGGTCTGCGCGCTCTTGATGGCCCGGTTGACCATCTTGGCCTCGATCGGCACGTCGTCGGGCAGGTTGAGCCGGGTCAGCAGGGATTCCAGGGTGGCGCCGTTGAACCGGCGCATGAGTTCGTCGCCCAGCGACAGGTAGAACCGGGACTCGCCCGGGTCACCCTGGCGGCCGGACCGCCCCCGCAACTGGTTGTCGATCCGGCGCGACTCGTGGCGCTCGGTGCCCAGCACGTACAGACCACCCACGGCGATGACGTCCTCGGCCTCCGCCTCAGCCTCCGCCTTGACCACGGGTAGCTCTGTGTGCCAGGCGGCTTCGTATTCATCCGGGGTCTCCACCGGATCCAGGCCGCGATCGCGAAGCCGCAGATCGGTGAGGAAGTCGACGTTGCCGCCCAGGACAACGTCGGTTCCGCGCCCGGCCATGTTGGTGGCCACCGTGATGGCCCCGCGGCGGCCCGCCCCGGCAATGATCGCGGCCTCCTGCTCGTGGAACTTGGCGTTGAGCACATTGTGGGGAACTTCGCGCTTCTGCAACTGGCGCGACAGATACTCCGAACGTTCCACGCTGGTGGTGCCGATCAACACCGGCTGCCCAGCCTCAAAGCGCTCGGCGATGTCGTCGACGACCGCGATGTATTTGGCTTCCTCGGTCTTGTAGATAAGGTCGGTCTGGTCCTTGCGGACCATCGACCGGTTCGTCGGGATCGACACCACGCCCAGCTTGTAGATCTCTTGGAGCTCGGCAGCCTCGGTCTCTGCGGTGCCCGTCATCCCCGCCAGCTTGTCGTAGAGCCGGAAGTAGTTCTGCAGGGTGATCGTGGCGAAGGTCTGGTTCTCGGCCTTGATCTCGACCTTCTCCTTGGCCTCGATGGCCTGGTGCATGCCCTCGTTGTAGCGACGGCCCGGCAGTACCCGGCCGGTGAATTCATCGACGATGATGACCTCACCGTCGCGCACGATGTAGTCCTTGTCGCGGGAGAACAGTTCCTTGGCCTTCAGGCAGTTGTTCAGGTAGCTCACCAGCGTCGAGTTGGCCGGCGCATAAAGATTCTCGATGCCGATCTGATCCTCGATGAGTTCCACGCCCAATTCGTGCACGCCGACGGTGCGCTTGCGGATGTCGACCTCGTAGTGGACGTCCTTCTCCATCATCGGGGCGAGCCGGGCGAACTCGGTGTACCAGTGCGACGCACCGTCGGCGGGGCCGGAGATGATCAGCGGGGTGCGGGCCTCATCGATGAGAATGGAGTCGACCTCGTCGACGATCGCGAATTGGTGGCCCCGCTGCACCAGTTCTTCCAGGGAGTGCGCCATGTTGTCGCGCAGGTAGTCGAACCCGAACTCATTGTTGGTGCCGTAGGTGATGTCGGCGGCGTAGGCGGCGCGGCGCTCATCGGGGGTGAGCCCGGACAGGATCACCCCGACCTCCAGGCCCAGGAAGCGGTGCACGCGGCCCATCCACTCGCTGTCGCGTCTGGCCAGGTAGTCGTTGACCGTCACCACGTGCACGCCATCGCCGGCCAGCGCATTGAGGTAGGCGGGCAGCACGCAGGTCAGCGTCTTACCCTCGCCGGTCTTCATCTCGGCGACGTTGCCGAAGTGCAGTGCCGCACCCCCCATGACCTGTACGTCGAAGTGGCGCTGGGACAGCACCCGCCAGGCGGCTTCGCGGGCGACCGCGAACGCCTCCGGCAGCAGATCGTCGAGTTTCGCACCGTCGGCGACCCGGGTGCGGAACTCGTCGGTCTTGGCGTGCAATTCGGCGTCGGTGAGCTTTTCTACGTCGCCGGCCAGGGTGTTGACGTAGTCAGACACCCCCCGCAGGCGCTTGACCATGCGGCCTTCACCGATGCGCAACAACTTCGACAGCACATTTTCCCCTGGAAGACGATGAGAAGCCGTCCCTGGTTTCGGGAGGCCTGAACGACCTCCATCCTAGGTCACGCGCCGTGACGGCAACTTCAGGCCAGCCGGACCCGGGCAGGCCGTTTCACGCCAGCCGGATCAATCCGTAGTCGTAGGCATGCCGTCGGTAGACGACCGTGGGGCGGTTGGTCTCGCTGTCGTGGAACAGGAAGAAGTCGTGGCCCACCAGTTCCATCTCATAGAGTGCGTCGTCGATCGCCATCGGTTGGGCCGGGTGCTCCTTGACCCGCACGATCCGGCCGGGCTCATGGTCCTCAACCGGAGCCGCCATCGCGGCGTTGGCTCCCGCGGTTGAGCCGGCCGGGTCGAAGGCGTTCTTCAGATCCAGCGGGGCCGCGTCCGCCGCCGCGGCGGTCGCCTCATGCACCGAGACCGGGGTCTTGTCGCCGTAATGCACCTTCTGGCGGTCTTTACCGCGCCGCAGTCGGCTCTCAAGCTTGTGGGCGGCAGCCTCGAAGGCGCCGTAGAAGGTCTCCGCGCGCCCCTCCCCGCGGACCACCGGACCACGTCCGGCATGCGCGGTAATCTCGACATGCTGGCAGTTCTTGCGCTGGCGACGGTTGTTCTCATGGGTGAGTTCGACGTCGAAGCGATGGATCGAGTGGTCGATGCGCTCGGCGCGGGCGAGTTTGTGTCCCACGTAAACCCGGAAGTGGTCGGGAATCTCGACGTTGCGGCCGGTTACCTGGACATGTGCGGTGACCGTGGCGTCGGTGCTGGTGGAATCGGGGTTGGCGGCGTCGGTGGCGAACTGGGGTGAATTCACGGATTGGGTTGACATCTTCGGCAACTCGTTTCTTCACGGGACGGCGTGGTGGAACCGACGGTAGTCGCAGACGTCCGGCGCCGCCACCGTTATCTGGGCGTCGTTGCCATGTCGGGGCCTCACGCCTGGGCCAGGGCCAGCACGGCCACCACCTGTACTCCGCCGGCCAGCAGCACGCTGACGGTCTCGCGCGCGGTCGCTCCCGTGGTCACGATGTCGTCCACCAGCAAAACATCGCCCCGCGGCGCCGCCAAGAGTCGCACCCGGCCGGCGATGTTGCGTTCCCTGGCGGCGGGGTTCAACCCCACCGAGTCACGGACCGGACCCACCGTGCGCACCGCGTTGACGACGGCGATACGGGGGTGCGCCGAGGTCGCCGCCGCGGCGATCCGGATGACCGGGTCCCCGCCGCGCCGGCGTGCCGCCGCGCGCCGGGTCGGGGCCGGAACCACGGTCAGCGGAAAGCCCACGACACCCCAGCTGCCGAGTTGATGGATGCCCAGCGCCAGCGCCCGGGCCAGCGGACCGACGAGGTCGCGACGGCCATGTTCCTTCAGCGCCACGATCACCTGGCGGCGGGCACCCGTGTAGCGGCCCAGGGCGAAGACCGGCACGCCGGGGTCGGCCCGCGGTGTGATCACGTGGGGCTGGTCGGTTTGCACCGCCAACGCGGCAGCGCAGCCCGCGCACCAGCGGGTCGACGGAGCGCCGCAGCCACCGCAGGACAGCGGAAGCACCAGGTCGAGCATGAGGGCAGTCTGCCCGCGGGGGGTGACAGGACCGGTCTCAGCCGGGCAGCACCGGCACGGCACCCGCCACCATGAACCCCCGCAACTCCGACCACTCCTGGGCTCCCGCGCCGCTGGTGCTGAGCAGTTGCAAGATGCCCCGGGCATCGGAGACGTAGACCGCCGAGGGATCGGCCGCCACCGCGGCCACCGGCATGACCAGGTTGGTGCTCGGTCCGTCGGAGTTGACCCCATCGAGATTGACGTAGGACACCGGGTGGGCGGGGTCGTTGCGGGTGACCACCATGTCGTCACCGGTGCGCCAGGACAGCGCCACCACCGAGTCGCCCAGACCGAAGCCGATCCGCCGCGGATAGGTCAGCGCGAACTCCCCGCCCGGGGCCTGCTCGACACCGGCCAGCACCACCTCGCCCTCGATCACCATCGCCACCCGGGTGCCGTCCCGGGTGAGTTGCAGATCGGCGATCGCCCCGGGGAACCGGGAGGTGACCGCGGCCGAATCCACCGGAATGCGGGCCGGCTCGCCGGAGGCCTCCTCCCGGACCACCCGCACCACGCTGTTGCCGTCGACGGCAACCCAGACCGCGTCGTCGAGCGCCCAGGACGGCCGCGTCAGCGTCTTGGAGTCGATCGCCCGCACCGCCTGCCCACCGGCGGGTCCGATCCACAGCGATTCCCCCTCCACCGGTGTCGCGACCACCGAGGCCACATTGCGGCCGGTCCGGGAGAAGGCCGCCGCCCGCTGGTCGACCATCATCCCGAAGGAGCCCGGCACTTTCGCCGATCCCTGCCCATCGAGTGCCACCAGCGAGCCGCCGATCAGAGCGTGCACACCCGCCGTTGCACCGTCGACGGCGCCGGGGTCAGTGGCGGCGACATCGGTGGCCTTCCACCCGTCGACGAACCGATCGTCGAGCGCGGCACCATCGACGTCGATCAGATAGGGACCCTTGATGTCGGCGCGAGCGAACGTCCAGATCAGTTGCGCCGCAAGCAACAACCGGCTGGCGGGGTCGGTGGTGGTCAGATTCTCCAGATCGACTCGCGCACCACCGTAGCCGCGGCCCACCCCGGTCTTGCTGCCATCGGCACGGCTGACCGGGCCCCGAAGCTTCACCGGCGGACCCAACAGGTTGCGCACCGCCTTCGCCATCTCCGGCCGGGGACCGGCGATCAATTTGGCGACGAGTTCAGTCGGCAGCTGGTCCGGGTCGGACACCGCAAGATAGCGCGGGTCGGGCACGACGGTCTTGCCGGTGGGGTCGACGAAATACAGCGTGCTGCGCTTGTAGGCCGACTGAAACTGCTGCCAATCCAGGAATACCCCGTTGGGTAGGCGATTGATCCGCCAACCATTGGCGGTCCGCACCAACTCGATGGGTCCCGGGTCGGGCAGTTGACCCTCACCGGTCTCGAAGACCCCGATGTCTGACAAAGAGCCGAGGATATCGGCCTGCATGGTCACCGAAACCTTGTCCAGAGAACTGGTTTCGACGAAAACCACCTTGTCGATCAGCAGGGCGCTGCCGGCATCGTCCCATTCCTTGGATGCCGACTCGGTGAGGAACTGCCGCGCCGCCGCGCGGCGGTCCGCTGGATCGGCGGTGGCCTTCAGGAACTCCCGAAGCGTCTGTTCGGGAGTCATACTGGCGTTGGGTTCCGGCAACTGCTTGGGGGGCGGGAGTTCGACGGTGCCGATCGCCTGTGGCGCGGAGGAATTGGGTACACCCGCGCATCCGGAGACCACGATGATCACGCCGACCAGCGCCGCGATCAAGAGTCGAATCCTCACGCAGGCTCCCCAACGATTTCCCGTTGACGTTGGGCGGCAACGGGTTTCATGGGCAGCGGACTGGTAGTGACCTTGTGCCCCCGGATCAGCGGAAGGGTCAACCGGAAGCAGGCTCCCTTGCCCGGTTCACCCCAGGCCTCGAGCCGGCCCTGATGAAGGCGGGCATCCTCGATGCTGATCGCCAGGCCCAGCCCAGTCCCCCCGGAGCGGCGTACCCGGGACGGATCCGAGCGCCAGAACCGGCTGAAGACCAATTTTTCCTCCCCCGGCCGCAGGCCGACGCCCCGGTCCCGGACGGTGACCGCGACGGTGTCGGAGTCGGCGGCCATGGTGATCAGCACCGGCTTGTGTTCGGCATGGTCGATGGCATTGGCGATGAGGTTGCGCAGAATGCGCTCTACCCGGCGCGGGTCGACCTCGGCGATAACCGCCTCGTCGCCCATGTCGACAAGCAGTTCGATACCGGCCTCATCAGCCAGATGTCCGACGTTGCCCAGTGCACGATTGATCGTCGTGCGCAGGTCGACCGCCTCGACCGACAGTTCGGCGACGCCGGCGTCGTGGCGGGAGATCTCCAGTAGGTCATTCAGCAGGGTTTCGAACCGGTCCAACTCACCGACCAGCAATTCAGTCGAGCGGCGCAGCGCCGGATCGAGATCCTCGCTGTGGTCATAAATCAGGTCGGCGGCCATTCGCACCGTGGTCAGCGGGGTCCGCAACTCATGGCTGACATCAGAGGTGAAGCGGCGCTGTAGGTTGCCGAACTCCTCGAGGGTGGTGATTTGGCGCTGCAGGCTCTCGGCCATGTCATTGAACGACACCGCGAGGCGGGCCATGTCATCCTCGCCGCGGACCGGCATCCGCTCGGAGAGGTGGCCTTCGGCGAAACTCTCGGCGATCCGGGACGCCGACCGCACCGGCAGCACCACCTGCCGGGATACCAGCAGCGCGATGCCGGCCAGAAGAAGCAGCAGCACCAAGGCCCCGGTCGCAATCGTTCCGCGCACCAGCGTGATGGTGCTCTCCTCGGCGGTGAGCGGGAAGATCAGATAAAGCTCCAGGTTGGCGATGCGCGACGGGGCGGGCGTGCCGATCAGCAGGGCGGGCCCGGAAAACCCCTCGGTGCGCACCGAGGCGTACTGGTAACTCACCTGCCCGGCCTTGACGAAATCGCGCAGCGAGCGTGGAATCTGGTCCACCGGCCCGGCGGCCGTCGCCTCGCGGGGCCCGTCGCCCGGAACCATCAGCACCGCGTCGAACGTGCCCGCCAAGCCGGCACCCGAGGTCTGTCCGGTCTTGGATATCAGGGTGGTTCGGGCCAGTTGCAGGCTGCTGTCCAGGGAGCGGGCCTCTTCCCCGCTGACGATTCCACTGACGGTGATTCGCGCCCGGTCCACCTCCTCGGTGGCGGCGCGGACCTTGACATCGAGTACCCGGTTGGTGATCTGGCTGGTCAGCACGAAGCCGAGTGCAAGGATGACCACAGCCGAGAGGCCGAGGGTGAGAACCACCACCCGCAGTTGCAGCGAGCGGCGCCAGATCATCGCCAGTGCCCGACTCAGCGCACCCGTGCCCCGAAGAAATGGGCCGGAACGCCGCCTCGAGCTGAAGATCACGGCGGGCCGGCCTTGTACCCCACTCCTCGGACAGTCAGGACTACCTGCGGGTTCTCCGGGTCCTTCTCAACCTTTGCCCGCAGACGCTGGACATGGACGTTGACAAGTCGGGTGTCGGCGGGGTGCCGGTAACCCCAGACCTGTTCGAGGAGCACCTCTCGAGTAAACACCTGTCGCGGTTTGCGCGCCAACGCCACCAGCAGGTCGAACTCCAACGGGGTGAGCGAGACCTGCTCATTCTCGCGAGTCACCTTGTGGGCGGGCACATCAATGTCGATGTCGGCGATTGACAGCATTTCGGCGGGTTCGTCCTCGTTGCGCCGGAGCCGCGCTCGCACCCGGGCCACCAGTTCCTTGGGCTTGAACGGCTTCATGATGTAGTCATCGGCCCCGGACTCCAGACCCAGCACCACGTCGACGGTGTCGGTCTTGGCCGTCAACATGACGATCGGCACGCCGGAGTCCGAGCGCAGCACCCGGCACACGTCGATGCCGTTCATACCGGGCAGCATCAGATCGAGCAGCACCAGGTCGGGCCGAAGTTCGCGCACCGCGGTCAGGGCCTGGGAGCCGTCGGCGATCACCGCGGTCTCGAAACCCTCGTTGCGCAACACGATGGTGAGCATTTCCGCCAGCGAGGGGTCGTCGTCAACAACCAAAATCCGTTGTCTCATGGGCATCATCGTGTCACCGAATCGCGATAATGCCCGGTTACCACACCGGAGCGTTGCGTCGCTAACCTCTGCGATCCAGCAGCGTTGCAGCCAGCCGGGCCGGATCGACATCGGCGCCGACCACCGACCACGGTCCATGCCAGCTTGCGGCGGCCAGTCCGAGGTAAACCGCCTGGGTCCGCTGCTGCAGGCCGGCGTCGCGTTCGTAGACGTCGCGAGCCCGGTCGGCTTCCAGCCCGGCCCGGCGCTGCGCGCGCTCGGCGGCCAGCGTGACCGGCACGTCGAGCAGGATCTGGTGGTCGGGTTCGGGCAGCTCGAACCGGCCGTACTCGAGGTCGGAGACCCAGGAGACCACCTCTGAGTCGGCGTCCTGATACAGGCGGGCGGCGCTGTAGGCGGCGTTGGAGGCCGCGTAACGGTCGAGGATGACAACGTCGCGCTCATCGCACAGCGCCCCGAGGTGCCCCCGTGCGGCCGCTCGATCCAGGGCGAACAGCACCGCCATCGCGTGGACGGACCCGGACAAATCACCGTGGCGCCCATGCAGTGCCTCGCTGGCCAGATCGGCGGTAATCGACTCGCCGTAGCGCGGGAACGCCAGCGCGCCCACCGACTGACCGGCGGCTTCGAAGGCCGCCCGCAGGCCCTGGGTGAGCGTGCGTTTACCCGCTCCGTCGAGTCCCTCGATCACGATGAGCACGGCACACCCTCGCCGCTAGGCGAATCCCACAAATGACGCAACAGCGCCATCCGTGGCGCGACGTGACTGCACATGGTTGGCCACGAATTCCTCATCGGGGTAGCCCATCGCCACACAGGTCATGATCACCTGGTCGGCCGGAATGTTCGCATTCTCCCGCACCACCGACGACTGCATGATTCCCTGGCCGTTGATCACCGTGCCGAGGCCTTTCGACCATGCCGCAAGCACCAATCCGTACGTCGCGGCGCCACAATCGAAGTGGGCGATGGTGTCGTTGGCCAGTTCCCGGTCGACGGTGATGACGACGGAGACCGGCGCGTCGAACTGGCGGAAGCCGCGCATCACCCAATCCTGGCGGCGGACCTTATCGTCACGCGCTATTCCCATCGCCTCGAAGAGTTGGACCGCGATCTCCACCTGACGTTCACGATGGGCGCCCTCATACCCGTGATTCAACGTGATCTCGCGATCCACCGTTGACCCGGACATCATCTTCTTGGTGTTGCCCTCGCGGATACGCTCCAGCGGTTCGCCGGTGAGTACGTGAAAATGCCACGGCTGGGTGTTCATCGACGATGGTGCACGCTGGGCGATCCGCAGGACCTCCTCGAGTACCTCGCGCGGCACCGGCTGGTTCTTGTACCCGCGAATACTGCGGCGCTCGAAGACGATGGTCTCCAGGTCAGTGCGTCCGCTGTGCAGCAGTTCGGTCATCCTCGGTACCCGCCGCACTCAATACTCGCCCGCGCTCAGTATCGGTAGTGCTCCGGCTTGTAGGGACCGTCGACATCGACGCCGATGTACTCGGCCTGGTCTTTGCTGAGAACGGTGAGTGTGCCGCCGAGGGCCTCGACGTGGATCTTGGCGACCTTCTCATCGAGATGCTTGGGCAGGCGGTAGACCTCGTTGTCGTACTCGTCGTTTTTGGTCCACAGTTCGATCTGGGCGATCACCTGGTTGGAGAAGCTGTTGCTCATCACGAACGACGGATGGCCGGTGGCGTTGCCGAGGTTGAGCAACCGGCCCTCGGACAGGACGATGATCGAATGTCCGTCCGGGAAGACGAACTCGTCGACCTGGGGCTTGATGTTGATTCGGCGGATCTTGGTGTCCCGCTCAACGGCGGCCATGTCGATCTCATTGTCGAAGTGACCGATGTTGCCCAGGATCGCCTGGTGCTTCATGGCCCGCATGTGATCGAGGGTGATGATGTCCTTGTTGCCGGTGGAGGTGATCACGATGTCGGCCCAGCCGATGGCCTGCTCGACGGTCTTGACCTCGAATCCGTCCATCAGGGCCTGCAGGGCATTGATCGGGTCGACCTCGGTGACCGCCACCCGGGCACCCTGGGCCTTGAGCGCCTCCGCGCAGCCCTTGCCCACGTCGCCGTAACCGCAGACCAGGGCCGCTTTGCCGCCGATCAGTACGTCCGTCCCGCGGTTGATGCCGTCGATCAAGGAGTGCCGGGTGCCGTACTTGTTGTCGAACTTGCTCTTGGTGACCGAGTCGTTGACGTTGATCGCCGGGAACGTCAACTCGCCGGCGGCGGCGAACTGGTAGAGCCGCAGCACGCCGGTGGTGGTCTCCTCGGTGACGCCCTTGATGGCGTCGGCGATCTTGGTCCACTTGGTCTTGTCGGTCTCGAAGCGCTCCCGCAGTAGGTTCAGGAAGACCTGGTACTCCGCGGAATCGTCCTCCTCGCCGGGGGGCACCACGCCGGCCTTCTCGAACTGGGCACCGCGCAGCACCAGCATGGTGGCGTCGCCGCCGTCGTCGAGGATCATGTTCGCCGGAGCGGGGACACCGTCCCGGTCGGGCCAGGTGAGCATCTGCTCGGCCGCCCACCAGTACTCCTCGAGGGTTTCACCCTTCCAGGCGAAGATCGGCACTCCGCGCGGTTCCTCCGGCGTCCCGTGCGGGCCGACGACGGTCGCCGCCGCCGAATGGTCCTGCGTGGAGAAGATGTTGCACGACGCCCAGCGAACCTCGGCCCCGAGTGCAACCAGCGTCTCGATAAGCACCGCGGTCTGCACCGTCATGTGCAGGGAACCGGAAACCCGTGCGCCTTTGAGTGGCAGCACGTCGGCGTATTCGCGGCGCAGAGACATCAGCCCGGGCATCTCATGCTCCGCGAGCCGGATCTCCTTGCGGCCGAATTCAGCCAGCGAGAGATCGGCGACTTTGTAGTCGATTCCATTACGGACGTCGGCGGTCAGCGTCATAGCCATAACGGTATCCCGGCCGCCTCAGGCGGGTTCAACGGCCCCGTGTCGCTCGGCGAACGGGGTCATCAACCGGGCCAGGTCGGCCGCCACGTCGTGGTCGGCTTCCGGCGGCATCGACACGTAACTCAGAGCCAGCCGGACGATCGCCCGGGCCAGCACGCCGGCCGCCGCGGCGTCGGCGTGCACCCAGTTGTCCAGGAACACCTCGGCAAGTCGCCGGCTGCAGTGGGTGATGATCGGCCCGCTGTCGGTGGTGATGATCTGCAGCAGGTCGGGTTTGGCAGAACCAGACAGCAGAGAGACCACCAGCGGGTCGGCCGCCGAATCGGTGAAGAACGCCCGAAAGCCGGTCAGGAAAGCCGAGTAGACGTCGCCGCCGCTGCCGTCGATCGCCCCGCCGACCGCGTCCACCAGTCGATCGGCCAGGCGCAGCGCGTACCCCTGGGCCAGGCCCAGGCGGGAACCGAATTCGTTGTAGATGGTCTGCCGGCTGACACCGGCGGTGCGGGCGACATCGGAGAGCGTGATCGCCGACCAGTCCTTGCCGAGCAATTCCACGCGCATGGCGTCGAGCACCGAGTCGCGCAACTGCTGGCGCGCGCGGCTCACCCGAGCGGGCCTGATCGGCAGCGCCGGAGGCGAGTCGCCGACACCGTCAGAGCCCGACGGTGGTTCGGAACACTCGCGCGGGGTGCGCTGCCTCCACCCGCAGGGGGCCGTCGTCGGCGGCCACCCACGCCGCGGCCCCCCGGTGCATCCGGATCTCGCCGGACTTGGCGCGTACCTCGACCGATCCCTGGGTGCACACCAGGATCTGTGGACCGTCGTGACGCGAGGGGACATCGACCTCGTGGCCGAGTTGATCGCCGTCCACGATCAGTTCCGATCCGGCGAACTCCGCCGCTGGGGTCTCATAGACCACCTCGATGCCGTCGCGGCGGGTCCCGACCCGGGCATCGACGACCGGCGTGAAGTCCAGCACCCGCAGCAGTTCGGGCACGTCGACGTGCTTGGGCGTCAGCCCGCCCCGAAGCACGTTGTCGGAGTTGGCCATCACCTCCATCGCCATCCCCTGTAGATAGCTGTGCAGGTTGCCTGCGGGCAGGAAGATCCCCTCGCCGGCCTTCAGGCTGATCCGGTTGAGCAACAGCGCGGCCAGCACACCCGCGTCGCCGGGGTAGCGTTCGCCGAGTTCCAGCACGGCCCGGGCCTCGGGTGCGAAATCCTTTGCACCGGAACGGATGTAAGCGACAGCACCCTCCAGGACGGCCGGAATCAGGTTGTCGAGTTGGGGTTGCGGTGCGGTGATCCAGGTGGTGAACAGTGCGCGCAAGCCGGGTGCGTCGTCCTGATCGACGAGCAGTCCGATGTAGGGATCCAACGCGGGCACCGCGAGCGCACGCATCAGATCGACTGAGCGTGCCGCCGGCCGAAAGCCCGCCAACGCCTCGAAATCCGAGAACGCCACCAGTAGTTCGGGCTTGTGGCTCCAGTCGCGATAGTTGCGAACCGGGGACTGCAGTGGCACGCCGCGGCGATCCTCGCGCCGATAACCCTCAAGGGCCTGTTCCGCGCTGGGATGCGCCTGCAGGGACAGCGGCTCATCGGCGGCGAGCACCTTGACCAGGAAGGGCAGTACGTCGCCGAAGCGTTCTCGCACCGCCGGTCCCAGTTGCGCCTGCGGATCGGCATTGATGGCCTCCGAAAGTGACGTCTCTGAGCCGGAGGCATCCTGAAGGTGCGCCGGATCACCGGGGTGGGCGCCCAACCACAACTCCGCCTCCGGGTGCGCGGTCGGGGTCGGTCGGCCGGTGAACTCGGCGATCGCGCTGCGAGACCCCCACGCATAGGTTCGGATCGCTCCGCGTAGCAACTGCACGGTGCTGTTAGCCCCCGGCCAAGCGGAGGTAGACGGCCGACATCTCCAGCCGCAACGCCAGGGTGGCCAACTGCTGCTCCACCCGACCCGACGCCGGAATGGTCCCGGCATCCCCCACGTCCGCAACGCCCACCAGGTCGAGACCGTCGATACCGGCAACCCGCGCCGTCAGTAGCTGCCGCTCCTCGGCCAGCACCAACGCCAGCACCCGGGGCCGGGTGGGCAGTGGACCGTCGATCTCCTCGTCATGGAACAGGGCTTGGACCGGATCGGTGAAGCCGGCCGCCGCGACGCCGGTTGCGGCGCGGCTGGAAATCCCGGTGCGCAACGCGACGGCGACATCGGCGAGACCGGCGGCGGCGACGGGTTGACCGGCCACCCGCAGCAACACCGTCGCGCCATGGCGGGCCAGGGCGAGGGTCGCCGGACTGTCACCGGCCAACACCGTCTGGCGCCCGGACATCCGCTCGGCCAGCGCCTTGGCCGGATTGGTGAACACCTCCCGGCCGGCACTGTTGCGCAACGCCTCGGCATCAAGTTCATCCGCCAACACAGCCAGGTCGGTGTCCACCGCGGGATCGACCGCCGCCAGCGTGGCCAGGCCCGCCGCCAGGTACCGGCACAGACCGAAATCGTCGGGCACCGTCACCCGCGGCGCCAGGACCGCCGCGCGCCCCGCGGTGGCCTCCCGCAACGGCCCCTCATAGGGTGCTGCAACCACCACCCGGGCACCTCGGCGCGCGGCCGTGGCGGCGGCGTTCACCAGCACCGGGTCACTCGGATCGTCGCCGGCGGCCACCAGAACATCCAGCGGTCCGATCCAGGGCGGCGAGCCGGAGACGGTGACCAGAGGCTCGCCGGCCGAGCCCGCGAATGCGGCGATGAGCATGGCCCCCGCGGCATCGGCGGCCCCGCGGCCACCGACCCAGACCACCGTTCGGGGCCGCTGGCCGCCGGCCACCGAATCCAGCGCGCCCTCCTCCACGGCGGCCGCGGTGGCACGCACCTGAGCGCCGGCCAGCGCCGAGGCTCGCAACAGACCGTCGCGATCGGCCTCCAACAACCCGTCGGTGTCGTCGAGATCGATCGTGGCGTGGGCCGCACTCATGTGTTCGCCACCGCAATCTGTTCGGTGGCCTGAGCGACGATCCTGTCGACTTCGACGGCAGTGCCGGCTTCGGCATTGAGCCGCAACAATGGCTCGGTGTTCGACGTGCGGAGATTGAACCAGGCGCCGTCACCCAGGTCGACGGTCACGCCGTCAAGGTGTTCCAGCGAAACCGTCTGCTGCTCAAAGGATTTGACCACCGCATCGACACACGCGGGCGCATCCTCGACCCGGAAGTTAATCTCTCCGGAGGCCGCGTACCGCTGATAATCGTTCATCAGCTCCGAAAGCGGTCGAGGCTGCTCGCCCAGGGCCGCCAACACGTGCAGCGCGGCCAGCATGCCGGAATCGGCTCCCCAGAAGTCGCGAAAGTAGTAGTGCGCAGAATGTTCGCCGCCGAAGATGGCGCCCGTCTTGGCCATCAGCGCCTTGATGTAGGAATGTCCGACTCGTGAACACACCGCGATTCCACGGCGTTGGGTGACGAGTTCGGGTACCACCCGGGAGGTGATCAGGTTGTGAATCACCGTGGCACCGGGTTCGCGAGCCAACTCCCGATCGGCGACCAATGCGGTCACCGCTGACGGCGATACCGGATTGCCACGCTCGTCGACGACGAAACAGCGGTCGGCGTCACCGTCGAAGGCCAGGCCGATGTCAGCGCCACTCGAGACGACGAAGCGCTGCAGATCCACCAGATTGGCCGGCTCCAACGGATTGGCCTCGTGGTTGGGAAAGGATCCGTCGAGTTCGAAATACAGCGGCAGCAGACTCAGACCCGCAATCCCGCCCAGAACCGCCGGTGCGGTGTGGCCCGCCATACCGTTTCCGGCGTCGACGGCTACCCGCAGCGGCCGAAGTCCGGTGACGTCGACCAGCGAACGCAGGAAACTCGAGTAATCGCCCAGCACGTCCTGGTCGCGGATCTGACCACCGGGGCCCGCATAGGCGGCGATCCCGTCGATGAGGTCCTGGCGGATCAGCGCCAGACCGGTGTCCTCGCCGACCGGCTTGGCCTGCGCGCGACACAGCTTGATGCCGTTATAGGCGGCCGGGTTGTGACTGGCGGTGAACATCGCACCGGGGCAATTCAACAATCCGGAGGCGAAGTACAACTCATCCGTCGAGGCCAGCCCGATCCGGACGACGTCGCGACCCTGACTTGTCACACCGTCGGCGAAGGCGGCCGCCAACATCGGCGAACTGTCCCGCATGTCGTAGCCGATCACGACGCCGGTGTTCACTTCAGCGGCGATGCCACAGTCCTCGGCGCGCAACATTGCGGCGAATGCCGCGCCGACCTCGGCCACGAAGCTGGCGTCGATTTCGGCGCCGACCAACCCACGAATGTCATAGGCCTTGATGACCCGGCGCACCAGCGCGGCGGACCTGGGCATGGCGGAGCTCCTGTGACGAGGGGAATTCTTGCTCCCGCCAGCCTAGCCGCCCGTCAGTCGCAGGGATCCGGAAGAACTCGAAGGTGCCCGCGCCGGCGACCCACCGTTGGCGACCGTTGCACGGCCTGGGCGTTACCGGAGCCCGACGACGCGGTGGCATGGACGGCACCGGGCGGATCGGAGAACCCCGGCACCGGCGGTGTGCACGCCACCCTGCCCTCCCGCACCGCATCGGCCAGCGCGACGAGGTCGTCCTCATCCGGATTGGTCGGCAGCGGTGCGGAGTGCCGCATCAGCTCCCAGCCCAATGGGGCGGTGATTCGGCTGGCATGTCCGATACACAGATCCCACGAGTGCGGCTCGCGGGCGATTGCCAGCGGGCCCACGACGGCGGTCGAGTCCGAGTAGACGTAGGTCAGCGTCGCCACCGCGAACTGCGGGCACCCGGGTCGACTGCAGCGGCGGGGAAGATTCACGTTCGCGAGATTATCGTGGGGAAATGCGGGTCGACGCCGGACACGCGCAGCCGCCGGGGTGCTGATGTACAACCGTTACCGTGCCCGATCCCCCCGCGCCGCCGGGCCCGATCCTTCGGCGCCGCCGGGCGTTCTTGGCATTACGATCTGACCTCGTGGCCGATTCCCGCAGTTCCGCGCGAGGCAGTGCAGCCCACGGGGGCTCCCGTCGCGGCCGGGACATGCGTGGGCCGCTCCTACCGCAGACGGTTCCCGGTTGGCGCAGCCGCGCGGAGCGTTTCGACATGGCGGTTCTTGAGGCCTACGAACCAATCGAGCGGCGCTGGCAACAGCGACTCACCGGACTCGACGTCGCTGTCGATGAGATTCCGCGCATCGCGCCGAAGGACCCGGAGAACGTGCAGTGGCCGCCGGAGGTCGTCGCCGACGGGCCGATCGCATTGGCCCGATTGATCCCGGCCGGGGTTGATGTGCGCGGTGAGCCCACTCGCGCGCGGATCGTGCTGTTCCGCAAGCCCATCGAGAGACGGGCCAAGAATTCCGAAGATCTGACTGATCTACTTCATGAGATTCTAGTGGCTCAGGTGGCCACTCATCTGGGCGTCGAACCTTCGGTCATCGACCCCAGCATCGAACCGGACTAAACGATGCCGCGCTTGAGGCGCCGGCGTTCCCGCTCGGAAAGACCGCCCCAGATGCCGAAGCGTTCATCGTTGGCAAGCGCGTAATCCAGGCAGGAATCCTTGACCTCACAGCCCAGGCAGATTCGCTTGGCCTCGCGGGTCGAGCCACCCTTCTCGGGGAAAAATGCCTCCGGGTCGGTCTGTGCGCACAGCGCGCGTTCCTGCCACTGGTCTTCATCCCCGGGCATCGTCGTCAGGTCGATCGCATCCGGCACCACACTCAAATGAGCGCGTGCCGCGAAATCCAAATGCGCCGACCCGGTGGCGATGCGCGGTTCGCCCAGCGATCCGAGAAGTTGGTCACCGAGAAAGTTTTCGTAGGACATATCCGCTCCTCCTCACCTGATTCACGTTGCGTCAAATCAAATTATTCGAACATTTGGTCGAATCCCGGTCTGCCACACCGAAACCGGCAGGTCGACCGGGAAATGACACTGGTGTGATTAGACATTGCCCGCGGTGCCCCGGTCAAGAGTTCGGCAAAAGTTCCTACCATTTCAGTCCCTGATTCCGGCGTGTCGACACCCCTGCGTGTCTGTGCGGTGACTCACCCGTAACCCCTCGAAGCCCGACCGCCTAGTGTCGGTCGGTGTGAAGGTCACCGTTCTCGTCGGCGGAATCGGGGGTGCCAGATTTCTGCTGGGGGTCCAACAGCTGCTCGGGTTGGGCCAGTTCGCGGGCCAGGTCTCCGGCGAGTCGACCGATCGTGAACACCAACTGCGTGCCGTGGTCAATGTCGGCGACGACGCCTGGATGTTCGGAGTCCGGATCTGCCCCGATCTCGATACCTGCATGTACACCCTCGGCGGTGGCATCGACTCCGAGCGCGGATGGGGCCACCGCGACGAAACCTGGCACGCGAAGGAAGAATTGGCCGCCTACGGCGTTCAGCCGGACTGGTTCGGCCTCGGCGACCGCGACCTCGCCACTCACCTGGTACGCAGCCAGATGCTGCGGGCCGGATATCCGCTGTCGGAGGTGACGCAGGCGCTGTGCGACCGCTGGTCGCCCGGCGCGACGCTCCTACCGGCCAGTGACGATAGGTGTGAAACCCACGTCGTGGTCACCGATCCGGACACCGATGACCGCAAGGCGATCCACTTTCAGGAATGGTGGGTGCGCCACCGCGCTCGCATACCCACGCACAGCTTCGCTTTCGTCGGGTCCGAGAAGGCCACTGCCGGTCATGGTGTCATCGACGCCATCGACGGAGCTGACGTCGTCATGCTCGCCCCGTCCAACCCGGTGGTCAGCATCGGCGCGATTCTGGCCATCCCCGGAATCCGGGGGGCCCTGCGATCCACGTCGGCGCCGGTGATCGGCTACTCACCGATCATCGACGGGAAGCCATTGCGCGGCATGGCCGACGACTGTCTGCGGGTCATCGGGGTCACCAGCAGTTCGGAGGCGGTGGGCCGCCACTACGGTGCACGTTCGGCCACCGGCCTGCTCGACTACTGGCTGGTGCACAACAACGACCACGCCACCGTGCCCGGCGTGACGGTCGCGTCGCTTCCGCTGCTGATGTCGGATCCGCAGACCACTGCCGAGATGGTCCGGGCCGGCCTGGGCCTCGCCGGGGTGGCCCCGTGACACCACCGCCCGTGACACCCCCGCCCGCAACACCCCCGCCCGCAGCACCCCCGCCCGCAGCACCCCCACCCGGTGCCGGACCCACCGACCATGGCACAGCGACGGCCGTCGAGATTCTCCCCGTCACCGGACTACCGGAGTTTCGGCCCGGCGATGATCTGAGCGCGGCCCTTACCGCTGCCGCACCGTGGCTGCAAAACGGCGACGTCGTGGTCGTCACCAGCAAGGTGGTGTCCAAGTGCGAAGGGCGCATCGTCACCGCCCCGGCCGATCCGGAGGAACGGGACGCACTGCGCCGCAACCTGATCGACACCGAGGCGGTCCGCGTGTTGGCCCGCAAGGGCCGCACATTGATCACCGAGAATCGACACGGGTTGATCCAGGCAGCCGCGGGCGTCGACGGATCCAACGTCGCCGCAACGGAATTGGCACTGTTGCCCGTTGACCCCGACGGCAGTGCGCGAAAGCTGCGCGACGACCTGCACCGCAGCGCCGGCGTCGATGTCGCAGTGGTGATCACCGACACGATGGGCCGGGCCTGGCGTCACGGGCAGACCGACGCTGCGATCGGCTCGGCCGGCGTGCCGGTGTTGCATGGTTATGCCGGGGCCGTCGATGGGCACGGCAACGAACTTCTGGTCACCGAGGTCGCCCTCGCCGACGAAATCGCCTCGGCGGCTGATCTGGTGAAGGGCAAGCTGACCGCGATCCCGGTGGCAGTGGTGCGCGGCCTGAGGTATCGCGATGACGGATCGGATGCGGCGCGACTGGTTCGCCGTGGCGAGGACGACCTGTTCTGGCTCGGTACCGCCGAGTCGATCGAACTCGGCCGCCGCCAGGCGCAACTGCTGCGGCGCTCGGTGCGCAGTTTCGATTCCGCGGCGGTGGATCCGGAAGTCATCGAGGCCGCGGCCGCCGAGGCGCTGACCGCACCGGCTCCGCATCACACCCGCCCGGTCCGCTTCGTCTGGGTGCGGAACCCGGACCGCCGCATTGAACTGCTGGACCAAATGAAGCGGGCATGGTGTGCCGATCTGGCCGCCGATGGTCGCACGGCCGACTCCATCGAGCGGCGGGTCAATCGCGGGCAGATCCTCTACGACGCGCCCGAGATGGTGATTCCCTTCCTCGTGCCTGAGGGTGCGCACCACTATCCCGATCCGGCGCGTACCGCCGCGGAGCGCACCATGTTCACGGTGGCGGCCGGCGCAGCGGTGCAGGCCCTGCTCGTCGCCCTGGCCGTGCGAGGTGTGGGCAGTTGCTGGATCGGATCGACGATCTTCGCCCCGGACGTGGTGCGAACCGTGCTCGACCTGCCCCCGGATTGGCAGCCGCTGGGGGCGGTCGCGATCGGCTACCCGGTTGAACCGCAACGGCCCCGCGATCCGGTGCCGGCCGGGGACCGACTGGTGCACCGATGAGCCTGCGGGAATCGGCGATCTCGCTACTGACCGACTGGCAGTCCCCCGATCCGGACCAGGATGCACTGCGCCACGCGGTGCTGGCTTTCCTGCATTCCCGGCCGGACAGTTGCGAGCGAGCCTGCGCTGCGGGCCACATCACCGCCTCGACCCTCGTCGTCGACGCCACCGCCGAGAAGGTCTTGCTGACCCTGCATCCGCGTTTCGGCCGTTGGCTCCAACTCGGCGGGCACTGCGAGGCCACCGATGTCGACATTCTCGCCGCCGCCCTGCGGGAGGCCACCGAGGAATCCGGCATCGAGGACCTGCGCCTGGACCCGACCCTCGCCGCGATCCACGTGCACCCGGTGATCTGCTCGCTGGGGGTGCCGACCCGCCACCTCGATCTGCAGTTCATCGCCACCGCTGCGGCTGACGCTGAAATCGCCATCAGCGCGGAGTCACTGGATCTGCGGTGGTGGCCGATCGGGGATCTGCCCGAGGGCACCGACGCCGGTCTGGTCCGTCTCGTCGATGCCGTCCGAGGGAACCCTCAGGCGTCGCTGGAGTAGCGGATACCGCAGTCCGGAATGACCACGCCCGGCCACACCCGCGCCCCGCGCAGCAGTTCGCACCGCGCGCCGATGTCGGCGCCGTCGGCGATGACGCCGTCGCGGATCAGGGTGCGTGGGCCGATCCGTGCGCCGAACCCGATGATCGAGCGCTCGATGACCGATCCGGCCTCGATGCGGGCATCGTCGAAGATTACCGCGCCGTCCAGTCGCACGCCGGTCCCGATTTGGGCGCCTCGGCCCACCACGGTGCCGCCGATGACCACTGCACCGGGAGCCACCGCGGCTTCGTCGTGCACCAGGCTCTCACCACTTCGGCCGGCCAGCACCGGCGACGCGACGATTCCGCGCACCAGGTCCGCCGAACCTCGGACGAAGTCCTCCGGCGTGCCCATGTCGCGCCAGTAGCCGGAGTCCACAAAACCGCACACCTTGGCGCCGCCGGCCAGCAGCGCCGGAAACACCTCACGCTCCACCGAAACCTCCCGGCCACGCGGGATACGTTCCAGCACTTCGCGTTTGAAGATGTAGCAGCCGGCATTGATTTGGTCGGTCGGTGGGTCCTCGGTCTTCTCCAGGAATGCCAGCACGTTACCGTCGGCATCGGTGGGCACGGACCCGAAGGCGCGCGGGTCGCCGACCCGCACCAGATAAAGTGTGACATCGGCGTCGCGCTCGCGATGTGCGGCCAGCATCGCCCGCAGATCCACGCCGGACAGCACATCGCCGTTGAACACCATCACGGTGTCGTGACGCAACGTCGACGCGACATTCGCGATGCCGCCGCCGGTACCCAGGGGCTCCTCCTCGGTGACGTACTCCATCTGCAGCCCGAGTGCGGAGCCGTCACCGAATTCAGCTTCGAAAGTGGCTGCCCTGTAGGAGGTTCCCAACACCACATGATCGATCCCGGCCTCGGCGATGCGGGACAGCAGATGGGTCAGGAACGGCACCCCGGCGGTCGGCAGCATGGGCTTGGGAGTGGCCAGCGTCAGCGGCCGCAGCCGAGTGCCCCTGCCGCCCACCAGGACGACGGCATCGACCGGACGCCCATCGGATGGGCCGCCATCGGATGGGCCGATGGCCGATGGGCCGCCAACGGATGGGCCGATGGCCGATGGCCGAGCATCGGATGGTCTCATCGTTTCCCCCGGGTCAGCATTCGGCGCGACTTTCGCACCGCCGCGCGGGCCCGCACACCCAGCGCGAGCCTTATCGTCCACCGCAACGGCGCCTGCCACCAGCGATGGTGGCGGTCGGACAGATACGTGTAGGTACTCACGTGATGAGCACGCAGGTTGCGTGCCGGTTCCCGGCCGGTCGAGTGACCTTTGGCGTGCAGGATTTCCGAGTCCGGCACATAGACGTTGAGCCAGCCCGCCCGGCCCAGCCGGTCACCGAGATCGACATCCTCCATGTACATGAAGTAGCGCTCGTCGAAACCGCCGACCGCATCGAACGCCCTCCGGCGAACCAGCAGACACGAGCCAGAGAGCCAGCCCACCGGCCGTTCACTGGGCTCCGTGTGTTGCTGGCGGTAGGCCTTTGACCAGGGATTGGTTTTCCAGGCGAAGCCGACCACCGCGTGCATCCCGCCGCGGATCAGGCTGGGCAGGTGACGGGCGGAGGGATAGACCGCACCGTCGGGTTCGCGAATGAGTGGTCCCCACGCCGCAGCATCCGGCCACCGGCCGGTGGCCGACATCAACTCGTCGATACTGCCGGGTCCCCATGTCACGTCGGGATTGGCGATGAGGACAAACTCCTCATCAGCTGCGATGGTCGCCATCGCGCGGTTCACGGCGGTGCCGTAGCCCAGGTTGGCGCCGGTACGCAGCAGCCGGGTGCCCGGATAACGTTCAAGGGCCTCCTCGGGTGTGCCGTCGGTGGAGCCGTTGTCGGCAATGATCACCTGCACCGGCCGGTCGGTGGCCACCGTCAGCGACGACAGAAATCGGTCCAGGTGCGAGCCGGGGGAATAGGTCACCGTCACCACGGTCAGGCCCGGCCCATCGGTCACGGCGTCGAGGTTATCGGTCACTTGCTAAACAATCGGATTCTGGGCGACAGCTACCCCAACAGCCTCGGCAAGGGCGTCGCGCCACGGCCGCAACGCGGTCAATCCAGCGCGGGTCGAGCCCGCCATCGACAGCACCGAATAGACCGGACGGTGCGCCGGCCGCGGCACCGCGGCCGTGCCGACCGGTCGGACGCGGTCCGGATCAGCCCCGAGTTCCTCGAACACCGCGCGGGCCTGCTCGAAACGGCTGGCCGCGCCGGAATTGGTGACATGCAGCACGGGCGCACCGATGCCGCCCCCGGCGATCTCCAGCAGTGCCGCCACCAGATCCTTGACGTACGTCGGTGATCCGGTCTGATCATCGACCACGTCGATGACTCGATCAGAGCCGGCCAGTCGGCGCATGACCGCGACGAAGTCGGTGCCCGCGGCACCGGTGTACACCCAGGAGGTCCGAACCACCTGGGCCTGGGGCAATGCGGCATGCACCGCAAGTTCGCCGTCGAGTTTGGAGCGCCCGTAAACGCTCAACGGCCCGGTGGCGTCGGTGATCTCGTAGGGACGATGTGACCGACCGGCGAAATCGCCGCTGAACACGTAATCCGTCGACAGATGCACCAGACGGGCGCCGACCCGGGCACACGCCCCGGCCAGGTTGCCAGGACCGACCGCGTTGATCGCCTGTGCCCCGGCCGGATCGGACTCGGCGGCGTCGACGTTGGTCAACGCCGCGCAGTTGACCACGACATCCCCGGCCCGGACGTGGCGCGCGACGTCCGCAGCGGCGGTGATATCGCAATCCCGGCGAGTCAGAGCAGCCACCTCATAGCCATGGCGGGCCGCTTCACCTGCGAGAAACCCACCGACTTGGCCTCCCGCGCCGGTAATCACCATCCTGGTCACCACGTCGAGGAGTCTGGCACGCCGGTTTCGGCTACCGGGCAAGTGCCCTCATCGCCAGTAGCCTGACGTGGTGCCACGTGAGACGGAAGTGACAGCAGGGACGCAGGCTCGGCCTCTGGGACGCACCGTGGTCGCACTGCTCGCCGTGCTGATCATGGTCGGCACCGGCGTCGCGTGGGGATCGGTCCGCTCATTCGAAGGCGGGATCTTCCACTTCGCGACCGCCGTCCTCGGCGCCGGCCGCAGCGAAGACGGCGCCCTGGACATCATGCTCGTGGGAATGGACAGCCGTACCGATGCGCACGGCAACCCCCTCGCGGCCGACGAACTCGCCCAGTTGCACGCCGGCGACGACGTCGCGACCAACACCGACACCATCATCCTGGTCCGCATTCCCGACAACGGCCGCTCAGCCACCGCGATCTCCATCCCGCGCGACTCCTACGTCCAGGCTCCGGGATTCGGCATGACGAAGATCAACGGCGTCTACGGCGAAATCAAACTGGACCGGATGAAAGAACTCGTCGAAAACCAGGGCATGGATCCGTTGCAAGCGGAGCCGATCGCCGTCGAAGCCGGTCGCAACGCCCTCATCGAGACCGTCGCCGATCTCACCGGCGTCACCGTGGACCACTACGCGGAGATCGGGCTGCTGGGCTTCTCGCTGATCACCGACGCCCTCGGCGGAGTCGAGGTCTGCCTCGACAACGCCGTCTACGAACCGCTGTCCGGTGCCGACTTCCCGGCCGGTTGGCAACGACTCGACGGCCCGCAGGCGCTCAGCTTCGTCAGGCAGCGCCAGGGTCTCCCGCGTGGCGATCTCGACCGGGTGGTGCGCCAGCAGGCGGTGATGGCTTCCCTTGCCCATCAGGTGATTTCGGGACGGACATTGAGCAGTCCGACCACCCTGAGTCGGCTGCAGAACGCCATCCAGCGATCGGTGGTGATCTCGTCGGGCTGGGAGGTGATGGACTTCCTGAAACAACTGCAGAAGTTGGCGGCCGGGAACGTCGCTTTCGCGACCATCCCGGTACTGGCCGAAGACGGCTGGAGCGATGACGGCATGCAATCGGTGGTGCGGATCGATCCGGCCCAGGTCAAGGATTGGGTGACCGGGTTGCTGCAGGATCAGGCTCAGGGCAAGACCGAGAAGATCGCCTACACGCCCGACCAGACCACCGCCGAGGTCGTCAACGACACCGAAATCAACGGATTGGCCGCAGCGGTGTCGGACCGGCTCAGCGCGATGGGATTCGGCACCGGCGCCGTTGGCAACAACGACAAGGCCAAGGTCACCGAGACCCAGGTCCAGGCCGGGACCTCCGATGATCTCGGAGCCGCCGCGGTCGCGAAGGAACTCGGCGGGTTGCCGGTGGTGGCGGATGCCTCGATCCCACCCGGAATCGTGCGGGTGGTGCTCGCCGACGATTACGCCGGACCCGGTTCCGGACTCGACGGGAGCCTGCCGCGATCGGGCTCCGACGGGACCCTGCCGACGGCCGCGACAGTCAGCCAGGAATCCGCCGATATCGAGGCCGCACTGCCATCACCGGTGATCACCGCGGGGTCCGATGACCCCAAATGCGTCAACTGATGCTCAACCTGACCGAAGCGCTTCTGGAACCCTTGCTCGCCCCGGACGTCCGCGGCGGCCCCGCGGGGCCGCGGATCACCTACTACAACGACGCGGGCGAAGGCGGCGAGCGCATCGAACTCTCCACCGTGACCCTGGCCAACTGGGCAGCCAAGACCGCCAACCTGCTCCGCGAGGAACTCGGCGTCGGCCCGGGCACCCGGGTGGCCGTACTGCTGCCCGCGCATTGGCAGACCGTGGCGGTGCTGCTGGGGGTGTGGTGGGTCGGTGCCGAGGTGGTCTGTACCGGCCGGGCCGACGTCGCCCTGTGCACCATCGATCGCCTGGCCGAAGCCGATGAGGTCGCCCAAGGCGGTGAGGTGTCGGTGCTGTCGCTGGATCCATTCGGCAAACCGGCCGACGGCCTGCCGATCGGGGTCACCGACTACGCGACCGCAGTGCGCGTGCACGGTGATCAGGTGACGCCCGAACGCGCGCCGGGGCCAGCACTCGACGGCCGCCCGGTGGACGCCGTCCTCGTCGCCGCCCGCCGGGCGGCCACCGACCTCAACCTGACCGCCGCGGACCGGGTCCTGTCGTCGCGGCCGTGGTCGACCCCGCATCAGATCGTCGACAACCTGCTTGCGGTCTTGGTCGCGGGGGCCTCCCTGGTTCAGGTTGCCAACCCCGACCCCGCGCTGCTGGACCGGCGCCGGGTGACGGAGAAGGTCACCCGCACGCTGGAGTGAACAGTACTTAAGCGGCAGGAGCCGGTGCCGCAGGAGCCGGTGCCGCCGGAGCCGGTGCCGCAGGAGCCGCCATCGGAACCGGAGCCGGTGCCGGTGCCGCCG
>ERZ888423.175-NODE-175-length-69068-cov-48.762900_pt1 | contig 69068 bp, 70 predicted proteins | sample MGYA00520523_ERZ888423 | MGnify/ENA primary metagenome ERZ888423 (study PRJEB32303, sample SAMEA104408611) | aquatic metagenome | biome: Brackish water; feature: Pelagic; material: water | place: Baltic Sea | collected 2014-06-08T10:24:00 | depth 30,27 m ... | reverse complement strand
GCCAATGCCGCCGATCCATCGCAGCGGATGGGCAAACCCGGCGGCAAACCCTTTGGCGGCAAACCCGCAGGCAAACCCGGCGGAGCCGGACCGCGCCCGGCCGGCGGCAAACCCTTTGGCGGCAAGCCCTTTGGTGGCAAGCCCTTTGGCGGCAAGGGCGGCACACCGCCCCGGCGCAAGGATTGACGGAAAAACCGGATCACAAGGCGGGATTGCACAGCATCCCGCCTTGCGCGCGGGCCGCATGAAAGGATATTTTCATGACCATGGCGCCCTCACCCAAGATGTCCTTTGTATCGCGCATCCGCGAGGCGACGCCCGGTTTTCACCCCAGTGAATTGCGGCTGGCCGAGGCGATCTTGCATTTTCCGGGTCAGATCGCGAGCTACACCGCCACCGAGCTGGCGCAAATGGCGGGCGTGTCGAATGCCACCGTGACGCGGTTTGTCCGCAAGATCGGCTACACCTCGTTTGAGGCGGCACGCCAGGCGGTGCGCGCCGAGCAAATGGCGGGAACCGCGCTGTTGCGGGTGAACCGCGACGGCGCCTCTGGCGATGGGCATTCGGCCCGCCATCTGGCACAGGCCCATGACAATCTTGACCTGAGCCTTGCCGGGCTGGATGCACAAGAGATCGCCAGCCTTGTGGCGGACATGGCATCGGCCAAGCGGCTTTGGGTGCTGGGCTTTCGCGCGGGCCAGGCCTTTGCCCGCTATCTGGCATGGCAGGTGCTTCAGGTCCGTTCCGATGTGATCACCCTGCCGCGCGATGGCGAAACACTGGCCGAAAGTCTGGCCGCGATCGGACCGGGGGATTGCGTCATTGTTTTCGCCCTGCGCCGACCGCCCCGCATGTTGGGCCATGTGGTCGCGGAATTGGCGCGCAGCGGCGGCGCAACCGCCTTGATCGGGGATATTGCGGGATTGGATGGCTTGCCCGCGCGCTGGCATCTGCCTTGCAGCACGACGGGCGCGGGCGCGCTGTTCGATCATGCAGGCGTGATGGCGATCTGCGGGTTGCTGGCATCCCTGACGATGGAACAGGCTGGTGCAGCCGGCCGGGCACGGCTTGGCGTGATCGAACGCATCCACGATTCGCTCGACGAGATCTGAGCGCGGCGCATCGGCGCCACGCAACATCACTGCCCATCCGCGCAGATTTCATGCCCATTTTGTGGGCGTTGAGAAAACCCGTGCTGGATTTTCGTGTGAAAATCATTTTTCATGTGACGGCATCAAAGAAAAAATCCTTGCTCAAGCCGATGTCCTCATCGCCCCCACCATTGGAAAGGATCATGACATGACCGTGCTGAGAAAGTCGCTTTTCGTGGCCGTGGCCAGCCTTGCGCTGCCCGGTGCCGCCGTTGCCCAGAGCGTGCTGCAAATCAACTCATCCCTGCCGGAAGGCTCTTTTGCGCATGTGTTCTTGCAGGAATATGAATCGCGGCTGGAAGCGGCCAGCAACGGCGCGATCGATGTGGAAATCTTCATGTCGAACACGCTCGGGTCCGAAGAAGACGTGTTGCAGGGGCTTGGCCTTGGCACGCATCACGCCTCGCTGTCGGCATCGGCCATTGCACAGATCAACCCGCGCACGGCAATCTTCGATCTGCCCTATCTGTTCGAAGACCGCGCCGCCGTGCAGACATTCGCCACCAGCCCCGCGGGCGCGATGATGGCGGATGGCTTTCAGGGCACCGGCATGGTGCTGGCCGCGATGTGGGACAATGGCTTTCGCCAGATCACCAACAAGGTTCGCCCCATCGTGGTGCCCGCCGATCTGGTCGGTCTGAAGATCCGCACCCCCACCAGCCGCCAGCGCGTCGAAATGTTCAACACGCTGGGCGCCAATGCCACCCCGCTGTCCTTTGGCGAGGTCTATTCCGCGCTGGATCAGGGCGTGATCGACGGTCAGGAAAACCCCGCCCAGATCGTCGACAGCGCGCGCCTTTACGAGGTGCAATCCTATCTGTCCTTGTCCAACCACGTCTATCTGCCGACATTCCTGGTCTTTGGCGAACCCTATCTGGCCACGCTGAGCGCAGAGTTGCGCGAAACCGTGATGGCGGTGGCCGCCGATGTGGCGCCATGGTCCTTTGTCTGGGGTGAGACGACCGATACCGAGGTGCTGGCATCGCTGGCCGACCGCATCGCGATCAACGAGATCGATTTCGCCGCCTTTCAGGCCGCCGCTGCACCGCTCTATGAAAGCCCGACCTTCGTGGATGTGATCGGCGCCGACATGATCGCGGCGACACTGGCCGCGCTTGGCATCGAGTGATGAAACAGGAGCATCCCGGCATGGCCCCGATCCCCGCCTTGATTGCGCGTCTCGACCTGTGGTTGACGCGCGTGCTGGATGCGGCGGTGGTGGGCATGGCCGGGTTGCTCTTTGTGCTTTTGAACGTGGCGGTGTTTACCCGCTTTGCGCTGAACAACTCGGTCTCCTGGTCCGAGGAATTGCCCGCCCATGTTCTGGCCGCGCTGACCTTTATCGGTGCGGCCTATCTCACGCGCACCTCCGAGCATTTGGGTTTTGACGCCGTGGTGCGGATCATGCGGCCGGGCCTCAAGCGCGCGGTGATGGCTGCGAACCTGATCCTGATGGCAGGGTTCGGCGCCATGCTGGCGTGGTATGGCGGCATCGCCGCCGCCAGCTTTGGCACGCGCATGCTGATTTCCGTCGATCTGCCGATGGGGCTGTTTCGCTGGGCCATGCCCGTGGGCGGCGCGCTGATCGCGCTGATCAGCGTCACACGGCTGGCCGGTCTGCTGAGCGGTCAGGTCGATCCCGATGATCTTTTGCCCGAAAGCGATGCATGATGTTTCTTGATCCCGGCTGGATCATCCTGATCCTTCTTGTCGTGCTGCTGGTCATGGGCTTGCCCATCGCCTTTGTGCTGGGCGTGACGGCCGCCGCGATGATCGTGCTTGATCCCGCTGTGGTGCCCCAGATCATCGGGCTGATCCCGTTTGGGGGGGCCAACAATTATCTGCTGGTGGCGGCGCTCTTGTTCATGATCGCGGGCGAGGTGATGAACCAGGGCCGGATCGCGGAAAAGCTCATCGCCTTTGCCTCCAGCCTCGTGGGGCATGTCCGGGGCGGGCTTGCGCATGTCAACATTCTGACGTCGCTTTTCTTTTCCGAGATTTCGGGCACGGCCACCTCGGATGCGGCGGCGATCGGATCGGTGATGATCCCGCAGATGAAGAAACGCGGCTACCCGGCCGCCTTTGCGGCCGCCGTCACCTCGACCTCGGCCACGATGGCGATCATCGTGCCGCCATCGCTGAACCTGATCTTGTATGCCTATGTCGCCAATGCCTCGATCGCCGAGCTGTTTGCAGCCGGCATCGTGCCGGGCTTTCTGGTCTGCGGGCTGTTGATGGCCACGGCCTATGTCATCTCGGTCAAGCGCGGCTATCCGACCGAGGGGGCCTTCAGCCTTGGGCGCGTCTGGGATACGGGCAAGGATGCCGCCATTCCCCTGACGCTGCCGATCCTGATCCTTGTGGGCATTCTGGGGGGCATCTTTACCGCGACCGAAGCGGGCGCCATTGCGGCCTTCTGGTCGATCATTCTGGCGGTGTTTCTCTATCGCACCATCCGTCTGGGCAATCTGATCGACACCTTCCGCGTTGCAGGCAAGCGCAGCGCCATGTTGATGTTCATCGTCGCCACCTCGACGCTGCTGGGCTGGTATCTGACCAACCAGCGCATCCCGCAAGACATCGCACAGGCGATCCTGGGCATTTCGGACAATTACTGGGTGGTGCTGGCGGCGATCAACATCTTCTTCCTGCTGGCGGGCACGATCATCCATGGCACGCCTGCCATCTTGATGCTGGTGCCGATCTTCCTGCCGCTGGCCGACCAGCTTGGCATCGACCGGGTGCATTTCGGGCTGATCCTGACGATCAACCTTGGCATCGGGCAACAGACGCCGCCCGTCGCCTCGGTGGTGCTGATCACCTGTGCCATCGCCAAGATCTCCATCGCCAGGATCATCCCCTCGCTGATGTGGTTCTTGCTGGCGATGCTGGTGGCGCTGATCCTGGTCAACATCTTTCCCGCGCTTGTGCTGTGGCTGCCCTCGGTGATCTTGTGATGCGGCTGTTGATCGTGAACCCCAACACATCGGCCGGGGTGACGGCGCGCATCGATGCGGCCGCACAGGCCGTGGCAGGCCCCGGGGATCGCTTTGTCACGGTTTCGGCGCTGTCGGGTCCGCCGCTGATCGTGACCGAGGCCGATACGCAAGCCGCCATCGCGGGCGTGCTGGGGGCTGTCGCGCAGCATCAAGATACCGTCGATGGGATCGTTCTGGCCTCGTTCGGGGATACGGGCGCGGCCGAGGTGCGCGCGGCCTATCCGCATCTGCCGGTTCTGGGCATCGCCGAGGCCGCCTTTGCCGAGGTGCGCAAGATGGGCGGCGCCTTTGCCATCGTGACCTTCGCCCCCGAGGTGGCCGGGCCGCTGTTGGCCATGGCTGCACGCCATGGGGTGGGTGAGCGGTTGCTCAAGGTGGCGCATCTGCCCGACAGGCTGCGCCATCGGCCAGACGAGATCGCCGATGCCCTGTTCGAACCGCTGGCAGAATTGTGCCGCGACTGCGCGGCCCAAGGCGCGCAAAGCATCGTTCTGGGCGGTGGGCCCTTGGCCGGTCTGGCGGCGCGGATCGCGCCGGGGTGCCGCGTTCGCGTCATCGACGGCACTCAGGCCGCCATCGCCGCGCTGCGCAGCCATGTCAGGGGGCCCGTTCGTCGCAGGGCCGCTTGGGCACCGTCGGGCCATTAGGCCAAAAGACCAGACCCGGCCCCCACATCGCCCGGCGCCACCGAGACCGATTTCACAATGGCATGAACCGCCACCCCGGGCACAAGACCCAGCGCCCCGGCCGAGCGGCGGGTGATGCGCGCCAACACGCGCCCCGCCGGCGTGTCGACCGACACGATGGCACCGGGCCCTGCGCCCGTGCGCAGGTCCCGAACCACGCCGGGCAGGATATTGAGCGCCGAAAGCCCTTCGGGGCGGTTGCGCGACAAGATCACGTCATGGGCCGCGATGCGCACCCGCAAGACGGTGCCGGGGGCTTGCACCAGTTTGGGCAGAAACAGGGGAATGCCGGTTGCGTCCAATTCGGTCAGGCCGTCGTCATGGTGGCCGACCACCCGCGCCGTGATCAGCGCGCCCGCCTCGCGCGCGCCCAAGGGCAAGACGGCGGGATCGCCCAGCACCTCGGCGGCGGGGCCTTGCGCGATGACGCGCCCGGCCTCGATGGCGATGACGGTGGTGGCCAGTCGCGCCACCTCGGCTGCGGAATGGCTGACATAGAGGATGGGGATCTTCACCTCGTCGCGCAGCCGTTCCAGATAGGGCAGGATTTCGGCCTTGCGGGCGTCATCCAATGCCGCCAGCGGCTCATCGGCCAAGATCAGGCGCGGCGCCGACAACAGCGCCCGCCCGATGGCCACGCGTTGTTTTTCGCCCCCCGACAGCGCACCGGGCCGCCGATCAAGCAGCGCGCCCAACCCCAGCAGATCGACGATGCGCCCCATATCCTCGCGCGGGGCATCCTTGGGCGCGAACCATGCGCCATAGCGCAGGTTCTGGCCCACGCTCAGATGGGGAAACAGCCGCCCTTCCTGAAAGATATAGCCCAGACGGCGGCGGTGCGGTTTGAGCGCAATGGAATGCCGCGTGTCAAGCAACACCCAATCCTCGACCGCGATACGCCCCTGATCGGGCCCAAGCAGCCCCGCCACCGCATGGACAAGGCTGGTCTTGCCCGACCCCGACCGCCCGAACAGCACCGTCACACCGGGGGGGGCGCAAAATTGCGCGTCCAGCGTGAAGCTGCCAAAGTCATGGGTGATCGCCACCTCCAGCATCACGCCCCCCCGACGCGCGCCGCAACGCGCCGCGCCAAGATTTCCGACAGCACCAACGCCCCCATCGCCACCACGACCGACACGATGACCAGCGCCATCGCCGAACCCTCGCCGCCGGGCACCTGCAAGAACGCATAGATCGCGGACGGGATCGTGCGGGTTTCACCGGGGATGTTGGACACAAAGGTGATGGTCGCGCCAAATTCCCCCATCGCCTTGGCAAAGGCCAGGATCGTGCCCGCCACGATCCCCGGCAGCGCCATGGGCAAGGTGACGGTCACAAACACCCAAAACGGCGCAGCCCCCAAGGTGGCGGCGGCCTGTTCCAGCCTGGGGTCCACCGCCTCGATCGACAGCCGGATCGCGCGCACCATCAGCGGAAAGGCCATGATCGCGGCAGCCAGCGCCGCCCCCGTCCAGCGAAAGGCCAAGACGATCCCCCAATCGGCCAGCACGCCACCGATCGGCCCGCGCGTGCCAAAGCCCAGCAACAGCAGATACCCCGTGACGACAGGCGGCAAGATCAAGGGCAGATGCACCAGACCATTCACCAGCTGTTTGCCCGGAAAGGACCAGCGCGCCAAGGCATAGGCCACAAGGATGCCCATGGGCAGGCTGAAGAGCGTGGCCCAGAATGACACGCGCAACGACAGCGCCACGGCACGCCATTCCTCGGGGCCTAGCCAATCGGTCATGATCTAGGGCTGCAAGGCGACAAACCCCTGCCGCTCAAGGATCGTGCGGGCCGCATCGCTGCGCAGATAGGCCACAAAGGCATCCACGCCCGCCCCGCCCCGCCCCGCCAAGACCGCAACAGGATAGGTGATGGGCGGGTGGCTGTCGGGTGGAAAGGTTGCGATGATGGTGACATTGTCCTGGGCATTGGCATCGGTGGCATAGACGATACCATAGGGGGCCTCGCCCAAAGCCACCAGCGCCAAGGCCGCGCGCACATTGTCGGTTTGCGCCACGCGCGGCGCAAGCGCGGGCCAGACCCCCAGATGCGTCAGCGCGGCTTTGCCATAGATGCCCGCCGGCACCGCATCGACCAGCGCCATGGCCAGCCGCCCCTCGCCCAGATGCGCGGCCAGATCAAGGCCCGGCCCGATCGCAACCCGGGCCGCATCGCGGCCATGGGCGATCAGCACAAGGCGATTGCCCAAAAGATCAAACCGCCCCCCCGGCGCAATCAGCCCATCGGCGGCAAGCGCATCCATCCAGTCGGTGCTGGCCGAGATGAAGAGATCGGCGGGCGCACCCTGGCGGATTTGCTGGGCCAGCGCCGATGACCCGCCCAGCGAAACGACCAGATCATGGCCCGTCGCGGCCTCGAAGCCGGTCTCGATCTGGGTCAGCGCGGTGGTCAGGCTGGCGGCGGCAAAGACCACCACCTGATCGGCCGCCGCGATCACGGGGGACCACGCGCCAAGCGCGACGCCAAGGGCAAGACGGCACGACAACGTCCAAGGGAGCATCGCCAGTAGCACCTCAAGGGATATGTTCATCAGAACACATCCCATTCCGCCTGGGCCATGGCAAGCGTTATTTTCTGCCGGACATATCCCCCAGCATCGCGCGCAGCGCCTCGATCCGGTCTGCCCCGGCTTCGGCCATGATCACCTCAAGGCTGCGGTAATGGGCCAGAACCTCGTGGCCGGTTTGGGTCAGACCCGCACCGCCCCCCTTGGCGCCGCCGCGTGCCGCGTCGACCAGCGGGGCGCGAAACGCGCTGTTCAACGCTTCGACCAGCATCCAGGCGCGCTTGTAGCTCATGCCCATCGATCGCCCCGCCGCTGCAATCGATCCGGTGTCGCGGATCGCCTCGAGCAGATCGGCCTTGCCCGGCCCCAGCATCGCAGCATCGCCAAAAACGATGCGGATGCGCAGGCGGGCGGTCTGGCTTGCGTGTTGGATGCGGCGGGTCATCCCCCGCTTCATGCCAAAGCCGCACCGCCCGATGCAAGCCATATCCCGCAAGGATCAGGCCGCAATGACGCTGTGGATTGATCTGGGTCAAGGAAAGACGCGGCAATCAGTTGCAGTTTCAGGGGGCATAACGAGTGCCGCGTGTATGTGTGCCCCATGACGAGTATCCGCGCCCCGGTCTGGCCATGATGGCTTGAATTCCGATCCCAAGGCTGTGCCGGGGCCTGTTCTTGGCTTCAACGTGCCGCAATGCGGCCCTGCAAGTACCTAAGGATGATCCATGTATTGGCAACCCATCACAAAAGCAGTTCCGGTCAACGATGTCGCGACATTCATGGTCTGGGGCAATGGCTGGCGCCACCCCGAGATTGCGGCATTCGACCCTGACACAGGGGAATTCTTCGATCCCACCTCCTGCGCGACCCATGTCGATCCGACGCATTGGATGAGCTTGCCCGATCCGCCGGAGCGCATCGCGCAAGCGTGACGGCGCGCGTCACGCGTCACGCGTTACGGCGTCTGGGCAAACGGTGGTCCGGCCAGAATGCATGCCGCCATGCCGGTTGCGGTCGCATGCAGCACGGGCACGCCGGTCTTGCAGGCAGGCATGACCTGTGGGCAACGCGGGTGAAACGCACAGCCCGCAGGGGGCGAGATGGGGTTCGGGATCTCACCGCTGACCTGTTTGCGGCGGCGGCCGGAAAGGGCCAGATCGGGCACGGCATCCAGCAGCATCCTTGTATAGGGGTGCTGGGGTTCGTGAAACAGGCGCTTGGCATCCGCCACCTCGACCAGACGGCCCAGATACAGCACGCCGATGCGCTTGGACATGTGCCGCACCACCGACAGATCATGCGAAATCAACAGATAGGTCAGACCGAATTCATCTTGCAGATCGCGCATCAGGTTCAGGATCTGCGCCTGAACCGACACATCCAGCGCCGAGGTCGGTTCGTCGCAGACGATGAAATCCGGGCGCGACGACAGCGCGCGGGCAATCGCGATGCGCTGTCGCTGACCGCCCGAGAACTCATGCGGGAACTTGTCGGCATCTTTCGCCGACAGGCCGACCAGACCCAACAGCCGTGCCACCTCGGGTGCGATATCACTGCCTGACATCAGGCCCAGCGTGCGGATCGGCTCGGCGATGATGTCGCCCACCCGCCAGCGCGGGTTGAGGCTGGCGAAGGGGTCTTGAAAGATCATCTGCATCCGGCGGCGCAGCACGCGCATGGTGGCGGGATCATTCGGGTCGATCGCCTGCCCCTCGATGGCGATGCGTCCGGCGCTGGGGGTCAAAAGGCCCACGATCATCTTGGCGATGGTCGATTTGCCCGAACCCGATTCCCCCACCAGAGCAAAGGTTTCGCCCTTTTCGATGGCAAAGCTGACATCGGCGGCGGCGGTCAGAAACTGCCGGTCTTCACGCTCCAGCACGCGATTGAGCCATGGTTTTGAGACATCAAAGCGCCGGGTCAGGCCGCTGACGGTCAAAAAGGGTTCAGCCATGGGCGGGCTCCGCATCATCGGCCAGCCAACAGGCGGCGGCGTGGTTCGGGGCAACAGGGCGCAGCGCGGGCCGTTCCACGCGACAGCGCGCGATGGCTTGCGTGCAGCGCGGGTTGAAGGCGCAGCCCTGCGGGATCGCATCCAGACGCGGCATCGCACCGGGGATCTGCACCAGCCGGTCGGCGGCATGATCCAGCGTCGGGATCGACCCCATCAGACCGCGCGTATAGGGGTGATGGGCGTGCAAGATCACATCGCGCACCGGCCCCAGTTCGGCCATGCGCCCCGCATAAAGCACCGCCACCCGGTCCGCCGTTTCCGCGATCACGCCCATGTCATGGGTGATCAGCATCACCGCCGCGCCCCGTTCGGCGCAGATTTCCTTGAGCAGATCGATGATCTGTGCCTGCACCGACACATCAAGTGCTGTCGTCGGCTCATCGGCGATCACCAGTTCGGGTTCGGCGGCAAGCGCCAGCGCAATCACCACCCGCTGGCGCATGCCGCCCGAAAAATGATGCGGGTAATCATCGATCCGGCGCGCCGCCGCCGGAATGCCCACCCGGTCCAAAAGTGCCACGGCACGCAGGCGGGCGTCTTTCTCGGACAGATCCAGATGCGTGCGGATCGTTTCGGTCAGTTGCCGGGCGATGGTGTAGAGCGGATTGAGGCTGGTCAGCGGATCTTGAAACACCATGCCGATGCGTTTGCCCCTGACCCGGCGCATCGCCTCGGGGGCAAGGGTGTCGATGCGCGTGCCATCCAGCCAGACCTCGCCGCCCGCGATGCGGCCGGGCGGTTCGATCAGGCCGATGATGGCGGCCCCGGTGATGGATTTGCCAGCGCCGGATTCGCCCACCATCCCCAGAACCTCGCCGGGCGCGATGTCGAAGGACACGCCATCAAGCGCGCGCAGCGTGCCCCGCCGGCTTGGAAATTCGACAACCAGATCACGGACCGAAAGCAAAGGCGTGGTCATCAGCGCAACCTCGGGTTCAGCGCATCGCGCAACCAGTCACCCAGCATGTTCACCGACAAGGCCAGCGCCAGAAGCGTCAGGGCGGGAAACAGCAAGATCCACCACTCGCCCGAAAACAGGAATTGCTGACCGATCCGGATCAGCGTGCCAAGGCTGGGCTGCGTTGGCGGCACGCCCACGCCCAGAAAGGACAGCGTTGCCTCGGCGATGATCGCCAGCGCCACGCTGATCGTGGCGATGACCAGCACCGGGCCCATCACATTGGGCAGGATATGCCGGATCAGGATGCGCAACGGGCTGACGCCGATGACACGGGCGGCCTGCACATATTCCTTGCCCTTTTCCACCATGGTGGCACCCCGCACGACACGGGCGAATTGCACCCAGTCGCTCAAGCCTATGGCCACGATCAGGACCCAGATCGCCATCGCCTCGCGCTGGGTGGGCGGGATGATGCCGCGCGCCACCCCAAAGATCAAAAGCGCGATCAGGATCGAGGGAAAGGATAGCTGCACATCCGCCACCCGCATCAAGACCGCATCCACCCAGCCGCCCCGGTACCCCGCCACAAGCCCCGCGCTGATGCCCAGGGCCATCGCCAGAAGCACCGCAGACACACCCACAAACAGCGAAATCCGCGCGCCATAAAGGATGGTCGAAAACACATCGCGCCCCTGATTGTCGGTGCCCATCAGATAGGTGTTGCCGGTAAAGGCGTTGGGCTCCATCGGCGGGGTGAAGCCATCCATCAGGTTCAGGCTGGACGGATCATAGGGGTTGGTCGGCGCGATCCAGGGTGCCAGCAGCGCCGCCAGCACGATCACCAGCGCCACCACCCCCGAGACGATCGCCACGGGCGACCGGCGAAAGGAGGCCGCAACATCGCTGTCCCAGATGCGAAAGAAAACGCGCCTTTGCGGTTTGGTGTCAGCCATGCCGGACCCTCAGTGCCGCACGCCGCCGCGCTCGATGCGCAAGCGGGGATCAACGGCATAATAAAGCAGATCGACGATCAGATTGATGATGACAAAGATCAGCGCGATCAGCACCAGATAGGCCGACATCACCGGCACATCGACGGCGCGGACGGAATTGATGAACAAGGCGCCCACGCCGGGCCATTGAAACACGGTTTCGGTGATGATCGCGAAGGCGATGATCGACCCAAGCTGAAGCCCGGTGATGGTGATCACCGGCACCATGGTGTTCTTCAACGCATGCCCGAAATGCACCGCACGATTGCTCAAGCCCCGGGCCCGGGCAAATTTGATGTAATCGGTGCGCAGCACCTCCAGCATTTCGGCACGCACCAGCCGCATGATCAGCGTCATCTGGTAAAGCCCCAACGTGATCGCAGGCAAGATCAGAGACATTTGGCCCGATGGCGTCAAAAACCCGGTTTCCCAGCCCCAGGGCAAAACCACCGTCTCGCCCCGGCCAAAGGACGGCAGCCACTGCAATTCGACCGCGAAAAGCCAGATCAGCAGAACCCCGATCAAAAAGGTGGGCAGCGACACACCGATCAGCGAGACGGTCATGATCGCGGTCGAGATCGCACCGCGCCGCCTGAGCGCGGTATAGACGCCAGCCGCCACCCCGAACACGAAAGCCACCACCCCGGACACCAGCGCCAATTCCAGCGTGGCGGGCAGCCGCGACAAGATCAGCTCCATCACCGGCTGTTGCAACCGGTAGGAAATGCCGAATTCGCCCTGCACGGCGTTGCCGACAAAGCGGATGAATTGAACCACGAAGGGGTCGTTGAGCCCCAGCGCATCGCGCAGCGCCGCGCGATCTTCTAGCGATGTCTCCTGGCCGACCATCGCATAGATCGGATCGCCCACATAGCGAAACAGCGCAAAGGCCACGAGGGCCACGGCCAGCATCACAAGGACCGATTGCACGACCCGGCGGATGATATAGGCAAGCATCGCGCGCCCCTGTGGTGACCTCTGGGATGAAAACGGCCCGCACGGGATGATCCCATGCGGGCCGCAAGACACATCTGAAATCAGTTGTTGAAGGTCACATCAGCCATGGACGGCTGATTTTCGGGATGCACGGGCAGATTGATGCCATCGCGCACCGCATAGGCCAGCAACTGATTGTGCACGTTCAGGAACACGCGGTCTTCCATCACCTTGTCCCAGATCTGGGCGATCAGGGCGTTGCGCGCCTCAAGGTCGGTCATGGTGGCCAGCGACTCGATCTGGGCATCCAGCTCGGCGTTGGCGTAGCGCGCCCCGTTGAAGCTGCCGTACCCTTCTTCGCGCGTATGGACGAGGAAATTGAACACATAGGCGCTGTCAAAGGTCGGAACACCCCAGCCCAGCAGGTAGAAGTCGGTTTCCCAACGCTCGATCAGCGGGAAATGCAACGACCGGCTCTGCGAAATGAGATTGGCGGTGATGCCGATGCGGCCCAGCATGCCGACAAAGGCCTGACAGATGGCTTCGTCGTTCAGGTAGCGGTCATTGGGGCAATGCAGATCGACCGAGAACCCATCGGGGTAAATGCCCCGCACAAGAGCGTTGGCGCGGTCATAATCAGGCGCCCCATAGGCGTTGAGGTCTTCGCGCCAGCCATTGACAAAGGGCGGCAGCGGGGCGGCCGATGGTTGCGACTGGCCGCGCATCACGACCTGCTGGATCGCGTCGCGGTCCAGCGCCAGCGCCATCGCTTCGCGGATCTCGGGGTGCGAAAACGGGTTGTCCTCGACATTGGCGCTGGCCAGCTTTGGCGACACCTGATCGTAGCTGAAAAAGATGTTGCGGTTTTCCGGGCCGGTGGCAACCGTGATGCCGTCGGTCTGTTGCAGACGTGCGATATCTTGCACCGGCACGTCCTGAACCACATCCACCTCGCCCGACAGCAACGCGGCCACACGGGTCGCGGCCTCGGCGATGGGGGTATAGATGATCTCGGTCACGGGCGGGGTCTGTGCCCAATGGCCATCAAAGGCTGCAAGCACGGTGCGCACTTCGGGGTCGCGCGACACAAGCTTGTAAGAGCCGGTGCCGTTTGTGTTGCGCACGGCAAAGTTTTCTTCACCGGCGGCAAAGTTCTGCGGCACCAGCACGTCATTGGCGGCGGCCCATCCGCTGTCCATGATGAAAAAATTGGTCAGGTTCTGCACATAAAGCGGCGATGGCCCGGCCATCTGGATATGCACGGTGTAATCATCGATGGCGGTGGCGCCGGTCACGGCCGAATGCAGCGCGCGGAAGCCCGAGCTTTCGTGGCGCACGCGATCCAACGAGAACACCACATCTTCGGCGGTGAAGGCGCTGCCGTCATGGAAGGTGACGCCTTCGCGCAGCTTGAGCACCCAGATGGTCGGATCATCGGCATGGATCGCCCATTCGGTGGCCAGACGGGGCTTGAGCGACCCGTCGATGTCGCGGCGCACCAGGGTTTCATAGATGTGGTGCAGAAGCGTCGAGGTCGGACCTTCGTTCTGGCTGTGCGGATCGAGCGTCAGCGCATCGGCCACCCGCGCCCAGCGCAGCGTTTCGGCCTGTGCGGCGCCCGCAAACAGCGACAGCGCAAGCGCCGACACCATCATGCGGCGCGGCGCGGATTTCATCAATGACGTCATTTGTGATCTCCCTGTGATTTGGCCCGCTTTCCCACACGCCCCCCGTGCCAAGTTAACGGTGGGGACAGCGCGGCAGAACCTTGTGAACTCAACTGTTGGTAAAAGACGCAATGCCTTGGGTCAATCATCTATCCCGACAGCCGCGTGAAAGACGCCCTGACCCCCCGGCGCGGTGCCGCGCGCCGGGCGATCAACCGCCCCGCGCGCCCCGGATGGTGCGGCAGGGCGACGGGCCGGGTTGGGATGGCCGGATTTGCGGCAGCTTGACCAAAGGGGCCAAAACGCTGTTGGACAGTGCCGTCGGGATTTGCCAGCCTCCGGCCGGCGGGCAAGGCGCGCCCGATGCAAGGCCCGATAAAAGGCCCGATAAAAGGGGGGGACCAGCCATGAGACTGGCAATCACCGGCGCTGCCGGCTTCATCGGACAGATGGTGGTCAAGGCGCTGGATGCGGCCGATACCGTTGTGCTGGATGGGGTGGAACGGCGCGTTTCGGCCATCTTGGCGGTGGATATCGCGGGCGGGCCCTTGGCCGCCCTGGCCGCAAGCTGTCGTCATGTGCACGCGCTGCAAGGCGGGCTGGATGATGCGGGGGTTCTGACCCGCATCGCCAGCGACGCGCCCGATCTGGTGATCCATCTGGCCGCCGTGGTCTCGGGACAGGCAGAGGCGGATTGGGATCTGGGCTGGGCGGTAAACCTGCGGGGCACGCAGGCGCTGATCGAAGCATGCCGTCGCATGCCCCGCCCGCCGGTGGTCGTCTTTGCATCTTCGGTGGCGGTGTTTTCTTGCGCGCAGAACGACACCATCACCGAAGACACCTTGCCCGCGCCGCGATCATCCTATGGCACGCAAAAGCTGATGGGCGAGTTGCTCGTGGCCGATGCAACACGGCGCGGTATCATCCGGGGGCGCAGCCTGCGCTTTCCGACCATTTCGATCCGGCCCGGTGCGCCCAATCGCGCGGCGTCGGGCTTTGCCAGCGGCATCTTGCGCGAACCGCTTGCGGGTCTGCCTGCCAGCCTGCCTGTGGGGCGCGATCTGCGTCTGCATCTGGCCTCGCCCGACAAGGCACTGGACTACACGCTGATGGCCTGTGGCCTGGATCAAGGGCGTTTGGCCGGCAATCCCACCGTGACGTTGCCGGGCATCACGGTCAGCGTGGGCGAGATGATCGATACCCTGGCGCGCCTGGCCGGCCCGGATGTGGCCGCGCGCATCACCCCGGCACCTGATCCGGCGATTGAGGCCATCGTGGCTTGCTGGCCCGGCGAAATCTTGTGCCCGCGCGCCCGTGCGCTGGGGTTCACGCCCAACAGCGGCATTGCAGAGCTGATCACCGAGCATCAGGCGCGCATGGCCAGAGGCAGCATGGCCCTGATCGCGGGCGATTGACCCGCTGTCTGGTCCGGCGGCCGTCCAAGAGCCAGACAGCGCCGCCCCCCCAACCCCCGACCGGGATGATGAATGCCCAAACAGACAGGCGGCGCTGGTTTCATGGGAAATCCGACCGGCTGGCCACGCGTCGGGCACCGGGTGGCGCCATCCGCAACGGCGCAACCCGGATTATGACCGCGCCCGGGGCCAAAGCTGTCTTGCAATTCGACCCGATAACAAGAACGCGCGTGCCACCCAAGCGGTGTGGGCTGGATCTTGTTGGATGCGGCCCGCCGCCTGCGCCGTCATGGCGAAATCCAGGGCGACCAGACGGCTGGCGCTGTTGCCGCGCGACGCCAAGGCGGGCATGCTGAACGCGCAACAGAAGCCTGCCACCGTCACTGGCCGTAGCATGGAGAGACAGGGATGACCCGGTTTTCCGCCAATCTGGGGTTCCTATGGACCGAATTGTCCCTGCCGGATGCCATCCGGGCGGCACAGGCCGCGGGGTTTGAGGCCGTAGAATGTCATTGGCCCTATGACACGCCCCCAGAGGATGTCGCGGCGGCGCTGGCCGACACCGGATTGCCCATGCTGGGGCTGAACACACGGCGCGGCGATCTGAGGGCAGGCGAAACCGGGCTGGCCGCGCTGGTCGGCCGAACCGACGCGGCGCGCGCCGCGATAGACGAGGCGCTGGCCTATGCCGCGGCCATCGGGGCGGGCGCGGTCCATGTGATGGCGGGCAAGGCCCAAGGCGCGGCGGCGCGGGCGGTATTTGCCGACAATCTGCGCCATGCCTGTGCGCAGGCTTCGGATACGGGCCGCATGATCCTGATCGAGCCGCTCAACGCCCATGATGCGCCGGGCTATTTCCTGAACAACACGGCTCAGGCCGCTGATCTGATTGCCGAAATCGGTGCGCCAAACCTGCGGCTGATGTTCGATTGCTATCATGTGGGCCGGACCGAGGGCGATGTCATCGCGCAGCTCAGAACGCTATGGCCGCTGATTGGCCACATCCAGTTCGCCGCCGTTCCCGACCGAGGGCCACCCGATCATGGTCAGGTCGATTACGCCGTGGTTTTTGCCGAATTGGCCCGCTTGGGGTGGAACAGGCCGCTGGGCGCGGAATATCGGCCCATGGGCACGACCGAAGCAAGCCTTGGATGGATGGGGCACCTGAGGTGACACACTGGCAGCACCGCCCGCCGAACCGGGGGTCATGTGATGAAACATTTGGCTTTTGCACATGCATCATGCCCGGTGGCCGCCCGGCCTAAGCACCCGGCAAGGGGTCTTGCGCCATGACCCAATCCCAAAACTCGCTCACCCCTTTGCGGGTGCGCCCCTGCGCGCGCAAGACGTGGTATCCGGTGTCGTCCATGACGCTGACATCGGACAGTTGACACAGCCGACCCGCCTCCAGATCATCCTTGATCATCGCCCGGGGGCACAGCGCCACCCCCTGCCCTGCCAAAACGGCAGCGCGCAACAGGTTGAAATCCTGAAACAACGGCCCTGAAAAAGTGGGCGGTGCGCGCTGCCCCGTGCGCGCGAACCACAGCCGCCAGCCGGCTTCGTCGGTGTCGTGCAACAGCTGCATCTCGTCGAGCCGCCCCCCCGCAAGCGAGGCGCTGACCACAGGCACGGCCGCCCCCGGCAAGAACAGTTCGCCAATGGTCCCCGGAACAAGACCCAAGGGGCCCGCAGAATAGAGAAACGCCAGATCCACTTCGGAAAAATCGACCTCTTGCCCGTGAAAGGCGTAGATGATGCGCACCTCGATCTCGGGGTGGGCCGCGCGAAAGCCCGCCAATCGCGGAATGAGCCAGCACAAAGCCACCGACGGAATCGCCGCAATCACCAAAGGTCCATTCCGCGCCTCGACCCCCAGCCGGGCACAGGCAGCGGCGATGCCGTCAAGCGAAAGCGCCGCGACCCGCGCCAGATCATGGGCCTCGGGCAACAAACGGGGTCTTGGGCCGCTGCGATCAAACAGCGGACGGCCCAGCCAGTCTTCAAGATGGCGCACCTGATGGCTGACCGCCGATTGCGTCACGCATAAAATTTGTGCAGCCCCTTTGAACGACCCGCTGCGCACCACAGCGTCAAAAGCCCGAAGCGCGTTCAACGGCACCTGCATGATCGCCCCTTGCATGAGAATTTCTAATCAGTTGATGAGAATCGCTCCTTTGACAAGAGCGCAGCGTCAGCCATGGTGTCGCGAACCATCTGGACAGAAAAAGGGTGCAAGATGCAGCGCGAACGGCTTCAGAATTATGTGGGCAACGGGGCGCCCGTGACGCCCACCTTTCCCGCCGCCGAGATGGAGCGCCGCATCACGGCAATCCGTCTGAGCATGGCCGAGGCCAAGATCGACGCCGCATTGTTCACCAGCTACCACAACATCAACTATTATAGTGATTTCCTGTATTGCTACTTTGGCCGTCGCTACGGGCTTGTGGTCGACCATCAGCAGATGACATCGATCAGCGCGGGCATCGATGGGGGCCAGCCGTGGCGCCGGACCTATGGCGGGCGCAACATCACCTATACCGATTGGCAAAAGGACAACTGGTTTCACGCCGTGCGACAGGTCATCGCGGGCGTAAAGCGGTTGGGCATCGAGTTCGACCATATTTCGCTCGATACCTTTGCGCTGTTGCGGCATGAATTCCCACAGGTCGAATTCGTCGATATCGCAGCCATCGCCATGCGTCAGCGGATGATCAAATCGGCCTCGGAAATCGCCCATATCGAACACATGACCCGCATCGCCGATATCGGTGGCGCGGCATGCGCCGAAGCCGCGACCGTTGGCACCCCCGAGCATGAGGTGGCGCTGCATTCCACGGCCACGATGGTGCGGGAAATCGCCAAGACATGGCCCGGCGGCGAATTGCTGGATACCTGGACGTGGTTTCAATCGGGCATCAACACGGATGGTGCCCATAATCCGGTCACCAGCCGGAAAATTGAGCGGGGCGACATCCTGTCGCTCAACTGCTTTCCGATGGTGGCAGGCTACTATGTGGCGCTTGAGCGGACATTGTTCGCGGGCACGCCCAGCGACGAACATCTGAGGCTGTGGGAATTCAACTGTCGCGTGCATGATCGGGGCAAGGCGCTGCTGGTGCCGGGCAACCGCTGTTCGGACATCGCGCGTGAGCTCAACGAAATGTATGCCGCCGAAAACCTGTTGCAATTCAGAAGCTTTGGCTATGGCCACAGCTTCGGGGTGCTGTGCCACTACTACGGGCGCGAGGCGGGGCTGGAATTGCGCGAAGATTGCGACACCGTGCTGGAACCGGGCATGGTCGTGTCGATGGAGCCGATGATCACCATCCCCGAAACCCTGCCGGGTGCGGGCGGATATCGCGAGCATGACATCCTTGTCGTGACCGAAGCGGGCAATCGCAACATTACAGGGTTCCCATATGGCCCTGAGCATCTTATCCTTCCGGGTTGATCCACGGCCCATGATCGATTGAGGCAATGGCACCTCGAGCAGACGCAATGCCGGGAACGGGGAGATCTGGATGGCGGAGACTGGCCCTTTGAAGTTGGCAGGCACCGACGACTTCGTGGTGTTTGACGGGGTTCAGAAAAGCTACGACGGCATCACGCTGGTCGTGAAGGATCTGAACCTGTCGGTTCCCAAGGGTGAATTTCTGACCATGCTCGGCCCTTCGGGGTCGGGCAAGACGACCTGTCTGATGATGCTGGCCGGGTTCGAAACCGCCACCAGCGGCGAAATCCGGCTCAAGGGGCGCAACATCAACACCGTGCCGCCGCACAAGCGCGGTATCGGCATGGTGTTTCAGAACTACGCCCTGTTCCCGCACATGTCCGTGGCCGAAAATCTGGCCTTTCCGCTGGAGGTCCGCAAGATCGGCAAATCCGAGCGCGAGGCCAAGGTTCAACGCGCGCTGGACATGGTGCAGATGGGCGAATTCGGCGGGCGCCGACCGGCACAGCTGTCGGGCGGCCAACAGCAGCGCATCGCGCTGGCGCGCGCCCTGGTGTTCGAACCCGAGCTGGTGTTGATGGATGAGCCGCTTGGCGCACTTGACAAGCAATTGCGCGAACAGATGCAGTTCGAAATCACCCGCATTGCCCATGATCTGGGCATCACCGTGGTCTATGTGACCCATGATCAGACCGAAGCGCTGACCATGTCGGACCGGGTGGCGGTGTTCAACGACGGGCGCATCCAGCAACTGGCGTCGCCCTCGGATCTGTACGAGCATCCCGCCAACAGCTTTGTCGCGCAGTTCATCGGTGAAAACAACCGTCTGATGGGGACCGTCACGCGCATCGATGGCGGCACCTGCATCGTGCGGTTGGATTCGGGCGACGAGATCGACGCCAAGCCGATCAATGTGTCCAAAGTGGGCGATCGCACGCAGATATCGATCCGGCCCGAGCGGGTGGAAACCAACAAGGACCGGTTCCGCCAAGGGGCGCACACGCTGCAAGCCGAAGTGCTCGAATTCATCTACATGGGTGATATCTTTCGCACCAGACTTCGGGTCGCGGGGCATGATGATTTTGTGATCAAGACACGCAACGCCCCCGACCAGATCCGTCACCAGCCCGGCACACGCATCGAAGTGGGCTGGTTGCCAGAAGACTGTCGCGCGCTTGACGCGCCTCAGGGAACATAACGACAAAAAAAAGACCGAAAACCCTCAACACGGAGTTTCAAGATGAAGATCAAGACACTGCTTGGTGCCACGGCACTTGCCACGCTGCCCCTGACGGGGGGCGTTGCCTTTGCACAAGAGCTTCCGGCTTGTGAAAGCTGCGCCGACAGCATGGTGCTGATGTCCTGGGGCGGTGCCTATCAGGCGTCGCAGGTCGCGGCCTATGCCGAACCCTATGCCGCGCTGACCGGCGTGACCATCACCTGGGACGAAGGTTCCAACGAAGCCGTGGCCAAGATGCGCGCGGCCTCCGAAGCGGGCAACATGACCTATGATCTGGTCGACGTGGAAGGGCCCGACAGCCAGCGCGCCTGTGACGAAGGTCTGGCCCTCGAGGTGGATTTCGACGCTGTTCTGGCCGCCGGGGACGATGGCAGCACGCCGACGGATGACTTTGGCACGTCGGGGTCGATCATCAACGAATGCTTCGTGCCGCAGATCGTGTTCTCGACCACCTTTGGCTATCGCACCGATGTCGCCGCATGGAACGGTGCCACCCCCGACAGCCTGTGCGCCGTGTTTGATCTTGAGACCTTCCCGGGGATGCGCGCGCTGGAAGGGCGGCCCAAGAAGAACCTCGAATGGGCGCTGCTCTGCGATGGCGTCGCAAAAGACGATATCTATGACGTCTTGTCGTCCGAAGGCGGCGTGGATCGCGCGCTGGCCAAGCTCGACACCATTCGCGACAGCGTCGTGTGGTGGTCGGCCGGTGCCGAAACACCGCAGCTTCTGGCAGATGGCGAAGTGGTGATCGGCTCGACCTATAACGGGCGTCTGTTCTCGGCGATCGTGGAACAGAACCAGCCGATCGGGATGCTGTGGGATTGGCAAGTGTTCGACTATGACGGCTGGGTCATTCCCGAAGGTCTGGATGACGCCCGCATGAACCGCGTCATGCACTTCCTGAACTTTGCGACCGATACGCAGCGTCTGGCCGATCAGGCCAAATACATCTCCTACGGCCCGGCACGCGGATCGTCGCAGCCGCTGGTGTCCACCCATGCCACACTTGGCATCGAGATGGCGCCGCATATGCCCACGAACCCGGACAACCAGAAGAACTTCCTTGTCAACAACATCGAATGGTGGGCCGACAACCAGGACGAGGTCGAGGCCGTCTTTCAGAACTGGCTGACCCGTTAAACATCATTGGGGCGGGGCGTTCGCGCCCTGCCCCTTTCCGTTCGGGGACGACCAGATGACCGATCACACCGCCAGCGCAGCGGCGCTCAGCGCCGATGGCATGCCGCTCAAGCGCAGCCTGAACCGCGCCTTGCGGCGTCAGAAACTGCGCGCTTTTGTGTTGATCGCTCCACTTCTGGTGTTTGTCCTGTTTACCTTTCTGGCCCCGATTGGCGACATGCTGTTTCGGTCGGTGGAAAACCAGATCGTGTCCGAAACATTGCCCCGCACCGTCAAAGCGCTGGCAGATTGGGATCCGGCCTCGGACGCGCCACCCGGCGAGGCCGCGTTTCGTGCGCTTGGTCATGATCTTGTGATCGCGGTGGAACGCAAGACGCACACGCGGCTTGGATCGCGGCTCAATTACGAAGCTTCGGGGATGTCGTCGCTGCTTCGCAGCACCGGCCGCGATGTGGAAGATATCGGCGAAGACGTCAGCGCAGCATTGGGCGCATTGGACCCCGCCTGGACCGAGGCCGCGACCTGGGTCGATCTGCTGGCAGACCCTGCATGGATCGCCGAACAAGCGGCCTGGTCGGCATCGGGCAACCGCAGCGGCGAGCCTGCGTTCCGGCTATCGGACACCGCATCAAGCGCGCTGCCCGACACCGCCGAAATCTACGGCAGCTTCGCCCGCATCACCCAACAGGAAAACGACCGCAGCCCGACCCGCCAGGATCCATGGCATCTGGTGGCCATCACCCTGGTCGAAGAGATCACCGCCACGCCATCGGCCGCACAAGCTTTCCAAGGCGATCATGCGCTGCGTCTTGCCGCCATCGCACAGGCGGATCTGCCCGCAACGGATTTCGTCGCAGCCTTTGGGGCCAGCAATGACCGCTGGGCGACACCGACCCCATGGGCGGTCATCGCCATGTATTCCGCCCCCTACACGCCGGGCTATTTCCTGAACGCCGTTGATCTGGGCAAGACCCCCGACGGCATCGCGCCCCGCCCCGTCGAGGAACAGGTCTACATCTTGTTGTTCCTGCGCACGATGTGGCTGTCGCTGACGATCACGGGCTTATGCCTTTTGCTGGGGTATCCGGTGGCGTGGCTTCTGGCCAACCTGCCATCGCGGCAGGCCAACCTGTTGATGATCCTGGTGCTGTTGCCCTTCTGGACATCGCTTCTGGTGCGCACATCGGCGTGGAAAGTGTTGCTTCAGCGGCAAGGGGTGATCAACGATGTCCTCGTGTGGATCGGACTGATCAGCGATGATGGTCGTCTGGTCATGATCAACAACCAGCTCGGCACCATCATCGCGATGACGCATATCTTGCTGCCCTTCATGATCTTGCCGCTCTATTCGGTGATGAAGACCATTCCGGGCACCTATATGCGGGCGGCCAAATCGCTGGGCGCAAATGACTGGAGCGCATTCTGGCGGGTCTATTTCCCGCAATCCGTGCCCGGCATTGCCGCGGGGTCGATCCTCGTGTTCATTCTGGCGATCGGCTACTACATCACCCCCGAGCTGATGGGGGGCGCGCGCGGCGTCTTCATCTCGAACCGCATCGCCTATCATATCGGCACTTCGCTGAACTGGGGTCTGGCCGCGGCGCTGGGCACGATCCTGTTGCTTGTGGTGCTGGTGCTTTACTGGGTGTACGACCGCTTTGTCGGGGTGAAAAATGTCAAATTCGGCTGATCATGCCTCACAGACCCGCCGGGCATGGTGTGCAACACCCCTGCGCGGCGCATCGGCCGACGGAGCATCGCAACCATGAGCTTGCCCGTCTACGCCACCCCCCTGCAACGGATCTGGCATGTCACATTCCGCGTGTTGTGCGGGCTGATCTTCTTTTTTCTTGTGGCCCCGATACTTGTGATCATTCCGCTGTCGTTCAACGCGCAGGATTTCTTTACCTTCACGCCCGAAATGCTGCGGCTTGATCCGGCGGGGTTTTCGCTCAAGCATTATGATGATTTTTTCAACAATCCCGACTGGCGTCTTCCGCTGATCAATTCGCTGTCAATCGCCCCTGTCGCCATGCTGATCGCCGTTGGTCTGGGCACGCTTGCCGCCATCGGCCTGTCGCAATCACATGTTCCCTTCAAGGGGGCGATCATGGCGATCTTGATCTCGCCCATGATCGTGCCCTTGGTGATCTCGGCGGCGGGGATGTATTTCTTTTACTCCCGCATCGGGCTGCAAGGCACCTATTGGGGCGTGGTGCTGGCCCATGCGGCGCTTGGCACGCCTTTTGTGATCATCACCGTGACCGCGACGCTTGTGGGCTTTGACCGCTCGCTGACGCGGGCGGCGGCCAGCCTTGGGGCGGGTCCGCTGCGCACCTTTTTCAAGGTGCAGATGCCGCTGATTTTGCCCGGCGTGGTCGCGGGCGGGCTTTTTGCCTTCATCACCTCGTTCGACGAGGTGGTGGTGGTGATCTTTCTGGGCGCACCGGGCGACAAGACCTTGCCATGGCAGATGTTCACCGGGCTTCGCGAACAGATCAGCCCCACGATCTTGGCTGCGGCCACGGTTCTGGTGACGGTGTCGATCTTGTTGCTGATCACGCTCGAATTGCTCAGACGGCGTTCGGAACGCTTGCGCGGGCTGACGCCCGCCTGATGCAAGCGCCCGTGCCTGGCTTTTGGCCCGTGGCGGTCACGCGGTTACGCTGTCATGCGCCGGGCCGCACCGCTCGGTCTGGCGTCCAGATCGTGGCGTTTGCCAGCGCCCCATGCGTGCAGCAAGGCCGCATCGCGTTGCAGACAGGGGCGCCCATGACCCTTGTGCGCGTTATCCGCGTGCCAGCAATGCCTCGATTTCAGCGCGTGACGGCATCGCAGGGGCTGTTCCCGGCCGGGTGACCGAAATGGCGGCCGTGGCACAGCCAAACCGCACAGCCGCGATCGGATCCATGCCTTCGGCAAGCGCCGTGGCCAAACCGCCGTTAAAGGCATCGCCCGCGCCCGTCGTTTCCACGACAGCGCCCGCGTTGAACGCGGCCACATGCACGGTCTGCGTGTGATCGTGATACAGCGCGCCGTTTTCACCCAAGGTCACGATGGCAGCCCCCGCGCCACGCGCCAGCAGCGCGGCGGCGGCCTGTCGCGCGGTCTCAAGATCGGTGACGGCGATGCCCGTGATGCCTTCGGCCTCGGTTTCGTTGGGCGTGACGATATCGCACAGCGCCAGCATCTCGTCGGAAATGGCGGCGGCAGGTGCCGGGTTCAGGATCGTCCGCACCCCGCCCCTGCGCGCGATGGCAAGCGCGCGATGGGCTGCCGCCATCGGCTGTTCCAACTGGGTGACAAAGACCGCAGCCCCCGAAATAAGCGCGGCCTGCGCATCCACATCATCGCATGAAATCCGCGCAGCCGCGCCCGGCGCGATGATGATGGCGTTGTTGCCGGTGCCGTCTTCGACAAAGATATAGGCCGCGCCGGTGTAGCTTTGGGGATCGAGCGTGATCTCGGGCGTCACGCCTGCGCGCGCCCATGTGTCGCGGGCCATGTCGGCAAAGGCATCGGCACCAAGCCGGGTGATGAAATGCACATCCCCCCCCGCCTGTGCCGCTGCAACCGATTGGTTCGAGCCCTTGCCGCCGGGTCCCAGAACAAAGCTTTGCCCAAGGATGGTTTCGCCCATCCGCGGCTGGCGTGCCGCGCGATACGCGGTATCGGCAACAAAAACGCCAAGGATCACGATCTTTCCAGCCATCTTTTCCGCCTTCTTGCCCACCCTGCCCGTGTCTTTACGCATCTGGGGCGATGACGCCCTTGCGCAAGATGAAACAGCCGTAAAACCGCCGCTCGCCTGTTTGGATGACGGCATAGGCCTGTTTGGCGCGGTCGTAGAAATCAAAGCGCTCGATCCCGATCATCGGGCGGCTTGCGCCCTCGGCGTGATCGATTTCGGCCTGAACCTCGGCTTGCACGGGTGGCACGGTGTCGGGGTCACCCACAATCTCCATCCGGCCCGCAAAATCATCGACAAAGGTGTCAAGCGGCATGACCGACAGCACCGCGTTCACGCATTGGGCGGCGGTCAGGTTGTCCATCCGCAGCAGATCGCCATAGACGGTTTCCCGCGCCACCGAATCAGAGGGGAAATTCACATCCGCGATCACCAGCGCATCGCCATGCCCCATCGCCCGCAGCACATACAGCACATCCGCGTTCAGGCGCGGATCCAACCCCTTGAGCATTCCATCCTCCCCCCATCTGGCCGGAAAACGCGGCCCGCTTTCGCCATTGCGCGCCAGATGGCGTGGCAAGGCAAGTGATTAATCCAGCAACCGCGCAAGTGCCGCGCCGATGGTGCGCCCAAGGACCGCATGCGCCTCGGGCTCGAAATGGATGCCATCTGTCGGCGACACGGTGATGTGCTGGCCTGCATCCACAAAGCTGATGCCCGTGCGCGAAGCCATCGCCGCCATCGCCGCGCCCAGCCGATGCGATCGCGCGGCACCCCCTTGGAACATCTCGGCCAGACAGCCGACCTCCTGGATCGGCGGCGGCGCCACGATCAAAAGCTTCGGGCACCCCAGATCGGGGCCTGCACCCGAGCCAATCACAACCATGGCCAGCCGCTCGACCGCGCGCGCCACATCCATCGCGGTCACCGGAAAGCGGGCCTTCATGTCGTTTGTTCCCAGCATCAAGACCACCGCCTCAAGGGGGCGGTGGGTTTCAAGAAGCGCGGGCAGAACCGTCAGCCCGTTCTTGTGCGCGCCTTCGATCGGATCGTCATGCAGCGTCGTGCGCCCGGGGTGGCCTTCTTCGATGATATGGACGTCCTTGGGCAAACAGGCGGCCGCGTGCCCTGTCCAACGGATTTCACGATCATAACGGCGGAGATCATGTGCGTGCCGCATCGGCACCGTGCCGTGCGTGTTGGAATCCCCATATGCCAATACGGACCGCACCCGCCTAACCGATCCGCATGCCCGTCTTTCGGTCGAAGACATGCGAAGCGCCCTGTACCACGCCAAGCCGGATGTCTTGCCCCGGGCGCACATCGCGGCGTTCGCGCAAGACGGCCGTCACCTCCCTCGCGCCCAAGCGGACAAACAGATAGGTTTCCGCACCTGTCGGTTCGACCACCGCGATCTGGCCCGATAGGCCCGTGTCACCGGGGGCAAGATGCTCGGGCCGAACGCCCAGAACGATCTCCTGCCCATCGGCAAGCCCGGGCTGGTCGAGCCGCACATGGGCACCCGCCACCTCGGCCACAACGGCGCCGTCGATATGGCGCACCACGGCATCAAGCATGTTCATCGCGGGCGATCCGATGAACCCCGCGACAAACAGATTGGCGGGTTTGTCATAGACCTCAAGCGGTGTGCCCATCTGTTCGATCCGCCCGCCCTGCATCACGACGATCTTGTCGGCCATGGTCATCGCTTCGATCTGGTCATGGGTGACGTAGACCGTCGTGGTTCCCAGCCGCTGGTGCAATTCGCGGATCTCGGTGCGCATCTGCACCCTGAGCTTGGCATCAAGGTTCGACAGCGGTTCGTCGAACAAGAACACCTGCGGGTCGCGGACGATGGCGCGGCCCATGGCGACGCGCTGGCGCTGACCACCCGACAGGGCGCGGGGATAGCGATGCAGGTATGGCGTCAGGCCCAGCACCTCGGCCGCGCGGTCCACCTTGGCCTTGATCTCGGCCTTGTCCATCTTTCGCATCCGCAGGGCGAAAGCCATGTTCGCCTCGACCGTCTTGTGCGGGTAAAGCGCATAGTTCTGGAACACCATGGCGATGTCGCGTTCGGCGGGCGGCAGGTTATTGACCAACCGCTCCCCGATGTGAATGGTGCCCGAGGTGATCCCCTCGAGCCCCGCGATCATGCGCAAAAGCGTGGACTTGCCGCAGCCCGATGGCCCGACCAGCACAACAAAGGCCCCATCAGGAATATCGACATCAAGGCCATGAATGACCCCAACATCGCCATAGGCCTTTCGAAGTTCCCTGACCTTGACCTCTGCCATTGCGCACCGCCCGTTTCACCGCGTTGTCCCAACGACTAGCCCAGCGGGCAGAGCCTGTCCACAACCTGACCATACTAACATGTTAGAAACTTGACAGGCCCCATTGCGACTGAAATGCTCCGATCTGTTGCACCACGGCAGGGACACTGGGATTTTTCCATGCAGGGGGTCGCACAAGATCTTGGCGCTGCCGCTAAGAGCATGCGCCAGTTATTCAGGGAGGAATTCTGGTGAAAATCGATCTCTACAAATACGCGGTCGCTGCTGGGTTGACCCGCCGCGGGCTGTTGAAGGGTGCCGCAAGTGTCGGCGCGCTGGCCGCACTTGGCGGGCTTGCGCCCGCAGGTCGCGCGCTGGCAGGCGGGCATGGCAATGTGCGTGCCGAAATCCTCAAGGTCCCCGGTGTGGGCATGGGATCGCCGACCGATGCCGATTGGCAGAAAGTGGGCGAAATGTGCCTTGGCCCGACAATGGAGCGGGTCGCCCAGGGCGAGTTTGCGGGTGTCGAGCTGACCTTTATGGGGCTCAACAACCAGAATCTGCACAACTTTTTGTTCCGCGGGTTTCTCAAGCCGTGGGAAGCCTATACCGGGGCCAAGATCAACTGGATCGATCTGGCGCAAGCTGACTACAACGCGCGCCTGCAGCAATCGATTGCGACAGGCACGGTCGATTTCGACATCCTCGAGATGGGCGCCCCCTTCGAAGGCGACACCGCAGGGCGCGGGCTTTTGGACGAAATGCCCGGCTGGGTGTCCGAGCAGATCGACGAAGGCGATCTGGTGGGCTATCTGCAGCCCCCCGTCGGCACATGGGACGGCAAGAAGTACCGCGTGACCATTGACGGCGACTGCCACACCTTTGCCTACCGCAAGGACTATTTCGGCGCAGGCGCGATCGGCGGCGAGACAGTGCCCTCCACCTGGCAGCAGGTGAATGCAGTATCCAAGGCACTGGCCGGCCAGACCGACCCGCTGACGGGCCTGCCCGCGCATGGCTATCTTGACCCGCTGAAGGGCTGGGGCGGCTTTGGCTTCTACTTCATCGCCAACCGCGCCACCGCCTATGTGAAACACCCCGACGATCCGGCATGGCTGTTCGATGCCGACACGATGAAGCCCAGGGTGAACAACCCCGGCTGGGTGCAGGCGATCCAGGACGTGATGGACCTGATCGCGACGCCGGGCGCCTATCCGGCCGACCAGATCAACGCCGACCCCGGCACGACCGCGTTCCAGCAGTTCCTTGCCGGCACCGGCTCCATGCTGATGTGGTGGGGCGACGTGGGGTCTTCGGCGCGCACCTCGGATACCTCGGTGGTTGGCGATGTCGTGGGCTTTGGCATCAACCCCGGTTCGGACCGCCGCTACAACGCGGCCGCCGGCGCCTGGGAAGATGTGGCAAACGAGGCACCGCAGATGGCCTATATCGGCTGGGGCATCTATGTCACGGCACGCGTGTCGGGCGATGAAGCGAAGCGCAAGGCCGCATGGTCGGCCGCGGCACATCTGGGCGGCAAGGATCTGTCGCTGTGGATGTCGGCCTATCCTTCGGGGTTCCAGCCCTATCGCAACTCGCACTTCAACTACGAAGAGTGGGAAGCCGCAGGCTATGACCGCGCTTTCGTCGAGGACTATCTTGGGTCCAATGCCGACAGCTACAACCACCCCAATGCCGCCGTCGAACCGCGCATCCCCGGCATTTTCCAATACTACTCGGTGGCCGAGGACGAACTGGCAAAGGGCTTTGCAGGCCAGTATGCCAGCGCGCAGGAAACGGCAGATGCCATCGCCGCAGCTTGGGAACGGATCACCGACCAGATCGGGCGCGACAGCCAGATCGCGCTCTACAAGGCGTCTTTGGGGATGTGATCCGCGCACGGCGCTGACAAGACAACACACAGGCCGGGCTGCAAGCCCGGCCTGTGACCAAAGGGGGGCAAGGAACCGCAATGGCATCGACCGAGGCCGATTATCTGCACATCGTGACGGCCGACAACATATCGGCCGCGCGCATCCGCTTCGGCAAAACGATCATCTGGGCCTCTGCGGCGCTGCTTTGTGTTGTGGGTCTGGTGCAATATCTCGACACTCAGGGCATCGTTTCGCTGGGCTTTGAAACCTGGCGGCCCACGCTTTACGCCTTTTTGATCTGGGCAAGCTGCCTGTGCTGGGGTCAGGTGCTGCTCTATGGCGAACGGGGCAAGCGGGCGCTGTTTGTGCTGCCGGCTGCGTTGTTTGTGGTGGCGATGGTGGTATTCCCGCTGATCTTTGCGCTGGGCATCGCCTTTTCCAATTGGAACCTGTCTTCGCCCACAGGGCGTCAGTTCAACGGGCTCGACAATGTCCGACAGATGTGGGCCGACCCGTTCTATTGGAATGCGCTGAAGAACATGGTCTGGTACACGCTGGCCATCGTGGTGGAATATGCCATCGCCTTTGGCTTGGCGCTGGCGCTGAATGCCCAGATCCGGGCGCGCAAGTTCTTTCGCGTGGCATTCCTGTTGCCGCTGATGCTGTCGCCGGTGGCGGTCAGCTGGATGATCGGCAAGTCGATGCTCGAAATTCGCTTTGGCCCTGTGGCGCGCCTGTTGCGCGAGCTGGGATTTGATCAGATCTCGTTCTTCGGGTCGCCCGAGATGGCGCGCTTCATGATCATGGCGATGGATGCGTGGACCTTTATCCCCTTCATGATGATCATGATCCTTGCCGGTCTGCAGGCCATCCCCAAGGAATTACGCGAAGCCGCCGAGGTCGATGGCGCATCGGGCTGGAGCCGGTTTTGGGAAATCACGTTTCCACTGATGCTGCCGGTGTCGATCACCGCCATCCTGATCCGGATCATCTTCAAGCTGAAGCTGGCCGATATCATCATCAACATCACCGCCGGTGGCCCGGGCGGGGCAACCGACAGCGTCACCAGCTTCATTTTCCGCGAATACCGCGACCGCTCGAACGTGGGCTATGGCACGCTGCTGGCCATTGTCTATCTGGTGCTGATCGTGATCGCGATGACGATCTTGATGAAGCTGGCCGACCGCTGGATGCGACCGAGGTACTGAGATGACGCAACAGATCTTTCGTGACAGCGACGCCGATCGCGCCTTTCGTCCCAGCTGGTTCCTTGGCCGGGCGGCGATCTATGCGGTCTTGCTGGTTTGGGCGTTCATCTGTCTGTTTCCGATCTATTGGACGCTGACGACCTCGTTCAAGGCGGCGCCCGATGTGATGCAGGGCAATCTGGTGCCTTGGGTGGATTTCGAACCCAAGATGCTGGGCCTGCGGTCGCTGGGCCTGTCGCCCGAAACGATCTTTGCCGAATCCACGGTTCGCGCGGAATTCCTGAAGCGGTTCTGGAATTCGGTCATCGTGGCGCTGTGTTCGTCGGCGCTGGCGCTGGTCTTGGGAAGCATGGCGGCCTATGGGCTGAGCCGGTTCAACTATCGCTTCGGCTTCATGAAGAACGCGGATATCTCGTTTTTCTTTCTCAGCCAGCTGATCTTGCCACCCGTCGTGCTCGCCCTGCCTTTCCTTGTGCTTTACAAGGAGCTGGCGCTGCTGGACACGCGCATCGGGCTGATCTTGCTTTACACGCTGACCGTGATGCCGATCGTCATCTGGATCATGCGCGATCAGTTCAGCTCTATCCCGACCGAGCTGGAGGAAGCCGCGCTGGTGGACGGGCTGTCGATCTGGGGCGCCTTTGTGACGATCATCTTGCCCATCGCCCTGCCCGGCATGGTCGCGGCCTTCATCTTGTCGCTGGTGCTGACGTGGAATGAATATTTCTTTGCCGCGCTGCTGACATCGACCAATGCCAACACCTTGCCCGTGATGGTCGCAAGCCAGACGGGCTCACAGGGCATTTCGTGGTGGTCGATGGCGGCGCTGTCGTCGGCCGCGATCTTGCCGCTGATCCTGGTGGCCATCTTGCTTGAGAAATACATCATCAAGGGCATGGCCGCCGGCGCGGTCAAATAAGGTCTCAGACCCCAAGCACCCGCCGCAGATGCGCAAGGATCGCGGCGACCCCGCGTTCGCCCAACTCTGCCGTGGCCTCGACGGCGCTGGCCGTGTACCAGGCGGTGTTGGCGGCCAGCCTGTCCATTTCGACCACATCGGGCGCCAGCGCCAACATCAGCGAGGTCTCCCCGACCCCGGCATGATCAAAGGGATAGATGGCGGTGATCTCGGGCGTCATCAGCGGATGCACACGCACCCAGTTGAACGGGTCACTGCCCGCAGACTGGCGGGCATAGTAGTCTTGCATGTCGTTTCGGCCCCACCACCCCTCGCCCCGTTCGCTTTCGAGACATTGGAAAACGGCCTGTCGCCCGGCAAACCGAAACGCCAGATCGGTTGGCATGCCGGCGGCAAAGTTTTCGGTCTGGTGATGGATCAGACCGTGGATATTGCGAAATCCGATGCGCAAAAGACCAAGAAACATATCTTGTGCCATCGGTGCAATGCGCCCGGCGTCCACATGCAGCGTGCCGCTGCCTTCGGGGGCGGCGACGGCATAGCTGGCCGCGCCATAGGCAAAGGGCGGCAAGATCACGATCTTGTCCGGCGCCTCGGCCTCGAGCCGGTCGAGAACACGGGTCACGGCCAGCAAATCCATGCCGACGCCCATGTGTTCCCCATGATATTCCATCACACCGATGGGCAAAACCACAGCCACATCGCGCGCGATGGCATCGCGGATCTGGTGGGGGCGCATAAGTTCGAACCGCATCGGATCACTCCAGATTTGTGTGCCGGGCGCGCATGGCCTCGGGCGTTGCGCCAAGCCGCTCGCGCAGCCGAAGCACCATGATTTCGAACAGCACGAACAGCGCCCCCTCATAGATCGAACCCATCGGCAAGACCGTGCTTGCGCCGGGCGCGGTATCGCGCGCCATGGTCTGGGCCGGGATGGTCAGAACCTGTGTCGCAAGCCGGGCTGTGGGCGTGGCGGGTTCCGCCGTCAAGAACAGCACATCCGCCCCGGCCCCGCGCGCCACCTGCATCAGGGCCGTGACGGTCGACAGCTCCCCGGGTCCGGCAGATGCGATGAACAGATCACCCGGCCCCACCGGCGGACAGGCCATGTCGCCCTGCATGGCCACGCGCAGCCCCAGATGATGCAGCCGCATGGCAAAGCCCCGCACCAAAAGCCCCTCGCGGCCACAGCCGTAAAGCACCAACTGCCCCGCATCGGCGATCAAGGCGCATGCCGCCGCCGTTTCGGCGGCGGTGATGCGCGCCGTCACATCACCAAGTTCAGCCAGAGCCGTCTGATAAAGCGCCCCGTCAGCCAAGCGCATGCGCAATGTCGCGTGTCTGGGTGTAAAGCTTTCGGAACAGGTCATAATGTCTGTCGTGATCCGGGCCACCGGCGGGATCGACGCGGCGCACCGCCGGGTTCCATCGGTCGATATCGGCCGGGTCGGCCAATCCGACGGCCACGGCCGCCAGAAACGCATTGCCATAGCTTGCGCCCAGGGTCTTGTCGCACAGGATTTGCGCCACCCCCCCGAAATCCGAGGTGGATTGCAGCCAGACGGCGTTCTTCGTGCCGCCCCCGACGGCCATGACCCGCCCCGGCGCCTGCCCGACGTCGCGGTAACAGTCGATGACATGGGCGCTACCCATCGCGATGCCTTCGAGCAGGGCGCGATACATGTCGCCCCGCCCATGTGTCAGGTTCAGCCCATAGAATGCGCCCTTGGCCAGCGGATCGTGCAGCGGTGTCCGCTCGCCCGAGAAATAGGGCAGCATCAGCAGGCCGTTGGCGCAGGCGGGCGAAGCGGCGGCCTCTTCGGCGAGGGTGGCGAAAGCCGTTTCCGGGGCAAGCTCGCGCGCCATCTGGTCGCGAAACCAATGGGTCAGCGTGCCGCTTGTGGCCAGCCCCGCCATCGAGGCATGGACCCCCGGAAACAGCCATGGCGCATACCACAGCCGCGCGTCGCGCACCCGTTCGGCGGTCAACTGGATCATGAAGATGGTCGAGCCATACATCATCATCATGTCGCCCGCATGCCGCACGCCCACGCTGATGGCCTCGGCGGCGGCATCGATGGTGCCGCAGGTGACGGGTGTGCCAGCCACAAGCCCGGTTTCGGCCGCCGCCACCTCGGTCACCCGGCCGGCGATCTGGGTCGACCACATCAGGCGCGGCAGCCTGTCGGCGCCGATGATGTCGTCGGCCAATGCCGTCGTCCAATCCTGGGTGGCCACATCATAGAGCGGGCTGAAATTGGCGGCGGTGTAATGATCGATCACATGGGCGCCGGTCAGACGGAAAACCACATGGCTGGTCGATGTCAGGATCTTGGCGGTCTTTGCAAAGATCTCGGGGTGGTGGCGTTTGAGCCACAAGATCTTTGGCCCGACCGATTGCGAGGTCAGCGCATTGCCGCAGCGATCAAGGATCGTGTCGGCACCGATGCGGCCCGTCAGTTCCGCGATCTCGGCGCTTGCGCGGGTGTCGACGCCATAGAGCACCCCATTCATCAGCGGGTCGCCCGCCGCATCGACGGGCAGCATGCAGGGCCCGATGGCGCTGGTGGCGATGCAGGCGATATCGCGCGCCGACACGCCCGGCGTGGCCAGAATGGCGCGCGTGATACGCACCACATCGCCCCACCAGTCTTCGTCGGCGCGATGTTCGGCCCAGCCGGGGCGTGGGACCAGCATCTTGTGGGGGTGGCGGGCCTCGGCAAGGATCCGGCCGTTCTGGTCCACAAGAACGCCCTTGGATTCGAAGGTACCGATGTCGATGCCAAGCGTGCAGGTCATGGCGTGCCCTCATCGCGTGACAGCGCAAAATCGGGACCGATGCCCGCAAGCGCGCATTCCAGCAGCCGCGCCAAGGCGACCAGATCATCAAGGTCGCACATCTCGAGCGCCGAGTGGGTGTAGCGACAGGGAAAGCCCAGATCGACCGACACCACCCCCTCGCCCACAAGCTGCACATAGGACAGGTCGGTCAGAACACCCACCTGTGCGCTGCGCTGAAGGGGGATTTCTTGGGCCTGTGCGGTCTGTTCGATCAGCCGGACGGCGGCGGGGTGCGGGATCACGCCGTTGAGCGTGCCGCGCCCGTGAAAGGAATAGAGCGACATCCCCGGCCCGCCGCCCATCCGCATGTCGCCCCGCGACGCCATGTCGGGCGTGTCACAGGCCAACATCAGATCGATCTGGATGGCGATGTCGGGCTTGAGGGTCTGGGCGGCGACCAGCGCACCGCGCAGGTTGAATTCCTCCTGCACCGAAAAGACCAGATGCACGGTCGGCCCGCCATGCCGGGTGACAAGGGCGCGGGCCAGCTCGATCAGCACGGCACAACCGGCACGGTCGTCGATGCTGGTGCCGGCGATCCGGTCGCCGGCCATCTCGATGACGTTCGGGCGATAGACCACGGGCGTGCCGATGCGAACACCCACAGCCTCGACCGCGGCGCGCGAGCCGTGGCCGGTGTCGATCAACAGATCAGGTGCCTTGATGACGTGATATTTCTCCTCCGGGGTGGTGGCGTGATGGCTCTTGTTGCAGATGATGCCGGGCACGTCACGGCCGGGGCCGACACACAGCAGCACCGCCTGTGCCGCCAACGCCCGTTCGGGCACGCCGCCCATGCGTTCGACCCGGATCAAGCCATCATCCTCGATCTTGCGCACAAAAAAGCCGAGCTGGTCCATATGGGTGAACACCATGACCGATGGCGCCTGCGGGTCGCCGGGAAGGGTCACGATCAGATTGCCCAGCCGGTCGGTGCGCGGCGGCTGCGGCAGGTTGGGCAGGCTGGCGGCGATATGCCGGCGCACGCGGTCCTCATGGCCGGAAAGGCCGGGGATCAACATCAGGGCGATCAGATCCTGTCGGATGCGGTCCTTCATGACGTGCCCCGCACGGCGCGCACCCGCGCCATGAAATCCGCCGCCCGCGCCGGATCGACCGGGTTCCATGTGTTGCCGTCAACCTTGAGCGCCGAACCCACCACGCAGCCATCGGCCACGCGCAGAACATCGGCCACCGTGTCATGCTTGACCCCGGTATTGGCCATCACCGGAACATGGGGCAGCACCGCCTTGACGGCTTCAAGGTCTGACAGCGCCGCCGCTTCTCCGGTGATCTGGCCCGAAACCAGAACGGCATCGGGGATCGATGAAAAGACCGCGCTGCGCGCCCGGTCGGGCAGCGGGCGGCGGTCAAGACTGTCGGCGAACTCGGCCGAGACATTGTAAAGCATCAGGCAATCACGCCGGCCCAGCCGGTCGCGGTAGCGCATCGCCCGGCCCGCATCCGGCATCCACGGCCCCATGTCAGAGGCATAGGTGCCGGTAAAGATTTCGCGCACAAAGGCCGCGCCGGTGGCGGCAGCAAGGGCGATGGTGGACATGGGGTCCCACAAGACGTTGACGCCAAAGGGCACGCGGATGTCGCCCCGCAGCCGCCCGATGATATGGGCCATCGTGGCGGTCGAGGCACGATCCACATCGAATTCATAGGGACGGTCATTTTCGTTGCCAAACATCACCGCGTCAAAGCCTGCCGCCTGAAGGGCCGCAAGATCGGCCCGGGCGTCAGCCACCAGCCGCTCGATCCCGCCGCCCGCGTCATAAAGCGGCGCGCCGGGCATTGCGCCCAGATGCACCATGCCGATCACCGGTCGCGCAGTGCCAAACACCTGCCTGAAACGTTCCATGCTCCCCCCTTCATGTCGGATCGCGTCTTGGGCGGCAGCCTAGCGTGGAATTCCTTGGCCCCCAAGGGTCATTCATACTAGCATGTCAGTCGGGAGGATCGCGCAGATGACACAACGCACACGGCATTGGGACAGGTTGGGCACCGGCGGCTTGCGCTTTACCGAACTGGGGTTCGGCACCGCGCCCTTGGGCAATCTTTATCGCGCGATATCGGATGCCGAGGCAGAGGCGATTCTGGATCAGGCATGGGCGGGAGGTGTGCGTTATTTCGATACCGCACCGCTTTATGGGCTGGGCCTGTCGGAAACGCGGCTGAACCGCTTCCTGCGCGGCAAGCCGCGCGACAGCTATGTTCTGTCGACCAAGGTGGGGCGGCTGTTGCGCGCCACGACACCCGACAAGCGCGACGGCTTTGGCAAATGGTTCGAGGTGCCCGCGCGCAACGAGGTTTATGATTATGGCTATGACGCGACGATGCGGTCGCTCGAATTCTCGCTGGAACGGCTGGGGCTTGATCGGGTCGATATCCTGTATGCCCATGATCTCGACCTCGCAAATCATGGCACGCAAGCGGCGCTGGATGCCCGACTGGCCGCCTTCATGGAGGGCGGATACCGCGCGCTGATGGATTTGCGCGCGCAAGGCGTGATCGCGGCCTTTGGGGCCGGGCTCAACGAATGGCAGCCCAGCCAGTGGCTGGCCGAACGGGGCGATTTCGACCTGTTTCTTCTGGCCGGGCGCTACACCTTGCTGGAGCAAGAGGCGCTGGACAGCTTTTTGCCGCTTTGTGCCGCGCGCGGCATCGGCGTGGTGATCGGCGGCCCCTACAATTCGGGGGTGCTTGCCACCGGGGCGCGTCCGGGCGCATTCTACAACTATGATCCCGCACCGCAGGCGATCCTTGACAGGGTCGCGGCGATCACGGCGGTCTGTGCCGCCCATGACGTGCGACTGGTGGATGCGGCGTTCCAGTTTCCGCTCTGCCACCCGGCGGTCGTGTCGGTCATCCCCGGCGGGCAGGGTCAGGCCGAGATGGCATCGAACCTGCAGGCCGCGACGGCGAGGATACCCCCTGCGCTCTGGCAGGACCTGAAAGACCAAGGATTGATGCGCGCCGACGCGCCGACGGAGTGACAGATGGTTCAGATCGACGCCCACCAGCATTACTGGCACCCCGCGCGCGGGGATTACGACTGGATGCCCATGGATGACGCCACGCTGGCGCGGGCCTATGGCCCGGCCGATCTGGCGCCCCAGATCGCGGCCCATGGCATCGGCCATACCGTTCTGGTTCAGGCCGCCGCCACGGTGCAGGAAACCGAATACATGCTGGGGCTGGCCGATGCGACACCATCGGTCGCGGCCGTGGTCGGCTGGATCGATTTTGAACGACCCGGCGATCTGGCCCATCTGAAGCGGTTGGCAGGCCACCCCAAATTCGTCGGCGTGCGGCCGATGATTCAGGACATTCCCGATGACAACTGGATGCTCCGCGACGATGTGCAATGGGGCTTTCGCGCGGTGGCCGATCTGGGGCTGACCTTTGACGCGCTGGGCTTTCCGCGGCATCTGGCGAATTTCCTGACGATCCTCAAGCGCTACCCGGACCTGCGCGTGGTGGTCGATCATTGCATGAAGCCGCAGATCCGCAACCATTCGGAGGCGAATTTCCGCTTCTGGGCCGATGGCATGGCGCGCATCGCCGATGAGACGGGCGCCTATTGCAAGTTTTCAGCCCTTGTGACCGAGGCGGATGCCGATTGGACGGTGGACGACCTGCGCCCCTATGTGGCGCATGTGTTCGACCGTTTCGGGGCGGATCGGGTGATGTGGGGGTCGGATTGGCCCGTGTGTCGGTTGCGCTGCGAATATGGCGACTGGCGCGCGGCGGCGGCGGAATTGACGGCGGGCCTGACCGAGCCCGAGCGGGCCCGCATCTATGGCGGCACCGCGTCCGAATTCTACCGGCTGGGCCTATAGGCTGGCACAAAAGGCGCGCACGGCATCAGGCGTGATCGCGGCACGCGCATCGGGGGGGGTGGCGACCGTCAGCGCCGCCATGCCTTGGGCAAAGGCCAGCGCATCGGGCAGCGCGGTGCCTTGCGTCAAGTCAGCCGCCAGTGCCCCGACAAAGGCGTCACCCGCCCCATGCGTCGAGATCACCCTGACCGCAGGCGCGCCTTGGGCGAGCGGCGCCTCGCCGGGGCGGGCGCAGATCAGACCGTCAGCGCCCAAGGTCACGATCACGGCACCGGGGCCCTGATCCAACAGGCGGCGCGCGGCCACATCGGGGTCAGCTGTGCCGGCAAGGGCGGCCGCCTCGCCACGGTTGACGATCAACACATCGATGCGCGCCATCAGGTCGGGGGCAATCGGCCGGGCGGGTGCCGCGTTCAGGATGATCCGGACAGCGGGCGCCGCACGTGCCGCGATGGCCCGGTTGACCGGGTCGGGCACCTCATTTTGCAACAAGATCGTGCGCAGCGCCGGCGACAGGCGCACAGCCGTGCCATCGAGCGCGCGATTGACGCCCGACACGATCACCGCGCCATAGTCGCCCGCCGCATCCACGATGGCCACGCTCATTCCAGATGCGCCCGGAACCGTCAGAACGCCGCTCCGGTCCACCCCGGCGCTATCCAGCGCAGCAAGGATCTGCTCGCCGAAGCGGTCGGGACCGACACAGCCAGCCATGGCGACACGTCCGCCCATGCGCGCCGCCGCCACGGCCTGATTGCCGCCCTTGCCGCCAAAGCGATAAGCCACGCCATGCCCCACCACGGTTTCATCGAGCGCGGGCAGATGCGGCGCATCGACCACCACATCAAGATGCAGCGCGCCCACCACAAGGATCGCGGGCTCAGGCACCGAACAGCGCCTCGGCCACGATGCGCTGGCTGAGTGCTGCATCCTGACGCGCAATGGCCTCGGTCAGGGCCCGATCCCCGGACAGACCCGCCGCCACCGCGCGCAAGCGTTCCACAAGCCGCACATTGGTGCGTGCCTCCTCGATCGGATCGAGGCCGGAATGATCGGGAAAGGTGTCAAAGTAGATCACGCCATCATAGCCGATGCGCTCAAGTTCCACGAACAGCGCAACGGTCTGCACCGGGTGGACGGTTCCCGCCATCAGCCCGTCGTCGCGCTTGCCATAGCCATCGTTCAGATGCACGCCCAGCAGGCGGGAATGCCGGTCGATCAGATAGGCGGTATGGGACGGCATCTCGTCGGCATAAAGCACATGCGCAAAGTCGAGCGTCACGCCGATGTTGCGCCGCCCTGCCTCCCGCACGGCCAGAAGCGTGGTGCCCACATCGGGCATGAGCGCAAAGGCGCGCGGTTCATTGGGCTTGTATTCGATGGCGATGTCGACCTCGGGGGCGTGATCGGCAACCTCGATCAGGGCCGCGATGGTGTCATCCCACATGCGCGCATAATCGCCCTGAAAGGCGTAATCGAACCCGTCTTGTCCCATCCACAGGGTCATCAGCCGCCCGCCCATGTCCAGCCCCGCGTCGATGCCGCGTTTGGTCAGGTCGATCGCGGCGCGCCGAACCGCCGGATCGGGGTTGGTGAACGCCCCGATGGCGAATGCGGGATGGGTATAGTAGCGCATCGCCAACCCATTCAGCGCCAGCCCCGCATCGCCCAGCATCCGCGCCAGTTGGGCCGGCGTCTGAGCATCGAAATGGTCGGGATAGTTCAGATCGGCCGCATCAAGAGAGCCGACGCGCCCGGCACTGGCGATCATGCCGGCAATTCCAGCCCCCCCGGCACGCTTGAACGCGTTGAGCCGCGCCGCATAGCGGGGGCGGTTGGGAATGGGAACGGTCATGGCGATCCTTTGTGTCAGCGCGGGGCAAAAAATTCGGGGTGGTCGCGTTCCAAAGGCTCCAGAAAGGTGATGAGCCGCCCCAGATGGGCGCGCATCGCCTGTCGGGCGGCGTCAGGGTCGCGCGTTTCAAGCGCGGCGAGAATGGCTTTGTGTTCCTCGAGCGTTTCCGCGACCCGGCCGGGCATCGGCAAGATCAATTGCCGTGCGCGGTTCACATGAAGCCAAGCGGTATCAGCGACATACGCAAGTTTCTTGAAGCCGGTGAACGACAAGATCAGCTCGTGCATCTCGCCATCAAGCGCGTAAAAGCCGCGAAAATCGCCATCGGCCACCAAGATGTCTTGCACGCGCAGATTGCGCCGCAACTGGACCAGCTGCTTTTCGGTCAGGATCGGGGCTATGACCTCGACGGCGGCCAGTTCGATCGCTTCGCGCAAAAAGGCGCCCTCGCGGATCTCATCCATCGAGAAGCGCGCCACATAGGTCCCGGCCTGGGGCACCACATCCACCAGCCCCTCGGCCGCAAGCCGCGATATGGCCTCGGCCACGGGCGAGCGCGACACACCCAGTTGCGCGCAGATTTCCACCTTGCGCAACGCTTCGCCGGGGCGATACCCTAAATCCAGTATCGCGGCCCGCAGCGCCAGATAGGACCGATTGGCAAGCGACCCCGAAAAGTCGGACAAGGGCCGCAGTCGGGCATGCCCGTCGACGGGGCCTTGCGGATGACCATTTTGTATCTGTAACATGTTAGCATGTTAGCTTTGGGCCATGCCGAGTCAAGCGTGCACGCCCCCTGCCGGAGCACAAGATGACCAACGCCGCGCCCCGTGTGATCCGCCTGAACCCGATGGATAATATCGGGGTCGCACTTGCCGATCTGGAGCCCGCAAGCGCCTTGCCGGGCGGGGCGGCAGCCCTGGAACAGATCAAGCGCGGCCACAAGGTGGCGTTGGAGGCAATCGCGCCGGGTGCGCCTGTCTATCGCTATGGTCAGATGATCGGCGTGGCCACCGCCCCGATCCTTGCGGGTGGGCATGTGCACAGCCACAATCTTGGGATGGGCGATCACCGGCAAGACCATGCCTTTGGGGCCGACTGCCGGGCGCTTGTGCCGGCACAGACACCGCGCAGCTTCATGGGCTATCACCGCGCCGATGGGCAGGTGGGCACGCGCAACTATCTGGGCATCCTGACTTCGGTGAACTGTTCGGGGTCGGTCGCCCGCTTCGTGGCCGAGGCTGTCGACCGCGAGGGCTGGCTGGCGGATTATCCCGGCATCGACGGGGTGGTGCCGATCGTGCATGGCACGGGCTGTGGCATGGCGGGCAACGACGAAGGTTATGACACGCTGTTTCGCACATTGGCCGGATACGCGCGCAATCCCAATTTCGCCGGTATCTTGTTGCTTGGGCTGGGATGCGAGGTGATGCAGATCCCCGACCTGATCGGCGCGGGGCGCATGCGCGCAGACGGCAATTTCCGTTACATGACGATCCAGCAGACCGGCGGCACACGGCGCACGATCGAGCGCAGCATGGCGGTTTTGCGTGACATGGCCGAGGTGGCGCGCACCGCCGAACGGCGCCCGGCGCCGGTGTCACATCTGACGGTGGGCCTGCAATGCGGCGGGTCGGATGGCTATTCGGGGATCACCGCCAACCCCGCGCTTGGGGTGGCATCTGACCTTTTGGTGCAGCATGGGGGCACAACCATCCTTTCGGAAACACCCGAGATCTATGGGGCCGAACATTTGCTGACCCGCCGCGCGGTGCGCCCCGAGGTGGGACAGGCGCTGGTCGATCGCATCTTGTGGTGGGAGGATTATACCGCCCGCAACGGCGGCGAGATGAACAACAACCCCTCGCCCGGCAACAAGCGCGGCGGGCTGACCACCATCCTTGAAAAATCGCTGGGTGCCGTGGCCAAAGGTGGCACAGCCCCGCTGGCCGGGGTTTACCGCTTTGCCGAACCGATCACGACCCCGGGTTTTGTCTACATGGACAGCCCCGGATATGATCCCTGTTCGGTCACGGGCCAGATCGCAAGCGGCGCAAACCTTGTGGCCTTTACGACCGGGCGGGGGTCGGTGTCGGGCTACAAGCCCACGCCCTGTGTCAAGCTGGCCACCCATTCCGAGATGTACGACCGCATGGCCGAGGACATGGACATCAATTGCGGCGATATCATCACCGATGGCGTCAGCGTCGAGGACAAGGGGCGCGAGATCTTCGAGTTGTTCTTGCGCGTGGCCTCGGGGGAAAAGACGAAAAGCGAAGAGCTGGGTTTTGGCGGGGTGGAATTCGTGCCCTGGCAAATCGGCGCGGTCATGTAGGGAGCGGCGGCATGAGACTGAAGGGCAAGACGGCATTCGTGACGGCAGCAGGCGCCGGGATCGGGCGGGCCACGGCGCTGGCCTTTGCCGCCGAAGGGGCCGAGGTGATCGCGACCGACATCGATGCCGAGGCGCTGTCCGCCCTTGAGGGCGGGCGCATCCGGACCCGGCGGCTTGATGTGCGCGATGCAGACGCCATCGCCGCCACGGCGGCTGCGGTCGGGGCGGTGGACATCTTGTTCAACTGCGCGGGCTTTGTCCATCACGGCTCGATCCTCGATTGCGACGAGGCGGCTTTCGACTTTTCCATGGCGCTGAACGTCAAGGCGAACTACGCGGTGACGCGGGCGCTGTTGCCGGCCATGGTGGGTGCGGGCGGAGGGTCGGTGATTTATGTGGCCTCGGCGGTGTCGTCGATGATCGCGGCGCCCAACCGCTTTGTCTATGGCGCGACCAAGGCCGCCGTGATCGGGATGATGAAATCGGTGGCCGCCGATTTCGTGACCCAAGGCGTCCGCGCCAATGCGATCTGCCCCGGCACGGTGGAATCGCCCAGCTGGCATGGCCGCGTGCGCGCGCAAGGCCGCACCGAGGCAGAGGTGGCAGCCGCCCGCGCCGCGTTCATCGCGCGCCAGCCGATGGGGCGCATCGGCCAACCCGAAGAAATCGCGGCGCTGGCCGTCTATCTCGGGTCGGACGAAAGCGGTTTTGTCACCGGTCAGGCCATCGGCATCGATGGGGGCTGGGCGAACACCTAAGCCGAGCGCCAAGGGGCGCCGCGGCTTCGCAGACCCGCGCTCAGCCCTGTGCCCGCCAGGCGGACCCGTTCGGGTATTCATGCGCCTCAAGGCTTGTGGCGAACATCTCGGTCGAAAGGCCCGGTGCTTCGGGTGGCATATAGCGGCCATCGCGAATGGTGACGGGCACCGCAAAATGTTCGTGCAGATGGTCGACATATTCCAGCACGCGATCCTCGAAACTGCCGCCGACCGCGACATAGTCGAAATAGCTGGCATGCTGGACCAGTTCACACAAACCCACCCCGCCCGCATGCGGACATACGGGCAGCCCGAATTTTTCGGCCAGAAGCAGCACCGCCACCACCTCGTTCACGCCACCCAGACGCGCGCCGTCAAGCTGCACGAAGCGCAGTGCGCCCGCTTGCATGAACTGCTTGAACATCACCGCGTTCTGACAATGTTCGCCCGTGGCCACCGCAATCGGCGCAATGTCGCGGGCGATGCGGGCATGGCCAAGCACATCGTCAGGGCTGGTTGGTTCCTCGATCCACCACGGGTCGAATTCGGCCAGCGCGCGCATATGGGCGATGGCAGTGTCCACGCCCCAGACCTGATTGGCATCCATCATCAGCTTGCGGTCCGGACCGATCTCTTGCCGAATGATGCGCGCCCGGCGGATATCGTCGGCAAGATCGCCCCCCACCTTCATCTTGAAATGCGACCAGCCCTGTCCAAGGGCGGCGCGGACCAGCGCGCGCATCTTGTCGTCGGAATAGCCAAGCCAGCCCGCCGATGTGGTATAGGCCGGAAACCCCGTTGCGCGCAGCGCAGCCATGCGGGCCGGTCTGCCGTCAAGCCTGGCGGCAAGTCGCGCGCGCGCTTCGCCCGGATCAAGCGCATCCGACAGCCAACGCCAGTCGACCAGCGCGACGATCTCGTCGGGCGACATCTCGGACAAGAGCCGCCAGACCGGTTTGCCCTCGGCCTTGCCCTTGAGGTCCCAAAGCGCGTTGACGATCGCGGCGGTGGCCAGATGGATCACGCCCTTGTCCGGGCCGGTCCAGCGCAGTTGGCTATCGCCGGTGATATGGCGCCAAGTCGCGCCCATATCGGCCAACAGGTCATCGCCATCGCGCCCCTCAAGACGCGGCGCAAGGGCGCGGGCGGCGGCCACGCAAAGCTCGTTTCCGCGCCCGATCGTGAAGGTAAATCCGTGACCCACCAGCCCGCCGGCGGTTTCCACGGTGACATAGGCCGCCGAATAATCCGGCGCCAGGTTCATCGCATCCGAGCCGTCAAGCGCACGCGATGTGGGAAAGCGGATGTCGCGGGCAAGGATGCGGGTGATACGGCCAAGGGTCATGGTCAGGGTCCTAAAGCGTGAGGCGGCGGTCAAGATGGACATAACCGCCATCCACGAACAGCCATTGCCCCGTTGTATGGCTGGCCTTGTCGGACAAGAGAAACACCGCTGTGGCGGCCATTTCAGCGGCTGTGGTCATGCGGCGGCCAAGCGGGATGGTGGCCTCGATCGCGCGGCACTGGGCGTCCGGGTCAGGCAGCGTCGACAGCCAGCGTTCATACATCGGCGTCATCACCTCGGCCGGCACGATGGCATTGACGCGCACGCCATGGGGCGCAAGGTCGGCCGCCCATTCGCGCGTCAGCCCCAGTTGCGCCGCCTTGGCGGCAACATAGGCCGACGTGCCGCCCTGCCCCGTCAATGCGGTCTTGGAGGCGACATTGAGGATCGCGCCCCGCGCCGCGATCAGATCGGCGCGGCACAGATGAGCAAGCGTGAAGCAATGCACAAGATTGCGGTTCAACGAGGCCCGAAAGGCCTCGGGCCCTTGGTCAAGCCCGACACCGTCATTGGTGCCGGCACAATTGACCAGCGCATCGATACGGCCGTGCCGGGCACGCACCGCGGCCACGCCATCCATGCAAGCAGCGTCATCCGCAAGATCAAGCCGCAAGCGGTCAGCGCCGCCATCGGCATTGAGGTCAAAGGTGACAGGCACGGCACCCTCGGCGGTCAACGCATCCACGATGGCCGCACCGATGCCCGATGCACCGCCGGTCACGATCACAACCTTGCCCGCAAGTCCCAAGTCCATGTGCCATGCCTCCGATATGCGCACACCATAGCCTGTCGCAGCGGACCGCGTCACGGGGGCAGTGCAGAATAATCGACACACGGCCGCTTTGCCGGAACAACGCCTGCCAGACCCCAGGCCGCTGCATCATGATCCGCGCTGACAGTGCCAGTCGCCTGATGCTGTTCTCAGGCGATCCGATGCACGCCATCGCCATCGCGCAGGCTGCCGCGACGCAGGACGCGGGCCGCTGCATGGTGGCCATGCGATCGGCCACCGGCGCAAATGCACGACACCAGGACAACGCGGTTTCGCCCTTTTCTTGGGCATGGCGCACCAAGCCCGCGCGCCCAAGGCGCACGCAGCGCCCACATCTGGCGTGAATCCCCAGAAAACGCTTGCGCAATGCGGCATAAAATTTACCACATGATCAAAGACACGCCCCCTCTCCAAGGAACACTCACATGATCACAGGTTTTCACCCGACCCGTCGCAGCGTTCTGTTATCTGGCGCGGCACTGACAGTCACAGGGCTGGTTCCGGCACGCGTTCTGGCCGCCGACCCCATCAAGATGGCCGGCATCTACACGGTTCCGGTCGAGCAGCAATGGGTCAGCCGCATCCACATCGCCGCCGAAGCCGCTCAGGCGGCCGGGCGGGTCGATTACTCGTTTTCGGAGAATGTCGCGAACACCGACTACCCGCGTGTGATGCGGGAATATTGCGAAGCCGGCGTCAAGCTGATCGTGGGCGAGATCTTCGGGGCCGAGGCCGAGGCCCGTGAGGTCTGTGCCGAATACCCCGATGTGGCCTTCCTTCTGGGGTCGTCGTTCAAGCAAGATGCGGCCATCCCCAACCTTGCCGTGTTCGACAACTACATTCAGGACGCCAGTTACCTGACCGGCATCATCGCGGGTGCCATGACCACATCGGGCAACATCGGCATGGTGGGCGGCTTCCCGATCCCCGAGGTCAATCGCCTGATGCATGCCTTCATGGATGGTGTGCGCGAAACCCGCCCCGATGCAACGTTTCAGGTCAGCTTCATCGGGTCGTGGTTCGACCCGCCCAAGGCAAAGGAAACCGCATTCGCAATGATCGATGCCGGGGCGGATGTGATGTATGCCGAACGCTTTGGCGTGTCGGATGCCGCCAAGGAACGCGGAATTCTGGCAATCGGCAACGTCATCGACACCCAGCCCGACTATCCCGAAACGGTGATCACCTCGGCGCTGTGGCATTTCGAACCGACGCTGACGGCCGCGCTGGATGCGATTGCGGCGGGCAGCTTTGGCGCGGATGATTATGGCGTCTGGTCCTTCATGGCCAAGGGTGGCTGTTCCATGGCCGCATTGGGCACCTTCGACGGCAAGGTCCCGGCCGAGGCGTTGGCTCTGGCCACCCAGCGCGAGGCCGAGATCCGCGCCGGAACCTTCAACGTCACCATCAACGACGACGAACCCAAGTCGTTGTGACGCTGGCACCCGAGGTTCTGCGTCTGGACCAGATCACCAAGCGCTTCGGCGCTTTGGTGGCCAATGATGCCATCTCGCTGGTCTTGAGGGCCGGCGAGGTGGTGGCGCTGTTGGGTGAAAACGGCGCAGGCAAGACCACGCTGATGAATATCCTGTTCGGCCAGTATGTCGCCGATCAGGGCAGCATAACGGCCTTTGGCCAGCCCCTGCCGCCGGGCAATCCAGGCGCGGCGCTGGCGGCGGGCATCGGCATGGTGCATCAGCATTTCACGCTGGCCGATCATCTGAGCGTGCTCGACAACATCATGCTGGGCACGCGGCCCTTGTGGTCGTGGCGGCTGAACCGGCGGGCCGCGCACGACAAGGTCCGCGCGCTGGCGCATGATTTCGGGCTGGCGGTCGATCCCGATGCGCGCGTGGGCGGGCTTGGGGTTGGGCAACGGCAGCGGGTCGAGATCCTCAAGGCGCTCTACCGCGATGCCCGCGTGCTGATCCTTGATGAACCCACCGCCGTTCTGACCCCGCAAGAGGCAGACGCCCTGTTTACCACCTTGCGCCGGATGGTCGCGCGGGGGCTGTCGGTCATTTTCATCAGTCACAAGCTGCACGAGGTGATGGCGATCGCCGACCGATGCGTGGTGTTGCGGCATGGCAGAGTGGCGGGCGAAGTGGCCACCAGGGCCACAAGCCCCGCAGCGCTTGCCGCGCTGATGGTCGGCGCAGAGGTCTTGCGCCCTGCCCCGCCGCCCGGCACAGCCGGGCTGTCGCGGATGCGGTTGAATGGCGTGACCACCCCCGACGCCGAGGGGGCGCCCGGGCTGAAGGCCGCCATGTTGGACCTGTGTGCAGGCCAGATCACCGGAATCGCCGGGGTTTCGGGCAATGGTCAGGCGGCACTGTCGGATCTTGTATCGGGGCTGATCCGCCCGGCGCTTGGGCGATTGGACATCGCGGGCAACCCCGCTCCTGCGCGCTGGACACCGGCGGCGGCGCTGGCGGCCGGGGTGGGCCGTATCCCCGAAGACCGCCACAAGGCGGGCACCATCGCCGATTTCACGCTGACCGAAAACGCCGTGCTGGAAACCTGTCGCGATGCCCCGTTCAGCCGGGCGGGCTGGATCAACTGGCGGGCGGCGCGCGCCCATGCCACTGCCATCATCGCCAAATACGATGTGCGCTGCCCCGGCCCCGACACCCGTATCCGCCTTTTGTCAGGCGGCAACATGCAAAAGCTGATCTTGGGGCGGGTGCTGGAAACCGCGCCTGTGGTGGTGTTGGCCAACCAGCCTGTGCGCGGGCTGGATATCGGCGCGATATCCTATGTCCACAGCCAGTTGATCGCCGCCCGTGACCGGGGCGCGGCCGTGCTGCTGATTTCCGAAGATCTCGATGAGGTGATGCATCTGTCCGATGTGATCCATGTGATGTCCGAAGGCCGCATCTCGGCCCCGATCCCGCGCGGGGGGGCCACGGTGGCGGAACTGGGCCTGAGAATGGCCGGTGAAGGGTTCGCCCATGCGGCTTGAGCCCATCGCCAACCCATCGGCGGCACGCCGCTACGGGTTTCCAGCACTGGCGCTGGCCGCGACCGTGCTGGTGGCGTCAATCCTGTCATGGATCGCGGGGGCCGATCCGCTGGCCACATTGGGGTTGATCGTCACGGGCGCGACCGGGTCACGGCTGGCGATCCTTGAGACGCTCAACCGCGCCACGCCGCTGATCTTTACCGGGTTGGCCGTGGCCGTCGCGTTTCGCGCGAAACTGTGGAACATCGGGGCCGAGGCGCAGCTTTACGCGGGCGCGGTGATGACCGTTGTGATCGGCACAAGTGCCTGGGGCATGGCGTGGCTGCAACTGCCGGCGATGGCGCTGGCGGCGGTGGCGGCCGGGGCGCTGGTATTGCTGGGACCGGTCATCCTCAAGACCCGCTTTGGCGTGGACGAGGTGGTGACAACGCTTTTGTTCAATTTCATCATGCTGCTGTTTGTCAGCTGGCTTGTCGAAGGCCCGATGAAAGACCCCGCAGGCATGGGCTGGCCGAAATCCACGCCTGTGGATCGTGACCTGCGCCTTCCGCGCATGGTCGAGGGGCTGCGCCTGCACTGGGGCTTTGGGTTGGCGGTGCTGGCGGCGCTGCTGATCTGGCTGATGCAGGCGCGCTCGGTGCTTGGGTTTGAAATGCGCGCGGTGGGTCAGAACGCACGCGCCGCCCGGTTTTCGGGGATCGCCGTGACCAGCGTCTTGCTGAAGACCGCGCTGATATCGGGGGGGCTGGCGGCACTGGCGGGGTTTTCCGAAGTGGCGGGCCTGAAGGGCCATCTGACGCGCGATCTGTCGCCGGGCTTTGGCTATACCGGCATCATCGTGGCCATGCTGGCGCTGCTGCACCCGATTGGCGTGGTGGTGGCCGCGCTGTTTGTCGCGGGCATCTTTGTGGGATCCGACAGCATGAGCCGGGCCGCAGGCGTGCCAACCTATATCGCAGACATGCTGTTGGCGGTGTCGCTTTTGTTCATGGTGCTGGCACTGGGGCTGGCGCGCTACCGGGTGGCGTGGACATGATGGCGCTGGTGGATATCTTGATTTCCGCCAGTTTCTGGGCGGCGGCGATCCGCATTGCCTCGCCGTTGATCTTTGCCACGCTGGGCGAACTGATCTGCGAGCGGGCGGGCGTGCTGAACCTTGGCATCGAAGGCATCATGGTGATGGGGGCATTTACCGGCTGGTTTGCCGTGTATCAGGGCATGCCGCTGTGGGGCGGGGTGGCGGTGGCCTTTGGATCGGGGATGCTGTTTGGCCTGCTGCATGCCACGCTGACGGTGCCCTTTGGCCTGTCGCAGCATGTGGTGGGGCTGGGCGTGACGCTGCTGGCAACCGCGACGGCATCCTTTGCCTATCGGCTGGCGCTGCCGCAGGTGACAAGCCCGCCAAGGATCGACCCGTTCCAGCCCTTTGCGGTGCCTGTGCTGTCGGACATCCCCTTTTTGGGCCCTGCCCTGTTCACCCAGACCGCGCTGACCTATGCGGCCTTTGGCATGGCGGTGGTGGTGGGGCTGGTCTTGTATCGCACGCCGCTGGGGTTGGCGGTGCGTGCGGTGGGCGAAAACCCGGCGGCGGCGGCGGCGCAGGGCCTGTCGGTGACGGGGCTGCGCATGGGTGCTGTGATGTTCGGCTCGGGGCTGATGGCCGTGGGCGGGGCGTTCCTGACCTTGTCGGCGTTTTCCAGCTTTTTCTTCGATATGGTCAATGGGCGGGGCTGGATTTGCATCGCGCTGGTGGTTTTCGGGGCATGGCGGCCGGGCAAGGCGGTGTTGGGGGCGGTGCTGTTCGCGGCGTTCGATGCCGGACAGGTGCGGCTGCAACAAACTGAAATCGGGGCGATCCTGCCCTATCAGGTGTTTCTGGCACTGCCCTTTGTGCTGTCGATCATCGCGCTGATCGTGATGTCGCGCCGGGCCGAGGTGCCCGCAGCGCTGATGGTGCCCTACAACAAGGGGGAACGCTGATGTTCGATCTGCTCATCAAGGGTGGCACGCTGCCCGACGGCCGCTTGGCCGATATCGGGATCACCGGCGAGCGGATCATCGCCGTCGGGCAGCTGGACGCGCAGGCGACACAGGTGATCGACGCCAGTGGCGATCTGGTGTCTGCGCCCTTTGTGGACCCGCACTTTCACATGGATGCGACCCTGTCCTATGGCCTGCCGCGCGTGAATGCGTCCGGCACGCTGCTGGAAGGGATCTCGCTTTGGGGCGAATTGCGCGACATGGCGACGGTGGACGACATGATCGCCCGCGCGCTGCGCTATTGTGATTGGGCGGTGTCGATGGGCCTGCTGGCGATCCGCACCCATGTCGATACGACACCCGACCATCTTCATGGGGTCGTGGCGATGCTTGAGGTCAAGCGAAGGGTCGCCCCCTATCTTGACCTGCAACTGGTGGCCTTTCCGCAAGATGGCCTGTACCGCAGCGCCACAGGCCGCGCCAATCTGATCCGCGCGCTTGACATGGGCGTGGATGTCGTGGGCGGCATTCCGCATTTCGAACGCACCATGGACGAAGGGGCCGCCTCGGTGCGCGATCTTTGCCGCCTTGCAGCCGAGCGTGGGCTGCCGATTGACCTGCATTGCGACGAAACGGATGATCCGATGTCGCGCCATGTCGAAACCTTGGCACGCGAGGTCACGCGCCACGGGCTGGGTGGACGGGCGGCGGGCAGCCATCTGACATCGATGCATTCGATGGACAATTACTATGTTTCAAAGCTGTTGCCCTTGATTGCGGAAGCAGGGCTGTCAGCCATTCCGAACCCCCTGATCAACATCACCCTGCAAGGCAGGCACGACAGCTACCCCAAGCGTCGCGGGCTGACGCGGGTCAAGGAAATGCAGGCCCACGGGATCCGCGTGGGCTGGGGTCAGGATTGCGTGCTGGACCCCTGGTATTCGCTGGGCACCGCCGACATGCTGGATGTGGCCTTCATGGGGCTGCATGTCGCGCAGATGACCCACCCCGATGAAATGCGTCGCTGCTTTGATATGGTCACGGTGGAAAACGCAGCCATCATGGGTCTTGAGGGATATGGGTTGCAACCGGGCTGCATCGCATCCCTTGTGGTGCTGGATGCCGGCAGCCCGACCGAAGCGCTGCGCCTGCGCCCTGACCGTCTTGCCGTGGTGGCGCGCGGCAAGCTTGTGGCCCAACGCCACCGCAACGATGCGCGCATGAGCTTGCCAGACCGCCCAGACCGAACGCGGCGGCGGCACACAGGCGGCGTCGCATGACGCACATGGCCCTTGGCAGCGCGCAACGCGCGCGTCAGCTCTGGAAATAGGACGCCACCGGCAGCGCAAGCGCGGGCAGTTTCGGACCATCGCCGTCAGGCACTTCAAAGGCGTTGATGGTCATCGAAATGAGCGTGTAATAGCCACAGATACCCACCAGATCGACCATGCCCAATTGACCCAGCGCGGCAAGTCCGGCGGCAAAGCTTTGGTCTGTGATGACATGATCGCGGTGCAATTCGACGGCGCAATCAAACACCGCCTGCCGTTTGGGACAGTCCAACAACGGCCTTTGGGCGTTGGCGATGGCATCGATCACCGCTTGGGGCAGCCCGGCGGCCTGCGCGATTGGCGCGTGATGGGTCCATTCGAACCCCGAGGACCAAAAGCGTGCCGTCACCAGAATGGCCAGTTCCGACAGATCCTTGGACAGGCTGCTGTCGAAGCGGGCAAATTGGCCCAAAGCCTGCGCGCGGTCCGCCAGAGTGGGCGAGGTCAGCCACACCCGAAGCGGCCCCTGCACCGCGCCGCGCGGCCCGGCCACAATCGCGTCATGCACGCGACGCTGGTCGGCGCTGAGCTGGTCGGGGATCAGATCGGGAATTCTGGGCATCATGCCTCCAGGGCGGCCATCTTGCCGCGGAAAAACAGCAAGGGCGCGCCTTCGGCCTGCTCGACATGCAGCACGCGCCCCACGATCAATTCATGGTCGCCCCCGTCATATTTGTTCCAGAGCCGACACTCCAGCCGCCCGATGGCCCCCAGGATGGCGGGCACATCCACACGCTGGGCGGGCTGCGTCGCAACGCCGTCGAACTTGTTTTCGCGCGGCTTGGCAAAGGCCCAGGCAATGTCTTGCTGATCGGCGGCCAGAATATTGACGACAAAGGCGCAATCATCCCTCATCCATCTGCACGACATCTGAGAGCGCCCCAGCGAAAACAGGCACAAGGCCGGATCAAGGCTGAGCGAGGCGAAGGAATTGACCGTCACACCGGTTGGGTTGCCGTGATCATCGCGCAGGGTGATCACGCACACGCCGGTCGCAAACCGGCCGAACGTGTCACGCAACACACGGGGATCGAGGGCGTGGCCGTCGAGCATTGTTTCCTCCTGACCTATGGGTCTTGGTCTTCGCCTCAGGTAGATAGGGCGCTGGACAAATCACAGGAAATGATAATTCTTGATCTATCAAATACGCTTTTCAGATTTTGGATACCATCATGACGATGCCGAAAATCTCGATCCGCGCGCTCAGGGCCTTTATCGCGGTCTATGAGGAGCAATCCTTTTCACGCGCCGCAAAGCGCGAAAATGCGACCCAGTCGGGCATGTCGACCCAAGTGCGCAATCTGGAATTGCGGGTCGGCGCCGATCTTCTGGTGCGCCAACGCAAGAAATTTGCCCTGACCTCGGCCGGACAGGTCGTCTATGCCGAGGGTCAGGCGATCCTCAAGCGCCTGATCGCCATCGAAAAGAAGGTCGAGGAAATGGGCAGCGCGCCCGCCGGGCTGGTGCGGTTCGGCATGATCCCGACACTGACGCGCTCGGTCTTGGGCGCCGCTTTGGAAGAGTTTCGCAAAGACGCGTCGGGCGTGGAACTGTCGCTGGTCGAAGAATATTCGGGCAGCCTGTTGAACCGGGTGATGGCCGGCGAAATCGAGTTTGCGGTGGTGCCCGCAGGCGAATTGCCCGCCGGGCTGACCGCGCGCTTTGTCGGCCGCGACCGAGAGATGATTTTGTCGGCACCCGGCCAGTTGGGGGGGCCTGCCCATCTGGTCGAGGTGCCGCTGGGCGCGCTCGAAGGTCAGCGGCTGATTGTGCCATCAGCCCAGAACGTCCGCCGCAATCGCATCGAATCCGCGCTCAAGGCGCATGGCGTGCATTTGGCCGACATGATGGAAATGGACGGGATGCTGGCCACCATCGAGATCATCGCCCAATCGCAATGGGTGGCAATCTTGCCATCTGCGATCTGCCATGCCGACCGGGCGGGGGCTGCGCGCTGGCTCAACCCGATTTCCGATCCGCCGATGACGATCGATTACGTCATGGTGCAAAAAGCCGAGATGACCCTGTCGCGGGCCGCGCGTCTTTTGGCCGAGCAGATCGGGCAATCCACGGCGCAGATTATTGCGGATTGGGACAATACCGCCGCAGCCTAGGGGCGTTTGCGCCCTGTCCTGCAAGCCGAAGCGCGCCATGCGAAACGCTGATGCAAGGCGCGTTGTTTCCTTTGGCCCCTGCCCGAGTTGCGGCCCGACATTCGGGCACGGCAGGGCTGGTCGGGGGGTATCCGATGATGGATGCCATTTTGGTGGGATTTGGCTGGTGAGCCCAGCACATGGCGCGGCGTTTGGGTGGGCCTGCTGCAGTCCATGCGGTCCTGTTTGGTCAAGCCAGACGCCGGCCATCATGACGCAACCCCAGCCATCCCGACACGGCATGCGGTCAGGCAGAGGTGCAGATCGACCGCGGCCTTTACGACATAAAGCGGACCAGTTTCGACTGGGCCGACAGCGTTCTGGCCAATCGTGATGCCTTTGTGGACGCGATCGACGGCCACGCGCCCTACGGCTATTCCGCGGTCACGATGATCCAGAATATCGTGGTTGCCGATGCCATGATCCGCAAGGCAGATCACCCGGCCCCTGCGCAGCCAAAGGCGCGGGGGCCGGGCTTTACACCTCAAAGCTCAAAGAAATCGGCAATGGCGTCCAGATACGCCTCGGGCGCGTTGATGTTGGCGACATGGGCTGCCCCCGCGATCTGGCGATAGACACCGCCAGGGGTCGCATCGGCCATGGCCTGCATCACTTCGGGGGCTGCGCCGCGATCTTGATCGCCGCCGACATACAGGATCGGCACCCCAGCCTGTGGCAAGCGCTTGAGGTAATCGAGATCCTTGAGGGCCAGACAACAGGCGACATAGCCCTCGGGATTGTTGGATTGCACCATCTGCGCAATCGCGGTCACGCGGTCGGGGTTGGCGATACGCCACGCTTCGGTCAGCCAGCTTTCCACGGTGCCTTGCACGATGGCGGCCAGCCCCCCTTCGCGCACGCGGGCAATGCGGGTGTCCCACATGGTGCGAAACCCTTCGGGCGCGTCGGCGCGGCCATCGGCACAGACCACGCGGCTGACGCGCGGGGCGTGGTCGATGGCCAGCCCCAAGCCCGTCATGCCCCCCATCGACAGCCCCATGAAGGCCGTGCGCTCGATCCCGAAGTGATCCATCAGCGCCACCACATCGCCGGTCAGATCGGCAAAGCTGTAGGGGCCTTCGGGCGCGTCGCTCTGCCCATGGCCGCGCGTGTCATAGCGCAGCACACGATAGCGCGCGCTGAGCGCCGGCATCTGGTCTTCCCACATCGCCATGGTCGCGCCCAGGGAATTGGACAAGATCAACCAATCGCGACCCTCTGCCCCATCCACACGGCAATTGAGGGTAATGGCGCCCAGATCGACCCGGCCAGCGGTCATTGCGCCGCCGCCCGCGATGCCGCTTCGGCGCTGTTGACGCGCGGTTGCACCTCTTCGGCCAAAAGCCGCATGGAACGCCGCCCAAGAACAGGGTCAGCCCAATCCTTGCCTGCATAAAGCAGCACGCCGAACTGCCCCACATCTTCACGGAAGGCCAAAAGCTCATCGGCCACCTTGTCAGGGGTGCCCCAGATGATCAGCCGGTTGCAGACATGATCAAGCGTGACCTCATCATCGGGTTGATCCTTGTATTCCTTGAACAGGGCCAGGCGGTTGTGCTTGCGCATCTTGGTCAGAAGCTGGCTGTAGTAGAAACGATAGGGGCTGTCGGGGTCGGTCGCATAGCGCCGCGCGGTGTCCATGTCGTCGGCCACGAAGATCGACTTGGCCACGCGCCAATTGGCCGGATCCGCGGGGCGGCCCGCACGGGCGCAGCCTTCGACATATTTCGGCCAATGGCTTTTGACCCATTGCGGCATCAAGAAGTTGGCGCTGATCGGTTCCCAGCCACGCGCGGCGGCCTCGGTCACGCCATTGGAAAAGGGCGCGACGGCCGTGACCACGATGGGCGGGTGCGGGCGCTGCAACGGCTTGGGCATGATGCCCTGGCCGATTTCGGTCAGTTGCGTGCGCGCCGTCGAGATGTTCCAGAATTCGCCCTTGATGTCATAGGGGGCCTCGGATTCCCAGATCTTCAGCACCATGTTGATGCTTTCCAGAAACATTGCCGGCCGGTCGCGGTCGAGATTGCCAAACACCTCGGCATCCGACGCAAGCCCGCCCGGAGAAATCCCCAGGATGAAGCGGCCATCGAGCATGTGATCGAGCATGGCGGCCTGTGCGGCGATGGCGGCGGGGTGGTTGTTGGGCATGTTGAAGGTGCCTGTGCCAAGCCGGATCTGCTTGGTCGCCGCTGCAAGATAGGCAATGAACACCGAAGAAGAGGTGATGTTTTCGGCGGCATCGGTCACATGCTCGCCCACATAGGCTTCCTGATATCCAAGCTCATCGGCCAGCAAGAACGCCTCGCGGTCCTCTGCCAAGGATTGCCGCCAATCCTTGTCGACCGGATGGATCGGCATCGTGAAAAAGCCCAGTTCCATGACAAAATCTCCCTCAATGATGCACGTTACCTAGGACGAAATTTCGCTGCGGAAAAATAATAACAGATGACAGTTTCCATCATGAAATCGGATAGTTCTGCCGGCAGAGGAAACCAGAACGCCGCGCAAGGTTTTCCCCGCGCGGCGATAGGGATCGTCACGGCCCTTTGGCGTCAGAGCATGACCTTGGGCAGCCATGTCGCCAGCCATGGCATCGTCAGCACCATGAGCGAGGCCACAAGGATGAGAACGAAGTAGGGGGTCGCACCCTTGAAGATCGCACCCAAGGTGACGGTCTTGTCGGGCAAGGCCCCCTTGACCGTATAGACCAGAATGCCAAAGGGCGGCGTCAGAAGCCCCGCTTCGATCACCAGAATGCCAAAGATGGCAAAGGCAATCGGGTCAAAGCCCAACGCCATGGCCATCGGCGCAAAGATCGGAACGGTCAGCAAGATGATCGAGACTGAATCGATCAACATGCCAAGAACGATCCAGATCGCCATCATCAGCGCGATCACCATCCACGGCTCAAGCCCGATGCCCATGAACATGCCTTGGATATAGTTCACCGCGCCCCCCATGGCCAAAAGCCGGGAATACATCTGTGCGGTGATCAGCAAGAACAGGATCGGCGCGGTCGTGCGGCCCGCCTGAAAGATGGCGTTGAGCATGCCGCGCCCGCGCATCCCCTTGAGAAAGCCGATCAAGAGCGCGCCCAGCGCGCCAAAACCGGCTGCTTCCGTAGGGGTGAACATGCCAAACCACAGACCGCCGATCACCAGGAAGATCAGGCCAAGAATACCAAACCCCCCGATCATCTCGGCCCGGCGTTCTGCGGCCCCGGCTTGCACCAGAGGTGCGTCAAAGGCGGGCGCGATTTCGGGGCGCCACCAGGCGGCGATGATCACATAGCCCGCAAACAAGAGCGCAAGCAAAATCCCCGGCACGATCCCCGCGATGAACAAGGCGCCCACGCTGAGTTCCGTCAGCACGGCCCAGACAATCAGCAAGATCGACGGCGGAATGAGCATCCCCAAACAGGCCGAACCCGCCACCACGCCGACCGAAAAGGTCTGTTTGTAGCCCGCGCGCTTCATCTCGGGGTAGGCAATGCGTGAAAATGCGGCGGCGGCGGCAATCGACACACCGGTGACGGCGGCAAAGATCGTGTTGCCCGCGATGGTCGCAATCGCCAGGCGCCCCGGCAGGCGACGCAGGCCGCGATCACAGATACGGTACAAATCCCCCGCAGCCCCCGATCGCGATATGACATCGCCCATCAAGACAAAGAGCGGGATCACCGCAAAGATATCCTTGCGCACCGCCTCATAGGCGGTGTTTCCCAACACCGACAAGGCAATTTCGAACCGGCCCATCATCAGCCAGACCCCAATGCCCGAGCACAAGGCCAGCGCCAACCCGATATGCGTGCCCAGCATGATCAGAACGATCAGCAGACCCAGCATCCAAAGAACGATATCACCACCCATTGTTTCGTTTCTTTCTGTCGTTGCTCAGGCTTCGCTTTCGGGCAAAGACCCCGGAGCTTCCAATTCGTCGATCAGCTTTCCGCGCCAATCGAGGATGATCATCGAAAGATAGGCCCAGGCCGCAAAGAGCGACATCGCGGCCACCAGACCGCGCACCGGCCAGACGGGAATGCGCAACGCCCCTTCGCCCTCGTATTCACCGATGCGATAGGCCGAGGTGAAATTGGGCCATGTGCTGTAGAGAATGCCCAGGAACACCGCCAAACCCATCAACCCGGTCAGCGTGCGCAGCATCCGCCGCCCCGTTGGCCCCAAGGCGTCCGAAAAGATCGACGTGCGCAGCATCGACCCCGAAAAAATGGCCAGTGGCAATTGGAGGAACGCAATGCAGACGATGGAATTCTGGATGATTTCCTTGGTGCCCCGCACCGGTGTTGACAAGACGCCGCGACCGATCACATCGGCAAAGATCAAAAGCGCCAGGCCTATGACCCAAAATGCCGATACAAGATGGATCACCCGCGCCGCGCGAATGGTGCCAAGCATCGTCCCCCCCTATGCCTTGCGGCAAGAACCTCTCCCTGAAGGCTAACGCTACCGGGTTGTCTCACCCCGTCAAGCACAATTTAGCATTCGATAAATTAATGAGCACCTTGACCAATAATTGATTCTATGTGGAGATGAAGCCGCTGTTTAGCGACCGATAAATTCGGCACACTGCGGTGTGAAAGAGTCCGGGACGCTGGCTGCTTGCAACACCAAGGTACCAAAAATCGGGAGGAAATCGTATGAATATCAGAACCTTGGCCACGTCGAGTGCCTTGGCCACGGGCGTGATCGCTCTTGGCGCCAGTGCCGCTCTGGCCGATACTTTCACTTTGCGCATCGGCTCGGGCCATCCGGATGGGCCTTCGGTCTATGTGTCAGACGTTGCCAATTTCTTCGTGCCCGAAGTCGTGCGGCGGGTGTCTGAGGAAACCGATCACGAGATCGAATTCGTACAAGGCTACGGTGGCGCCATCGTCGGCGTGGCTGACACGCTGGAAGCGGTGCAAGATGGCATCCTCGATATTGGCGCCTATTGCATGTGCTTCGAGACCGCCAAGCTGTTCTTGCACAACTTCCCCTACTGGGCGCCCTTTGGTCCGCAAAGCTCGTCCGAACAAGTGGCCGCCGTGCGCGCCGTCTATGATCAGGTGCCATGGCTGACCGAACAGTTCTCCAGCCAATATGGTCAGGAAATGCTCGGCCTGCATGGTTGGGACAACTACCACCTCGGCACCACCGATCCTTGGGAAACCATCGCCGATCTTCAGGGCGTAAAGGTTGGCGGCGCGGGTCCGAACCTTCCGTGGCTGGAATTCGCGGGCGCAGTTCCCGTGCAATCGACCCTGCCCGAGGGCTATCTGTCGCTGCAGACGGGCGTCTATAACGGCTGGCTGATGTTCCCCTCGGCCTATCTGGGCTTCAAGTATTACGAGCCCGCGCCCTACTACACGCTGGTTGGCTTTGGCGCGATGGCGGTCAACGTCTTGACCATGAACACCCGCAGCCTCGCGGCAATGCCGGCCGAAGTGCAGCAGATCATCCGCGAAGTCGGTGCGGCCTACGAAGCCGGTTCTGGTGCCTCGCTTGACGGCCGCCAGGCGGCCGGCCTGACCGGTCTGAAAGACGCAGGCGCGATCATCACCGAACTGTCGCAAGAGACGCGCACGGAATGGGCAGCATCGATGGCGCAATTCCCCCGTCAGCAGATCGCAGAAGCCAACACCCGTGGCTTGCCAGGCACCGAGGTGATGGGCCTCTACCTGAAGGCGGTGGCTGATCTGGGATATGCCTGGCCCTTTGAATACACGCTGGAATGATCCGTCACGAACCCTGGTGGGGGGCCTTTCGGGCCCCCCGCTTTCGTTTTGACCAAGGCCCGATCAGGGCCGCTGATTGCAAAGGATCATCGCCTTGTCCCTGACCGATCGTATCCCCTACCAAGCCATCGTCGATCGCCCCCGCCTGCACTTGCCGGACGGCAAGAGGTTGGCCGTGTGGATCATCTTGAACGTTGAGGAATGGCGCATCGAAAACCCGATGCCGCGCACCGTGCTGCCGCCGCCGATGGGACAGCCGCTGTTGCCCGACGTGCCAAACTGGTCATGGCATGAATACGGCATGCGCTCTGGCTTTTGGCGTCAGTGGAAGGCGCTGACCGACCGCAAGATCCCCACCACCTTGGCGATCAATGGCCATGTCTGCGCAGCCTACCCCCGCGTGGCGCAAGCCGCCCTTGACGCAGGCTGGGAATTCATGGGCCACGGCTATCTGCAAGGCCCGATGCACAAGCTGGCCGACCAGGAGGGTGCGATCCGCGACGCGGTCGAGATGATCACCAAATTCACCGGCAAGCCGCCGCGCTCATGGGAAAGCCCCGGCCTGACCGAAACCGCCGAAACGCTGGATCTCTTGCGGAAATACGGCATCGAATATGTGGCCGATTGGGTGATTGATGATCTGCCACAAGATATCGACACCCCCCATGGCCAGATCACGACCATTCCCTACACCGTCGAGACCAACGATATCGCGGTGCATGCGCTGCAAGGCCATGTGTCCGAGGAATTTCTGATCCGGGGCCGCGATCAGTTCGACCGGCTGTACGCCGAAGGGGCCGACAATGCCCGCATCATGGCGATTTCCATCCATCCCTACATCACCGGCGTGCCGCACCGGATCAAGTACCTTGAGGCGTTGCTGGACCATGTCGGCGCCCATGACGGCGCCGTCTGGATGACCGCATCGCAGATCGGGGATTGGTATCGCGGCGAAATGGCCCGCATCGCCAAGGGCTGAGCGCCCCAAAAACCCCCGCGCGGCATCGCCCCGCGCGGGGAGGATGGTTCAGTGACCCGCGCGGCCCAAGGCGGCCAGAACCCGCGCAGGCGTCATCGGCATCTGGAAAATGGATGCCCCCAAGGGGCGCAGCGCATCATTGACCGCATTCATCACGGCCGCGGGCGCACCGCCCGTGCCCGCTTCGCCCGCGCCCTTGGCACCAAGGATCGACGTCTTGGTGGGTGTCTCGATATGGGCGACATGGATGTCGGGCATCTCGGCGGCCATGGGCACCAGATAATCGGCCATGGTCGTGGTCAAAAGCTGGCCATCCTCGGAATAGAGGCATTCCTCATAAAGCGCGCCACCGATCCCCTGCACCACGCCGCCACGCACCTGTTCATCGACCAGACGCGGGTTGATCACACGCCCGCAATCCTCCACCGCCCAGAAATTGACGACCCGCACAAAGCCGGTTTCGACATCGACCTCGACCTCGGCGGCCATGGCGCCATTGGTGAAGACAAAGGGCATGTCGGTGACACGGTAATGGCGGGTCGCCACCAGTTCGGGTTTCATGTCGGACGGCAGTTCGTTGCCGCGGTAATAGACCGTGCGCGCCAGATCAGACAGCGTCATGCGTGCAGCCCCGCCGCCAGCATCCACAACCGACCCGTCCGCGACATCGAGCTTGTCCGCCTGCGTCTGCAAGATCACGGCGGCGACATCCAGCACCTGTTCCTTGAGCGCCTGGGCTGCCAGCAAGGCCGCTTCACCCCCGATCCCCGCCCCGCGTGACGCCCATGTGCCCCCGCCATAGGGCGTGGTGCGCGTGTCACCCGTGGTCACCTTGACCCGGGCGATATCGACCCCCAGCACACCGGCCACGATCTGTTGCAAGATCGCATTCGTGCCCTGCCCCTGTTCGGTGACGGAGGATGACACATGCACCCCCCCGCCCGCATCAAGCCGCACGGTCGCGCCATCCTGGCTGGCAATCGGCGCGCCGCCGATGCCGTAGAACATCGGGCTGGGGTTCGTGACCTCAACCATCGACACGAACCCGATGCCGCGATGGATGCCCTGTTGGCGCAGCCGGGCCTGATTTTCGCGCAATCGGGCGTAATCCATCATCTCGACCAGCTTTTCGAGCGCCTTTTGATGCGACAGATCATCGAGCTTCATCCCCGAGGCAGAGGTGCGCGGATAGCTGTCGTCGCGCATCAGGTTCCGGCGACGGATTTCCACCGGGTCCATGCCGATGGCGGCGGCGGCTTCCTCGAGCAGGCCATCGCAGATCGCCATGGCGATGGGATGGCCCACCGCGCGGTATTGGCACATCAGCGTCTTGTTCTGGAACACCACCTTGGATGTTGCACGGTAATTGGGCACGACATAGGGCGCCCCCGTCAGGTTCAGCACCTGATTGGCCTCGATCGCCGAGGTGCGCGGATACATCGAATAAGGCCCGATCCCGGTCACATCGTCGAAATCAAGCGCCACGATATGGCCCGCGCGACCGACCGCCATGCGGCCCCGCACGGCGTGGTCGCGGGCATGGATATCGGTCATGAAGCTCTCGAACCGATCGGCCACGAATTTCACCGGACGGCCCAGCATGCGCGCCGCCGCCGCCGCCGCGATTTCGTCACCATAGGTATGGATCTTGATGCCGAAAGATCCGCCCACATCCTGAGAAATAACGCGAACATTTTCTTCCAACATACCAAAATGTTTGGCAAAAATGAACTGCATCATATGTGGGGCCTGACCGGAATACAGCACGGTCAGCTGATCTTCGGCGGGGTCGTATTCGACCAAGGTCGCGCGTGCCTCGAGCGTGACGCCGGTGTGCCGGCCAAAGCGGAACTCGCGTTCGACGATGGTGATGTCCTGACCCTTGAGCGCGGCATCCACATCGCCCACATTCACCGTGCGCGTCCACGCCAGGTTCGATCCGAATTCGGGGTGGATCACCGGCGCATCGGGATCAAGGGCGCGTTCCATATCGGTCGCGGCGGGCAGATCCTCCAGATCCAGATGAATCTCGGCCACCGCATCCTCGGCCTCGGCGCGGCTTTGCGCGAGAACCATCGCAACGGGTTCCCCTTGCCAGCGCACGCGCCCCACGGCCATGGGCATCTGCGGCGCCGACCGCAGGCCGGCCAGATGGCTCAGAACACCCACATAGGGTTCGACCACGCCAACCAGATCCGCGCCAGTGATCACGGCCACGACACCGGGCATGCGTCGCGCTGCCGCAACATCGAGCGATACGATGCGCCCGTGGGCCACGGGGGATCGCAAAAAGGCCGCATGCACCATGCGGGGGGCCTGCATGTCGTCGACAAAACGTCCCCGCCCCATCAACAGGCGCTGCGCATCCGCGCGCGGCACGGGCTGGCCGATATAGCGGTTGGGTTGATCGAAGCTCAATTTGGGTCCGCTCATGCCCGCGCCCTCCCCTCGATCACGTCGCAGACGGCATCGACGATGGATTGATAGCCGGTGCAGCGGCAATAATTGCCCGACAGATGTTCACGAATGGCCGTGCGGTCCGCCGCGCCGCCCGCGCCGATGTATTCCAGCGCCGAGGCCAGCATGCCCGGCGTACAAAACCCGCATTGCAGCGCATTGCGCTCGGTGAAGGCCGCGCGCAATGCGCCCGCCATGCCGTGAGCCGGCAAGCCTTCGACGGTCGTGATGGTGCAACCATCGGCCTGCACCGCCAGCATCAGACATCCGCGCGTGGTCGCGCCATCCACATCCAGCGTGCAAGCCCCGCAAACGCCATGCTCGCAGCCCACATGGCTCCCCGTCAGACCAAGGCTGTTGCGCAGGAAATCGACAAGGTTCAGGCGCACGGGCACCGTGGCGGTGACGGTCTCGCCGTTGACGGTCAGGGTGATGTCTCGGGTCTCGGGCATGGCTTACATCCCTGCGAGCGCGCGGCGCAAAACGACGCCCGCGAGTTTCAGTTTCACATCGGGTGGCGCATGCAGATCCCCATTGATGGGCAGCGCCGACAGGCTATCGACCGCAGCACCCAGCGTGTCGCCGGCCGGCTGCGCATCCTTGAGCGCCGCTTCGGCCCCGGTTGCGCGCACGGCACGATCCGACAGGCCGAAAAAGGCGATGCGTGGGCTGGCAAGCGGCTGCCCCGTGGCGCCACCCGCTGTGAGGGCCACCCCCGCCATGGCGTAATCGCCATGCCGCCGGGCCAATTCGTAGAACCCCACACGGCGGCGGCTGGCATCGGCCGGAATATGGATCGCGGCCACCAGTTCATCGGGGGCACGCGCGGTTTCATAAAGGCCCAGAAAGAAATCATCAGCGGCAACAACCCGGCGTCCGCTCAGGGAAACCAGCTCGATCCGGGCAGCCATTGCCAGCAAAAGCGCGGGCATTTCGGCCGCGGGATCGGCCAGGGCGACCGAACCGCCGATGGTGCCCCGGTTGCGGATGGCGGCATGCGCGATATGCGGCAAAGCCAACCCGATCAGCGGCGCGCCTTGCGTGACCAAGGGATCGGCGGCCAGTTGCACATAGCGCGTCATCGCCCCGATCCGAAGACCATCCGGCCCCGCCGTGACGCCGCGCAATTCGGCCACATCCGCCAGATCCAAAAGCATGGTGGGTTGCGCGATACGGAAATTCATCATCGGCATCAGGCTTTGCCCACCCGCCAAGGGGGCGATGTCACCCTCCTCGGCCGACAAGATCGCCAATGCGCCCGCCAGATCGGCCGGACGCCGATAGGCAAAATCGGCTGCCTTCATCGCTCCCTCCCCCTTGGGTCGTGCACCTTTGCACACCGGATGCGGCGTGCGCGCACAACATCGGACTTGCACGCATGCGCAACTGTCCTTAGCCATTAATTTATCGCGCTATAAATAACGTCAACCGAAAAATTTGGGGCCGACATGGCAATCAAGCAGAAGACCACCGTCAAGATGGCCTTGCAAGGCAGCGGCGAAACCCATGCGCGCATGGTCGTGCAAGCGCGCGGCGTGCAGGGCATCATCGATGAACCCGAAGCCCGCGGTGGCACCGATCTTGGCCTGACACCGACCGAGACGATCATGTCTGCCTTGATGGGATGCACCAATGTCATCTCAAGCCGGATCGCACACAAGATGGGCATCACGCTTGAGGCGATGAACATCAGCCTGAGTGCCGATTTCAACCGGCTTGGCACCATGCTTGAGGAAGAACTCGACCAGCCCTTCAGCAACATCGTGATGGACATCTCTGTGGCCACCGATGCCACCCCCGCACAACTGGCCGCGCTGCAATCCGATCTTGCCAAGTTCTGCCCGATCGCCAAGGTGCTGCGCGGCAGCGGCGTGAGCATCACCGAAAACTGGACGACACGGCCGCTTTAAGGCCCATAAAGGAACCGAAAACATGTCACCAAAACTGACCCCCGGCCAGATGACCCCGGCCCTGACGCTGCCGCTTGCGGGCGGCGGAACGTGGGATCTGGCGGCGCAAACGCCCGCGCTTCTGTCGATGATCGTGGTCTATCGCGGCTATCACTGCCCGGTGTGCAAGGGATATCTGCAAAAGCTCAACGCGCTTGCCGCCGATTTCGCAGCGCAAGGCGTGTCGCTGGTGGCCGTGTCGATGGACAGCGCCGAACGCGCCGCGTCGGCAAAGGCGGAGTGGGCGCTCGATCACCTGCCCATCGCCTATGGCATGAGCGAGGCCACAGCGCAGGCTTGGGGCCTTTGGGTGTCGGCCTCGATCAAGGAAGCGGAAGCGGCGATCTTTGCCGAACCCGGCCTGTTCTGGGTCTTGCCCGATGGCAAGCTCTACCTGATCGACATCGCCAACATGCCCTTTGCGCGGCCTGATCTGGATCTGCTTTTGTCCAAGCTCGGCGCGGTCAAGGCGGGCTATCCGCCGCGCGGCACCCGGGCCTGAGACGGGCGCGCCACCCAAACACTGCCGCCCGCGCTTATCCTTCGGCGCGGGCGCGGGCGCGGGCGTGAATGCTGTCGATCTGTGACAGCCAGCTGTCGACGACCGACTCGATGACAAAGGTTTTGTTGTTGAGAACCGAGGATTTGTAGATCAGCATCCGCACGCCGTAGTAAAAGATGCCGCCATGCATCGTCCAGCCGAACTCGATTTCTTCTTCGGTGAGTGGCGCAACGGCAAGCCCGCGCTCATGCAGCATCTCGGTCAGCATCGTTTCGATGATCCGCTCACGGACGATGCCCAGATATTGCCCGTGGATACCCACGCCCTTGAGCCCCGAGAACAGAAAAATCCGCATCCAGTCGTCGTTGAAGATGGCATCCGTATAGGCATGGTAGAACTCGATCATGCGATCGCGCACCGGGCGCGAGCGGTCCGCCAGCAGCCGCCCCCATTCGTCGCGCCAGCGCTGCACATAGACCGCTTCATAGACCTCGGCGATCAGATCATCCTTTGAGGGGAAATAGCGGTAAAGCAGCGGCTGGGTGACATTGAGCCGCCGTGCCAGCCCGCGGGTCGAGCTTTCAAAGCCCTCCTGGGCAAAAAACTCGATCGCCATCGACACGAATTCCGCGCGCCGCTCGTCATAGGACAGGCGCCGCCGAGGGGCGGCGGCGGTCAAACTGTGCCCGACCTCGTTGAGCGGGTTATCAGCGCTTACATCCTTAGCCATGTATCCCCTGTTTTCAGCCTGTGTTCGACAATCACACCTTGCGCCAGACTTTGCTCAATGAAACATCCTTTTCGTGCGCAATCAAGCAGATGGCAGAGTTCATCTTGTGTCGCAGATGACTCGATTTCGATGTCGAGACCGAAGGCGACAGGTGCCGTTACGTAAGGGTCATTGCCCATCTGTTCGCCCTGCCAATGCATCCTGGCATGCACATCCAGCCGGTCGATCGTGATCGACAGCCGTTTGGCAAAGGCCCGGATCTGGGTCATGATGCACCCCGTCAAGGCGGCGGTGAACAGGGCCAGGGGCGGCGGCGCCGTGCCATCGCCGCCGTGAAACGGCCCCTCATCGGTGGCCAGATCAAAGCTTTCCTTCATCATCGGCCAATCGACGGAAATGTCATTGCGCATCTTGCCGCTGGCACGGCCATGCCCTTGGAAAATCACGTCGAATCGTTTGATGGGCGGCGTCGTCATATCGATTTCCTTTTGCGAGCGAGCGCGGCCGCACCACATGCGACCCCCTGTGACTGTGACGCCGACGCGAAAATTTATCAACTGATCATCTATTTTGCACATCTCGTGCGCCCTACGATTGACAAGCGGAGCGTTGTTATTTTTCAATCGATAAATAACCAGCGAACGGGGAGGAAAATCATGGCCAATCCATCACGGCCCACGATCACGCGGGCCGACATCTACGCTACGGCCAAAGAGCTGTCGAATTGGGGGCGCTGGGGTGATGATGACCAGCTTGGCACGGTCAACAACGTCACCCCGCACGACATCGTGGAGGCCGCCAAGCTGATCCGCAAAGGCAAGACCTTTGCGCTTGGGCTTGATCTCAAGCAAAAGATCCAGTCGGGCCTGTTTGGCGGGCGCTGGAACCTGATCCACCAGATGCTGGCCACCGGCACCGATGCGGTCACTGGCGAGCAAGATGGCGATGGGCGGGCCTATCTGCGCTACGCCGATGACGCGATCAACATGCCTTGTCAGGGCTCGACCCAATGGGATGCGCTCTGCCACATCTTTCTCGATGACAAGATGTACAACGGCTATCTTGCCACCGAGGTGACGGTGAACGGCGCCAAGCGTCTGGGCGTGGAAAACTATCGCGACAAGATGGTGGGGCGCGGCGTGCTTTTGGATATCGCGCGCTGGAAGGGGCTGGACAGCCTGCCCGATGGCTATGCGATCACCAATGACGATCTGGATGGATGTGCGGCCGCCCAGGGCGTGGCGATCCGCAAGGGCGATTTCGTGATCGTGCGAACCGGCCATCAGGAACGCTGTCTGGCCAGCGGCAACTGGTCGGGCTATGCGGGCGGCGATGCGCCCGGTCTGGCCTTTGAGACGGCGCGCTGGATCAAGGCCCATGATATCGCGGCGATCTGCGCCGACACCTGGGGCTGCGAGGTGCGCCCCAATGAAAGCGACGAAGCCAACCAGCCATGGCATTGGGTGGTCATTCCCGCCATCGGCGTGGCCATGGGCGAGATCTTTTACGTCAAGGAGCTTGCCGCCGATTGCGCCGAGGATGGCGTCTACGAGTTCTTCTTTACCGCACCCCCCCTGCATATTCCGGGGGCGGCGGGCTCCCCCATCAACCCGCAAGCGATCAAGTGACACGGCAAAGGGGGGGCCAACGCGCCCCCCTTTTCATCAGGCCCCGCCCGAGAAATCGGCGACCGCCGTCAGGCGCATGATCTCATCGAGATGCGGATTTGACCGGCCATCGGGATTGGTCCCCTGCCCCCCCTCCAGCATGTATGAGCCCAGCCGCCGCGAGCGGGTCATTGCCATCTGGGCGGCGGGCACCCGTTCGGCGGAATAGGCCGCCAGCGCCGCCTCGATATCCTGGGCGCCGTCCAGATGCCGGGCAAGGGCCAAGGCATCTTGCGCTGCCTTGGTCACGCCCATGCCCACATGAGGGCGCGCGACACAGGCCGCATCCCCCGACAAGGCCACGCGCCCCTGGGCAAAACCATCCGACAGATGGTCATAGATGGGCGCCAGAAACGGCCGACCCGCCGCGCGCAGCACGTCGGCAAAGACCGCCGGAAGATGGTCATGGGCCGTACGCGTCACCCGGTCGATCACATCGGGCCGCACGAGGGGCGGCGGGATCGAGATCGCATGATGGCGCCCCTCGGCATCGGTCAGGCAATCGTCAAGCTCGACGGGATCGGTGGGCTTGTACCAGACCAGATTGTAGCGCCGATGGCCGGGCCTCAGGTCATTGCCAGCCCCCGCGATGGGATAGCCGATCACCTGCATGCCGCGCGGCAGGTAAAAGCCGAAGACATCGAAAAATCGCGCGCACAGCGCAGGGTCGAGTGCCGCCTCATCGGCAACGGCGCGCCAGACGACATAACCCGAATAGACCGGCTGAACCCAAGGCTGCATCTGTGCGCGGATGGCCGACCGGAATCCGTCGGCACCGATGATCACGTCAGCTTCGGCATCTGGCCCTTCGGCAAAGGTCACGCGGGCAGCATTCGGCCCCTGCACATAGCCTGTCACCTGGCGGCCATGCACATAATCGACATCAGGCATCAACTGGCGCAGCATCTGAAAGACGCGGTCCCACGATGTCACGATCTGGGCCATCTCCAGATCGCGCACCGGCGTGCTGTCGCGGTCAAAGGTGACGCGGCGCGTGATCGCCACACCCAGATTCGACAGATCGGCCCCCACGGCCGCAAGCGCCGCGTTCAGTACATCATGCGTAACGATCCCCGCACCACGCCCGGCCAGCGGCACATCGCTGCGCTCATGAACGCTCACGCGCCAGCCGCGCGCGCGCAGCGCCGCCGCCGCAAACAGGCCCCCGATCGAGCCGCCGATGATGATCGCGCGCTGCGTCATTCCCAAAAACCTCTTGCCAATGCCCCGCAGGCAAAATTATTTATCAAGCTATAACTTAGCAAGATGATGCCGGGGACCACAATGTCGCAAACCGCCAGCACCCTCGAAGACAGCGCCTTGTCTGGACCGCATTGGCCCCCTGCCCTGCGCGCGGAGTTGGCACACAACATCGGCAGGAACGGTCAGGTCGGCAGCCGCATCGTCAGCCAGACTGAGCGCGTGCGCGTCTGGTTGATCGAGCTTCAACCCGGCGAAAGACTACCCTTCCACACCCATGTGATGGATTATTTCTGGACCGCGACCACCCCCGGGCGTGCGCGGTCACGCTATGCGGATGGTCAGGTGGCCGAAGTGACCTATCATGTTGGGCTGACCCAGCATTACCATTTTGACGCTGGCCAATCCATGACCCATGACCTTGAAAATATTGGTGAAGATGTGCTGTGCTTCACCACGGTCGAATTTCTCGACAGCGCGAACGCGCCCCTGATCTGACATCGAAGGACTAGCGCCCATGGCGATCACCCATCTCAAGCGTGGCAAACCCGAGGCTGAGCGTGCCGAAGAC
>ERZ888423.174-NODE-174-length-69071-cov-8.501811_pt1 | contig 69071 bp, 69 predicted proteins | sample MGYA00520523_ERZ888423 | MGnify/ENA primary metagenome ERZ888423 (study PRJEB32303, sample SAMEA104408611) | aquatic metagenome | biome: Brackish water; feature: Pelagic; material: water | place: Baltic Sea | collected 2014-06-08T10:24:00 | depth 30,27 m ... | reverse complement strand
TCATCGACCTGGTGATCCTCGTGGGTCTTGCTGCGCTGATTGGACTCATCGCTCCCCGCTGCCCCGATCGGTGGTTTGCCCGTGATTGGGGACCCCTCACGCTCACGCGCTGGGATCGCGTGGCGATCTATCGGCGGTCGGGGATCCCGTGGTGTGCCAGGTGGCTTCCCGAGGGCGGCTCATGGTTGGGTGGCGCGAGCAAATCAAGCCTCTTCGGCATGGATGTCGACAGCCTGCGTGCCTATCTCGTCGAGGTGCGACGTGGTGAATGGGTGCATGTGATCGCGGCATTCACCTTCCTTGTGCTCGTGCCCTTCAATCCCTGGCAGTTGATCCTCCTGTGGTTCCTCATCATCTTCGTCGGCAACCTCGTCTTCTTCCTCGTGCTGCGCTACAACCAACTTCGCCTTACCTCCATCCTCGAGCGGATGACGCGGTAGCCTGCTCGCCGTCAAGGGAGGACATGTGGACTACGGCGTCACGTCAATGGTGGCCCCGCTGCGTCGCGTCGCGGTGCGAGCGCCTGCACCGGAATCTGATTTTGCCCGCGCCCACTGGGCGCAGCCCCTCGATATCGACCTGCTGCTCGTGCAGCACGCCGCCTTTGTCGCGCTACTGCGCCGCCTGGGCTGTGAGGTCCTCGAACTCCCACCCCTGGAAGGCCTTCCGGACTCCTGCTTCACCTACGACCCGGCCTTCACCGTCTCGGACGGTGTGATCACGCTGCGCGCCGCCAAGGAGGTGCGGGTCGGAGAGGGGGAGCGGCTTGCGGCTGACCTGGCCGCCGCCGGCGTACCCACGATCGGCGCCCTGAGTGGCATTGCAACCGCCGATGGTGGGGACATGTTCTGGCTTGATGACGTCACGCTCGCCGTGGGTCGCTCCTACCGCACCAATGCCGCTGCGGTCACGCAGCTGCAGGAGCTCCTGCAACCCCGAGGGGTCCGGGTCGAGGTGTACGACGTACCGCACGATCAGGGACCCGAGTGGTGCCTGCACCTGATGTCCGTCGTCTCGCCGGTGCGAGACGATCTCGCCGCGGTCTATGAGCGACTTGCACCCGTGGCGATGCTGGAGGAGTTGCGTCGGCGAGGCGTCGAATTGCTGCCCATCCCGGAAGAGGACTGGCTCACTCTCGGCTGCAACATCCTGGCGGTCTCCCCGGGAGTGGCCGTGATCGCGTCCGGCAATGACGCCACCGTGGCAGCGCTGACGGCGCGGGGATGCGACGTCCACGTCTACGACGCGAGCGAGATCTCCAAGGGTGAGGGCGGGCCGACCTGCCTGACCCGCCCGGTGTTGCGCCGCGCCTAGTACTCGACGTGGAGTTGCCACGCCCGTGCACCGCCGACCAGGGCGGCCGCATTGGGCACGATGACCGTGTCGTCCCCGAGTTTGACCACTTGGCTCGGTGTGATGTGGCGTGAGTTGCCGCCCCCGAGATAGAGGCGGTCCCACATGAACATCGGTCGCAGGCCATCAACGCAGCGCACGATCCGCCGCGACCAGAGGCTGTCGCCCAGTCGGCGCCGCTCATGCTCACCGATGTAGGTGTCGTAGGACAGTCCCCAGCGCACCGGAGCTTGGGAAACCTCGAGGTGCGGTGCGAGCCGTCCACCGTCGAAGAGTGCGCACCCCAGACCCGTGCCGAGAGTGAGGACTAACTCAAGTCCCTGGCCCGCGATCACCCCGGCTCCGTGCACCTCGGCGTCATTGAGGACGATGACGGGCACCCCCAGCGCCTCGCGCAGCGCCGTACGCGCATCAAAGCCATGCCACTGGGCCACCAGGTCAGGATCGATGCGGGTGCGGGGTCCGCGGACGGTCACGTAGTGCGGGGTCGCCACCACGACACCGTGCCTCACCATGCCGGGCAGCCCGACGGTCGCATGCGTGGAGGGGGGCAACTTCTTGGCCAGATCCACCAACGTCTTGATAAAGAGTTTGGTGGTGAGGGGATACGGCGTAGCCACCCGGATCGGTTGGGCTCGCATGGTCCCGGAGTCGTCGAGGACGGTTGCCTTGATCCCGCCCCCTCCGCAATCGATCACCAGCGTCGAGATCATGGGGTCTTCTGCGCTCACACGACAGCAGTGTGCCGTGTCCGGGTGCGACCCGCTAATCTGACCCGGCCAGTTCGACGGGCAGGGAGGCGTCGCCTAGTCCGGTCTATGGCGCCCGCCTGCTAAGCGGGTTTGGGGCAAAAACCCCATCGAGGGTTCAAATCCCTCCGCCTCCGCTCCCACTGTGGGCCGCCCTCCGGGGCGGTCCACAGGCCCATCAGCCCCCAAGATCCGGCGTCACGGCCGGGGCAGCGGCACGCTGGTCACCGTTGACGGCCACCACGACGAACCACGGCGTGCGCGCCCCCTCAGCCGTCGGGTCTTCCCTGAGTTGGACCCTGCAGGCGAGACCGCGGGTGAGTCGGATCGACTCGAGTGCGCACACAGGGCGCCCCACCGGGCGGCGACCCTCGTAGACCAGGTAGGTCGGCAGCACTCTGCCGACACTGGAGGGTGCCCGCCACGTGATGATGACCTTGCGGTCACCGCTCCATGTAGCGGTGACCTCCGTGGGTGGTCTGAGTCGAGTCTCGCGGGAATCCCAGGCGAAGCCGGGTGGTGTGGGCGCGCAGGCCTGACGTGTGGCGCGGTGAAGTGCTGCGCGCTGTGTCGCGTAGGCAGGATCGCTCGCGATGTTGTTCAGCTCAAAGGGATCAACGGTGTAGTCGTACAGCTCCTCCTCGCCGTTGCTGTAGCGGACGAAGAGACGGTCAGCGGTGCGATAGCCGCAGTAGGCGGGACGACCGCGCCAACCAGACCATCGCATGGCCTCCATGACGACACCGTCGCGCGGACGGGGGTCACGCACGCTGATCCCATCGATGCGCGCCGGCTCCACACCGGTCATCTGCAGGATGCTCGCGTGTACGTCGACATTCGCGGCCACGACGCGATCATCAATGACGCCAGCATCCAGGACTCCGTCGTAGCGCATGATGAGCGGCACGCGCACCGAGACGTCGTAGGGGGTGTTCTTGCCCTGGAGGCGGTGCTCACCCCAGGCGTAGCCGTTGTCGGAGACAAAGACGATGAGGGTGTTGTCCAGACGGCCGGTCTGTCGCAGTGAGGTGAGCATGCGGGAGATCCCCGCGTCGACACCCATGAGGGTGTCGGCCTGTCGCTCGACGACGTCGGTGACCGTGAGACTTCCGACCGGGTTCGGCCGCCTGTCCACGTTCCACTCATCCGTGACCTGGAGCTTGCCCATCCACCGCGGATAGGAACTCATGTCCTCCTGATTAGTCGAGGGGGACGGGAAGTTGGTTGCTTCCCGCAGGTCATCGAGGAGGCCTGCGCGATGGGTGGCTCCGGCGTAGGGACCAGGGTCGTAGGGATAGTGCGGCGCGAAGGGTGAATAGAGGGCGAAGAACGGCTCGTCCTCAGGGGTGGACTCGATGAAGTCAACGGTGCGGTCGGTGAGTTCGTCCGTGAGGTATCGGCGCTCCGCCACGATGGGCCTGGTGTCTGTCGAGAGGCGGTAGCGCGAGTAGTTGCCGCTCAGGAAGGCATTCCACTCATCCCAGCCCGGTGGCAGGAGCTCCTCGCCCACGTCCGTCACGTCGTTGACGTACTTGCCGAAGAGTCCGGTGCGGTAGCCCGCAGCATCCAGACGGGTGGCGAGGGTATCGGTCTCCTCACCGCCCTTGGCAAAGGCGGACCATGCGCCCCACGCGGATGATGAGGCGTTTTCCCAGACGCCGGTGTTGTGGGCAAACTTGCCGGTCAGCAGGCTGACGCGACTGGGACAGCACCAGGACGTGGGGACAAAGGCATTCGGGTACGACGTACCCGCCCCGACGAGCTCGTCCATGACCGTCGGCATCGCGACCTGGGTGCCGGCGCGCTGGTCATCGGTGAGGATCAGGAGCACATTAGGCCGCACTGCGGCGGCGGCGCTGTGATGGGGGCCCACTGACAGCACCGAGCCCAGGGGCCCGGTCAGCCCGATGACAAGCCCGATGGATAGACCTCCCACGATCACACGACGATTCGTCCGTGAAAGGCGGGGCACCTGACCAGTCTGCCCGGTGCGCCGACCTGATGCGCGGTCGGTTAGACCGTGATCGTGAGAAGGCCCCTGCTCAGCTTAGTTTTGAGCGGGATGAGTCCCGTGGGTGTGGGACCCGACACACGTGCACCGGTCTTGGTGAAGACGGATCCGTGCGCGGGGCAGAGAAAGCCGGACCCCTGCGGAATCACGGTCGCACCAGCGTGGGGGCAGCGCCGGTTGAATGCTCGACATCTCGTGCGTCCTGTGCGCACCACCGCCACGGGGATGCTGCCGAGGTTGCCGACCACAGCCACGCCACCGACCTTCGACAGGGCCGGATAGGCGGACAACCGCACCCGCAGCGCCCCGGCGCGGGGCGCAGCCTGGGCACTCGAGGCACCCACGACGGCGCCGAGTCCACACAGGGCTGCTGCGGCCGCGAGGGCCTGGCGTCGGGTGAGTCCGAAGCTGTCGGTGGTCTGCTCGTCCGTCATGGAAATAGTGTGCAGGGATCCAGGCCTCGTCGCACGCCGGATGGGCAGATCGGCCCACTGTGAGAGGCCCGCCACGACCGCCCCGTCAAGGCCGGGAGACTCACTTGGCTACACTTCCTCAGCCGAGCGCCCGTAGCTCAACGGATAGAGCATCTGACTACGGATCAGAAGGTTAGGGGTTCGAATCCCTTCGGGCGCGCTTTTCCCAGGGGTACGGGTGCATGTGCTGCCGCAGTGGAAAACACGGCTTTCTCGCAGCAGAGTCGCGGAGAGTAGTGCCTCAATTTGGTAGCCTCCGCTCACCATTTACGTTTCCTTCGGTGAGCTCTGAAAGTGGAATCCATGACAACTAAACCTTGGCAGATTGTTGCCCTTGCAACCCTGTGCTTCATTCAGGCTGCCCATGTGTTGAATGTGGTAGTCACTGATCTCTTGGTCAGAGCCAATCCGCAGAGTGCTGCGGATTGGGCTGACCAAGGAACCCGGATCGTTCAGTCGCACCTGGTTGATGACCAAGGAACAAATCTCAATGCCGTCTACCAATATCTCGCCAATTCTCAATACGTTTACACCATCATGATGGTGGTTATTTTTATGTTTGGTTTTTTGCTTTACCGCGGCGAGTATTTGCCGGCAGTACGGATCACTGGAACCATTTTCTTCCTTGTAGTACTGGTCGGAGAAGTTGCTGCTGCGCTTTTTTATGACGATGGCACGATCGTGGATGTTTACAATGATGGAACACTATTGGAAACGTCTTTGGTTTCCCTGCTCTCCACGGGTTTCGATGCGCTTTTGGTGGTCGGTTTTATCTCACTATTTTTTGGGAAATCGGCGCAGTGGGTGAAATCGCACACGGATAGTTCGTGACAGAGCACGGTGGTGGGTGGTGCACAGCTCAACGGATTGAGCATCTGACTACGGTGGGCCCGTGACGGTGGTGACGGTGATGGGATCGGGTCGAGAGCGTGGTCGATCCCACGGTGAGCAGTTGCGCGTGGAGATCCGCGATGTGCTCGCTCGTGTGGTGGAGGATCTTGGTGGAGCACACGAAGTCGATCGCTTCATCGATGCCAATGATTTTGAGTCAGCCATAGCGCGTCACACCCCCGACCTCCACGCGGAATTGCTCGGCATCGCTGAAGGTGCGGGCGTGAAACACAGGCACGTGCTCGTACACAACCTGATGGACGAGCACTGGTGGTGGTCCGAGGTGGTCCTGCGCGAGTCGTGCAGCACGATCGCAGCACCACCGCTGGTCGGCCAGACCATGGATCTCGACCGGGTGCTCGATGGCAGCCAGGCGGTGGTGCGCAATGAGGCAGCCGACGGCAATGCCAGCGTGGTGCTGACCTCCGCCGGCATGATCGGCCTGTGCGGTGCCTCCACCGCGGGTTTTGCCATCTGCGTCAATGCCCTCACCATGCTGGGGCACAGCCGCTCCGGTCTGCCGGTGGCCTTCGTCCTGCGAGGGGCACTCGCCCAGGCCGATGCGAGCGCCGCAGTGCACTTCCTGATGTCGGTTCCGCATGCGTCGGGACAGCACTTCGCCATAGTGGGACGTGACGCGTCGGGCTCCATGAGCAGCGCGAGCCTGGAGTGTTCGGCTGCGGGTGCGGTGCCTGCCGCGGCGCCAGGGTCGAGATTCGGGCATGCAAACCATCCGCTGGCCACCGACGATATTGATTCCGCGATGGGGTCTCCGGAGACATCCAGCTTCCTCCGACAGGACGTGCTCGACGCCTCCCTGGATGTCACTTCGCTCGCTCAACTCACAGCGTGCCTCTCGGCAGCGCCGCTGTGCGTATCGCGCACCGGTCTTCCGTGGTTCACCTTCGGTGCGATTGCCGTCGAGTTGGGTGATGAGATATCCCTGCGTTACGCCCTGGGACCACCCGACACGACATCCTGGTTGGACGTGACCGTCACCTAGCGGTGGAGCTCGTGCTCCGTCCCACCTCGGGCAATTCGAAGTATTGAAATGCGCTCGGGAGATGGGAATGTCGCGGAATACGTTGCAATCGCCACTTCGGCAGTGTTCGTGGGTGCTGACCCGATTCCGCCGGTACAGTCGCTGCGTGACCATTCAGGATTCGACAGTGGACGATGCATTGGGCACCGATGATGTGATGGAGTTGCAGCATCGATTGCGCCGCCGCCAGGTGTCGGCGCGCGAATTGCGTGAGGCTGCTCGAGCACGCCTGGCGGCGGTGAATGCTGACCTCAATGCCGTCGTCCGTGATCTCGATGTGAGCCCAGCGGTGACAGGGCCCTTCGCGGGCATCCCCACCGCGCTCAAAGACAACGAGGACATCGCCGGCTATCCCACACTGCACGGTTCGTGGGCCCCGGCCGATCGTCCAGCCACGTCAACGGCCCCCTGGGTGGGCCAGTACCTCGCCCTGGGATTCGAGCCGCTGGTCAAGACGACGCTGCCCGAATTCGGTCTCACCGCAACCACCGAGTCAAGCCGCTTCGGTGCCACGCGCAATCCCTGGGACCTGTCCCGGTCGGTTGGTGGATCGAGCGGAGGTTCAGCGGCGCTCGTGGCGGCTGGAGTGATCCCCATCGCCCATGCCAACGACGGTGGTGGGTCCATCCGCATCCCCGCCGCCGCATGCGGACTCGTCGGCTTGAAGCCCACCCGCGGTCGGATTATCGACGTCCCAGAACTTGATCGGCTGCCGGTGAATCTGGTGGCACAGGGTGTCGTCACGCGCACCGTGCGCGATACGGCGTACTACCTGGCGGAAGCCGAGATCATGTACCGCAATCCCGACCTGGCTCCCATCGGGATGGTGGTGCGGCCTGAGAAACGGCGGCTGCGCATCGGGGTCTTCACCCAGGCCATCGCCGGATTGCCGATCGATCCGCGCGTGGGCGCCGCGGTGCTGGCGACGGCGGAGAGTCTGCAGGGCCTCGGGCACGAGGTGACGCAGATCCCCGCCCCCGTGGACGAGCGCTTCGGACGCGACTTCCTGCGCTACTGGGCGCTGCTGTCCTTTGCCTTCGAAAAGGCCGGAGGCCGTCTCCTGCGCACCGACTTCGACGCGTCCCGGACGGAGGTGCTCACCCGGGGGCTGAGTGACCTCTTCCGCCAGCAGGCGATGGGGACGCCCGGGAGCCTGCGCCGACTCGTCCGGAGATCACAGGAGCCGGAGGAGGTGTACGCCGACTATGACGTGGTGATCTCCCCGGTGCTGTCAACGCCCGCACCGCTCATTGGTGAGCTGGGTCCTGATGTGCCGGCCCGGGAGCACATCATCAGACTGTTGCGCTTCGCTTCCTTCACCGCGTGGCAGAACGTCACGGGCGCCCCCGCCATCTCCCTGCCCCTCGCGCGCACGGCCGAAGGTCTGCCGATCGGCGTACAGATTGGTGCACCCCGGGGTGAGGAGCGGCGTTTGCTGTCCCTTGCGCTCGAACTCGAGATGGCTATGCCGTGGCCGCACACACCGGGCGCATACACACGTCAAGCCTAGGCGTCATACCTGACATGAATGGCCGCGGCATGTGCCGCGGCCATTCATGTCAGTGGTGGGATGTGGGGCTTAGCGCAGTGCGCAGGCCTGATCCTTGATGTTGGCCGGCACACCCTCGCCGCCGCCGTCAGCACAGATGGCATCGATCTGGTTTTGCGCCCAGACGGGGCCCTCGGCCTGGTAGACGAAGGCGGTGGTCTGCTCGATGTCACCGGACTTGGTGATGGCAAAGACGATCGCCCACCCGTCGGCGCATTCGAAGCTCTTCGTGTCGATCAGCTCAAGGCCCGCGGCGGCGGCAGAGCCCTCCGCGTTGGCTTCCATGACTGCCTCGGTGCACTCGGCTGAGCCACCACCGATGGGGCTTTCTGAGGCGGGGGCAGAGGACGAGGAGTCAGACGATGAGCTACCGCCGCAAGCGGCGAGAGCGAGGGTGGCCGCAGCGATGGCGGACATGGCAAGGAGTCGTGTTCGTGTAGTCATGAATCCAATTTAGGCAGGCCTGCCCGCATGTTTCACCCCGGCACGCCGAGAAGTCGGGTTACAAACGGGCTACGAAACGTCCCCTCGGGATCAACCTCGTGGAGAAGCTGTGCGAAATCATCGAAGCGGGGATAGGACTCCCGGATGGTTGCGGGAGGAACGGTAGACGCCTTGCCCCAGTGGGGTCGTGCGCCCAGCGGAATGAGGCGCTCCTCGATGGCCGGCAGGACGCCAAAGATGCGGTCGTCCCTGTGCCAGGTGAAGTGAATGCCCACGGTGTCCACCCCGTAAGCCGGGCTGAGCCACAGATCATCAGCGCGCATCGAACGGATCTCGGTGACGTGCAGCAGAGGCGTGATCTGCTCATGTAGTGATCGCACCTCGCGAATTGCCTGGGCAGCATGTGCCCGCGGCAGGAGGTATTCGGCCTGGATCTCTTCCCCTGAACTCGGTGTGAACTCTGCACGGAAGTGGGGTAGTCGGTCACACCACGGTCCCGGGCGCCCCAGCTGCTCATTGCAGTGCACCGGGTCGAGTGTTTCGAGCGGGTGGATGGGCTCCGTGCGTTCGATGGCTCCAAAAGCGTCACCGCCCGGCCACACTCCCTCGCGATCCGTGCGCCGTTTGAGCCAAAGTTGACCGTCGGGCTCGGGGCGCCATCGCGTGAACACGCTCACCGACGTGGCAGCGGTGAATATCGCGTCGAACTGTGCTTCGACCACGTCGAGATCAAGACCGGTGAAGACGGTCTGGGCCACGTCGTAGGTCGGCTCGATTGCGAGCTCAACGCGGGTGACGACCCCGAGCGCACCGAGGCTGACCACCCAGCCCGCGAAGTCCGCATCCGTCTCTCGACGGATCCAGCGAATGTCTCCGTCGGCAGTGACAATCTGGAGTCCCGTGACAGCGCTGGAGAGCGTGCCGATGTGGTCCCCGGAGCCGTGCGTCCCGGTGGCGATGGCACCGCCGACAGTGATGTGGGGCAGTGATGCCATGGCGGCCAGAGCCACCCCGTTGTCCCGCAGGATGGCGCCGACGTCGGCGTACGTCATGCCGGCTCCCACGGTGGCGGTGGAGCCAGCGATGAGCACCTCACGGGGCAGATGCGCCGTCTCAACGTGCACACCCGGCGTCACAGCCACGGTGCTGAATGAGTGGGCACTGCCGAGCGCCAGAGCCTGCGGATGCGCTCGGACGAGGTCGCTGACGGCTGCCGCGCTCGTCGGCTCAGCCACATCGCCTTGAAGATCTACGGTGTCCGACCAGTTGCGCCGCATGAAGCGACGGTAGCGCGTGAGGCGGGCACGGGCACGCGTAGACCGATGACAGGCGATTGTCCTGTCAGGCTGATGTTTTGCCGGAGATCCTCCCGAATCGGGTACGATATATCTCCCGCTTGTGTCGCCACCTGTCCCCAGGAGAAGTCATGCGCCCCGTTGCCCGCGTGCTCATCGATGAGAGCCATCGACAGGCCTGGACGACCCGTCCCGAGGTCGCGCTCCGGATGGCGCCGGCCAATCCTGCTGATGCGTCCTATGCCGAGGCAGCCCAGGAGTTGCGCACGGCCGGCTTCCTCGTCGAAGCCTGGACCGATGGCGCACTCGACGCTGCAACTCTTGATGGAGTGGACGTGCTCGTGCTCCCGCACTGCTCGACGGATGAGTGGGAGTCCACCACGGGTGTCGGGAGCCCCGTCTACACCTCGGCGGAGATCGCGGCCATCGATGACTTCGTGACCGCAGGCGGCGGTTTGGTGCTTCTCCTCGAGACGGAGCAGCCGAAGTACGGCAATAACCTCGCCGCGATTGCTGGGCGGTATGGCATCGACGTCATCAACTGCACGGTGCAAGATCCTGTGCACCGCTTCAATGACGTCTCCACCTGGGCGATGATGGACGCACGTCAGGCCCGGGGCTCCGATGTTTTCGCCGGTGTGGATGCCGCATGCGTGTATCGCGCGGGGGCGCTCGCCGTCCCCGACACTGCGTATGTCTTTGGGCGCACGTTCGAGACGGCGATGCCCCCCTCCGCACCCGTCATAGCGGGTGTTGACGTGGGTCTGGGCCGGGTGCTGGTCGTGGCCGACTCGGATTTCGTCGGGGATGATTCCATCGGTGACCTAGACCACCGGCGGTTGTGGCGCCACCTCGTGACCTGGGCGGTCGCGCGCCGTGCGACGTCCTCCGACGGCGGTGCATCGAGCCCCCTGGTGAGCCATCCAGCCTGGACGGATCTGGTGGGTGCTGTCGAGATGTTGCGACCGCTCCAGGACACGGACGGCTCCATCGCCGGCAGCACAGTGACGGCCGGTGCCTGCGTCGATCAGATCATGGCCAATGTGGAGGAGCTGGCGCCCCTCGTGCCGCATCAGCAGGCTTACCTTCGGGCATGCGTCGCCGACTTTGCCGCCTGGCGCGAGGGTGGCTTCGGGGTCCCGGACTTTCTCGATTCGCTCCGGGAGTTCCACCCCGAGCAGGCGCGGCGCGATGGTGTCGAACATCTCGCGGTCTTCCCGATGTACACGCAAAACGGCAATCCCAACCGCAATGTCGAGGCTGTCGTCGTACGCACCGTCTGGCCCGAATGGATCGCTGAACTCGAGGCCTCGACGTACGACAACGCGGCTTTTGTCCCGATCGAATTTGTCGGCTTCACTTCCGGCTATGACACCCACTCGGCCGTCCTCTTCCCCGAGACGGTGGCTACGCGAGAAACCATGGCCTTCACCTGGGGCGGGATCTTCTGCGACCGAGAGGCCGCACGATGCCGCCGGGTGTCGAGCGCTGCTGCCGATCGACTGAGGCTGGCGCTGCCCCCCGAAGCGGAACTACTGCTGGCCGATCAGGACCTGGCGAAAGAGACCTTCGTCCTCTGGGACCTGGTGCACGATCGGACCCACAGCCATGGGGACCTTCCCTTCGATCCCTTCATGATCAAGCAGCGGATGCCCTTCTGGATGTATGGCCTCGAGGAATTGCGGTGTGACCTGTCGACCTTCCGGGAGACGCGGGCGCTTGAGGAGTCCGGCGTCGTTCTGGCCCCCTACGTGCGCATCGCGATCCTCTTCGATCGGCTCTTCCGCTTCCCGACGACGGGCGAGCGGGTGCGCAACTACGACGGCCTGGCCGGACAGATCATCTTCGCCTGGTTGCACAAGGCGGGTGTCATCCGATGGACGGATAACACCCTCACCATCGATTGGGTTCGAGTGCAGGACAGCATCGATGCGCTCTGCGAGTCGGTCGAAACCCTCTATCGGGAGGGCATTGACCGGTCGCGACTGGGACATTGGCTGGCCTCCTATGACTTTGTCAGCGCACTCGTGCCGCCTCATCCGAGGTCGGTATGGGCGCGGGGGGCCGATGCGCTCCCGGACGAGACGAAGCAGGCCATCGACGCCGTGCTGCCGGATGAATTCCCCCTGAACGTCTTCTACGAGTCACTGCGCACGGCACTTGCCCCCGCGATTGATTCGGCACGCGGGATCACGGGGGTGGCGGCATGAGCAGGTCTGTTGCCATCGTGCTCGGTGCCGGGATGGCTGGCCGCGCCGTCGCGCGGGAGCTCGGCAAGGATCACCTCGTCATCGTTGTTGATCGCGACGCGGCGTTGGCTGCCCGTGCAGCCGAGCCCGTCGGTGGGGAATCCGCGGTGGTGGATCTGATTGACATCGCGGATGTCGAACGCTTCTGCGGGGATGTACTCGCACGACATGGCCGCATCGATGCCGTCGTCCACCTCGTCGGTGGTTGGAAGGGGTCCACGACCGTCGACGTCGGTGCCCTCGATGCCTGGAAGGCGATCGCCCCCGGAGTATTTGGCACAGTGCGCACGACGACGGTGGCGTTCCGCGATGCCCTGATGGCATCGGGGGGCTCATATCTGATCGTGTCGAGCACGGCTGCCGCGAAGCCGACAGCTGGCAACGTCGCTTATGCGACAGCCAAGTCCGCCGCGGAGACCTGGGTCGGAGGATTGGCGCATTCGTTCCGCGAATCCCAGGCCCGTGCGGTCATCGTGTCGGTCAAGGCGCTCGTCGATCAGGACATGCGCGAGGCGCAACCGGACCAGGCATTCCCCGGCTACACCGACACGAGCGACCTCGCCCGCACAATCGGGGGCGTCCTCGCGGGTGACGGTGCCAACGGTGATCACGTCTATCCGGCGGGGGTGAATCGGTGAGTGAGTCGTGGCGGGGCTTCGCAAGCGACAACTACGCGGGGATCCACCCCGAGGTGTTGGAGTCGATCTCGCGGGTGAATGTCGATCACGCGGTCGCCTACGGTGATGACGATGTGACCGCGCATCTGCGGGAACTCGTCCACGATCACTTCGGTCCTCAGGCTGAGGTCTTCCCCGTATTCAATGGCACGGGCGCCAATGTCATTGCTCTCCAGGCGATGTGTCGGCCCTGGGAGGCCGTCATCTGCGCTGAGAGTGCCCACGTCAACATCGACGAGGGCGGTGCCCCTGAGAAGGTCGCGGGTCTGAAGTTGTGGACCGTCCCCACCGAGGATGGCCTGCTCACGCCCGACCTCGTCGACGTGCATGCGGTGCGCGAAGGGGACGTCCACCGCGCTCAGCAGGCGGTCGTCACGATCACCCAGTCCTCCGAACTCGGCACGGCGTACTCCGTGGACCACCTGGGGCGGTTGAGTGACCACGTCCACAGTCGTGGGCTGAAACTGCATCTGGATGGTGCGCGCATCGCCAACGCGGCAGCAAGCCTGGGGGTCGCCCTGCGGGAGATCACCACCGATGTGGGGATCGATGCGGTGTCATTCGGCGGGACCAAAAACGGTGCCATGGGCGCGGAGGCGGTGATCGTTCTCGACCCGAGCCTGACGGATGCCGTGCCTTTCCTGCGTAAGTCGTCCATGCAGTTGGCAAGCAAGATGCGCTTCGTCAGTGCGCAGTTGGTCGCTTTGCTTACCGATGACCTATGGCTGCGCAATGCGTCGCACGCCAATGACATGGCGCGTCGTCTCGAGTCGGCGGTGCGTGCCATCCCCGGTGTCGAGGTGCAGCGGCGAGTCGACGCCAATGCGGTGTTTGCCATCCTCCCGCCGGCAGTGACCGAGCGGCTTCAGCGGGACTATCGCTTCTACACCTGGGATGACCACACGGGCGAGGTGCGCTGGATGTGTTCCTGGGATACGACTCCCGAGGATGTGGACGCCTTCGCTGCAGCCATCGCTCGCGAGATGAGCGCCTGAGTCACACGGCTGGTGGGCGACCCTCAAAGGGAGTCGACAGCACGATGGTGGTGCGCGTCGACACCTCCGCCGTTGCTCGGATTCGGGCCAGGAGATCCTCAAGATCAGTCGGCTCTCCCACACGGACCTTGATGACGTAGGACGCGGCACCAGCGACCGACCAGCAGGCTTCGATCTCGGTGAATTCCCGCACGCGATCAGGGATGTCATCCGGTGCCGAGGGGTCCAGCGGAGTGAGGTCGATAAGCGCCGTGAGCGGGAGGCCGACCGCCCGGGCATCGATGACGGCGCGATACCCCACAATCACGCCGCGACTCTCGAGTCGGCGCACACGCTGGTGGATGGCTGAGGTGGATAGGCCGGTGTCCCGGGCAAGGTCGGCGTAGGACATCCGCCCGTCTGCACCCAGGAGCGACAGGAGCCTGCGGTCGATCTCATCCTCCATGCAGAGGAGTCTGACAGGCGAGATGAGCATCGCCGAGGTCACGGCCCGGTAACAGTCATGGCGCCACACCACTCCCATGCGCCCCATCCACCCCTGTCTTTGGCACCATGGGTGCATGGCAGGCAAGCATGCTCGATCCGACGCGGGCACGACCGGCGTGGTGCTGCGCCTAGCCGGTGTCATCGCGGGTATCACGGGACTTGCTGCCGTCGCACTTGTCGGTGGTGTCGCGTTTGGTCTCAACTCGTCATGGGTCGGCTCGACCGCCATCGCCTCGATTGCCACACCGTCACCCGAGGTTGACCTGGATGAGATCCCAGCCGCCGCCGTCGTGCAGCCCATCGTTGACAATCGAGGCGCCGAACCGCACCGTGTCTACTCCCCGGATATCAACCCGCTGAAGTGGAGTGGTGATCCCGCCGCGATCTCGACGGTCTATCCGGAGCGGGTCAAGGGTCTCTACGGTGTGGGAGCCGTGATCCGCATTGAGTTTGCCTACGCCGTGCCCGACAAGCAGAAGGTCCTGCTGGAGCAGGCCGCGACGGTCATCACGAGCAAGCCCTCGGGCATTGCGGCGTGGAGTTGGCCCAATGACACGACCATGGCGTACAGGCCCAAGGAATTTTGGCCGGCGTACACCGATGTCAAGGTTGACTTCGAGTGGAAGAAGAACAAGCTCGCGACCTATGACCCCGCGGTGAAATTCCGCATCGGTCGCTCTATGACGGTGACGATGTCGGCCAACAAGTTGGTCGGCAAGGTCAAGCGGGATGGGTTGACGATTCGCAAGGTCCCGGTGTCCCTGGGCAAGCCGACCTGGGAGACCGCCTCCGGAGTGAAGACGGTCATGGAGCGCTACGCCATGAAGCGCATGGTCAATCCTGGACCACGAGAGCCCTACGACGTCAACGTGCCCTTTGCTCTGCGCCTGACACCGAGTGGTGAATACATTCATGCGGCGCCCTGGAACACCTACAACCTCGGCATCGCCTCCACCTCGCACGGTTGCACCAACCTGTCCATGGAAGACGGTGAGTGGTTCTTCAACAATGCTTTAGAGGGTGATCCCGTGATCACCACGGACACCGGCGTTGAGCTGGACTGGTACGAAGGTCCGGGTGCGATGTGGAACATCGACTGGGCCGACTGGACCAAGCGGAGTTTCGCCCTCGCCTGACCGCAGTCCGTCCTACTCCCACCCTCAGCAGGCCAGGGAACCGATCGTGCGGCATGATCAATCCTCCTTTGAGAGGTGCGACATGGGGATCAGCAGGGAACGTGAGCTCGACACCGAGCGCGCCATGGTGGCCTCCCTCTATGACCGCCTCGACCAGATTCGCGATCGCACCCGGGTGGACCTACGGCGCACGCAGCGGGACCAAACCGCGGGCACACCGGCTGCCATCACGGAGCAGGATGCCTTCGTGCGGCTCTACGCCGAGCGGCTGCAGGCCCTGGAAGCCGCAGAGACCAGATTGTGTTTTGGTCGGCTCGATCTGACCGATGGACAAATTCGCTACATCGGCCGTCTGGGGATGGCTGATGATGACCAGCGGCCGCTTCTGACCGATTGGCGTGCTCCGGCGGCCGAGCCGTTTTATCAGGCGACCTCGGTGGATCCGCGTGATGTCGTGCGCCGCCGTCACATCGTGACGGCGGGACGCGAGGTGACGTCGCTGGAGGATGACGTCCTCGACCTATCGGCGCTGGCCAATGGAGCGGGGGGCGTCCAGGCAGAGGATGTCCAGGGTGGTGGCGTGCTCATGGCCGCGTTGGCTGCCCGTCGCACCGGACGTATGCACGACATCGTGGCGACCATGCAGGCAGAGCAGGATGTGATCGTACGTTCGCCACTCCCCGGAATCCTCGTGGTGGAGGGTGCACCCGGCTGCGGCAAGACGGTTGTTGCCCTGCATCGTGCCGCCTACCTGCTCTACACCTACCGCGACAAACTCGCCCGCAGTGGCGTCCTCATCGTGGGGCCGAATCGCATCTTCCTGCACTACATCGCTCAGGTGCTGCCGGCTTTGGGCGAGACCGCCGCCGTGCTCTCCACGCCGGGGCAGCTCTATCCCGGGATCGACGCCCGCGCCTGGGAACCAGAGATGGTCGCCGCGGTGAAGGGCTCCCCACGCATGGTCGATGTCATTGCGCGGGCTGTGCGATCGCGGCAGCGGGTGCCGGATAGCGACCGGCGCCTCGAAGTGGGTGGCACCACGGTCGTCATGACTCCCGCGATGGTGGCATCCGCACGTGATCGTGCACGGTCATCACGGCGCCCCCACAACGTGGCTCGACGTACCTTCGTGCTCACCCTCCTGGATGCGCTCGCGGCTGTTCTTGCTGATGAGCGGCAGGTCGATCTCGGGAGCAATAGGGATTACCTCATCGGTGACCTTCGGGATTCACCCGACGTGCGTCGTGAAGTGAATCTTGCCTGGATGCCGATCACACCCGAGCGCCTCGTCTCGGATCTGTACGCCGAGCCCGCGCGCCTCGCCGAATGCGCTGCGGGGATGCCACCCGATGACCGCGCACTCCTCGAGCGCCCCCGGGGCGCGGCCTGGACTCCCGCGGATGTGCCGCTCCTGGACGAGGCTGCTGAATTGCTGGGCATCGATGACGAGGCTCAGCGGCAGGCACAGGCTCGCAGTGATGCCGACCGTCGTGCGGAAAATGACTATGCCGAATCGGTACTGGAGATGACGGGCACCCGCGGAGTGTCAGCGGAGCAGATGCTGGACCGATATTCGGGTCCGGATGAGGTGATGTCGGTCGCGGAGCGGGCGTCGGATGATCGCGAATGGGTATACGGCCACGTCGTCGTCGATGAAGCACAGGAACTCTCGCCCATGATGTGGCGGCTGTTGGCGCGACGGTGTCCCTCGCTGTCGATGACCGTGGTGGGGGATCTCGATCAGACGGCTGCGACAGCGGGAGCTGAGGATTGGGGTCAGGCACTGCGTGACATCACGCGCTCACGCCATCGCACCGAGGAGCGGTGGCGAGTGGAGCGGCTCACCGTCAACTACCGCACCCCGAGGCCCTTCATGGATCTTGCCCGCGATGTCCTCATCGCATGCGGCCGGGAGCCGGCACCGGTGGAGTCGATTCGTGATGGTGAAGCCGCTGTCATCCTCAAGACCGATGCTCCGGGTGACGTCGCGGCGCTCGTCGCACAGGTCGTGGGGAGAGAGGATGTCGGTCGCGCCGCCATCATTACAGCCGCATCGCTGGTCGATGAGGTTGACGTGCGGGTCCGTGAAGCGCTACCCGACGGGATTGTGGGTCACGGCGATGACCGCCTGGATGCCACGGTGTCGGTGCTCACGGTGCAGCAGGCAAAAGGCCTCGAGTTTGATGCGGTCTTCGTCGTGGAGCCCGATCTCATCGATGCGGAGGCGGCTCGTCGAGGGACGGATCTGTACGTCGCGCTGACGAGGGCGACCCGATCATTGACCATCACCTACACGGGGGACTACCCCCGGAGCCTGTCCCGGATCGATCACTCCGCCATTGCATCAAGGACGCATTGACCGGTGCTCACCAGAGCCGAGAAGCCATCCTCCTCGGGAAGGAATGTCGTCACCACGCCATCCTCGATGACCATGGCGTAGCGCTTGGAGCGCAGTCCCATCCCGGCCCGGGAGGCGTCAATGCTCATGCCGATCGCCTCGGTGAATTCGCCATTGCCGTCGGACACCATCGTGATCTCCGGCCCGACGCCGTGCGCTGCCCCCCATGCGGCGAGGACAAACGGATCATTGACGGCGATGCAGACAATGCGATCCACACCGGCGGCGGATAGATCTCGCGCGGTGTCGACGTACGACGGCAAGTGCACCTGCGAGCACGTGGGTGTGAAGGCACCCGGGACGGCGAAGACAACGACGCGCCCCGAGGCGAGCAGCTCCCCACTCGAGATCGGCTCGGGTCCGGCCTCGGTCACGATGCGGAGGGTGGCGTCGGGAATGCGGTCGCCGATGCTGATCGTCATAGTGCGTGCCTTCGGGTGTCAGTGGACGGGGCCACTGGCGGGAGGTCCTCCCCGCAGCAGAACGATAGCCACTGCGACACCGATGAGCGACACGACGATGGTCGGCCACATGGCCAGACCGACCGCCGAGTCAAAGACGTCCGTTATCAGCGCCTGGGCGTCACCGGGAATCAGCGAGGCGACATCCTCCAGCCGGACACCTCCCGTGAGGACGCTCAGCACCCTGTCGACGGATTCGGCGGACGGCATCGGCAGGATCTCTGCCAGACGATCCCGCGCGCTGCTTTGGAAGACGGCGGTGCCGACGGCAACACCGAGGGATCCACCGATCATGGACGAAGCCTTGAAGACGCCGGAGACAACTCCCTCACCCGCACTGCCCGGATCCTCGACAGCCGTCGCCGCGCACGGCGTGATCTGCAAGCCGATGCCCACCCCGATGAGGATGAACGGCGCGATGAGAGCGGTGTAGTCACCGGACAGGTTGAGGAGTAAGACGGCGGCAACCGCGAGACAGGCCATCCCGACCGCCGTCGGCCACGCGGGACCCACGCGACGGCCCAGCCAATTGCCGATCGGGTTGATGAGCAGAATCGGGATCGTGGCCGGCAGCAGCAGTAGCCCCGCCTCGAGGGGGCCGTAGCCCTCCACCACCTGTAGGTACAGGGCCATGAAGAAGATCACGCCACCGAAGACGAAGTTGGCGATGAAATTGGCGAGCACGGCTCCGTCATAGCGAGGCTTGCGGAAGATCGACAGCACAATGACCGGGTTGGCCACCTTGCGCTCAATCAGCACAAAAAGAATTAGCAGGGCGACGGATGCCAGCAGCATGCCAAGGAAGGCAGCCGTCGGCAGTGTGTCGAACTGCACAAGGGCCCAGGACAGGAGCAAGAGGCTACCGACGAGGGTGACCACACCGGGGACGTCGATCGATCGGACCGCACCCGGCTCGCTGGTCTCCGGCGTGGCCCACCATGTGATCGCCAGCGCCACCAGGCCGATGGGCAGATTAATCCAGAAGATCCACCGCCAGTCGAGTCCCTCCACGATGACGCCGCCGACGAGGGGACCAAACGCCTGCGCACCCCAGCACACGGCGATCCACGCGGCAATCGCCGTGTCCCGCTGCTTGCCCGTGAAGGTCACGGCAATGATCGCCAGAGCGGTGGGCAGGATCGCTGCTGCTCCGATCCCCTCGAGGATGCGGCCGATGATCAGCACCAACGGTGAGGGTGCGAGGCCGGCCACGATGGAACCCAGGAGCACGAGGCAGGTGCCGATGCCGAAGAGCAGACGTCGACCGAAGATGTCGCCGACGCGGCCACCGACGATGATCAGGGCCCCCGCGAGGAAGAATCCGTTGACGGCCCACTGAAGGGTGTCCATGGAGCCGCCCAGGTCTCGAGCGATGGTCGGCAGCGCGATGGAGATGTCGCTGGCGGTCACCCAGACGAGGGCGGTGACAAGGCAGAGCCCGACGAGGGACCACCATCGGCGATCTGTCTGCGGTTGCGCCTGCTGGGTCGGGGAAACCATGGGCAAAGCCTAGGCCAACGAGTGTGCGGACCCATTGATTGACGATTCGACGTACCCTCTCGGTGTGGAGCGACGTCGACTGGGCCCGTGGCGGGTCAGTGCCATCGGTATCGGCTGCATGCCGATGTCCTTCCCCGGGATGGTGGATGAGCGGGAGCGAGCCCTGCACGCCATTCACGCAGCCCTGGACGCGGGATTCACCCTGCTCGACACCGCGGACATCTATGCACCCTCCTGGGACACCATGGGTCACAACGAGACCCTGGTGGCTGAGGCTGTGCGCACCTACTCAGGAGATGTGGCCGATGTCGTCCTCGCGACGAAGGGCGGCATCACTCGCCAGGATGGTGAGGGATGGGGTCGTGACTCCTCCCCGGATGGCCTGCGCCGCGCGGCGGAGGCAAGCCTCGCGCGACTGGGACGCATCGACCTCTATCAGCACCATCGTCACGATCCCTCACTGTCGTACGCCGACCAGATGATCACCCTGGGGTCGATTCGAGACGCGGGCATCGCGGCGACGATCGGGCTGTCCAACGCCACCCGCGCCGAAGTGGATCTTGCGGTGGAGATCCTGGGTGGCCCGGATGATGGTGGCATCGTCAGTGTGCAAAATGAGTGGTCGCCGCGATTCCGTGAAGACGCCGACGTTATTGATCGATGCGCGGAGTTGGGCATCGCATTCCTCCCGTGGTCCCCGCTGGGGGGATCCGACCAGGCGCACGACCTCGGATCGTTGCGTCAGGATTTTGCCGCTGTCGCGGATCGCATCGGTGCCAGCCCGCAGGAGACCGCACTGGCGTGGTTGCTCGCGCGCGCCCCCGTCGTGATTCCGATCCCCGGCATCACCCGGGCGGCCACGGTCGCATCACTCGTGCGTGCGGAGGCCCTGGCGCTGACCGAGGCTGATGTGGCCTACCTGGATGCCAGCCCGAGTGATGACCTCTCGATGTATCCCGAAGCCGAGCCACGGTCCAGGCTGCGATGACCCGGGCCGTCGTCCTCGCTGTCGCCGCCGGGTGCCTGGCGCTCGTCGGCGTCCTCGTGTGGGGTGCCTGGCAATCCGATGATCTTTCCTCGGTGGATGACCTGCCCAGCGTTGCTGAGGTTGTCGCTGCCCAGGCCCATCGGCACGGCGTGAATGTGCCCGAACTCACAGATGCGGATCGGGTACGTCTCTCGGCTCCACCCACGGCCGCGTCCACACTCTCGCCCTACGACCAGGTGCTGACCCAGCTCCTGGCCGTCCGTGACGCCGCTGGAGTCGATGAGGCGGTATCAATCCTGAGCGATGTGGCCGGTCAAAGCGACACCGTGGCGGCGGAGTGCGGGCAGTTGTACGCCGCGCTCACAGACGGGGCGCCGGCGTCCCGCACGGCCTCACAGATTTGTCTCGACTAGCCGTTTGGGCCCAGGGCTGACACGATCCGGACATGCCCAAACCCCTGAAGGTCGTTGTCGTCGGCGCTGGATTCGGGGGCCTCGAAGCGGCCAAGATCCTTCGAGAGTCACCACGCATCGAGGTGGTGATGGTCGACCGCCATCCCTATCAGCTCTTCAGTCCCCTGCTCTATCAGGTGGCGACCGGTGCGCTTCCCGAGGATGACATCGCCTATCCCGTGCGTGCCGCGATCCCCGGAGTCACCTTTATCAGGGGTGACGTGGTCCGGGTGGATCCGCAGCGGCACACCGTGCAGCTGTTTGACGGACAGCACATTGACTATGACCAACTCATCCTGGCGACCGGAAGCGTGGGAACGACGTTCGGGATTCCCGGTGTTGAGGAAAACGCACTGCAGATGAAATCGATCGCCGAAGCCCGGCAGATTAAGAGGCGCCTGCTCAATACCTACGAGGACGTCCAGGAGGGACGGCTGCCGCGCGAGGCCCTGCGGGTCGTGGTCGTGGGAGGTGGACCCACCGGAGTTGAAGTCAGCGGTGCCGTCGCGGAGATGCAGGCCAGCATGGTGCGCGAGTACCCCGATATCGCCGACCACGCCAGCGTGACACTGGTCGAGGCAGGTCCTCGTCTCCTGCCGTCGTTCAGCCAGCAGTCCAGCGACCATGCGAAGGAAGAGTTGGAGCAGATTGGTGTCACCGTCAAGCTCGCAACCGCTGTCGACCGGATGTATGAGCGTGATGTGCATTTGAAGTCGGGCGAGATCCTTCCCGCGGGCACCGTGGTCTGGGCCGCCGGTGTTGCCGCACCGGACCGGTGGGCGGACCTGGGTGCGACCGGACCGGCCCGCCGCCTGATCGTGGATGACTTCCTGCGTCTGCTGGATGTCCCTGACGTGTGGGTGGTGGGTGACACGGCTGCCTACACCGATAGCGGCACCGCGCCCCTGCCCATGGTGGCGCCCGTCGCCATGCAGATGGGCCGTCACGCGGCCCGCAACATCATCGCCCTGGCATCTGGCAAACTCATGGCCCCCTTCCGCTACGTCGATAAGGGACAAATGGCGACCATCGGTCGTCGCCGGGCCGTTGCTGAGACACCCCAGGGGATTCGCCTGCACGGCACTCCCGCGTGGCTTGCCTGGCTTGGACTGCACGTCGTCTACCTCGCCGGCGGTCGCAACCGCGTCAGCGTGCTCGCCGACTGGGCATGGAACTACCTTGCCTGGGGGATTGGTCCGCGCCGAGCCATTGTGGAGTAGCGGATAGGGTCAGCGCCCGTGACTGCCATGGGTTCGGGTGACGGACGGGGCGAGAGTCACATGCGCGCTATCTGGCGCCGCATTGTCCCCTCCCGCAGCATCCCCCTCACCCGATGGCGCAGTGAGGGTTCGCGGTGGCGGACCGGGCCCGTCACCCTGGTCGTCCTCGTCATTGGCCTATGGCTGTTTGGCACGGGTGAGGCCTTGCTGGTCAACGCCACCCTAGGCAATGCGCCCTGGACCGTTTTTGCCCAGGGTCTGTCCGTGCGGACCGGGATTTCGATCGGTGTAGGCACCTTCGCCACGAGCGTGATCGTGCTCCTGCTGTGGATCCCCCTGCGGGAGAAGCCCGGTCTCGGGACCATCGCCAACGCCATCGTCATTGCCACTGCGCTGCAGGTCATGATCGATGTCTTGCCGACACCGACCTCAATCGGCTGGCGCCTCGCCCAGGCCCTCATCGGCATTGCCCTCGTGGGTCTTGGCAGCGGGCTGTATCTCACGACCAACCTCGGTCCCGGTCCACGTGATGGCCTCATGACGGGCCTGCACGAGCGGACGGGGATTGCCGTCACTCCGATTCGCCTGTCCATCGAGGTTGTCGTGCTGGCAGCGGGCTGGCTCCTGGGCGGCACCGTGGGAGTCGCCACCGTGCTCTTTGCCGTCCTCATCGGACCCTCCGTGGGCTACGGTCTGCGCTTTGTCGGCTGGGCTGCCGGTGCTCGCGTCAATGTCGTGGAGGACGATGTACATCCGGAACTGGAGGCGTGATGAGCAGCACCGAGGTCGAGCGTGACCTGACAATCCCACAGCATCTGGCGGACCGCCTGAGGCACCGCGGTGTCGACTGTGGATTCGGGATCGTCGGTGACTACGCCCTGCGTCTGTTTGCTGATCTCGAGGGGGTCGGCTTCCCCCTGCTCGTCACGGCGGATGAGCAGGGTTCGGCCTTCGCCGCCGATGCCTACGCCCGGCTCAAGGGACTCGGTGTTGTTGCCGTCACGTACGGCGTAGGGGGGCTCAAGATTGCCAATGCCGTCGCGGGGGCATGGGCTGAGCAGGTGCCCCTGCTTGTCATCTCCGGAGCACCGGGCATGCGCGAGCGTGCTGGAGACGTGCTCCTCCATCACAAGATCCGCAGTTTTGACTCCCAGCTCGTGGTCTTCGGGGAATTGACCTGTGCGCAGGCGGTGCTGACCAACCCGGCCATTGCCGCGGATGAGATCGATCGTGTGATCGCAACGATGCTGTCCGAGCAGAGGCCCGGCTACATAGAGATTCCCCGGGACATGGTCGAGGTGACCATCGCGCCCCCGCGCGGTGCCCTGCGAGCCCACCTCCCGCCGGTCGACGATGAGCGCCTTCAGGCGGCGGTCGCGGATGCCCTGGAATGCCTGCGGGGGAGCCCCACCCCGGTGGTGCACGCAGGCGCCATGGTGTGGCGCCGCGGGATGGCCCCTGCCCTGAGATCAGCCGTTGAGCGACTCAACGTGTCGGTCACCACGAGTTCCCTGGCCAAGGGACTCTTCCCGGAGCGCCATCCGCAGTCTCTCGGTGTCTACATGGGTGCGGTGTCACCACCCGATGTCGTGGATCAGGTCGAGAACGCCAGCATGCTGATCAGCCTGGGAGTGCTCAACACGGATCTCACGATGGGTGCCTTCACAGCGCATCTGGATCCGCATCGCCGCATTGATGCTCAGGACACCGAGGTGACCATCGGCCTGCGGACCTACAAGGACGTACCCCTGTGGTCCTTCCTCCCCGCGCTTGCGGAAGCCGCGGGAGTGGAGGGCCTGGATGGTGACAGTCACGTGCGACGTGAGCATCCGACGTTCACGCCCGTTAGTGATGAGCCCCTGAGTGTCGCCAGGGTGATCGCTGCGGTCGATGCGCACCTGGACGACAGACACGGTCTGCTCGTCGACCCGGGTGAGTGCCTCTTTGCCTCTGTCGACCTGTCGGCTCCCAACTGGTGCCTCGCCAGCGCCTATTACGCCACGATGGGGTACGCCGTTCCCGCTGCCCTGGGTGCGGGGATTGCCGAGCCGCACCTGCGTCCGGTCGTCCTCGTTGGAGATGGAGCCTTTGCGATGACGGGGCTGGAGGCGGCCGCTGCGCCGTTCCACGGCGTCACGCCGGTCATCCTGGTGCTCGACAACGATGGCTACGGCACTCAGCGACCGATGATGGATGGGGCCTTCAACGACATTCCGCCGCTGCGAGCCGAGCGCTTGCCGGATGTCTTCGGGACGGGTCGCGGTTGGCTTGCGACCACCGAGGACGAGTTGGACAACGCACTCACCGAAGCGATGGCCGCAGACGAGTTGTGCATTATTCGGGCCGTGGTCCCGAAGGGTGATCGCAGCCCGGCGCTCCTGCGGCTCACCGATTCACTGAAGAAGCGCGTTTAGCTTCGCGCCGTCGACATGGGTCATTGGGGCACATCGGCCACGGCGATACCCGGCTCGACCAGACTGCCCAGGTAGAGCCGACCCGCGTGCTCGCGGACGCCGGTCACGTAGTGGTAGCCGTCCCCGGGTCCCTGCAGATTGCTGATCACGTCCCCGTCGCCGTTGATGCCGATGACCCAGGTGATCCTGGTGGCGTCGGGCTGGAGGCGATCGGGCATCGACCAGATGGCAGAGCGCAGGAATCCCGGCCTGGGCAGCAGCAGGTCGAGGAGCTTATTGCGCGCGGATGGAAGCGCAATCCAAAAGACTCCCCGGGTGCCCGACGACATGTTGTCCGGCAGACCCGGGAGGTTGTCGATGATCACTGATCGGCGCCCGGGGCGCGGGCCCGTGAGGTCCAGTCGGGTCACGCGGTAGCCACCCGTCTCCGCGACGAGGAGGAAGGACTCATCCTGCGCGAGGGCGACGCCATTGGCGAAGTCCAGTCCGTCGAGCACCACCTCGACCGTCCCATCCGGGTCTCGCCGGATCACGCGCCCGCTGCTGGTGTGGGCGAGGATGTCTCCCTTGAAGTGCTCAATGCCAAAGAAGCGCGATGAGTCGGAGAAGTAGATAGTTCCATCGGCAGCCACCGCACAGTTGTTGGTGAATCGCATAGGGATGCCGTCAATGCTCGTGACGAGCTCAGAGATTGCTCCCGTGTTCGGATCCACGCGCAGCAGTCCGCGGTGAGCATCACACACGACGAGCCACCCCTCAGGATGGACTTCAATGCCCAGTGGACGTCCGCCGGTCTGGGCCAAGCGATCGATGCGCCCACCGTCGGGGGAGATGCGCAGCAGATGGCCCTCGCTCGTCCCGGTGAAGAGGTTGCCGTCAGCATCGACAGCAACGTCCTCGGGGCCGCTGCCCGGCACGGGGATGATCTCAAGATGCTTGAGCGCGGTGTTGGGTGCAAAGGGTCCGCGCAGACCCACGTCCCGCGGTGGGCGCCAGGCGCGGGCCTGGAGGGGAGGTTTGGCCATGGCGACATCCTGCCGCGTGGCAGTCCACTCCGGGCCCGCTTCGACGAGCCCGACATCCAGACCCGTCAGGCACCCGGGCGAGGCTCTGGGGAGTCGACCCGATTAGGCGGCTATGTCCCAGCGCGGCAGCGTCGGCCGGGGCGCCGTCGTGAGGGGCGTCCGGGGGCCTGAGGTGTGATCCACCAGCCCCAACAACTCATAGGGGGCACGGCCCACATGGTGGAACCAGGTCCCCGTCAGCGGGATGGCGCGGCGGGTTGTGGTGTCAGCGGGGGTGGTGCTGATCACGATTCCTCCAGTTGTTTGGTCACGACCCTGGTCTAGGGCGTCAACATGACTGATCGGTGACACCCAGCATCACCCGCGACGGCATCGAGGTGACGACTGCATCTCAGACGGGTGAGGCTCATCACAGACACTCCCGCACCCGATGGCCCGACATGGCACCATGTGGGCGTGACCGAGAGTGGGGAATCCGTATGGGACCTCATCTTTGTCCTCGGCGTGGTCTTTATCGCCTCACTCTTTATGGGCTGGCTCTCCGCGCGCATTCTCGACGTTCATCGAGGTCGATTGCGATCGCTCATCGCGGGTGTCATCGGCTTCATCGGTGGTCTGATGCTCCTCGCCGTGCAGGTCGGGGGAGACGTTGACATCGATGTGGAGAACGATCCCGATACAACCCTGATGCTGGCGCTGGCCTGGTTGGGCTACTCCCTCATCGTGTCTCTCATTGCCAGCCTCGTCATCGATGCCATGCTGCGACCGCGTCGCGCCCGCACGGGGATCCCCCGCCCCATCCGCGCGATTCGTGAGCGGATCGCCGTGTCGCGGCGACTGGCTCAGATCGCTCGCATCGCACGACGCAACGGTCTCATCGGGCGTCGACTGGCATCGCGGGCTGAGTTGGTGTCTACGGAGACGGCTCGCGCCCTGCGGGAGACGCTGGAGGAGTCCGGCGGAATGCTGGTGAAGTTTGGCCAGATTGCCTCGACACGTGACGATCTCCTGCCGCGGGTCGTGACCGAGGAACTCGCGCAGTTGCGCTCGTCGGTGCCAGGGCTTCCTTTCGCGACGGTGCGTGCCGTCATCGAGGCGGAACTCGGTGCTCCCCTCGACGAACTCTTCCTCAGTGTCGAACCTGAGCCCCTCGCGGCGGCATCAATAGGAGTCACGCATCGGGCGGTATTGCGCGATGGCCGTCGCGTCATCGTCAAAGTCCAACGGCCCGGCATCGAGGAGAGCGTCGCCGTCGACGGCCGAGTCCTCGTGGGGGGTGCCCGGAGTTTGGAGCGCCAGTCAGCCTCAGCCCGCCGGGTCGGCGTCGTGGGCCTTGCCCGCGAGCTGGTGGCGGGCATCACCGAGGAGCTCGATTTCACCCACGAGGCCACCAACAACGCGGTCATGAGGGCAACGCGAACAGCTGATGACGGGGTCGCTTTCCCGGAGATCTTCGCTGATCGCACATCACGGCGCGTCCTGGTGATGGACGAGGTCGTGGGCTCACCGATCTCCGATCAGGCCGCCGTGGATGCCACCGGTGTGCCGCGTCGTGAGTTAGCCGGGCGGCTCCTGGATTCCTTCCTCGGCCAGATCCTGACCGACGGTGTGTATCACGCTGACCCGCATCCGGGGAACGTGCTGATTGATCCCGAGGGCACCCTGTGGTTTATCGATTTTGGTGCCGTGGGCTCAATCGATCCGGTGACCCTGGAGGGGTTGCAGCAGTTGGCTCTGGGCTTCAACCTCAAGGACCCGGCCATCCTCGCCCGCGCCGTACGCCGCATCGCCGGCCCCGCCGGCGAGAACATCGACATCACCTCGTTGGAATTCGATATCGGGGTCGTGCTCACCGACGTGCAGGGCGGTGGGTTTGATCCGGCCGCGATCTCGGAGATTATCCGGGTGCTCAACCGTCACGGTGTGGCCGCGCCACCCGCGCTGACGATCCTCGCGCGCGCCGTGCTGACCTTCGACGGCACGCTGCGATCCCTGGATCCGGAATTCCGCATGGGGCCGGCCGCCCAGGCGCGCATGGGACGCCTCGTCGAAGAGGCCGAGCTCCATCCGCGCGATCAGATCACGCGTGAATTGGTGCGTGCCCTGCCCGTGTTGCGCTCGATGCCCCACATCACCGAGGACATCGCCCTCCAGGCTCGCGCGGGGCGCCTGACCCTGCGGATCGAACGCTTCTCCGGTGCCGACGGGCAGCGCGTCGAGCATTGGCTCAATCGCATTCTTTTCACCGTGATCGGAGTCATCGGGTTGATCGGATCCGGCATCGTCATCATCGCGGCAGGACTCTCCGGCAATGACACGGTGGCCAATCCGCTCAGGCTCATTGGATTCGCCGGCCTCTTCCTATCCGCGACCATGATGATGCGCGTGGTCGCCCAGATCCTGTCCCGACGGGATGGCGATGACCGCTTCTGACGTCAGCAGGACCGCGGCCCGCATGATCAGCCCGCTGGGTCTAGCGCGTCCCAACAGCGAGTAGCCGGTCGAGGTCCCCGTGCACCTCCAGCCCGGCTGACGTGCCCTGCGTGTCCAGCACCACCTGACCGGATGGGTCGATCAGGCGCACGTGCACGGTGGCGTCCAAAGTCTCCTCGACCCGCTCGTGCATGCGCGTCCGGATAGGAGCGTGCAGGAGCCCACCTCGCACGCGCTCGGCCGCCAACTCAAGGACACCTGAGGGGCCCTCCAGGCTCCATCGCACATGCGTCTCGTCGATCTCGAGTGAGCGCTCACGGGATCCGTTGTACGTCGCCCAGGTGTGGAGGCGACGCCCGAGTCGCAGGCCGACGATGAACCCGCGGAAGGATGAACGCAACCACGGAATGATGGCGACGGATGCGACGAGCGAGGCCTCGGGCGCACCGGCAAGGTGGTTGGAGTGCATCCACACGTAGCCGGCGGGAAAGGCACGCCCCCAGTCCTTTTCGATGTAGCCGCGACCTCCGGTGAAGTCCGAGATCTCGCCCGCGGCATCGAGGGCACCGTCGAGTCCGTGGCCGAAGGACACGATGCCGTGATAGCACTCCATGAGGGGCACCCAGGAGTAGGGCCCCATGATCCCTGGACGCCGCCAGGTGTTGGGCCAGGGATCAAACTCCGTCGTGAAGTTCACGCGCCCGCTCAATCCGGGAAGGTCAATGGAGATGCCCTCGGCCGTAAATCGATTGGGGCCCACGGTGACGTCAAAGCAATCGGCTCGGGCGTCGAATTCCGATGCGTCGTAGCGGTGATACCAGGATCGCCCGGTCGCCCCATCAAGCACCTGGACGAAAGCCTCATCGGTGACATCGGCCCCATCACGACCGCGGAAAACACCGGGGATGAGCGCCCGGCGCGCCTCCTGCCGGGCATCGACGAGTTTGACGTACCAGCCCTCGAAGTAGCCCCGCCGAACACCATGGCCATGGAACCCCTCGGGATGCCGTGTCCCGCGAATGAAGGCAATAGGTCCGCGCATATGCCCACGCTAGCCCTAGCCTGCAGCGCGAATATCCGAGATAGCCCTAGGCTGCTCCGCGGAGGTATGAGATGAGGCTGCTGGTGCCCCGGGAGACACGCCCGGGTGAGCGGCGGGTGGCTGTTGTGCCCTCCGTCGTGGGCAAGTTCAAACAACTGGGTTTTGAGGTCCTCGTTGAGTCGGGGGCCGGTGATCTCGCCTTCGCGTCGGATGGCGACTATTCCGCCGCCGGGGCTCTGGTCGTCCCCACCTCGGGCCTCGACGATGCTCTGGCCGCCAGTGACGTCATCGCCTCGGTCCGACCGTTGGAGTACGGCCGAGCCAAGCGGTTGAAGCCGGGCGCGGTGGCGGTTTCCTTCCTGTCGCCCGGGACCGACATCGACACCGTGCGGGGCCTGCAAGATGCGGGTGCGACCGGATTGTCCTTCGATCTGGTGCCGCGCATCTCGCGTGCGCAGTCCATGGATGCGCTTACGTCCCAGGCCCTCGTCACCGGCTACCGCGCATCGCTCGTCGCGGCCGACCGTCTGCCGAAGTTTTTCCCTCTCTTTATGACCGCTGCGGGCACGATCCAGCCGGCGCGGGTCCTGGTCCTGGGCGCCGGAGTCGCCGGTCTGCAGGCCATCGCGACGGCTAAACGACTTGGTGCGCGTGTTTCGGCCTACGACGTACGCGCGGCCAGTGCTGATGAAGTCCGCTCGATGGGAGCGACCTTCATCACCCTTGACCTGGATGCCCTTGAGGGTGCGGGTGGATATGCACGCGAAATGACGGAGGATCGCGCGCAGCGTCAACGCGAACTCCTCTCGCCGCACATTGCTGAGTCCGATGTGCTCATCACAACAGCGGCGCTTCCGGGCCGGCAGGCTCCCCTGCTCGTGACACGCCAGATGGTCGAGGGGATGCGCCCCGGATCGGTCGTCGTTGACCTGGCCAGTGAGACGGGTGGCAACGTCGAAGGCTCGCGTCCGGGTGAGGAGATCCTCGTCGGAGAAGTCTTGGTGTGGGGTGCCAAAGACGTGCCGAGTGAGATGCCGGTGCACGCATCCCAGTTGTACTCCATGAATGTCTACTCACTGCTCACTCTCGTCGCCCAGGATGGCAACGTCGTTGTCGATGCCAGTGACGAGATCATCGCGGGGAGCGCCGTCGTCCTCAATGGTGATGTCTGCAATGACGTGGCCCAGGCCGCGCTCCAGGGAGGTTCCTGATCATGGACGGTGTAGCACTGCTCACCATCTTCGTCCTGAGCATTTTTGTCGGCTATGAGGTCGTCGCAAAGGTCTCCACGATTTTGCACACGCCCCTCATGTCCGGTGCCAATGCGATCCACGGCATCGTCCTTATCGGCGGCATCATCGTCCTGGGCAGCGCGGATGGGGCACTGGAGATCGTCCTGGCCACCCTGGCTGTCTTCCTCGGGGCGGTCAATCTGGTGGGCGGCTTTGTCGTCACTGATCGCATGCTGGAGATGTTCAAACCACGCAAATCTGCTGATGACGTCGAGGGGGGAAGCCGGTGAACACCCCCACCTGGGCGCAACTGGTCAACCTCGCGGTCGCCGTTCTCTTCATCCTGTCCCTGAAGGGACTCTCATCGCCCAAGACAGCCCGCCTCGGCACCGGACTCGGGGCTCTCGGTGCCCTCATCGCCACCGTGGTGCTCTTCTTCACCGGCATCGAGCTCAACAATTTTGCCCTCATCATCGGCGCGATCCTGGCGGGGTCACTCGTGGGTTGGTTCTCGGCTCGCCGCGTCAAAATGACGGCGATGCCGCAGCTCGTCGCGCTCTTCAATGGCGTGGGTGGTGGAGCCGCTGGACTTGTCGCCGTCGTGGAATACCTACACCTCGGTGGTGAAGGAAGTGCGCTCTTCTCGCTCTTCACCGTGGTGACGATCATCATCGGCTCCGTTGCCTTCAGCGGATCAATCGTCACCTACCTGAAGTTGCAGGAAATCATGACCACGCGTCCGGTGGTCCTTCCCGCGGGGAAGTGGATCACCATCCTCGTGGCGCTCGGGACGATCGCCAGCGCAGTGTGGCTCTTCGTCGACCCGCAGATGTGGGTTGTGCTGCTGCTGTCGGTGCTGGCACTGGCCTTTGGTGTTCTCTTTGTCCTGCCCGTGGGTGGCGCGGACGTCCCCATCGTCATCTCGCTTCTCAATGCCTGCACCGGCCTCGCCGTGGCAGCGTCCGGCTACGTGCTCGACAACGTCCTGCTGCTCATCGCGGGCACACTCGTCGGTGCGTCCGGCACCCTCCTCACCTCCCTCATGGCCAAGGCCATGGGACGCCCGCTCACGTCGACACTCTTCGGTGCCTTCTCGGGGACCACGCAGGGCGGTTCAGCCACAGGTGAGGAGCGACCGGTGCGGTCGGGCGGACCCGGCGACATTGCCATCATGCTCGGCTATGCCAACAAGGTCATCCTCGTTCCGGGATACGGACTCGCGGTCGCTCAGGCCCAGTCAACCCTGCGCGAATTGGCCGACCTCCTCACCGCCCGCGGCATCGAGGTCGACTACGCGATCCATCCGGTGGCGGGTCGCATGCCGGGACATATGAATGTGCTTCTGGCCGAGGCATCCGTGCCCTATGAGCAACTCAAGGAGATGGAGGAGATTAATCCCGAATTCTCCTCCACGGACGTGGTCCTCGTGGTCGGTGCCAATGATGTTGTCAATCCGGCTGCCCGCACCGATAAGTCTGCGCCGATCTACGGCATGCCAATCCTCGACGTGGACCAGGCCCAACAGGTGGTGTTCCTCAAGCGGTCCATGCGCCCTGGCTTCGCCGGGATCGAAAACGAGTTGCTCTACGACCCCAAGACAACGATGCTCTTCGGTGACGCGAAGGACTCCCTCACCAAGGTCGTGTCGTCGCTGAAGACTATGTAGTTGGCAGCTGCGTCGTTGCCGGACGCTGGTTTAGACGACGCCGTACAGACGATCGCCAGCATCGCCAAGTCCCGGCACGATGTAGCCCACCTCGTTGAGCCGCAGGTCGAGCCCGGCTGTGACGATGGTGACGTCGACCGGCTTGTCGGTGTACGCCTCCTCCACGTGCTGCAGACCCTCGGGTGCCGCCAGTAGGACGATCGCGGTGACATCGCTGGCCCCGCGGGCGAGCAGCAGATCGATGGCGGTGACGAGCGTGCCTCCGGTGGCCAGCATCGGGTCCAGGACAAAGACCTGCCGACTATCCAGATCGTGGGGGATTCGGTCGGCGTACGTCGAGGCAATGAGGGAGTCGTCGTCGCGCACCATGCCGAGGAAGCCGACCTCGGCAGTGGGCAGCAGACGCATCATTCCCTCAAGCATGCCGAGTCCCGCCCGCAAGATGGGCACGATGAGTGGACGTGGCCACGACAGGTGCACCCCCGTGGTCTGTGCGACCGGCGTGGTGATCGTCACCGATGTCGTCCGCAACTGCTGTGTTGCCTCATAGGCGAGCAGGGTGACGAGTTCCTCCACGAGGAGTCGGAAGGTCGCGGAGTCAGTGGTCTCATCGCGCAGGGTGGTCAACTTATGGTCGACGAGTGGGTGCTGGACGACAATTGTTCGCACGCGCGGCAGCGTATCGGGGGCAAGGTCTCCCGCGGAGGGGGTTGCGCGTGCAACCATGCAGATAGCGTCCGCTCGGGGCGCAGGAGGGCGGCCGGCCATGGACACGGACGACGTTGAGTACGCCGTCGCGGCCTGGCGCGAGGAAGGCCGCTGGTCTGTGGCCGCGCTACCGCCTCGGTCCACCGACTCCCTCGACTCCTTTCTCGGTGCCCTTCGTCAACTTGTCGCCGAGGGCGGTGCCTTGGGCTTCCTCGTCGTCGATGAGGAATTCTTCCTCGGCGTACGCATGATGCCCGATGGGGCGGCGCGTCTGCTGTTGTCGGATATCGGCGCTGCCCTGGAGTACCCCCTCGCCGCACAGGCCGTCGATGTCTTGGAGTTGGACCTCCCGGATGATGACGAGGATCTTGACGAGGTTGAGCCCGTGGGTGACATCTCCTTCGCGGCCGATCTGGGCATGCCGGTGAATGAGTTGGAGTTGCTCCTTGATGACCCCGAGCTCTATCCGGACGAGCAGGTCATGGCTATCGCCTCGAGACTGGGCTTTGACGCTCAGTTGACGGCTGCCCTCGAGCGTCCCTGATCCCATGCACGTTGACGTCGCGGATCTCGCGGCGATGCGCCGTGCCCTCGAACTCGCGCGGCAGTCGCTGCTGGAGGGTGGTGAGGATGTGCCCGTTGGCGCGGTCGTCCTCGGGCCTGACGGGGAGATCCTCGCCGAGTCAGCCAATAGATGCGAGGCGCTGACCGACCCCACCGCTCATGCGGAGATCGTCGTTCTGCGTGCCGCGGCGCTGGCCCGCGGAGATATTCGACTGACGGGCTGCTCCCTCATCGTCACGTTGGAGCCCTGCCCCATGTGTGCGGGTGCGGCTCAGTGGGCCAGGGTCGATCGGGTGGTCTTCGGTGCCTGGAGTGACGACTACGGCGCTGCCGGCTCAGCCTGGGATCTGCTCCGTGATCGAAGGCTCAATCATCGCCCCGAGGTGGTCGGTGGCGTGCTTGCCGAGGAGTGCGGTGACCTCGTGCGGGAGTTCTTCGCCCAGCACCGCTGAGGCCTGCCCCCGCTGCTCCTGCCGTTCTTCGGGAATTCCAGTGAGGAAACCTGACTGGAATTCCCGAAGAACGTGGTGGTGGCGCTGCGGACCGGGGTGTGTACCCTCGTCGGCGGTGGCGTGTCCGAGCGGCCAAAGGAGCACGCCTCGAAAGCGTGTGTGGGGGTAACTTCACCGTGGGTTCAAATCCCACCGCCACCGCCATGCAGATGGGGACACCCCTCAGGGTGTCCCCATCTGCATGTTCACGATGTGTGACGGCCTACCCCGCTGGACGGGGCCCATCCACGGTGTCTTATAGGGGCACACAGCACATGGCCTACGCCAGGATGTAACAGCCACCGAGGTCCCCGATTGACTCACCCACGTTGCCCGGTGTCTCAACATCCACCGTGACAAGGGCGGTGGCCGCGAAGGCAATGGCGATGGTGCGCAGGGATCGTCCCAGCATCAGAGGTCCTCCAGTAGGTGCATTCTCATCCCGTGGGGTGAGTTTCAGACGGCGTCCGAGACCCGGCGCTACCAGCCCGGGAGATGGGTAATGGGCTCGATGTTGAGGATCTCGGCCAGCACCTGGGTGTGTGACCTGCATCACCGCGCCACGCCCGGCAACCGGACAGCCCTTAGGGGAAAACTCCTGACACGCCGATGTCAAGGAGGCGCGATACGCATGGGACGGATGTGACGTTTCCGTGACCTTCCTGTTATGTTCCCATGCTTATGTGGAGTGATGTGCCTGACCGAGTAGACCTGGAGAACCGCCGCGCTGCCCGTCGGGAGCGTCAGGAGCGGGCTCAGCGCAGCCGCGTCCAGCGGCTCTCGGTGACCGTGACGGTCCTCGCGCTGATCGCCACGGCCGGCGCCATAACCCTCGTGCGTCCGGCGGCCGATGTCGCACCCGTGGCGGCGCTGCCGTCGCCGACGCCATCACCGACCGCCGCCGACGTCGAGGTCGAAGATCAACTCCGCCAGGCCCTCGCCACGGGCACGGGAGGGGCTCCCGCCGTCTCGGATGAGCCGCCTGCCACGGCGGTCCCGGCACGTGATTCCCAAGGGGCCGGGTCCGAGTTAGAGGCTGAGTCCGACGCCCCCACAGCACCACAGACGAAGCAGGCAGCGCGCGACCAGTCCTCATCGGCAGCGACGGCGTCCACCGCTGGTGCGGAACTTCCCGCAGCGAGCCTCCCCGTGATCTCAGAGGGCGACTACGGGTCTGTTATCGAGGTGGCCCAGCGAGCCCTCGAGGTCGAGCCGACCGGCTACTTCGGACCTAAAACCAAGGCCGCTGTCACGGAATACCAGCAGGAGTTGGGTCTGCCCACGACCGGCCAGATCGCTACCTTCACCTGGTCCGCTCTCGGAGCAGACACCGTGGAGTCGGCATTGGCGGTATCAGACACCCCCGACGGCTTTGTCGACGGTGAGCCCGCCGAGATCCAGGAAACCCCAGCGCCCAAGACAGCCAGTCGGTCTGCCCGCGCGGGCGACGTACCTGTGCTCGAAGAAACCGATAGCGGTGAGTCCGTTGCCGTCGTGCAGCGCAGTCTCGGCGTCAAGCCCGCCACCGGCTACTTCGGTCCGCTGACAGCCAAGGCTGTGCGGCAATTCCAATCCGACAATGGCATCCCCACGACCGGCGTCATCGCGACGTACACCTGGGGTGCGCTTGGTCGGGAGATCGCGGGCCGGGCGGCGCAGGCGCACGCCACCTACGGCACGGTTTTTGGCCCCGGAGTGTCGACGGGCAACTCCGGCGGGGGCAACTCCGGTGGCGGTAACTCCGGTGGGGGCAACTCGGGCGGCGGTAACTCGGGCGGCGGTAACTCTGGCGGTTCGACGAGCCAGGGCCGCGACGGTCTGTTCTGCCCCGTGAAGGACTTCTACTACGGCGACGGGCTTGGGGCTCCGCGCCCCGGTGGTCGCACGCATGCCGGCCTGGACCTCATGGGCAGCCGCGGCGAGCCGATCTACGCGATCGACTCCGGCACGGTCACGCGCTCGGGCTACCAGAGCAACGGGTCACTCATCCTCGATATCACCGGCTCGCGCGGAATGTATTTCTACGGCCACTTCGACAAGATTCTTGTGGGCTACGGCGCATCGATCAAGGCCGGTCAACTGATCGGATACATGGGTGACACCGGTTCCCCCGGAGCGGTCCATCTGCACCTCGAGGTGCGGCCCAACGGCTGGTCCGGCGGCTACAACGATCCTGTGCCGCTGATCAAGTCGCTTTGCGGCTAGTCAGGCGCCAAAGGGTGTGACCGGAGTGCCCGGATCGACAGGGATCTCCGTTGTCATGATGACGAAGGCCAGATAGATCCATACGACGAGCCCCAGGGCGACCGAAAGCAGGACGAAGAGTCGTGCTCGGTCGGACAGCCGGGCCGCCGCCGCCATGTCGCCCTGCTTCTTGGCGCTGTTGGACTTGATGGCGAAGACCAGCGCGGGGATGCTCAGGGGCCAGGCGCAGAAGATGATCGACAGGACCGACGGGATGAGCCAGTCCCGCACCACAGGCTGCCCACTGGTGGCTGCACCGGGCACCGGCGGCGCGATGGGGCCGGACACCGCGGATGATCCGGGTGGCCCGGACAGGGGCATCGGTGGGGCTACGTCGGTCCGCTGGCGCGTCTCCCGGGTCCAGGAATCACCGGTCCAATAGCGCTGGAGGTGATCGGTGAAGGGATCGTCGTACCACCCAGCGGCCATGGACATGGAACCCAGCCTAGGTGACGGCGCTCACGAGAAGAGTGCGCTGTATCCGTTGAGGGCTGGCTGGCCACCTAGGTGGGCGAAGAGCACCGTAGAGGTGGGATCGACCTCGCGGGTCTCCACGACGTGGATGAGCGCGGCCATGGACTTGCCCTCGTAGACCGGGTCGGTGACCATCCCTTCGGTGCGTGCCGCACGCTTCATCGCTGCGATGGTGGTCTCGTCGGGGATGCCGTAGATGCCGGCGTGGAAGCGCTCGTCGAGCTCGACGTCGTCGATGGTGATCTCTCGACGCAAGCCGATCTTGCGGGCCGTGTCAGCGGCGATGCGGGTGATTTGCTCACGTGTCTGGACCGGCTTCGCTGATCCGTCGACGCCCAGGATCCGCCGCGGGCGTGCACCCTCCTGCTCGAGGACGGCGAAGCCGGCGATCATGCCCGCCTGTGTCGAGCCGGTCACGGAGTTGACGATGATGGTGTCGAAGAACACGCCGAGTTCGGCCTCCTGCTCGGCCACCTCATAAGCCCAGCGCGCAAACCCCATCCCGCCGAGGGGATGGTCCGACGCTCCGGCGGGGATGGCGTAGGGGCGGCCACCTCTCGCCACAATCTCGGCGAGTGCCTGCTCCCAACTCTCCTTGAAGCCGATCCCGAACTCGGCCTTCACCAGGCGTACGTCGGCACCCGCGAGGCGGCTGATGAGGATATTGCCGACCTTGTCGTACACGGAGTCGGGCCAGTCGACCCAACTCTCCTGCACGAGGACACATCGCAGACCGGCTCGAGCTGCGACGGCAGCGACCTGACGCGTGTGATTGGACTGCACGCCACCGATGGACACGAGTGTGTCGCACCCTTGATTGAGTGCGTCGGCGACAAGGTATTCGAGCTTGCGAGTTTTGTTACCGCCGTACGCAATACCGCTGTTGCAGTCCTCCCGCTTTGCCCAGATCGCGGCACCGCCGAGATCCGCCGTCAGTCGCTCCAGAGGGTGCACGGGTGATGGGCCGAAAAGGAGCGGATAGGTCGGGTAGTCAAGCAGGCTGGGCATTGTTCCCTCTCGGCTCATGCGGCAGATGGCAGATGTGTCACGGGGACGATACCGAGTCCACCCATGTCCTAGGGTCGGGGCATGTCCCTGGTGGTCGCTGCCAACCGACTCGCCGATGGCGAGGGTGAGCGACGCAACGCGTGGCTGCGCATCTCTGATGGGGTTATTGCTGAGGTCGGTGTGCTGGGGGAAGGTCCGACCCCCGACCCCGACGTGACAGTGCCCCTGCTCCTCCCCGGTTTTGTGGACCTGCACTGTCACGGTGGAGGGGGAGCGTCGTACACATCTGCGGACCCTGAGCAGATTGCACGCGTGGTGGCCATCCATCGGGCGCACGGCACGACGACCTCCCACGCCAGTCTCGTGTCCGCGTCGTACGACGACCTCGAGCGGCAGATCCGAGCGCTCATCCCCTTCGTTGACGATGGCCTCCTGCGAGGGATCCACCTGGAGGGACCGTGGATTTCACACCGCTATTGCGGAGCCCACAACCCGGAGACGCTGCGCTCCCCCGCATCCCATGAGGTCGCACGCATCCTGGCGGTGGGCGAGGGCAGGATCGCCATGGTGACGATCGCGCCGGAGTTGCCCGGTGCGATTGAGGCGATCGGAGTCATCGTCGAGGCCGGTGCCATCGCGGCCATCGGACACACGGGAGCCGACGGGGATACCGCCCGGGCGGCCATCGATGCGGGTGCCACCGTGGCCACGCACCTGTTCAATGCCATGCCACCCCTGCTGCATCGCGAGGCGGGGCCGGTGGGTGTGCTGCTGTCTGACCCACGGGTGACCGTGGAGTTGATCGGTGACGGCGTACACCTTGATCCCGAGGTGATCGCGCTGTCGATGTCAGCGGCCGGTGGGCGTGCGGCACTCGTGACGGATGCGATGGCCGCCGCAGGCGTGGGTGACGGTTCCTACCTGATTGGTGACATGAGAGTCGTTGTCACGGACGGTGTCGCGCGTCTGCGTGATGGTGGCAGCCTGGCCGGCAGCACCCTGCTGATGGATGCGGCTGTGCGCAGGGCGGTGCGCCTGGCGGACCGCTCGTTGGTGGAGGCGAGCGCGGCTGCATCGCTCGCGCCCGCGCGGGCCATGGGTTTGGCGGATCGGGGCCTCCTGGCGCCTGGCCAGCGTGCCGACCTCGTGGGCCTCGATGAGGAGCAGCGCGTGACACATGTCCTGCGGGCTGGTGAGTGGGACTAGCGGGTCTCGGTGACCTTGCGCAGGCCGCGGGGTGCGTCAGGGTCATTGCCGCGCGCGATCGACATGGCGTAGGCGAGTTGCTGAAGTGGGAGAATCTGCACGATCGGTGCCAGGTCCTCATCGATTCTCGGCAGTGGGATCGCAGCGGCAGCGTGGGGTGCCCGGTCGACATCGCCCTCGATGAGCAGATCAGCCCCCCGCTCGGTGAGCTGATCGAGCACGGGTTGCATGGCTTCACCACCGGCGCCGTGAGGCACCACGGCGATGACGGGCCGATCGGCATCGATCATCGCGAGTGGTCCGTGCATCAGGTCGGCGCTTGAGAAGGCATGGGCGGAGAGGTACGACGTCTCCATCAATTTGAGTGCTGCTTCCCGTGCGGTCGGATAGGCAAAGCCACGGCCCGTCGTGACGAGTCGCTCGACGAATCGGTAGCGCGGAGCGATCGCCAGACCCTCCGCGGAGTCGAGAACCTGCTGGGCCCACTCAGGGATGACGGAAGCGCGCCCCATGTCACCTCCCGCCCAGGCCTCAACGAGCAGCCACGAAGCGAGTAACTCGCTGGTGTAACTCTTGGTCGCCGCTACAGCGAGCTCCGGGCCAGCGAGCACGTCCACGTGCGCATCCGCGGCGGACGCGAGAGGTGATGTTGCCGAGTTCGTCAGGGCAACGGTCATGGCTCCTGCCGCGCTGGCCCGCTGGGTGGACTCAACGAGATCAGGTGAGCCCCCGGACTGGCTCATGGAGATCCACACCACGTCGTCGTAGTGGGGTGATGCGCCATAGACGGTCAGTGTCGATGGCGATACGAGTCCCGCGGGCAGTCCGAGACGTGTTTCGATGAGGTACTTGAGGTAGAGGGCGGCATGGTCGGACGTGCCGCGCGCGGCAAGGAGCACGAAGCGAGGATCACGTGCGCGGATGCGCCCGGCAACGGTCGTGATCTCCCCGTCGCTCGCTTCAAGGAGTCGGTGCAGTGCCCTCGGCTGCTCCAGGATCTCGGTGAGCATCACCGCACCGGGGGCCGTCACGTCAGTCCTCGATGAGCACGGCACCGAGCTCGCCCGGCGGGGGCACGGTGTGTTCCACGCGCAAGGCGGCACCCATGGCACCCCCGAGGTCACCCAGGGCTGCACTCAGCACCTGCGGTGCCTTCTCCGGAAGGATGAGGTGGGGCAGCATTGCGGTCCGGATGCGATCCGCGAAGGGTGTGCCGAGTCGAGTGCCCAGGCCGCCACCAATCACGACCGCCTCCACATCGAGGAGATTGACGGCGCTGGCGGTGGCGAGGCCCAGGGCCCACACGGCGCGATCGATGAGGTCAATGGCGACGTGGTCTCCCCGCTCCAGTGCCTTTGCCCAGACACCGCTCGACATCCGGGTGCGGCCCTTCTTCTCCATGATCTTCAGCAGGTGGCTGTGCTTGCCGCGGGCAATGCGGTGGCGAGCTTCCGCCTCCATCGCAGCCCTGCCGGCGTACGCCTCAAGGCAGCCATGGCGTCCGCAGGGGCATGGCGCACCGTCGGGCTTGACCACCATGTGACCGACTTCGCCCGCTGCCCCCCGGCCCAGCCACAACTCGTCGTTGATGACAATGCCGCCACCGACACCGGTGCCGCAGAAGATGCCCAGCATGGAGGAGTAGGGGCGACCTGCACCGAGTCGGGACTCGGCCATGACGCCGACCTGCACGTCATTGGCCAACTCGATGGGGACGCCGAGGGCAGCGCGGAGCGGAGCGGTGACAGCGATGGTCCCCAGCCAGTCAGGGAGGTTGCCCGCGTGACTCACAGTGCCCGTGTCGTGAGCTATTTGGCCCGGAGATCCGACGCCGACACCGAGCAGTTGATCTGTGCTGGCGGCGGCGTCATCGAGGGCGGCCCTCACGGAGGCCACAATGGCATCGAGGACGCCGGTGGGGCCCTTGTCCTGCGGCGTGGGCAGGCGGCACTGGCCGACAACCTCGCCGTCAGCGTCGACGATGACGGTCTGGATCTTGGTGCCCCCGAGATCAACCCCGGCGCGAAGCATCATTGCGCTCCCTTTCCGTTGGTCGTGGACCACCTGCCACCGTTCACCCAGTAGTCCTGGATCTCTTCGAGCTCACGACCCCGAGTCTCCGGGGCCAGTCGCCAGACGAAGATCCAGGCCAATCCCGCGAGGATAGCGAACATCCCGAAGGACCATGCGCCGCCGATGGAGTTGAGCACCGTGAGGAAGAATTGGACGATGATGATGTTGGCCAGCAGGTCCGAACCCAGCATGGCGCTGGAGCCGTAGCCACGCAGCCGTGCGGGGAAGCTCTCGCTGGAATAGACCCAGACCAGAGCGCCGAACCCGAAGACGAAGCCGATGTTGATACCGGCAAGTCCGATGAAGCCGAGGACGACCTGGCCGGTGGTGAAGGTGTCCCCGTCCTGGGTCGCAAACGTGACGACCATCGCCAGTTGAGACACGATCATGATCGAGATGCCGGTGAGCAGGATGGGCCGGCGTCCCCATCGATCTACGACGGACATGGACGCGAGGACGGCGATCAGGGCAATGAGTTGCACGAGCATGGCCATGAGGAGTGACTGGGAGTTGGTGGTCACGCCCATGGCCTGGAAGATTTTGGGACCGTACGCGATGGTGGCGTTGATGCCCGTGATTTGGATGAAGAAGCCCAGCCCGACGACAAAGACCGTCGCTCGCAGGTAGGGCTTCTGCAGCATCTCTCGAAGGCGCCCCCCACCCTCCCCGCCGAGGCTCTCTCGAATGGTCGCGATTTCCGCGTCGATGTCGCCATCCGGGTCGGTCCGGGCCAGGGAGAGACGCGCTTCGCCATCTCTGCCCTTGAGGATGAGCCATCGTCCCGTCTCGGGCAGGCGCAGGAGCGCGGGGAGAAGCAGGATCGCCGGGAGTGCTGCGAGTCCGAGCATGAGGCGCCAATTAACACTGGCGCCCAAACCGCTGAGGGCAAGGGCGAAGAGATAGCCAAAAATGATGCCGACGACCGCGGCCACCTGATACGCCACGAGTGTCGCTCCACGGATCCGTGCCGGCATCGATTCAGCAACGAAAATCGGCACCGCGATCAGTGAGACGCCGATCGTGAAGCCGAGGAATGCGCGGGACAAGCCGAGCATCAGGGGGCTCACCGCGAAGGCGCTGGCGAGGCAGAAGACGACATATCCGAGAGCGACGGCCACGATCGAGGGCTTGCGGCCGAAGCGATTGATGATGAAGCCACCGGCGAGTGCCCCGACAAGTTCACCGTAGACGGTGGCCGTCACGATGGTCTCCACTGCGGCGCTGTTGCCGTCGAGGCCGAAGTAGTCCGCGAAATAGAGTTGGGCACCGGCAATGTTGGACCCGTCGTACCCGTAGATGATGCCGAGTGTGGCGGCGCTCAGGGCGATGACCCAGGCGGATCGGGGGATCGGCACGCTCATGTGACCTCCCTTCCTCGCTCCGGCTCGTGACGGGAAGGCTAGTGAGAAGGGAATGGCAGGGAGGAGGATCGACAAGGTTCGAGCTGAATTTGCATCGGCCTCTGGCATCCTGGCTCGATGAGTTACGCCGAGTTCGCCATGACGGTGCCTCCGCTCGTACAGGCCTTGCTATCGGTCGTGCTGACGGTCGGCATCAGCGTCGTACTGGTGTGGGCGTGTCACCGGCAACTCCTCGTGCTCTCGGAGGAGCCGAAGCACAACGAAGACGATCCCACGCCCAAGCCCCCGGCTGCCTACTACCTGAGTGGACGCATCATCCAGGTCACGAGCCTGGGGTTTGTCTTCCTCTTCACCTTCACGGTCGGCCAGTTCATGCTCAATGCGCGCAGCGCCGACAATGCCACCCAGATGGAGGCCCAGTACTTCTACCGAGCCCTGGTGAGCGCCCAGTAGTTGCCCGCGGACATGGGACGTGATCTCGTGGTGGAGGCCATGAACGAGTACCGAACCATCGTGGTGGATCAGCAGTGGCCGCTGATGGAGCGTGGTGATAGCCGTGGGGCTTTCGAGGTGCAAACAATGGCCTCGACGATTGTTGGCGCCTCGTTGGGCGAGGCCCAGGATATGGGTGCGGCGGACACCCCGAACTGGGACATTCTGGCCACGTCTGTTGACGAGATGTTCACCTCAGCCACGGACCGACTCGGTGATGTCCCCAGGCAGCACTCCGCGAATCTCGTCTTCACGGCGCTCATGCTCGGCATCGTGAGCCTGGCCATGACGGCGATTTTTCAGCCGGCACGCCTTGGCATGAACATCGTGCTTATCGGCATCATGGCAGCCGTGTACGGCATTCTCTTCTACCTGGTGGTGGAGCTCAGCAATCCCTTCCAGGGCAGTGGCGCTCTCACACCGCTCCTTAATTCTTTACCCTGACCGGGGGCTACGGCTGCTAGCGTCCGCCCGTGTCACGTGGAACCCGCAAGGGAAGTAGCCTCCTCACCCTCGGTGCCCTGGGTGTGGTCTTCGGTGACATCGGCACGAGTCCCCTCTATGCCTTCTCCGAGATTTTCGCGGGAGCCCACGACATCGCGGTCACGGATGAGCGAGTGCTGGGTGCCTTGTCGCTCGTCTTTTGGACGCTGACCCTCATCGTGTCTGTGAAGTACGTCCTCATCGTCATGCGCGCCGGCAACGAGGGGGAGGGCGGCATCATGGTGCTGGCCTCCCTCGCTGATTCCGTGGTGCGACACAGACGGTCGGCGGCGATCATCATGGTGTTCGGTGTGCTGGGTGCGTCCCTTTTCTATGGCGACGGGATCATCACGCCTGCTGTTTCGGTGCTCTCCGCCGTCGAGGGACTCGAGATTGCCGCCCCGGGTCTGGCTGCGTACGTCGTCCCCATCGCCCTGGTCCTGCTCATCGGCCTTTTTGTCATCCAGCGCTTCGGCACTCACCGGGTCGGCACGGTCTTTGGACCGATCATGGTCGTCTGGTTCGTCATCATCGGAGTACTCGGCCTGATGAGTGTCCTGCAGACTCCCGGCGTGATTGCGTCGGTCCTGCCGACGTACGCGATCGGCTACATCGTGAGCGATCCGCTGACGGCCTTCCTCGCCCTCGGCTCCGTGGTCTTGTGTGTGACGGGAGCAGAGGCGCTCTACGCCGACATGGGGCAGTTCGGCAGGCGGCCGATTCGGCTCTCCTGGTTTGCCATCGCCGCTCCGGCGCTGTATCTCAACTACCTCGGCCAGGGCGCCCTCGTCATGCGCCAACCGGAGGCCATCGACAATCCCTTCTACCTCCTTGTGCCGGCGGCTCTCCAAATCCCGATGGTGATCTTGGCAACGGCCGCCACGCTCATCGCTTCGCAGGCCGTGATCTCGGGCGCCTTCTCCATGACACAGCAGGCCATCAGGCTGGGGTACCTGCCGCCGATGAGAGTCCTCCACACATCTGCATCCGAAGCGGGCCAGGTGTACGTGCCCCTTGTCAACTGGATGCTCATGATCGCCGTTGTCGGTCTCGTCATTGGCTTCCAGAGTTCATCCAATCTGGCGTCCGCCTACGGCATCGCTGTCACCGGGACATTCGTCATAACGACGTGCCTGATTGCCGTGGTCGCCAGGAGACTGTGGAGGCTTCCGCTGTGGATCGTCATTCCGGTCTTCCTCTTTTTCCTCGTCATTGACGGCACCTTCTTTGCCGCCAATCTCACGAAGTTCAGTCACGGGGGTTGGTTCCCCCTCGTGGCAGCGGCCATCATCTTTACGGTGTTGGGACTGTGGCGCTGGGGCTCGAACCGCCTGGCACGGACACTTGAGGATCTTGTTGTGCCGATGGACGACATCTCCCGCGTTATCCACGCCCCTGGGGTGATGACGACTCCGGGTGCCACGGTCTATGTGACCGGTGAGGGCGGTGTCCCCTACGCACTCGTGCAGCAGGTGCATCTGATGGGGGTTGCCGAGGAATGCATTCTCATTCTTCGCATGCACACGGCGGATGTACCCCGAGTGGATCCGGCCCTGGCAGTTGAGTGCCGGGCCATGGATGAGCGGATCGTTCTTGCGGAGGTGCGGACGGGATTCATGGAGCGACCCGATCCAGCCGGAGTGACAGCCGCGGTAGCGCGGCTGTACCCGCAGTTCGATCCTGCGACGTGCCGCTACGCCTTCCACTCAGTGCACATTGAGGTCGGTGCAACATCACCCCTGGTGTGGCTGGGCACCGAGATGTACTCCGTGATGCAGCGCAATGCCACGGATATTCAGCTGTACTTCGGGCTGCCGGCCGACAGGGTGATCGCTCTAGGGCGCGTTGTCGAGTTGTGACGGATTGCGGCTACGAGGCTGCCGGGGACGTCGCTGCAGGATCGGCCGAGGGCACGGTGGGCGAGGGCGAGCACCCGGGACCGGAGGGTGACGGTGACGGTGCAGCCAGGGCGGCGTCGACCTCGGACTGCGGGGCGACCGCGGTGAAGGCGGCGCCGATGACCGTGTCGATGGTTGCGTCTGTGCGACCGTCATCGACGAGTTCGGCACCCGGGATGTAGAAGGCCATCAGTCTCGCGCCCTGTTCCCCGGACGGGCCGTGCCGGATTTCAGCCACTCCCGTGATCGTCTTGGCAAGTGGATCGTTATCGATGGTCCCGATCAGGAAACCACGCACCTGCAACTCCTCCGCGGTCAGGGCAGCGAGTCCTGCGCGATCGGTCGCGTTGTAGACGTTGGAGGTCACCTGAGCCGCGCTGGGCAGGCCTGCACCCGGTGTGACGGTCACGGTGACGCAGGGCGCAGGCTCGGGGGAGGTGTTGGTCGGTGACGCGGTCGGGGTCGATCCACCACCGGCGTCGGAGTCTGGGGAGCCCTGAATGATGCGGGACAGCCCAAATCCAGCTCCGAAGAGAATCACCATGCCGATAACCACCAGAACAATCGCCACGACGGGGCTCTGCTGCCGCCGATGACGGTTGCTGGGCCGCGGCCCGTTGCTGGGGACACTCATCGGGGTCATCCTCCTGGGATCGGCACCGAGACGACATGATTACTCGCTTCGTGTGGCTATTGGTCAGTCAAGTCTAGGTGCCGACATGCGCGGAAGTCGGTCACGACGCGGGCTCTATCGCGGGCGGATGTCGACTCCCGTCAACGCGCCGTCACCGCTGATCGGTGGCTTGGGTACCCTCGGCGGCGGAGGATTCGCCTAGTGGCCTAGGGCGCACGCTTGGAAAGCGTGTTGGGAGCAATCCCTCAGGGGTTCAAATCCCCTATCCTCCGCGTGAGGTGAGGCCCGGACAGCGATAGCGCCGTCCGGGCCTCCGTCATGACCGGGGTGGGCATGTGCTGCCGTAGACTTTGCGCGACCCCTCGCGTGGCGTCACCCTGCTGAATCCCCCAGGGCCGGAAGGCAGCAAGGGCAGGCAGGCTCTGGCGGGTGCGCGGGGGGTCACCTCGTCCGGCGTTCGGTCTATGGTGACCGGGTGTCCACAGCGCTCTATCGCACATATCGACCCGGTCGCCTGGCGGATGTCGTAGGCCAGGAGCACGTCACCGAGCCGCTCGCACGAGCACTGTCGAGTGATCGCGTCCATCACGCTTATCTCCTGTCCGGCCCCCGGGGTTGCGGGAAGACGTCCACGGCTCGCATCCTGGCGCGGTCCATCAACTGTGAGCAGGGACCAACGCCGGACCCCTGCGGGGAATGCCGCAGTTGCGTGGATCTGGCTCCCAACGGCCCCGGCTCGATTGATGTCATCGAATTGGATGCCGCGAGCCACGGTGGTGTTGATGACACGCGTGAGTTGCGCGAAAAGGCGATGTTCGCCCCCGTCGCGTCTCGCTACAAGGTGTACATCGTTGATGAGGCGCACATGGTGACTCCGCAGGGTTTCAATGCACTCCTCAAGCTTGTAGAAGAGCCGCCGGAGCATGTTCGCTTTATCTTTGCGACCACCGAGGTCGAGAAGGTCCTCCCCACGATTCGATCCCGCACGTTTAACTACACCTTCCGCCTGGTGCCCACTCGCATCCTGCAACAGCACCTGGCCGGCGTCTGCGAGGCCGAGGGTGTGTCCGCTGATCCTGCAGCCCTTGCCCTTATTGCCCGCAGTGCAAGCGGAAGTGTGCGCGATGCACTATCCATCCTGGGCCAACTCATCGCGGGCTCCGGCCCGGAGGGCCTCACGCACGACGAGGTTGCGGCCCAATTGGGCTTGACCGACACGGCTCTGCTGGACGAGACCGTGGAAGCCATCGCATCGGGTGAGGGATCACGTCTCTTCGGTGTCATCGATCGCGTTGTTGACGCCGGGCATGACCCTCGACGGTTTGCCACCGATCTGCTCCAGCGGTTGCGGGACCTGATCGTGCTGACGGCGATCCCGGGTGGAGAGGCGTTGGCCATTCTTGATGCCCCGGATGCAGAGATCGAAGCGATGCGTAGCCAAGCAACAGGTTTTACCCTCGCTGAGTTGTCGCGTGCGGCGGACCTTGTCAGCGATGGACTGACGCAACTGCGCGGAGCCACTGCTCCACGCCTGCTGCTCGAGTTGCTCGTGGCCCGACTGCTCTTGCCCGCGACCGATGATTCAGCCGCTGGACTTGCCATCCGCGTGGACCGGCTGGAGCGCGGATCGACTCCGGCGCTGCCGGTGAGACCTGCGCCGTCACCCGCCCCCGTCCCACCGGTGTCGGCCGCGCCCGCACCTTTGGAGGCGGTTGAGCCTGCCGCCGAGCCGACCCTGCCGGTACGTCGGGCCCGACCTCCCGCGGCGACCCCCCCGCCGCCACCCCCCGCGAGTGGGCGCACTCCGCCACCGCGGGTATCGGCTGTTCTCACAGCACCGGAGCAGCCCGCCGACCCGGGACCACCCCCTGAGCCCAAGCCCTCCGCTGCGGCCTCCTCCCCGACGACCCTGTCGGATGTCGCCACCATGTGGCCCGCCATCCTCGAGGGCCTGAAGTCCATGTCCCGGGTCGCGTGGATGGTCTTCAGCGACTCCACGCCCCTGTCTCTCGACAACGGCACACTTGCGGTTGGGGTTCCCGAGGAGAGCAAGGCGCGCAACGCCCTGACCAGTGGTCATGCGGAGCGGCTACGCCAGGTGATTATCGATGTCATGCATGCTGCCGTGCAGGTGGATGTCGTCGTCACCGGTAGCGCACCTGTGTCGTCTTCCGGCCCCACCCCGAGTGATGTGCCGAGTCCCGACGATGCGGATAGCGATGAAGAAGTCAGCCCGGAGATGCTGGCCATGCGCGAACTTGGCGCGACCGTCATCGGCGAGATTGAGCAGGGCTGACAATGTACGACGGGATCGTGGCCGACCTCATCGATGAGTTGGGACGTTTGCCTGGGATCGGGCCCAAAAGCGCCCAGCGGCTTGCATTTCACATCCTGCAGGCCGAGCCGGTCGATGTCCGGCGGCTCGCAGAAGTCCTCGTCGCGGTCAAGGAACGCGCGCGTTTTTGCTCAACGTGCGGACACGTGACCGAAGACGAGGAATGTCGAATCTGCCGCGATCCGCGACGAGATCCTCACGTGATTTGCGTGGTGGAGGAGTCCCGTGACGTCGTGGCCGTGGAGCGAACTGCCGAGTACCGCGGGCGCTACCACGTGTTGGGTGGAGCAATCAGCCCCATCGATGGCGTGGGCCCCGACGACCTGCGCATCAGGGAGCTGCTTCAGCGCCTCTCTGACGGCACGGTGACCGAGGTCATCATCGCGACCGACCCCAATCTCGAAGGTGAAGCGACGGCGACGTACCTCGCTCGCATGCTCATCCCGTTGGGGCTCACGGTCACACGATTGGCGAGCGGACTGCCCGTCGGGGGTGATCTGGAGTACGCAGACGAGGTCACGCTTGGGCGCGCATTCGCCGGTCGTCGTCGCGTCGAGCCCTGATCATCCGGGGGACGTAAGTCCTGGCTGGTGCCCCGTCTCGGATAGACTGCGATCTCCGCCGTGAGGTGATCACCCCACCCGGGGGTGGCCGGTGCGCGTGCCTTGGAGCCAGCGTGGGCCTCGTCGTGCAGAAGTACGGCGGTTCGTCGATCGCCGACGCTGCCAGTGTTCGTCGGGTCGCGGCTCGCATCGTCGAGACCCACCGTGCCGGCAACGGAGTGGTGGTCGTCGTCTCAGCCATGGGTGACACGACCGATGAGCTCCTTGATTTGGCTGAGCAGGTGTCTCCCTCCCCACCGGTACGCGAGCTCGACATGCTGCTCACCGCGGGTGAGCGTATTTCTATGGCACTCCTCGCCATGGCCATCTCCGATCTGGGCGCCGAAGCACGCTCCTACACGGGGTCTCAGGCGGGTCTCATCACCGACTCGGCTCACGGTGCCGCTCGCATTATCGATGTGACCCCCGGACGCATCCGGGAGGCGCTGGACTCCGGCGCCATCCCCATCGTGGCGGGCTTCCAGGGTGTTGCACAGGACACAAAGGACATCACCACGCTGGGCCGAGGGGGATCCGACACGACCGCCGTGGCGCTCGCGGCAGCCCTCGGGGCGGATGTCTGCGAGATCTACACCGATGTTGACGGTGTCTTCAGTGCCGACCCGCGAGTGGTGCCTAGGGCGCGCCAACTGCATGTCGTGACCTATGAAGAGATGCTGGAGCTGGCTGCGGCGGGTGCGAAGGTGCTGCACCTGAGGTGTGTGGAATACGCGCGCCGCTTCGACCTGCCCATCCATGTGCGCTCATCATTCTCCAACCGTGAGGGCACCTTCGTTTTGTCCGACGAAGCCCTTGCGGCCCGTATCGATCAGGGAGACATCATGGAACAGCCGATCATCTCCGGCACCGTTGCTGACCTCAACGATGCCAAGATCACGGTGGTGGGGGTCCCCGATCGCCCTGGTGAGGCGGCAGCCATCTTCACAGCGCTCGCCGATGCCGGCATCAACATCGACATGATCGTGCAAAACGTCTCGGCAGCGTCCACGGGTCGCACCGACGTAACCTTCACCTGCCCGCAGGGCTCCCTTGTGAAGGCCACGGAGTCACTCGATGCCGTGCGGGGTGTGATCGGCTTCGAGGATCTCCTCACCGATGCCGAGATCGCCAAGATCTCCCTCGTCGGAGCTGGCATGCGTTCCAACCCGGGAGTCTCCGCCACCTTCTTCAAGGCCCTGGCCGATGCGGGAGTCAACGTCGAGATGATCTCTACATCGGAGATTCGCATCTCGGTGGTCACCCGAGCCGATGTCGCCACCGACGCCGTCCGAGCACTGCACACGGCCTTCGGTTTGGATGCCGACGGCGAGGCAGTCATCTATGCAGGGACCGGCCGATGATCACCGTCGCTGTGGTGGGCGCCACCGGACAGGTCGGCGCGGTGATGCGACGCCTGCTGGAGGAGCGCGACTTCCCGGTCGACCGGATCCGCTACTTCGCATCCTCCCGCTCAGCCGGCACGACGCTGCCCTGGAAGGGCACCGATGTCGTGGTCGAGGATGTGGCAGGCGCTGATCTCAGCGGCATCGACATCGCTCTCTTCTCCGCGGGAGGGAGCACCTCCAGGGAGCATGCCCCGCACTTCGCCGCCGCCGGTGCGATCGTCATCGACAACTCCTCAGCCTGGCGCATGGATCCAGAGGTACCCCTGGTCGTCAGTGAGGTCAACCCCGAGGCGATCAAGCAGGCCCGCAAGGGCATCATCGCCAACCCCAATTGCACGACCATGGCGGCGATGCCGGTGCTCATGCCCCTGCACAGGGAGGCCGGCCTGCAGCGGCTGGTCGTATCCACCTTCCAGGCGGTCTCGGGCAGTGGCCTCTCCGGAGTCGAAGAGCTTGATTCGCAGATCCGCGCGGCCATGGACTCCCATGTCACGACCCTGGTGCATGACGGCTCGTCGATCACCTTCCCGCCGCCGAACAAGTACGTGCGCACCATCGCCTTTGATGTCATCCCGCTGGCCGGATCCATCGTCGATGACGGCCTCGGCGAGACGGACGAGGAAAAGAAACTCCGCTTTGAGAGCCGCAAGATCCTCGGCATCCCCGACCTGCTCGTGTCGGGCACCTGCGTGCGCGTGCCGGTCTTCACCGGCCACTCGCTGTCGATCAACGCCGAATTCGCGCGGCCCCTGTCGCCGGAGCGCGCAATTGAGATCCTCGCTTCCGCCGAGGGCGTGGTCGTGACCGATGTGCCGACGCCGCTCCAGGCCGCCGGCGCCGATCCCTCCTTCGTCGGACGCATCCGCGCCGATGAGGGCGCTCCCGAGGGCCGCGGCCTGGCGATGTTCGTGAGCAACGACAACCTGCGCAAGGGCGCAGCGCTGAACGCCGTACAGATCGCGGAGCTCATCGTCGCTAACTAGCGTTGCCATGGTTGGCGGGCGATGGCTGGCCATCTCGGGGCCCTGGGCGTGGGTCCCGGGATATCGATATCCCGAGACCCACACAGCGTCGGGGTGGCGGGATTCGAACCCACGACCTCTTCGTCCCGAACGAAGCGCGCTACCAAGCTGCGCCACACCCCGAGGGAGCCGGTGGAGTCTATCCGCCGCCCGTGAGTGTCAGCAGCGTGGCCTCGGGGGGGCAGGCGAAACGGATCGGCGCGTAGGGAGAGGTACCCAGTCCGGCAGAGACGTGCAACCACGTATCGCCCCCATCCCGGGGAGCGGCATCAGCGGGTTGCCCAGCGCGGAGGCGCCTGGTGTGGCGAGACAGTCCCCGGGCTCGTGAACGATCAAGGTCGCAGTTGGTCACCAGGGCACCCACGCCCGGCACCCGCACCTGCCCACCGTGCGTGTGTCCGGCCAGCACGACATCAATTCCGTCAGCGGCCATGGCATCGACGACACGTAGATACGGTGCGTGCGCGACGCCGAGAGAGAGATCGGCAGCATCGGATGGGGAGCCGGCCACGGCGGTGTAGTCGTCACGCTCGATGTGCGGGTCATCGACGCCACGCACGTCGATGAGGCGGCCGTCCGCGATGACCTGCGTCGCAGCATTCGGGAGGTGGTGCCACCCGGACTCCGTCAACCTGTGCACGAGATCGGGCCAGGGGAGTTCGGGCCGATCCGGATGCAGATCTGACGGACTGGTGAAGTAGGTGAAGGGATTGATGGGGCGTGGCGCGTAGTAGTCGTTGCTGCCCAGCACAAAAACGCCGGGGACGTCGAGCATCGGATCCAGGGCAGACATCACCGGATCGACGGCGTCGGCGTGGCTGAGGAAGTCACCCGTCACAACGACGAGATCGGGTCGAAGCTCCGTCAGGGATGCGAGCCAGTCCTGCAGCTTTGTGCGCCGTGGCGTCATGTGGAGATCAGAGAGGTGTAGCACGCGCAGGGGGTGCTGACCGGTCGGCAGTGCCGGGATCGTGACTCGTCGCACACGGAAGGATTCGGCCTCGAGGCGCGCATAGGTCAGTGCACCGGCACAGACAAGGGCTCCCACGCCGAGAGCACGCAGTGCAGCAGAGGTCACGGGGGAAGTGTGTCACCGGGATGGCCGTGGGCGAGGATGGGCCCATGAGTGCACTCAAGGATCAGTTGCAGAGCGATCTCACGGCGGCGATACGGGCCCAGGATGAACTCACGATGGCGACCCTGCGCATGGCGCTGTCGGCCATCACAAATGCGGAAGTATCAGGCAAGCAGGCACGTCAACTCTCCGATGACGAGGTTGTCGTCGTCTTGACGAGTGAGGCAAAGAAGCGCCGCGAGGCGGCGGAGTCCTTCGACGGTGCCGGTGCCACGGATCGGGCCGACCGGGAGCGTGCGGAGCTCGGCGTACTCCAGCGGTATCTGCCTGAGCAGTTAAGCGAGGACGAGATCAAGCAGATCGTGGCCGATGCCGTGGCGGCCGTTGCCGCTGATGGCACGACCGGCCCCGCAGCGATGGGCGCCGTGATGAAGGTGGTCACGCCGCAGACACGGGGTCGCGCCGATGGCGGTCAGGTCGCGGCTCTGGTGAAGGCTGCACTCGGCTAACCCGGCGCGGTCGGTTCCGGGCTTGGCTCGGGGGTGGGCTCAGGACTTGGCTCAGGACTTGGCTCGGGAGTGGGCTCGGGTGTCGGCTGGGGGCTGGGCTGGGGACCGGGACCGGGACCGGGACCGGGCGTGGGCTTCGGCTTCTTGGACTCCTCCGGCTTCGGCTCCTTGGACTCCTCGGGCTCGGGGAGTGCAAAGGGGATGTAGACCGGTGACGGGCCGACACCGCGGACGGGACCGACGCCCCAGTCATTGAAGAGTTCGAAGGGTCGGGGTGCGAGGTTGGCGTGCGCGGCGATCATCGTGTCGCGCCAAATCGGGTTGGGGATCTGCCCACCGGTGACATAGGAGTAGTACGTGCCGTTGATCGTGACGTCGGTCATCGGGTAGGCGAAACCACCGCGCGGATCTCCGACCCAGACGGCGGCAGCTATCTGCGGTGTGAATCCGGCGAACCAGATCGCTGCGTTGTCGTTGGTGCTGCCGGTCTTGCCCGCGGCCGGGCGGTCAGGCAGCGATGCGGCGCTGCCCGTGCGGCCATTGAAGGGACCGTCGATGACGCTGGTGAGCACTCCGGTGACGGCATCGGCCACATTGCGCGGGATGACCTCGCGGCAGCGAGGGTCCGGCACGTCGACCCCGTTGCCGTAGCGATCCTTGATTTCGAGGACCACGCGCGGTGCGCAGTAGACGCCGTGATTGGCGAAGGCGGCGTAGGCACCGGCCATGGACAGGGGAGAGACCTCCATCGTGCCGAGGGAGAAGGTCGGTACGCGTAGGAGTGGATCCCCGGTGGCGAGCCGCACGCCCATCTCCTCAGCGATCTCCGCCTGTCGGCACAGCCCGAAGCGCTCGGCAAGGGTGACGAAGTAGGTGTTGGTCGAGAACGCGGTCGCCTGGAACATGTTGAGCAGGCCCGATGACCCGGAGTTGCGCACGGTGACGGAATCGAAGGCTGTCCCGTCGGTGCAATTGACGAAGTTCTCGAAGGTCTTGGGGTTGGGGGAGTCGATGCCCTCGGTGGGAGAGAAGTCCTGCTCGAGCGCGGCCGCGAGCGTGAAGACCTTGAAGGTCGAGCCGGCCTGCATGCCGATGGTGCCGCCGAACTCCTGGTCGACGTTGTAGTTGTACGTCGTCTTGCCTCGACCCTTGAGGCCCCAGTCGCGGTTTTGCGCCATGGCGATGACATTGCCCGTGCCGGGCTCCACGAGGGTGATCGCCGCAGCGCGCTGGCTGGGATCCTTGGAGGGGATGTACGACGTCACCGACTTCATGGCGGCGCCTTGAATGTCGGGGTCGAGTGTTGTGCGGATGGTCAAGCCGCCGCGGCGGAGGAGCGCCTCTCGCTCGACGAGCGTCTCACCAAAAGCCTGGTCGGCCTTGATCATGCGGATGACGAAGTCACAGAAGTACGGCGCGTAGGACGACGTACAGCCGTTGGGCTGGATGGATGGATCGAGGATGCTCTCGACGGACACTCGGCTGGCCGCACTCGCCTCGATAGGCGTGATGAAACCGGCCTCCGCCATCTCTCCGAGGACGAGATTGCGCCGCTGTTCGGCGAGGTCGGGATTGCGGGTCGGGTCGAAGGCGGTGGGCTGCTGGATGATGCCGGCCAGTGTTGCGCTTTCGATGAGGTCCAAATCTGCGGCTGGCTTTGAGAAGTAGCGCCGGGATGCTGCTTCGACGCCGTATGCGCCGGCCCCGAAGTACACGATATTGAGGTAGCGCTCAAGGATTTGGTCCTTGCTGTAGCGACGCTCGAGGGCCAGCGCGTAGCGAATCTCCCGCAACTTGCGTGACGGAGTGCGTGCGCGCGCAGCCTCCAACTCCTCCTGGTTGCTGGCGCTGGCGATGAGCAGATTTTTGACGTATTGCTGGGTAATGGTCGATCCGCCCTGCTGGCCGGCTGATGATGAGGCGTTGGCCACGATGGCGCGCATGGTGCCGCGCAGGTCAATGCCGGGGTGATCAAGGAAGCGTGCATCCTCCACCGCGACAATGGCTTGACGCATCGTGGGCGCCACTGACGCCAGTGGCACCTCTACGCGATTTTGGTAGTAGATCGTGGCCAGGATGGATCCGTCCGAGGCCAGGATGACCGACCGCTCCGGGAGATCGGGTGCGTCGAGTTGCGACGGCAGTGACTCAAAACTTTCCACCGCGCCCCGGGTCAGCAGCCCGGTGGCAGCGGCAACCGGCAGAATCATCGCGGCGGCCACAGCACCGGCCACGATGGCAACAAGGAAGAAGCCGCCCAGTCGGGCAAGGGCGCCAAGAGGCCGAGGCTCGCTCACACTGCTCCTTGCTGATCAGGGGGTCTGCCCTCAGGGTATGCGAGAGATTGCCGGGAGTCTTGTCTCGCGACGGGGGTCTTACTGGCGCATTTAGCCTATTTAGGCTATACATAGTGGGTCAGTTAGGACCTGTCTGGCCCCAACGGAACACGCGTAACGTCCGGGCCCACCGGTGAAGCCACTGGGACCGAAGGGGTAGTCGTGCCAAGCGGTGCGACGGGAAGGGGTGGAATGACCTGGTCGACGGAGTGGACCGCCCGAGCGGCCTGTCGGACCTCTGATCCCGACGCGCTCTTTGTCCAGGGGGCAGCCCAAAACCGGGCCAAAGTCATCTGCCAAGGATGTCAGGTACGCACAGAATGCCTGGCCGATGCACTCGACAACCGTGTTGAATTCGGTGTCTGGGGGGGCATGACCGAGCGGGAGCGGCGCGCGCTGCTTCGACGTAGATCACAGGTCACCTCCTGGCGCCTCCTCCTGCAGACGGCTCGCGACGAGTACGAACGCGCTGTGGGTTTTGACGCACCCTGCGCCTCCTGACGCATCAGCGAGCGACCGAGTGCATCGTTTGACGAGGTGACAAGGACGCGTGGTCAGGACTCAGCATCGCTGCATGCCAGCAGGGAGCCCACCTCGCGCAACCCGTCCAGATCGTGCACGTCCTCTGCCAGCGCATACACGTCGGTCACTCGGACGCCAGGATGGGCGACCGTGAAGCGTCGCGCTAGGCGTCCCTGCCGCTCCGCGATGCGCATCCGATCCGCATGCAACTGCAGGAGGGCTGCGGTGGCCGGATCCTCTGCGCGGATGCGCTCCGCACCCGCCAGCGCCTGCTCAATAGACAACTCAGGTGCTCGAACCTGCTGCACCCGGTTGAGCACCAAGCCGGCGAGTGGCATGCCATCCTGCTTCAGGCGGTCGACAAAGTAGGACGCCTCCCGCAGCGCGTCGCGCTCGGGAGCGGCAACGACCACGAACGATGTTCCCGGATCTTGCAGGAGTGCGTAGGTGGCCTCGGCACGCTCACGGAAGCCACCGAACATCGTGTCAACGGCACCGACAAAGGCGCCCAGATCAGTGAGCAATTGCGCGCCAAGAATTTTGGTCAGAACGCCCGCGAAAAGACTGAAGCCCGCCCCGAGAATTTTCCCAATGCCGCGTCCTGCCCCCCTCGCCGGCGCGGCGAGGATCTTGATGAAGCGCCCATCAAGGAACGTGCCAAGGCGGTCCGGCGCATCCAAGAAATCGAGGGCAGATCGCGATGGGGGGGTATCAACGATGATGAGATCCCAGGTCCCATCGCGATCGGCCTCGCTGCGCAACTGCCCTAGTTTCTCCATCGCCATGTACTCCTGCGTACCCGCAAACGAAGATGACAGAGCCTGGTAGAAGGGGTTGTCCAGGATCGCCTGGGCCCGCTCTGAATCAGAGTGACCTTCAACGACCTCATCGAAGGTCCGCTTCATGTCGAGCATCATCGCACTGAGTGATCCACCTCCGTCGATGCCGACAACGGGCCGGGGGGTGTTGTCGAGCTCCGTCAGCCCCATGGCCTGAGCGAGGCGTCGGGCTGGGTCGATGGTGAGGACACATACCCGCCGTCCCTGCTCTGCCGCTCGCAGACCAAGGGCCGCCGCTGTGGTGGTCTTGCCGACTCCGCCGGCACCGCAGCAGACGATGATGCGTGTTGCAGGATCGTGAATGAGGGCGTCAATGTCGAGGCGCGGGGGCCCGGGCATCAGGCCATCCCCTGTTCGGTCAACATGTCGGAGAGTTCGTACAGGGCCGCGAGGTCGATTCCTCCGGAAAGGGCTGGGAGTTCATACACGGGGCGACCCAGCGCAGCAATACGCGCACGTTCGACGCGCTCCAACTCAACCCGCGCGACATGGTCCTCTCCGTCGGCGAGGAGGGCCTGAATGAGGGGTGCATTGGGCGTGATACCTGCCTGTGTGAGTGTCGCCGAGACACGACTGGGAGTGAGTGCAGCCAAGTCTGCGACGTCCGGGAGCAGCGGAGGCCGCGTCATGTTGACGACGATGCCGCCCACGGGCAGTGCAGCGTCCTCCAATTCGGCGACGCCGTCAGTGGTCTCCTGGACGGGCATCTCTTCGAGCAGCGTGACGAGATGGACCGCGGTCTTATCTGATCTAAGGACCGCCATGACGCCGTCAGCCTGGTTGCGTATGGGTCCCACCTTCGCGACACCGGCGATCTCGGTGTTGACGTTGAGGAATCGAGTGATCCGGCCCGTGGGTGGTGCATCAAGAACGATGGCGTCGTAGGCGCGGGCATGGTGCTTGTCGCGTCGCCTGACCAGCTCGACAGCCTTCCCGGTGAGGAGGACGTCGCGCAGACCCGGAGCGATCGTGGTGACGAAGTCAACGGCGCCCATGCGGCGAAGCACCCCCCCGGCGCGTCGGAGGTTGTAGAACATCTCGAGATATTCCAGGAGAGCCTCTTCGGGGTCGACCGCGAGTCCCCACACCTCACCACCACCCGGCGTTGATGCCAGGCGCCGTTCCTCGTAGGGCATGGGCGGGGTGTCGAAAAGCTGAGCGAGGCCCTGGCGCCCCTCGACCTCCATCAGCATGACGCTGCGACCGCCCCGGGCCAATCCGAGCGCCAAGGCAGCCGCCACGGTCGTCTTGCCGGTGCCGCCCTTGCCCGACACGACGTGCAGGACCACATTGGGCCAGTCACTGGAGGGCACCGACTGAGCCTAGTGCGCGGATGCGGCCAGCGGTGTCGTGCCGGGTGGGCACGAGCAGATGCGGATGAGCACAGGGGCGGGTCGGCGCAGTATGGTCAGGCTATGACCGCATGGGAGTACGCCACGGTGCCTGTCCTCGTCCACGCCACAAAGCAGATCCTTGACAACTGGGGTATCGACGGTTGGGAGTTGGTGCAGGTTGTGCCCGGGCCCAATCCGGAGAACCTGGTGGCCTACTTCAAGCGCGCCAAGGTCCAGTAGTGAGCGTCGCTGATCGTCTCGTGGAGTTGGGGATCGACATCCCGGAGGTTGTCCCCCCCGTGGCGGCATATGTCCCTGCTGTCGTGACGGGACGCTACGTCTACACGTCGGGTCAACTGCCTATGCGTGACGGAGAGATGATTGCCGCGGGACTCGTGGGTGCCGACGTTGCTCCTGACCTAGCCAAAGAGTGCGCCCGTCAATGCGCTATCAATGCCCTCGCCGCGGCTCAGTCAGTGGTCGGCAATCTCAACCGCGTGACCCGCGTCATCAAGGTGGTGGGTTTTGTCGCCAGTGCGGACGGGTTCACCGGCCAACCCGCCGTCATCAACGGTGCCAGTGAGTTGCTCCTCGACGTGTTTGGTGAGGCTGGGCGTCATGCCCGCTCAGCAGTCGGTGTTGCCGCGCTTCCCATCAACGCACCCGTTGAGGTCGAGATCATCTTCGAGGTGGCCGACTGAGCGTTCCCCGCATGCCGCCCGAGGTGAGTGCACGCGCCCGTGCACTGCTCGCGGGTGAGTGGCTGCCTCCCTCCCTGCGGGACGCGACCACCGTCATCCTCCTTCGCGAGCGTGAGACGCTGGAGACCTACCTCATGCGCCGGGCTTCGACCATGGCCTTTGCCGCCGGCATGCACGTCTTTCCCGGAGGTCGTGTCGATGAGGTTGACCTCGCGCCGGACCTGCCCTGGGTGAATCGCACGATTGATGGTGCCCGGATGACGGCCTCGATCGCACTCGCGCGTGGCCTTATCGTGTGCGCCGTCCGTGAACTTTTCGAGGAGACCGGTGTCCTCCTCGCCGTGGATAGCGATGGGAACACCCCCCGTGAGGACTCCGCTTGGGAGAACGACCGGTTGGCCATTAATGGCTCCAGTGGTGCCCTCGGCCCCATCCTTCGACGCCGTGGCCTGAGGCTTGATCCGCAGTTGCTCCCCCTGTGGACCCACTGGGTCACCCCTGAGGTCGAGTCCCGTCGCTACGACGTGCGCTTTTTTGTCGCGGCGGTCCCCCCGGGCCAGCAGGCACGGGACGTCAGCGGTGAGGCAGATGACGTCCGCTGGATACCGCCCGCGGATGCTCTCGCGGCGTACGGACAGGGGAGCCTGCCCATGCTCCCTCCCACGGTCGCGACACTGGCTGATCTCACGGGTATGCCTGACATCAAGGGTGTGATGGCTGCCGCTGCCCTGCGCGATGTGCGCCCGCTCATGCCACGGCCGCGACTGGATTCGCAGGGAGAGATCGCGTGGGACGTCATCGATGTGCGCGACGGCAGCGTGATGGTCAGTCTCCCCGCGGAGCCGGCTGGTTCGGAGGTGGCAGGCGCATGAGTGGACTGCCCGTGGTGGGGTCCAATGAACCCTGGACCGGTGGGTTGTACAGCGATGGCGTGACCTGCGTGCTGGCACCCAACCCGAGCCCCATGACTCTCGACGGCACCAATACCTGGATCGTGGGTGATCCCACGTCGGGCACGATCGTCATCGATCCCGGCCCTGATCACCGAGGCCACCTTGAGGCCGTCATTGCTGCGGCGGGGGGTCGGATCCGCCACATCCTGCTCACACACGGCCACCCCGATCATGCGGAGGGAGCGCGGTCCCTGCACGACATGACGGGGGCGCCGGTCCGCGCCTTGGACATGCGTCATGTGCTGGGAGGGGAGGGACTTCATGCGGATGATGTCGTGGCCATCGGTGAGGACTCCGTGCACGTCATCGCAACACCGGGTCACACCACCGACTGCCTTAGTTTTTACCTCGCCCGAGACGGTGTCCTCGTCACCGGAGACACCATCCTGGGTCGCGGCACCACGGTCGTGGCCTGGCCTGACGGAGACCTCGGCGACTACCTTGCGTCGCTGGCTGCTCTGCGTGCGCGTGCCAGCACGACGGCGGCCGTGGCCATCCTCCCGGGCCACGGACCTGTCCTGCGAGATCCGGTCCGGGTGATCGACGCCTATCTGGAGCATCGCCACGCCCGATTGGAGCAGGTTCGGCAGGCGTGGATGGGGGGCGCTCGGACACCGGACGAGGTGGTGGACGTGGTTTACACCGACATCCCCGACACGGTGCGCTGGGCGGCACTGCTATCGACCCGAGCGCAGTTGGCTTACCTCGACGTGTCGTCCCAGCAGAGTTAGCGCGCTCGCCGAGCGAGACGCTCCATATCGATCAGGAGGACCTGCCGCTGATCGACCTCCACCCAGCCGCGTTGGGTGAAGTCAGCCAGTGCCTTGTTGACCGTCTCGCGCGAAGCACCGACGAGTTGTGCCAACTCTTCCTGGGTGAGGTCATGGTGCACCAGCACGCCGTCAGGTCCCGGCTGGCCGAACTTGTCGGCAAGGTCCAGGAGCTGCTTGGCCACCCGACCCGGCACATCGGAGAAGACGAGGTCGGCGAGTGCCTCATTGGTACGACGTAGCCGCTGCGCGAGGGCCTGGAGGAGGGACTCGGCGACCTCGGGCCGACCGGTGAGCCAGGGGCGCAGATCGGCGTGGCCGAGACCCACCACCACGGTGTCGGTCACCGCCGTGGCCGTGGCCGTCCGGGGTCCTGGGTCAAAGAGGGAGAGTTCGCCGAAGACCTCACCCGGGCCGAGCACGGCCAGGAGGGACTCGCGACCGTCCGGAGAGGTATGGCCAAGTTTGACCTTCCCGTCCAGGACGACGTACATCCGCTCACCTGCTTCGCCCTCGGCGAAGATGATCCCTCCGCGCTGGACCCGCATTTCGGCCATGGAGGCACGCAGGGCAGCTGCAGCCTCGGCATCGAGTGCCGAGAAGAGCGGTGCCTGCATGAGTGCGTCGTCCACGGATCCTCCTTGCATCCAGTGTGACGTATCGAGACCCCGGGGGCCCGCGCAGGTGGGGCGTGGCGCTCACTGTTTATCCGTTGGTCATCGAAGAGACGTACCCTGGCCGAATGTCCCTCGACGATGCTCGTCGCGCAGCCACGGTGCGGCGTGCACGTCGAATGGATCGGATCCTGGCCACGACCTATCCCGATGCCCGCTGCGAACTTGACTTTGCTTCGCCCCTGGAGCTCCTCGTCGCCACCGTCCTATCAGCCCAGTGCACGGATCAGCGGGTCAACGCTGTGACGCCCGCATTGTTCGCCCGCTATCCCGATGCCGCCGCCTATGCGAGCGCTGACCGTGAAGAGATCGAGGCGTTGATCCAGCCGACCGGTTTCTTCCGGGCCAAGGCTGCCAACCTGCAGGGTCTCGCTCAGGTGCTGTGCGATCGATTCGGCGGCGAGGTGCCCGAGTCCCTTGAGGACTTGATCACCCTCCCCGGGGTGGGACGCAAGACGGCAAACGTCGTCCTGGGCGATGCCTTCGGCGTGCCGGGGGTCACTGTGGATACACATGTCGGTCGCCTCGCTCGTCGCTTTGCGTGGTCTGAGCACAGCGATCCTGAGCGAGTTGAGACCGATCTCATGGGACTCTTCCCACGCAAGGACTGGACACCGTTGTCGCATCGAATGATCTGGCACGGTCGACGTATGTGCCATGCGCGGCGACCCGCGTGCGGCGTGTGTCCCCTTGCCCAGCAGTGCCCATCCTTTGGTGAGGGGCCGACGGACCCGATCGAGGCGCAGCGACTGGTCCGGACGGAGGGACGTCGATGACCTCACGGGATGCGGATGTCGGTTGGAGCGTCCCCGGGGTGCACTTGCCCGCGTGGCTCGCGCCGGTGGCGACGTCTGTCTCGGGTGTACGTGGATCCGACCTCACTCGATTCGTGCCACCTCCCCAGGGTGGACGCCCGGCGGCCGTCCTCATGCTGCTCGGTGAAGGACCGCAGGGTCCCGATCTGCTGTTGATCGAGCGTGCTCACACGATGCGTTCCCACGCGGGACAACCCGCCTTTCCCGGCGGGGCTGTCGAGGTGGCGGACGCAAGCCCAACCGCGGCTGCTCTGCGCGAAGCGCAGGAGGAGACGGGCCTTGAGCCCGGGGGCGTGCAGCCCTTTGCACTGCTGCCCGATCTGTGGGTCCCGGTGAGCGACTTCATCGTGACCCCTGTGCTCGCCTGGTGGCGTGACCCCTCACCCGTGCACGCGGCAGATGCCACCGAGGTGGCCAGTGTGCACCGCGTCCCCATCGCACACCTGGTGGATCCCGAGCGACGCATGCGCGTGCGCCATCCCTCGGGTTACGTCGGACTGGGCTTTGATGTCGCCGGGCTTCGGGTGTGGGGATTCACCGCCGGTCTGATCTCCGGATTGCTCGACATCGCTGGATGGAGCCGGCCGTGGGATGACACCCGCATCGTTGACCTGGACGGTGATGCTGATCCTGGCAGTGTGGGGATCATTCGGTGACGAGGATCCTGGCGTGAACGTCGTCGATGCGGTGGTCATCGCAGCCGCCGTAGTTTTTGCCTGGTCGGGATGGCGGCAGGGTTTCGTGGCGGGCCTTTTTTCCTTCGTCGGCTTCCTTGTCGGCGGCCTGGGTGCAGCACTCCTCCTGCCAGGACTTATCGAAGGTCTTGACCTCCCGGGTGTGGCGGGTGCGGTGGGTCTCGCGATGGGGATCCTCGTGGCTGCCCTGGTGGGGCAGACCCTGTCATCGCTCGTCGGTCGACGACTCCGATCTGGACTCAACGTGCGAGGACTTCAGGTCGCTGACAGCGCTGCGGGAGCCGCACTCAATCTCGCTGCGCTCGGTGTCGTGCTCTGGATTGTCGCGACGGCGGTCGGTCTCGTGCCTGCTCTGCCGGTGGCTCGTGAGGTGCGCTCATCCTTGGTGCTGCGCACGATTGACAGTGCGGTCCCGGATGCAGCCCGTGATGTGCTGTCGGGACTGCGCGATGCCGTTGATGCATCCGGTCTGCCACGGGTCTTCTCTGGATTTGGGCAGTACGCCGGACCCGAGGTGCCGCCTCCCAATGATGAGTTGCTCCGTGATCCGGCTGTCCGTGCGGCATGGCCCTCCCTGACCAAGGTCACGACGGTGGCCTGTGACGCTGTCGTCACCGGGTCGGGCTTCGTCTACGCGCCAGATCGGGTGCTCACCAATGCGCATGTGGTCGCCGGATCCAGCGCGCCAACGATCCGTATCCCAGGCGATCCCAACGTGTATGACGCCACGATTGTCGCTATTGATCCGCGTATCGACCTGGCAGTGCTTCGTGTCGACGGATTGCCGGCTCCGCCCCTGCGTTTTGCCAGCCGCACAGCCGAGACGGGTGACGGGGCTGTGGTCGCAGGCTTCCCCGGTGGCGGTGACCTGGTCGCGACGTCCGCCCGCATCCGAGCGCGTGTCGATGCACGAGGTGAAGACATCTATGGCCGCTCGGGCGTGGTGCGCGATGTCTACTCGTTCCGGGGGACCGTGGTGCCGGGCAATTCGGGAGGACCGCTCCTCGCGCCCAGCGGTCGGGTCTACGGCATTGTCTTTGCCGCGGGCCTCGGCGAGCCGGAAGCCGGCTATGCGATCACGGCCCAGCAGGCAGCGGCCATCTCCGCGGAGGGCGTGCGGGCCGTCGAACCGACTAACTCAGGAGCATGTCGATGAGTGCGCGCACATCATCGCTGAGCGGATCGGCGTACGCCGTGATGGTGACGCGAGCGCGCTCGGATAGGCGCCGGTGTCCCTCCTCATTGCCTCGGGCCGCGTGTGTCAGACCAGCCGCTGCTTGAGCCAAGCCCTGCCAGAGGGGTCGTTCATGGGCCGGACAGCAGCGCCAACGCATCTCAAGCACCTCATGGGCGTGAAAGGGCAGTCCCCGGTCGAGATAGGCGCGGGCTTCGGCGATGGCCTGTCCCGCTGAGATCTCGGCGCGTTGCTCAACGCCGGGGAAGCCTTCGCCATCCCAGGGGAGTGGCCGACCGAGCCGGTCGCGTGGTCGCTCAGGCACCGTAGGGTCCGCGGGGACCCGCCAGCCAGGCCAGGACGACGGCGTCGAACTGTTCCGGTGCCTCCTCCTGCGGGAAGTGCCCGACGTCGTCGAGAACGCAGAATTCGTAGGAGTCCGGGACCCAATCACCGGATCCCTCAGCACTGCGCAGCAGGACGGAGGGGTCCTGCGCCCCATGAATGTGTAGGACGGGAATGTCGATGGGCGTGTCCATCCGACTCGCATAGCGGACCCCATCGGTGCGGACGAGCGAGCGCAGTGCCCAGCGGTGGTATTCGACGGCGCAGTGGGCTGTGGGCCACAGGGCGAACGCGGACCGATAGACCAGGGCAGTCTCGTCATCTGGCCACCCGGGTGTCGCGGACCAGTCGCGCAGGATCTCGCCCACGCGCGCACAGTCGTCCTCCTGCAGGAACTTCTCGGGCAGGAAGGGCCACTGGAACCCCACGGCGTAGAGCGCCTGCTTGCGCTGAATCGCATCGCGGATCACCGCCCGCCGGAAGCGGCGAGGATGGGGCATGGAGACCGGGACGATGCCGTCGACCACGTCGGGGTCCAGCACGGCCATGCTCCAGGCAATGAGGCCACCCCAACCCTGACCGATGACGACGGCGGAGGGCTCGCCGAGGCTGCGGATGACTGCGGCAACATCGCGGGACAGGGTCATCGGGTCATAGCCGTGCGGGGTGTGGTCGGATCCGCCGTAGCCGCGCAGGTCCATCGCTACGACGTGGTAGCCCGCATCAGCGAAAGTGCGAAGTTGATGCCGCCACGCCCACCAGAAGGTGGGGAAGCCGTGCAGGAAGACGATCAGCGGACCCTCGCCAGCCTCCACGATGTGGAAGCGGGCACCGTTGGCGAAGACCTCGCGATGTTTCCACGGGCCCGGTGCCTGGATGACGCTGTCGGACTCGAGGAGCACGGAGCGTCAGCGCTCAGGCAGTGCGGGTGACTCGTTGCCGTCGACGGCGCCCTGGAGTGCCGACTTTGTCTTCTCAATCTCCGCGACGGTGCGTTCCGGACCCTTGATCTGGGCTGCGGCCTTCTTGCCGAAGAGCCCGAGGACGACCGCGATAAGAAAGAGCACGAGGGTGACGATCCCGAAGCCGGCCCACACCGGCAACCAGATGGCGATGACGTAGGCGAGTGTGACGAGCAGGAATAGGCCGCCAACTCCGGCCATGGATAGGGCGCCGACGATGAAGATGCTGGTCTTGCCAGCCGCCCGCCCGGACTGCTGCAACTCAAGCTTGGCCAAGGCCACCTGGGCCTTGATGAGGCGTTGAAGGTCCGTGACAGCCGCGGCGATCAGGGCCTTGATGGGGGCATCCCCACCGGGGGTCAGGTCCGTCATCTCACGTCTCCTTAACTAACAGTCCTGAGGAAGGCTAGTGGGTCGCCCGGCCGTCCGTGTCGCCTTCCCCATCGCCAGTGGCCTGGTAGACGTCAGGGATGCCGTCCATATTGGCGTCCGCCTCCTCGACGACGGCCTGCTGGCGGTAGTGGCGATTGCGAGTGACCAAGACGACGGAGGCCAGGAGCGCGGCGCCCACCGAGGCCGTGAAGACGGCCACCTTCGCGGCGTCGAGCAGAGCGGAATCGCCGGTGTAGGCCAATTCGGTGATGAGGAGCGCGACGGTGAAGCCGATTCCGGCAAGGAGTCCGATGGCGAGGATGTCGCGCCAGCCGATTGCCGGATTCAGGGTCGCCCTCGTGAAGCGAGCGACAATCCAGGCCGTGCCGACAATCCCGATGGGTTTGCCGACGATGAGCCCGATGAGTATCCCGATGGCGACGGGATTCATGAGTGGCTCGATGAGACCGGATGAACGTAGGTCCACACCGGCGGCGAAGAAGGCAAAGAGTGGGACACACAGTCCAGCGCTGAGGGGAAGCAGCATGCGCAGGAGGCGGTCGACGGGTGACTCGGCCTCACCAGGGTCGGTCGTTGCTCGGGTAAGTAGCGCGAGAGCGACCCCGGCAACGGTCGCATGGACACCGCTCTCGTGCATGGCCCACCAGATGATGAGGACGAGAGGGACGTAGATGAGCGGGCTACGCACACGTCTGCGCTGAAGTAACCAGTAGAGAGCGAGCAAAACGACCGCGAGGAGGAAGTAGGCGAGGGAAAATCCCTTGGAGTAAAAGATGGCGATGATCGTGATCGCGCCTAGGTCGTCGACGACCGCCAGGGTGAGCAGGAAGGCACGGAGTGCGACGGGCAGCCTGCGACCCACGACCGCGAGGACAGCGAGAGCAAAGGCAATGTCGGTCGCCATCGGGATGGCCCAGCCCTTGAGTGCGCCAGCCTCATCAGATTGAGCCACGATGATGACAAAGATGATGGCCGGCACCGCCATGCCCCCAAGAGCGGCGGCAATGGGGACCGCTGCCTGCGCTGGCTTCGAGAGCGTGCCATGGACGAACTCATGCTTGAGTTCAAGTCCGGCGACAAAGAAGAAGACGGCGAGGAGACCGTCGGCGGCCCATGTCGCCAGACTCAGGTTGAGCCCCAGAGCCTCGGGGCCGACCGTGATGGCACCGAGGTCGAAGTAGGCATCCCCCCAGGGGGAGTTGGCCCAGATGAGGGCGATGACGGCGGCGATCAGCAGGAGGACCCCGCCGATGGTCTCGCCGCGCAGTGCGCGCAGGAGCCAGACGCGCTCGGACAGGCTCGGTCGCTCGAAGATCTCGTGCGTGGTCACGGTGGCTCCTCGGATCCATGGCAGGTGTCATCGACACGCCGACCAGGCTTCCCGGCACACCAGTGGGGAGTCTATCGGGTCGGATCAGTCCTCGCCCGTGCTGCTTTCCAGTCCTGTGGCGATGAGATGCATGACCTGGGGATCAGCGAGGGTCGTGACATCGCCCAGGGAGCGGTGCTCAGCAACATCCCTCAGGAGGCGCCTCATGATCTTGCCTGATCGCGTCTTGGGTAGCTCGTTGACGATCATGATCTGTCGAGGCTTGGCGATCGGTCCGATCTCATGGGCCACGTGATTGCGCAGAGTGGTGATGAATTCGGTGCCGTCCGATCCTTCATCGACCCCACCTCGCAGGATGACAAAGGCGACGATCCCCTGACCGGTGACGTCGTCAGCAGCACCGACGACGGCAGCCTCCGCCACGCTCGGATGGGACACCAGGGCGGACTCAACCTCCGTGGTGGAAATGCGGTGACCGGAGACATTCATGACGTCGTCGACTCGCCCGAGGAGCCAGATGGCGCCATCAAAGTCGAGCTTGGCTCCGTCACCGGCGAAGTAGTACTGAGGCCAGCGTGACCAGTACGTCTCCACGTAGCGTTCGTTGTCCCCCCAGATGCCCCGCAGCATCGCGGGCCACGGCTCGGTGAGCACGAGATAGCCACCGTGGCCGAACTCAACCGGATGGCCCTCATCATCGACGACGGCTGCACCGATGCCGGGAAGGGGACCCATCGCGGAGCCGGGCTTCGTCGCGGTGATCCCGGGCAGCGGGCTAATCATGATGGCGCCCGTCTCTGTCTGCCACCACGTGTCCACGATGGGGCATCTGTCGTCTCCGATGACGTCGCGGTACCACATCCACGCCTCAGGGTTGATGGGCTCGCCGACGCTGCCGAGCAGGCGCAGTGACGACAGGTCGTGCTGCTGCGGAAACTCCGTGCCCCACTTCATGAAGGTGCGGATCGCTGTCGGAGCGGTGTAGAAGATGGTGACGCCGTACTTCGCCACAATCTCCCAGAAGCGCCCCTTGTGTGGCGTATCCGGGGTGCCCTCGTAGATCACCTGGGTGACGCGATTGGAGAGCGGTCCGTAGACGATGTAACTGTGCCCGGTGACCCACCCGACGTCCGCCGTGCACCAGTAGATGTCGGTATCAGGTTTGAGATCAAAAACATTCCAGTGTGTTGAGGACACCTGCGTGAGGTAGCCCCCACTGGTGTGCAGGATCCCCTTGGGCTGCCCGGTCGTGCCTGAGGTGTAGAGGATGAAGAGCGGATGCTCACTGTCAAAGGACTCCGGCGTGTGCTGATCCGATTGGCGCTCGACAATGTCATGCCACCAGACATCACGCCCCGCCTGCATTGTCACGTCAGCACCCGTCCGTCGTACGACGAGGACATGCGTGACGCTGGGGGCCTGCTCAAGTGCTTCGTCAACAGCGGGCTTGAGGGCCATGGCGGACCCGCGGCGAAATTGCCCGTCGGAGGTGATGACCACTGTGGCCTCGGCGTCATTGATGCGAGAGCGCAGCGCTTCGGCGGAAAAACCAGCAAAAACAACGGAGTGTGGGGCGCCGATCCGGGCGCAGGCGAGCATCGCCACGACGGCCTCGGGAATCATCGGCAGGTAGATCGCCACTCGGTCACCAGCAACGACGCCCAACTCAGTGAGTGCATGGGCTGCCTGGCTCACCTCACGTTGGAGATCGGCGTACGTCAGGTCACGTGTGTCGCCGGGCTCGCCCTCGAAGTGCACAGCGATCTGATCACCGAAGCCCGCCTCGACATGGCGATCGACACAGTTGTAGGACACGTTGAGTCGACCATCCACGAACCACCGGGCGAAGGGAGCGTTGGACCAGTCAAGAACCTCGGTCCAGGGCGAGTCCCAGTCCAGCCGCTGAGCCTGGGTCGCCCAGAAGGCCAGGCGATCCTCGTCGGCCTCCTGATAGATCGAGGGTTGGGCGTTGGCCGCGGCTGCACCTTCGAGACTGGGCGGGAATGTGCGGTCCTCCCGCAAGAGATTTTCTAGTGCCTCGTCGTCCGACACGGCTCCTCCTCGACTACGTCAGGCGCATCGCCTCGATCCTTGGGGTGTGACTTCCGCCACGGTAGCCGCCCTAGCGTGACTCCGGGGCCGCTTCAGGCGCGTCCTAGGGAGCCAGAGGGGCGGCCCATGCGTCAGGATGGGTGAGGCGGGCTTCCCCCCGCTCCCGTTCCCGTGGAGGTGGACGTGCGTCCCCGCGTACTCGTGCCCTTGCTCCTTGCGCTCGCTGCTGCCCTCGGACTCGTCGTTGGGGCGGTACTCCCGGGTGGTACGCCGACGCCTACCGCGGATGGGGTCACCTCATCGCCATCGGCGACAGGTGAGCCGACTGCCTCCGAGGATTCCTCGGTGCAGCCCACGGATGGTGCCTCCTCGCCGGCCGCCATCGGTGATGTCATCGGTGACGGTGGAGG